>Ga0055451_10000435_pt1 | contig 16719 bp, 18 predicted proteins | sample China_Galinas_PW_3_FD_57745 | JGI IMG/M metagenome (GOLD analysis project Ga0055451, IMG submission 57745) | Wetland microbial communities from San Francisco Bay, California, USA, that impact long-term carbon sequestration - China_Galinas_PWB_D2 | ecosystem: Environmental > Aquatic > Marine >... | reverse complement strand
GCTGTGCACTGCACCTTGGTCTGAAAATGGTATCGGCAGCCACGGTGGCAACCCAGTCGACTGCGGCGCATCCGTCGAACACGAGCGCGTCGCGCTGCTACGCCGATGCACCTGTACCGTTCAACGTGACCGACATGACCGAACCCGATCCCCAGATGCTCTCGGCCGCAGCGCCGCTCGCGACCTCGCCACCGTGGTATCGCCCAGTAGATCAGGCGCGGGTATCCCCAGCTCGGTCAACGCGTCGATGTAGCGACCGACGTTGGCGAGTTTGACCTCTTCGTATCCGCGCACGATGTCGGGGGCGCCGGCAGCTTCGAGAGCGGTCTGATAGTTGGCCGTTGCCAGGCGGTCGGTGAGCGCCGTGATCATGGTTTCGTAGTGGTCGATGAGTCGACGTTCCAGTCGTCTCATTGCAGTGCGCCCGAAGGGATCTAGGACGTGGCCGCGGAGAAAGCGGCCCTTCGCGAGCACTCGCAGCGCGACATGGCTGCGAGGTCCCAAGCCGATTTTGCGCTTGACACCCAGAGCTTTCAGCACCGGTGGGTGCAGCCGGTAGGTGATATTGCGGGCGCCAGGAACCTGTTCTGCCACGGAGTTCATGAAGGCCGGATCGGTCAGCTGGCGGGCAACTTCATACTCGTCCTTGTATGCCAGCAGTTTGAAGAAGTACACGATCACCGCTTCCGAGAGTTCAGTACGATCGGTCACTGCGCGCTCGGCGCGCCAGGTGCGCTCGACTAGGTCGACGAGCCGGCGTGCCGGCCGTGGACCCTGGTAGGCGATCAAGTCAGCGGCCCGGCGCTTCAGCAACTCGGCGGGATTCCCGATCACCGAGGACTTCGACACCAGCTGGTCCACCACAGCTGGGTGTGGCGAGGATGCGCTGGGTTGCTTAGCGGTGACGGCAGCGAACGCGGCGGGGTCGGCGACGGCGATCCGGCCCCATCGGAATGCTGCCACATTGACCGGCACGGCGACGCCGTTGATCTGGATCGCCTCTTCGATCGCTGTTGCTGAGATCGGAAGTGCCCCAGCCTGATAGGTGGCACCCACCAGGAGAAGGTTCGCTGCCGAAGTGTCGTGAAAGAGATGTTGGGCGGCCTTGACAGCGTCGAAAGCCACCAGTGATCGAGCACAGACGTCGAGTCGAGATAGCAGATCAGCGGTCTTGGGGTAGGTCAGCGAGGGGTCATAGACCATGTCGCCGGTGGGCGTCTTGCTTGTGGAGGCGACCGCTGCGGTGCGCTCAGAGCTGGCGCAACTGAGATTCTTGGCATCTACTGCCGTGAGAAGGTCGAAGGCAAGCAGACAGTCGGCTGACTGCGGCCCGACCCTATTGGACGAGGCGAGGGGTTGGTTGCTCAGCCGGAGGTGGGACGTGACGGGACCGGCTTTCTGACTCAGGCCGGTCTGGTCAAGCCCCTCGACGCGCAGCCCGCTACGCAGAGCAGCCATGGCCAGAATCTGGTTCACGGTGACCACGCCTGTTCCGCCGATTCCGGCGAGGAAGATGTTGAAGATCTCCCCGACCGCCGGCAGTGGGGGCTCGTGGGCCTCTGGGGGTGTCGCAATGTCCGGTCGGCTGGGTTTGGTGCCGTCGGCCGGCAGGTCAACGGTCACGAAGGACGGGCAATTGCCGTCGAGGCAGGAATAGTCGGTGTTGCACGTTGTCTGATCGATCTGCGTCTTGCGTCCGAGTTCGGTATCGACCGGCTGCACGGATAGGCAGTTGCTCTTTACCCCGCAGTCACCACAGCCTTCGCAGACGGCTTCGTTGATGAGGACGCGCTTGGTCCGCGCGGGCAGCTTTCCGCGTTTGCGTTTGCGGCGTGCGTCGGCGGCACACTGCTGATCGTAAATCAGCACTGTCACGCCGTGGACGTCTCGGAGGATGCGTTGGGCTTCATCGAGCCGATCGCGGTGCCAGAGTTGGGTATGCGGCGCGAACGTGGTGTGGCGATAGCGTTCTGGTTCGTCAGCACAAATGATGATTCGCCGTGCGCCGTCAGCGATCAACTTGTGGGTCAGCGCGGGTACCGCAAGGGCTCCTTGAGCCTCTTGTGCACCGGTCATCGCGACGGCGGAGTTGTACAAGATCTTGTAGGTGATGTTGACACCGGCGGCAACGCATGCCTGAACGGCAAGCTGACCAGAGTGGAAGTAGGTTCCGTCGCCGACGTTTTGGAAGATGTGGTCGACGTCGGTAAACGGGGCCTGCCCGATCCATTGGGCACCTTCGCCGCCCATCTGGGTCAGACCAGTGACCGCGGAGTCGGTGCGAGACGACATGGTCACCAATGTGTGACAACCGATCCCACCGGCGGCCAGGGATCCCGACGGAACGGCCGTGGAGCGGTTGTGGGGGCATCCAGAGCAGAAGTAGGGTGTCCGACGGGTCGGCAGCACGGTGAGCTGCAATGACGACGGCAATGCCGGTGTTGCGATGCGGTCCTTCAAGACCTTCCGGAGCGGAGCAGTCAGACGTGCAGCCGTAAGCTCACCGTCGGCGGGGATGAGGCGTTGGCCGTCAAGCGCGCGTTTACCAATCACCGCCGGTGCCCAGGCACCGAAGAGCGCTTCCTTGACCTGGCCTTCGACGAAGCTGGTTTTGTCCTCGACGACGAGCACCTGCTCGACGTTACGCGCCAGACGGCGGACCTTATCGGCGCCCAGCGGATAGGGCATCCCCACCCGCATGATGCGGATTCCCTTGTCGAACAGTTCTGTTTCCGTCAGACGCAGCATCGTCAGCGCTTCGCGCAGCGCATCGTAGGCGGTACCGACTGCGACGATTCCGAGCCACGCGTCGTCGGGATCGACCTCGATGCGGTCGATGTCGTTGGCCGCGTTGAACGCTTGCACCATGTCCCACCGCGGCCCGTAGAGGTCAGCCTCCGCCAGCACGCTGTCCGGTGGTGCGGCCAGGACCCTCTGACGATAGGTCCACGGGCGGCCCTCCCATTCCAACGACGGAACCGTGATGTCGAGGTCGGAGAAATCTCTGTCGAGAGTCCACAGACCGTCGGCGACATCGGCGACGATTTTCATCGCGGGAAAGCATCCCGAGGCCCGCGATAGCGCTACCGCGTACAGACCAAACTCGACGACTTCAGTGGCGTTGCGGGGAAAAAAGATCGGCATCGACAGCGCGGCGAGGCTGCGTTCGCTGGCTGCCGGAACGCTCGATGATTTGGCGGCTGGATCGTCTCCGACGAGAGCCAGGGCGCCGCCCAGGGGGTGCGCACCGTACATCGCCGCGTGCCGCAACGCGTCACTCGCGCGATCCAGGCCTGGCCCTTTGCCATACCAGATACCGATCACGCCGTCGTGTGTCCGAGTGCCGACCGGTAGCTCCAGTTGACTGCCCCACACCGAGGTCGCCGCCAGTTCTTCGTTTAACGCGGGCACAAGACGAACGTCATGCTCGGCGCGCAGCTGGGTAAGCCCGGCCAGCAGCTGATCCAACCCGGCCAGCGGGCTGCCCTGGTAGCCGGAAACGAACGTCGCAACCCGACGACCCGTCCGGCTGTCGCGCTCGTGTTGCTCGACCAGCAGTCTGGCAATCGCCTGGACGCCGGTCAGCAGGACCGGGCCCGAGTTGGTCCGATACCGGGCACCCAACACATCAGATGTCGCCGACCGCACGCTGGTCTCCGTCACGACCCGCCACCGCCTCTCAATTACCGGGATCGCAGCATTCAACTGATTCACCTGCACCCTCCAGCGTTTCGGGGCGAAGCGAACAGCACAACTAGTAACCTTTCAACTAAACAAAAAAGTCAGTTACACCCATTCGGCCTACACCCAAGGTGGCAGATGTGATCAGTCTCGACCGACTCGACGTACGCGTGCTCAGTGCACTCGCCCGCAACGCCCGCGCCGGCATCATCGACATCGCGACCGAACTCGGAGTCGCGCGCAACACCGTTCAATCGCGGCTGCGCCGCCTCGAGGAGGCCGGCGTGCTTACCGGGTTTCAACCCTCCATAAATCTGGCGCAGGCCGGAGTCACAACCACCGCCTTCATCGGACTCGAAGTCCAGCAGGGCCAGTTGGCGCAGATCATCGCCGCGCTAAAGCGCATCCCTCAGGTACTGGAGGTCCATGCCACCACCGGCCGAGAGGACCTCCTCGTACGTGTCGCAACGACAAGCCAAGCAGGACTGCAGATACTGATCGAGCAAGTCGTCGCCACCGCCGGAGTGGTACATTCCACCACCACACTAGCGCTGACCACACCGTTGCCCTACCGGGTGCTGCCGCTGCTTGAAGACATCACGCGTGACGCTGGATGGGGCCGCTCCACACCCGCAGTGAAACCCGAACGTACGCAGAGTTAATCCAGCGACAGGACGCAGTGCACGCCTGCGAACTTGTCCGTGCCCGACCGCGCGAACCCATTGCTGATCGAACCTTGTTGGGCCGAAAGGATGTTGACTGCGAAGACGCCTACCGACTGGATCTGGGGCCAGGTAGTCGAGGTGCGGGCTGGACTGAACGACACCAGTGGGGGATCGAGTGATAGCGAACTGAACGACTGACATGTGAACCCGATCGCCCTTGATCGTTGATGGCGGTGACCACCGTCAGTCCCGAGCAGAAATGTCCCAGCACCGCACGCATGTCCTGCGGGTCGACATGTGATGCTCGCCTTCTTCGCGATGGCCAACGCCGCCCGGTTCGGATTGCAGGACGTGATCTGGCGCGGCGTCTACTCGACGCCGGCTGGGCCCCAAGCCACGGGCTACGGACACTTCGACCACGTGCACATCACCACGACACCGCGCGGCTGAACCTCGTAGAGTGGCGAGGGCTTCTCGAGAGAGACTCTCGATCGCGTTGATCGTGATGTCGAAAGGTCCCTGCTGTTTGCCGAGGATGTAGACCGCCACCTGGTCGATGGCCGACGGATCCAGCGTTCGACGAGCATCCGGTGCAGGGTCGAAGTGCATGCCGACGGGTTCGAAGCCCCCGATAGGCAGGTCGTAGTTCTGCTGAACGCCGGCCTGGGATGAGCGGTCTGACCCCCAACGCGCGAACCCTCGCGGCGTACATCATCGCGACGTTCCCGGGTGTGCAGTCCATCGGTGGCGTGCGCCCTGACCCCATTCCCGATCATCCGAGCGGCCACGCCATCGACATCATGATCGGCTCCGATATGGCGCTGGGCGATGCCATCAACGCCGACGTCCAAAGTCAGGCCGAACGCTTCGGGGCGTCGTACACGATGTGGCGGGTGGCCAACCACTTCAACCACGTCCACGTCACGGTTTCCTGAGTGCTGCCGCTGTCCTGACCGCGCACGGGGCTCATCAATCGCGGGCGAACCGCCGCTTCGGGTGGTGCGCGAAGTGACCGACTGGACGCGGCTGACACCGGAAGCGTTGCAGACGTGGCGAGAGCGGCTGGCGTCGATCCGCGCTGATGAGCGAGGCGAGATCATCAACTGACCAAACTGACAACGGGCGTTGCCAGAAAGTCGCGTCCGCGATAACGTCGCTTCATGACGGTGACTGGTGAGCGTCCGCAGATCCTCCTCGAGGACGTCGACTTCAATCGGCGTGACCATCCCGACCGGCCGTTGCGGCCCATCCCGCCCGGTCGGGACCACTTCGCCGACCAGTGGCGACAGATGCGCGAGGTTCTGTTCGGCGAATGGATCGACATCGACAAGGAGATCGAACCCAACGACCTCACCCGCCTGCGCGACGACTACTTCTGGCAGCGCGACGAACTCATGATCGGCGTGGTCGACGCGTTCGAACGCCTCGGTCACGAACAGGGCCGAGCACTCTTCGAGCAAGCGTTGACTCAGGGCATCGCCACGCTCGACGATCCGCCGCAGGAGTTCGTGGATCTCTTCGAGCACCTGGACCAGCTGCCCGCCCAGTTCGATCTCGTCGCCGCCGAGCGCGGCCGGATGCTGGCGATGTCGAGCACATGGGCCGCCACCACGATCATCCGCTCGTGGGCGTTCTACGAGACCGCGATGACCGGCGACATCTCCGCAGCCACCGGTGCCACCGGACGCTTCGCCGACGACGGCCCCCGCCGCTTCATCGAAACAGCACGGGTATTCGCCGAATTCACGCTGCCGGACGTCTTCGATCGGCAGTCGGAGGCGTTCCAGGACGTGGTGCGGGTACGGTTGATGCACGCACTGGCCAGTCGCGGGTTACGGCGCAAGTGGGGTGACGCTGTCTATCTGAAGTTCGGCGAACCCATTCCGGTGACGTCGTTGCTCGGGTTCGGCAGCGGCATGTTGCTCGGACGTCTTGTCGACCACGCGTTCGGGCGCACGCTGACCCGGCAGCAGCTCGAGGATCTCGCCGAGTACTCCTCTTTCTCCGGCCGGTTGTGGGGAGCGCCGCAACCGCTCTCTTCCCCGAGTGGCATCGAGCTGATCAAATCACTGAATTATGTTCTCGCCAGAGGTGGTAACCCTTCCCCGTGGCGTGCCGAACTTGTCAATGCCATTGCCGGTCCGGCGCACTTCGCCACGCTGACCGACGCGCTTCCCGGATTCGTCAAGAAGGTGGCTTCGCGGTACGCCAACCAGATCACGGCCAGCATCGCTCTGGCGCCAGCCGGCGTTGTGTTCGGGTACCAGCAGATCGAGGCCATGGTGGCTGGCACTCTCTTCGAGCCGCTGGGCTACAACTTCGAACGCCGCGTGCGCTACTTCGCGAACTTCACCAAACTCAACGTCGGTATCGCCATGCTCGCCGATCGCGTGCCGTGGACCAACCCCGTCCGGGAGCGCAGGAAGAGAAGCGGGGCGGCCGCGCGCGAGCGGATCGCCATGCTGAACAAGGTCGCCCGCGGCCGGCACCTCCGGTTGACCTACACCCATCATGACCGTTCGACAGCAGGCGAGGGCTTTACCGGCTAGTCCGCCGCCGCCGTCGCCGCCGGTGCTGTGGGAAGAGGGGCCGTGCACAGTCGGCCATCTCGGCGACCGGCTGCATCTCGACTCGGGCACCCTGTCACCGCTGCTCAAACGCCTTGAATCGGCCGGCCTCGTTCGGCGGCGGCGGCGCAACGCGACGGACGAGCGGCGCGTCGATATCACCCTGACGTCCAGGGGGCGCGCGCTCGAAGAGCGGGCGGCGTGCATTCCGGACCGCCTGTTGGGCCCGAATGGCCCGGCCGCTGCAGATCTCGCGGCACTGCGGGAGGCGCTGCGCCTGATCACCGCGGAACTGTACGCCCGCGGCACGACCTGATTGCTTCAATCCGAATCCGAGGAAAGGTTGACCCTTGTCCGAACTCGCTTCGCCACCACCGACCACGCGCGCGCGAACCGTCGCTCGGCTCCTGCTCGCGGGTGCGATGATCTTCGCCGGATTCAGCCATTTGTTCTGGGCCCGTGAAGAATTCCAAGCACAGGTTCCCCGGTGGGTGCCGATGGACGCCGACGGCGTCGTCATGGCGTCCGGAGGTGTCGAGATCACGCTGGGTGTGGGGCTGGCCGTACTGAACCGTGATCGCGTGCTGGTGGGCAGGTTGCTGGCGGCGTTTTTCATCTTGAACTTCCCGGGCAACATCGCGCAGTACCTCAATCACGTCGACGGCTTCGGCCTCAACAGCGACACCAGTCGCTTCGTCCGGCTGCTGTTCCAACCGCTGCTTGTTGCGTGGGCGCTGTGGGCGACGGGAGTTCCGCGTGGTAAGCACTGAATCTGCCGACGCGTAGCGCAACGGGTCTCACCCGGCCTGCGCGCTTCGGTGCGCCACGATCGCCTCGGCGACTCGGCGCCCGCTCACCAGAGCACCCTGGATCGAGGCCGTGTCTCGGTGGTCGCCGCACAACCACAGTCCGTCGGGACTTCGCACCGCGCGTCGAACCACCAACGGGGCGGGCTGGGCGGGTAGCGCGTCGGGGACCTCGTGCCGGGTGACCAATGTCCAGCTCGACGGGTCGAGGCGAGGATGTCGGCCGCGTGTTGGCGCATCGTCGCCTCTGACGGCGTTCGGCGTTCGGGTCCGATGAGCGCCGATGCCGCGATCAGATGTCGCCCCGGCGGTGCATAGGTCGGTGCCGCCGAGCTGATGACCGCGGTGTTCAGTACCGGTCCCGGCGGCCGGAGCCGGCCGTCGACACTGAGCATCGGCGGACCGGACGGCAGCTCGTCGGCGGCCCACCAGTCGGTCACGACCCCTTTCATCTGCCGTTCGGGTGCGCCCGTGAGGAGGCTGGTGCCGGGTGCATCGGCGGCCACGACGACCTCACGTGCTCGTATCGTCGCGTCCCCGTCCGTGACCGACCAGTCGTCTCCAGCGCGCGCGATCCGAGTAACTCTTCGCTGCAGGTGAATTTGGTCCCCGAGTGGGCGAGCGAGCAGCGCGGGGAACGCGCCCATGCCATCGGCCGGCAGTCCGGGGACTCCGAGCGCGAACATCCGCGTCAGCAACAGGGCGAAGGCGTTGGACGTGGAGCCGCTGTCATCGAGGAGCACGCCCGCCAAGAAGCGGTGGACCACGCGACGGGTGATGCCGTCGACGCCGCTGCGATCGAGAGCTTCCCCCAGGGTGGTGTCGCGACACGCTGCCCTCAGAGCGCTCGGACGTAGCGCAGGGGCCGCCCACCGCAGCAGGGCCGCGACTTCACGCGGCGACAGTCCGCCGCGGATCAACATGTGCGGGACGTCGCGGGGTTGACGCAGCGGATGCACCCACTTCACCCGGTCGCGGTCGCGGCGGACGACCACCCCGGCATCGAACGCCTGCAGTCGCAGGTCTGCGACGTCCACTGCTCGTCGTAGCGCCGGATAGGCGGGATTGGGCACCTGGAAGCCGCGATCACAGCGAAAGCCGTCGATCACGTCGGTCCGGATGCGGCCGCCCACCCGGTCGCCGGCCTCCCATACGGCTACCTGATAACCGCGTTCGGCCAGCACGGCCGCACATCGCAAGCCCGCCAGACCCGCGCCGACCACCACAACGTCGCAGTCGTCGACTCCACTTCGCGCACTCATTGGGCGTGTATATCCCATCTGGCCGGGATCACGCGGACACGCTCAGCGACGTAACCGTTCGGTAAGCGTGGACAGCCGACCCGTCGGGGATCGGGACTCAATGATCTCGGCTCACCTGCCACTGGCGCTGGGCCTTCCACTGCAAAACGCGACCAAGCACCCCGACCACGGACAGGTGATGGGGAGACGAAACCACGAAACCAAGATCCAGTGGTCGAGCTGCTCGGCGGTGACGACTATCCGATACCCACCGCGATCCCTGGATACGGCCCGCCATTGACGAACTGCGACAAACATATCGCTCGTAACGTCCGGCTGCCGACACTGCAGTTGAGAATCGCAGTCTGGTCCGGTGCCGACCCCAGGACGCGGGACGGGCGCGACGGAATGGCGCAGTTGTCGACGTATGGATTGAACGGGGTAATGCCGTTGTAGCAGGGGGCGGACGGCATCGGACCGGGGTCGGGCGATGCCACCGGGGCCGCGGAGAGGACGGCGGCCGCCAGCGCGGTGGCACCGATCACCGGGCCTACTTTGCGGAGAGTGGTCATTGCTGAGACCTCCTCATCGACAACGCTCTACGTTGAGCGCACCTATAACGTTACTCGTCGGACCCGCACACCGCCTCCAACTCCCATGGCGGCCACGCGGTGGTCGAGGCGAGGTGCTTGGCGGTGACGTAGGGCGCCATCAGCGGTATCGCGGCCTTGCCGGCCCCGGAACTGACGTTGACCACCCGGCCCTTTCCGTTGCGGAGCATCGGCAGCATGGCCTGGGTGAACGCGAGCGGGCCGACGAGGTTGACCTCGAGCTGTTGGCGAAACGTCTGCAGCGACAGGTATTCGACCGGGCCGGGCACGGTGGTGCCGGCGTTGTTCACCAGTCCGGCCAGCCCGGCGTCGCCGACCTGTTCGGCAACCTGGTGCGCCACCTTGGCTATCGAGTCCGCGTCGGTGACGTCGAGGTGCACCGGGTGTATCCGCTCACCGCCGGCGGCTTGCAGCGACTCGGCGTCGGCCGGCTTGCGGACTCCGGCGTAGACGTCGAAACCCCGCTGCGCGAGGGTGAGCGCGGTGGCGTGTCCGATCCCGCTGGAGGCCCCGGCCACCGCCTTCATGACGACTTGCCCGCGTCGGCAGCCGGGCTCACCGAGTCGCGACGAAGCGCGGTGTGCGCAACGGGCCGCAGCGAGACGACGTAGCCGATCATCACGACGTAGACGACCATGATCAGCAGGCTGAACCACCACGGGAACATGTCGAAGTACATCGTGCTGCCGGTTGTCAGGAAGAACAGGTGCCCGGGCAGGCTCGCGGTGATGTAGACGGTGATGACCCAGTAGCCGATCCGGCGCGGCAGCGCCGTGAGATCGTAGGTGGCGAACATGGTTTTCCTGCGGGCGATCAGGGCCACCGCGCAGAACAGCATCAGCGTGAAGAGGCAGAGATCGACCGGCGGGCTGATGATGTCGGCAACATTCGAACTGCCGGTGAGCAGATAGCGCGAGGCGTTGATCAGGTGGATGACGAAGCCTGCTGTCAACAGCATCGGGACGAACGTTTCGACTTTCCAGGTACCGCTCATCGCGGTTCTTCCTCGTCGTCAGCCCGCAGCGAGGCGAGCGCCGCCGCGATGCGTTCCATCACCGGACCGGGCAGTTCGGCGGCGGTCGTGATGGCCATGTCGACCCGCTCCGCGCTGGTCGTGTCGATCAGGTCGCGGCCGGCCTCGGACAACGTCAGGGTGCGGCTGCGCCGGTCTTCGGGATCCTCGGTGCGCACCACCAGCCCCTGGTCGACCAGCGTCGAGACCGCACGGCTGGCTGCCACCAGCGCGATGTCGAGCGATTTGGCGATGTCGCTCACCCGCAGGCTTCCGTGCTTGTCGATCAGGTGCAGGGCGGCCAACTCCGCGACGCTGAGTTGCTGGTCCTTGACCGAGCGCGACAACCCCACGATCAATGAGGTGAACATCGCCCGCATGAACGTCTCAAGGCTGTTCACCGGCGGATCAGCGTTCATAGTAATTACGATATTGATACTATTTCATTATCGCAATCAAAATCTCCATGAAACCAACCTGGGTCGGCGCCGCGCGCGGCCCCCCGGGACAGCAGATAACGGACGATATGGGCAGCAGGAAGTGCACAACTGCGGGGAGTCGGGTTTCGGGCAGCCGAAATGCCCCGGCCGCGAGGATGTTCGGATGGCCGATCCGGCATGACATGCTTAGCGGCGGAACCGCGCTCCTGCCCTCACGGATGCAGATTCCACTGGCCGCAATCCTGAGCCAGGACGTCGTTGACGTCGACGCGGATGCCGCCGACCACCGGTCCCGGATTCGAGGCGGTGTCGATGATGCGCTGGTAGAGAACTGCGGCCGGGTAGATCTGGCCACGCGACCAGGATCGCGTCTGCCACGCCCATACGTGGCCCGGTGAACGGGACCGCCCGATGACGCCATCGGCGGCGGCCCACTGGCAGGGATTGATACCCCCGTAGATGCCGGTGCGTTGCACGCCAAGCACCGAGTTGATTCCGCGAAACCACTGCAGTGCGACGTTGTTCCAAGTGTTGCGGTCGATGTCGTCGTCGACGCTGAAGAAGATCGGTGCGTTCCGGGCGCCGCCTGCCGCGGTGTGCAGGTGCCAGGCGGTGCGGGCGTCGGAGACGCCGCCGGCGAACCCGCGCGTGAAATCCGACGGTGCTGTCCCGCCCGGCTTTCCGTACTGGTAGTTGCTGACGATCACCAATCCGGCGGCGGTCAGGGACTGGGCGTAGGGCAGGGTGATCGGCTTGGCGCCGAAATTGGAGCCGGGCCGCGATGTCGATACGTAGTTGATCACCCCGGAGTAGCCGGCGGCTCGGATGTCTTGGGCGGGGATCTGGCGCATGGCGTAGTCGATCAGAGCTGGAGCGGCGGCCGAGGCTGTCGGCGTGCCGACGCCTGCCGCCGCGGCACCGAACCCGGCCAGCGCCGACGCCGCGGTGGCGTAGCGCAGTGCCTGACGCCGGGAAACTGGGTGCGATTGCCGACTTCTCGTAGTCGACGGCGCGTTCCGCATCGCGTGATGTTAACAAAGTGACAGTTGTTCACAATGTAGCCTCGCCGCAGCGGTGGACGGCCGTGCGAATCAGCGGCCTCTGGTGAGGGCATCACGAATACAGCGACCGGCTGCGGCCCGACGCAACGGGGCGGCGAATACTTCTGTATCGCCGCCTGTTCGGATCGTGCAACGTGGGACTGCCCGGCGCTGAAAACCTAGTTGGGTCCGGGCGAATGCGGATGGAACGGTTGGTACCACCACCAGTCAGCGCGCTCGCCGGTAGGCCCGGGGTACGGTGGTACTGCGGGTGGGAGTGTGGTCGGTGGGCGGGCCAGCGATCCGCCGCTCAGTAGCTGCCCGGCACTGTCGGTGACCATGAGCCGATGAGCGGATCCGCTGATAGTGATGATGCGGCGATGGTGTAGCCGGTGGTGGTACGGACATACCAGGACCAAGTTGTCCAGTTCGGTGGGGCCGCCGTCTTCCCAGTGCCGGATGTGGTGTGCATGCAGACCACGGGTGGCCCCGCAGCCGGGCACCACGCAGCAGCTGTCGCGGTGCTCGAGTGCACGACGCAGTCGCCGGTTAACCGTTCGGCTACCCCGCCCTGAGCCGATGACGCGCCCGTCGCGTTCGAACCAGACTTCGCAGCTGGCATCGCAGGTCAGGTACCGGCGGTCGTCGTCGGACAGCAGCGGACCGAGGTGCAGTGCGGCGATCCGCTTCTCCACGTCGACGTGCACGACCACGGTGGTGTGCTGCCCGTGCGGCCGGCGGGCAACCTCAGCGTCCCAACCGGCCTCGACCAGGCTGTTGAACGCGTCGACGTAGTTCGGCAACGGTGGCACCTGGTCGGTGGTCGGGTCGCCATCGGCCTCACCCTCGTCGCGGTCACGCCTCCACTCGGCTATCAGTGCATCGTGATGAGACCGCAGGGCGGCGCCGAACTTGGCCGCCTCGACGCGCGGGAGGATGATCCGCCAGACTGTGTATTCGTTGTCCGGCCCCCCGGGGGTCTTGGTGATCGACTGTTGCGGCGCCGGCCGCGGTTCCGGATCGGGGCGGGGTTCGAGTTTGACGGCGGCGCGCAGTTGGCTGACGGTGGCGACTGCGGCCAGCTCCGCGTAGTGGTCGTCGGATCCGTCGGCCGCGCCTTCGGCGATGACGCCGACCTGATCGAGTGACAGTCGACCCTCGCGCATACCTTCGGCGCAGCGGGGGAACTGCTCGAGACGGTGTGCGACGGTCGCGATCGTATGGGCGTTTCTCGGTGAGATGCCGGTCTTCCAAGCCACCAGCGCCGGGACCGACCGTGCACCGGTCGCGCCGCACAGCTCGTCGCGGTCGACCTCGGCCACGATCTCCACGATGCGGCTGTCGATGGCATTGCGTTGACCGGTCAGCTCCGCCAACTCCTCGAACAACGACTCGAGACGGTCGGCGGGGCGCAGCTCAGCGGCGAAAGCGGCTGCGGTCGAAGACATGACTGCATCATCTCAGTCGGGTACGACAAGTTTGGGCCGGCCGATCGGCTCTGCTGCGCGATCAGATCGACTAGTCAGGTTGAGTGTTGATCACAGGGCAGTGCGACGGTTCGACCCCATTCGGCTTTGATGAATTTGTGTCACGAAAGCGGACAGTGGAGCCGCGTAGGCGACGAACTCGGGCGTCTCCACGATTTCGACCCTCCGCGATTAGTCTGACGACCGCCGCGGGTCAGTACGTGTGTCGTCAGGTCCATCCGATGTCCGAAAGGAATCAGCCGTGCCCCGCACCCGGATCCACAACTTGAACGTATCTCTCGACGGGTACGCGGCCGGCGAGTATGTGACGTTCGACGCCCCGATCGGCGGTGGCGAACGGTTATTCAACTGGTTCGACGGACGCGCGATCCATGGGGTCGACCAGGTCGATGCCCCCGTCACACTGGACCGCGCCCTGACCAGCTTGTGGAGCCAGGGCATCGGCGCTGAGATCATGGGACGTCGCAAGTTCGGCCCCCATGTCGGCGATTGGCCTGACGACGGTTGGCGAGGCTGGTGGGGCGACGAGCCACCGTTCCAGACAACGGTATTCGTTATGACTCACCACACCCGCACCCCACGATGGACTTTCCGAATGGAACCAGCTTCCACTTCGTTGATGCGCCACCGCGCGAGGTACTTCGCCTGGCCCAGGAGGCCGCGAACGGTGGCGACGTCCGCATCGGCGGAGGCCCCTCGATTCGTGAGACGAAGTGCAGCGCGGCCGCCATGCGGCAAACCACAACAAGCCAGGTTAAAAGGCCGACATGGGTAGTCGAGGGCAAGAACCCACAACCTTTGTTACTGAAATCGAGGTGCGTGCTCGACTGCGGCATCGCTGCCATCGAGCAGGTTTCATGGGAGCCGCCTCGAACAGGGGACGACGATCGGCAAGCCGTGTTGAGTCGCGGTCCACAGCGCCTGGAACGAATACTGCAACGAGCCGTCACCGATGGTGACCAGCACCGGCCTGGTGCGGCCCCGCGAACGGTCCGCCAATGCGACGCCGACGGCCGCGGGAACGGCCCATCCCAGGCCACTGGGCGATGGCGGCGATGTTCTTTCGGCGATGCCGGTGATCAACTCCATCCCAGCGGTGTGTGCGGCACGCCCCGGTCTGCTCGGGCGACTCGACGTGCCGCGATATTGGAGCAGGAACACGTGCGCGGTCCGCCCCGCCCACACTCCTTCGATGTAGGCTCCGATTCGGTCGCGGTGCTCAGACCGTCATCTCGAGGATCTTGTCGCCTTGGGCGTTGTCCTCGAAATAGCCCAGGCCGTAGTCGCCCTGGATCGTCGTGCGGTGCATGATCCGCGGCTCGTCCGGATCGTGGCCGGAGACCGCGTGCAGCATCCGTAGGTTGTCCCAGATCACCATGTCGGTGGGGCGCCACTTGTGGAAGTAGGGCTTGATTGTGGCCAGCATCTCCTTGCATACCGCTTCGAGCAACTCGTCCCCGTCGGCGGTTTCGTCGCCCTCGAGACCCTGCGCCATCCACGGCGAGATGTGCAGCACCTTTTCGCCGCTGCGGCGGGTCCATACCGCGGGATGGACGGCACGCGGGAGGTTCCTCTCGCCGTAATCGATGGTCTCCTGCAGGCGCAGATGCGGCTGGACCTCGCGGAATCCGTCGGTCAGGCCGAAGCGCATGTCCCGGAAGCGCAGGTTCAGGCTGTACAGGACGTTGCGGTCCTCGATCTGTTGCCGCAGTGCAGGTGACAGAGACTTGTAAAGCTCGATACCGTCGGCGAATCCGGTCTCGCCGCCTGCGCTGACGCCGGTGACGCAGCGCAGGACGCCCGCGTAATTCAGTTCGTTGTTGTAGCAATGGTCGAAGTGCCAGGGCAGCCATGACGTCACTTCCTTGCCATCGATCTCCACGATGTTGCCCTCACGTGGTGCCACTCCGATCTCGACGACGCCCGGATGTAAGGCGCCATTGGCGCGCGGCACCGACGGAACCGGATGGTCCTTCAGCGGACCGAACACCTTGCTGATCTCGACTTGCAGTTCGGGGTCGGGTTCGACGTCCTCGAACAGGATCAGCCCTCGCTCGTCGAAGACCCGTCGCAGCCGGTCGCGGAGTTGCGAGTCTTCCAGCGTTGCGTCCGTGACGCCGGTGACCCGCGCGCCGAACGAGAGATCCGCACGGAGGGGGCTGATCTGGACGGATGACACGGTTGGTTTCCTCTCGGGCCGGTGACGAAACTGCCCTCGACGCGCATATCATTTATTGATACGATGGCTCACTATCTAACACTAGTGAGGTTGTCGATGGCCGTCAAGGGCAGTTCCACGGCTGCACGCGTGCTGGCCGTGTTCGAAGCGGTGGCCGCCAACCAGCCGGTGGGCGTCGCAGACCTGTCGCGGATGCTGGGAATCGACAAGAGCGCCGTGCAGCGCTCGCTCGTGACGCTGTCAGAGCAGGGCTGGATTCAGGCCCGCGAGGACCAGATGACGCGGTGGGAGACCACCGTGCGCATCCTGAACATCGCCCACAGCTCGCGCGCCAAGTCCGACCTGCGCCACAACATCCAGCTGGTGCTCGAACAGCTGGCGGCACAGGCCGGCGAAACCGCGATCTTCAATGAGCCAGACGGGCCGCACCTGGTGGTGTCCCAGATGGCGGAAAGTCACAAGCCACTGCGCATGGTGCCGCGTATCGGCGCCATCGTCCCGGCGCGCGACAGCGCCACGGGCCGCATCCTGCTGCCCTTCCTGAGCGCCGAACGGCAAGCCGAGCTGCTCGGCGAACCGCCCGACGCGGCATTCCGCGCTCTCCTCGACGCATGCCGCGTCCGCGGTTACGCCGCCAGCGACGAAGTCAACGCCCCCACCATGACCATCGCTGCGCCGGTGTTCGAGGTCGACGGCCGCCCGATCGGCGTGGTGGCGATCAGCGGACCGGCCGAGCGCATGCAGCCCGACAGCATCCCGCACCTGGCCGACCTGGTGTGCCAGGCCGCGAACGTGCTGTCGCGCAGCGCCCCATGCCCAGCCGAATCCTGAAGTCGCGCAGCGGTGCCGGTCTCGTCCTTGCCGTATTGCGGTCTCCGTTGGGTACGCTCACCTCAGTGCCCGTACGGGCACCGAAGTGGGTCCGGCCAGCGACGGCGTCGTGGTCCAGGTGACGGGTCCCGCCAATTCGATCCGCTCGACGGCCCCCCC
>Ga0055451_10000433_pt1 | contig 16774 bp, 14 predicted proteins | sample China_Galinas_PW_3_FD_57745 | JGI IMG/M metagenome (GOLD analysis project Ga0055451, IMG submission 57745) | Wetland microbial communities from San Francisco Bay, California, USA, that impact long-term carbon sequestration - China_Galinas_PWB_D2 | ecosystem: Environmental > Aquatic > Marine >... | reverse complement strand
TGACATTTCAAATATCTTTTCCTCGAAAAGGTCCTCTTCAATCCAGATGGGCCTGGAATAATATCCCCCGCTGTACCGGGCGTTAAATGAGAATGCGGCCGGCGAGCATGAAAACTCTTTATTACTAAACAGTGGGCGGCTTTCATTCAGATCCGGGTGATCCATCGTTGTCAGGAATGTTGTCTCCATTCCCGGTTTTAAAAAAATAATACTATTCTGGTAAAAAGCCACATCATAACAGGGTCCTGTTAAATGCAGACCCAGGGTATCCAGTTGAATCCAGGAACCCGGCTGTTGAGAACCGGCAATATACTCTTGAGAATCGGATGGAGCAACCAGGAGAAGTGACCAGATTGTAAGCAGGTATGATATAACCACACTCATTTGAACAAGATGATTAGTATTCTGTTAACTGAAATAGAACACAGATATGATCAAAGATATAAGAATTTATAATTACCGTTCAATTAAATAGTTATGCAAATGAAATTTTTTATTGATTCCACTTTTTTATAAATTGTACGGCTGTAATCTGAATAATATTAAAAACTAAATCCCTCAAGCATGAAGAAGGCACTGTATCTACAAGCAAAATTATTTGTAATCGCATTGATTACTACGACTTTGATTTTGTTTACCGGATGTAACACTGGCCAGAAGAAAAACAATCCGGGAATCCCGACTGCTGAAGAACTCAGCCAGGGGGATGATGTTTTAGAGGAGCTCTCCGGTTATCCGATTCCCTCATCCTACGAGGTCACCAAACTTATTTATGAAACCCAGACAACGTATATCACAACACTTCCCAATGGCCCCGAAAAAGCAGGGGAGTACATTACACAACGTGATAAAGTACTGAATCTTGGAGTGTATGCAACAGATCTCTGTTATTCAGCTACATATATGATGAAGCAGGGAGCTATAAATTACCTGAAGGCTACCAAAACCCTCATCGATGACCTTGGGATTTCAACAACTTTCAATATATCCTATGCGGAACGGATTGAAGATAATATAAATAGCCGGGATTCATTGATCAATATTGTAAACGAATCCTTTGATGACACCTGGAACTACCTGATAAATAATAAGCAGGATGTTTTGGCCCGGCTTGTTGTATGCGGAAGCTGGATTGAGGGTGTCTATATCACCACACATGCGGCAGTGGGAGCCGGTGATAATACAAAATTTCTGGAGGCGCTGGCCAAGCAAAAGAAGTCGCTGAATGAACTTGTCAGCCTCCTGGAATCTGTAAAGGATGTTGATGAGGTTTCCGACATCTACAAGGGATTGTCGGACCTTCAATCTTATTATGAAGAAGTTGGTGATATCATGACCGATGAGCAGTTGAAAATAATTTCTGAAAAAATAGGGATTTTACGGGAAAGTATCGTCTAGACAGAACAGGCCCTTACAAGGGCTGATCACACATTATGAAAGAGGCCGTATTAAATGCGCTGCTACAGCTATTTGCCATAATAGCCAATGTATCAGAAGATGGTGTTTCTTTCAAAGCCAGGTCAATAGTTAAAACCTTCCTCAGGCAGTACCTGAATACCAATCTGATCAATAAGTATCTGGTTGTGTTTGATCATTACCTGGAAATACACCATCCCTATCTGTTCGGGGGTGGCATTACACCTAAAAAGCAAACCCTGTCCGATTCGGAAAAGTTAAGGGTTATTACAGAGGAGATCAACGCGAGCCTTTTGCAGAGAGAAAAATTCATTGTTTTTCTCCGGCTGGTCGAGTTTATCAATGAGGATGATGTAATGACGGCCAAAGAGCTTGCATTTATAAAGACTGTTGCTGATTCATTCAACATATCCAGGAAAGAGCACGATAATACCAAGAACTTTGTACTGAATGCCTGTGATGCCATTGACAAGGACAGTATCATGGCCATTGATAGTAAAAAGCTTCCATTTGTACAGGGGATCAAACATTTGAGAGAAAAGGAGCTGGAGGGCAGGATTGCCATATTACACTATGCAAGTACAGATACCTATGTTTTCCGGTACCTGGGGAAAATGGATCTTTTCCTGAACGGGCAACCGGTTGTTCCTGAAAGGATCGAACTTTTAGAGCATGGATCCCTGATTACAGGATCTCTGATCAGCCCCGTCTACTATAGCGATATCTCCAGACAGTTCCATAATACCAGGGAACGTACAAAGATTTTCTTCGTGGCAAAGGAGATTGAATACAGGTTTAAGAACAGCACAAAGGGGATCAGAAAATTCAGCTTCAGTGAGGAATCTGGAAATCTGATCGGAATCATGGGTGGAAGTGGCGTGGGAAAGTCTACGTTGCTCAATATACTGTGTGGAAAACTGAAACCACAGCATGGTCAGATTAAAATAAATGGGTATGATATTCATAAAGAAGAGTCTGATATTGAAGGAATTATAGGGTTTGTTCCACAGGATGACCTTTTGCTTGAAGAGCTGACAGTGTTTACCAATCTATATCTGAATGCAAAACTCTGTCTGAGCAATCTTACTGAAATGGAGTTGATTAAAAGGGTCAACCTGGTCCTGAAAGATCTGGATTTGGAGGAGATCAAACAGCTGAAGGTTGGCAGTCCGTTGAATAAATACATCAGCGGCGGGCAGAGAAAAAGACTGAATATTGCACTTGAACTGATCAGGGAACCGGCTATCCTGTTTGTGGATGAACCTACCTCCGGACTCTCTTCAATGGGATCAGAAAAGGTAATGCTGCTTCTGAAGGAGCAGGCCTTAAAAGGCAAACTGGTGATAGTTAATATTCACCAGCCTCATTCAGATATCTACAAGCTGTTTGACAGATTTCTGGTTATTGACAGGGAGGGCCATGTCATTTACGAAGGAAATCCAATTGATGCCATAACCTATTTCAAAGAGCTCAGTAACTATGTCAATGCGGATGTGGGACATTGTGAGTCATGTGGGAACGTGATGCCTGAACAGATCCTGAAAATGGTGGAGGCCAAACAGGTTGATGAGTATGGGAGGGTCACCAGCGAACGAAAGGTTTCACCGGAGGAGTGGTATGATATTTATATCGACAGGATTGAATCGAAACAGAAGATCAAAATCAAAAAAAAGCCTTTACCGGAGCGGGATTTTAATATTCCTGGTCCGCTCAGACAATTCTTTGTTTTTCTCCGCAGGAATGTACTCACCAAGCTGGCTAACCGGCAGTATTTGCTGATTACCTTTCTGGAAGCTCCTTTGCTGGCACTGTTAGCTGCATGGTTTACCCGTTTTACGAAGGATCAATCTTCGGCAGCCTTTTATATCTTCCGGGAAAATGTGAATCTCCCGACCTTTATTTTCATTGGGGTCATTATCTCCATGTTTATGGGATTGCTGGTGAGCGTCCAGGAGATTATCAGGGACCGGCAGATCCTTGAACGCGAGTCTTTCCTGCACCTCAGCCGTTCAAGTTACTTTCAATCGAAAATACTTATTCTGTTTCTTATTTCGGCCATTCAGACGCTTTTATTTGTGCTGGTAGGGAATATCGTCCTGGAAATAAAAGGGATGCTTTTGCAATACTGGGCTGTATTGTTTACAGTATCCTGCCTCGCCAATGTGATGGGATTAAATATCTCAGCCGGATTAAATTCGGTAGCGAGTGCCTACATAGTGATTCCGTTTATTATTGTACCTCAGTTGCTTTTTAGCGGAGTAATGATCCCGTTTGACAAGCTGAATAATATTTTCGAAACTCCTGAATATGTTCCTATAATTGGCGAGTTGATGACATCACGCTGGGCCTATGAGGCCATTGCGGTGGAGCAGTTCAAGGGAAACCGGTTCACCAGGGAGTTTTTTGCATTGGACCAGGAACGCGAAAACGAACAGTACCAGGAGGATCGGGTACAGTACATAAAGGGGATAATCAATGACCTGAGGTATCGACCTAAAGTAGAAACTGTCCCTGAAAAAAGAGAAGCAGATCTTAAACTGGTTCGCAACGAATTGAGTGATCTAAGCAAGTCCGGCTTAGTGGCCTCCTTTGGGGACCTTTCAGCATTTACACCATCCGGATTCAATGAAAAAGTATATACCACGGCTTACGACTCCATTGACCGCTTCAGGGATATTATCCTCTGGCAAAAAAAGCAAGCGGGAAATTCGAAAGACAATCAGGTAAAAAAAATGGAGGATGTGTGGGGTGGGAAGCCAGCGTATATGGAGATGAAAAAAAGATATTCCAATGAAAGGCTGGAGGATCTCCTCAAGAGCAGAGGAGAGACATCCATAGTGTGGAGAAATCATATTATCCGGGAAGCGACCCCTATATACCAGATCCCCCGATCAAAGATCGGAAGGGCTCAACTGTATGCACCTGTCAAACGATTAGGCTCTCTCTATATTGATACGTACTGGTTTGACCTGATGGTAATCTGGTTGTCGGCTGTTGGGTATTTTATAGCCCTGAAGTATGATCTGCTTCGTAAGGCAGTGAACTGGAACCAGATAAGGAAACTCCGCAAAAACAGATAGAGTCCCTTCCATTTCTCCATTTTTCATTATCTTGTTCCCTCTTGAAATGATATTAAAACTCTCTGTCATGAAAAAACAAATTGTATACATTGCTTCAGCAGGAATCATGTTCCTTTTTTTCCAGTCTTTTCATTCAGGTACTTTTAAAAAGCAGGAAATTCCTGATGAAGTTGGTACAATTCTGAAAACCTCCTGTTATAATTGCCATTCGACAGGATCTAATGCTGAAAAAGCATTGGATAAAATTAATTTTGATCACTGGAATGACTATAAACTTATAAAGAAAATAGAGTTATTGGGGGATATTGGCAAGGTGGTGGAAGATGAAAAGATGCCCCCTGAAAAGTTCCTGGACCGCAATCCAGATGCCAAGTTGTCGGATGATCAGGCAAACCTGCTGATAGATTGGACCAAACAAGAGACTGAAATGTTGATGCAGGGGAACTGATGAAAAAGAAGTTCAGGATTATAGGGCTTGGATTGGTTACATTTCTTATTGTCATTCAGTTCTTCCATCCTGATAAAAACAATTCTGAAGTCGATCCTGCTGGTGATCTGATTCAAGTCGCTTCACCACCTGGCGAGATCGCAACCCTTTTAAGACATGCATGTTATGACTGTCATTCCAACCAGACAATTTATCCCTGGTATGGCAGGATCTCACCGGTTTCATGGTTCATGGAGAGGCATATCAGAAAGGGCAGAGATAAGATGAATCTCAGTGAATATGGTACCGGCGAAAAATCGGAAGGTATCGGACTGCTGGTTAAGATCTGCGAAGTAATGGACGATGGTACCATGCCTCTTAAAAGCTATCAATCCCTCCACAAGGAGGCCAGACTCACACAGGAAGAAAGATCTTTGATCTGCAACTGGGCGGATAACGAGGCGATGAAGATGATACGCAAATGGCCTGTGGAACCTGACGAGTGATTCATGTTAAAAATGTGAAAGTTCATCAACAACCATTTGATTTAATGTAACTTTAAGTCAAAGGAACTACCTCCGTCAGTACCTGATTAGTCCCGTTCGTAAAAAACAGGTTCAAGTAGGGGAGCTTTAATTTGATTGTATTGTGTTTAAGGTATAATTTTACAGACATGTGATAACTAAAAACTGATGTCATGAAAAGTGTTGTGCGAATATTATTAATGGTAATGCTTACGGCGGGGATGTCTTCATGTGAAAAAATAAGAAACCTCTTTGACATTAAGGTGGACACCGTAGTTGAGGGGAACCTCTTTATTCAGGTAGACGAAGTCCAGACGAAAGCTGCGCCACCTACCTATGCATTCAATGAATCTGTAACGATTGACGTCTTGAATGAGGACACGTATGAATACGAGGATCAGATTCAGGACTTCAAGGTACATGGCGCTACATTAGAGGTCACCAGCGTAAGTGATGATCCGATCACCTTTCTGGCAGGTACCGAGTTTACCATGTCGAATGCCAATCATACCATTGTATGGACGGTTTCATCTGACTGGCCTATCACAGTGGGAACCACACTCGACCTTGCCGATGAAGGACTTATTGATGATATAGAGGCTATCCTGAACGACTTACTGCCTTTTACTCTTACAGCAGTGGGTGAGTGTGACGTACAGGGTGCTGCAATTGGACTTCTTCTGGGCATAGATACGACTGTTACAGTTAATCCGTAACAATTAGGGGATTATATGAATGAATGAAAGGTTGTCTCCTTTGAGGCAGCCTTTTTTGTCATTCTATATTATTACATAAGTTTGCAGTTATATGGACCAATATACATTTACCCTCAATGGAAAAAAATATCAAAAGAATCCTCTGGGCCCTGTTAATTGTTGTGGCCGGAGGAGTTACCTGGTATGCATGGCCAAGGGTACCTATCATTACGGCATTTGCGGCTAAAGGTATGTGCTCCAGCGTTTTTCTGGCAGAAAAGAGCCCGGAAAAGGTTTCTGCAGAAGATCTTTCCTTTTTTCCCATCAGCCTGGCCAAATGTAAGGTAGACTACCAGGAAAAATCGGTCACAGCGAAGGTGTTTGGACTGGCCGGGAGGAAAGCTGTCTTCAGGGAGGGGCTGGGTGCGGTGATCGTTCTGGAGAAGCCGGAAGTGGAGCTGATGGCTGAATCTTTTATAATCCCTGATCCGGGATACAGTCAGGATACTGTTCCATGGCCCCTGGGTGATATGATGCCAGAGGTCCTTCCCGAGGGAGTGGATTACTCCGCACTTGGATCTGTGCTGGATGATGCATTCGATCAACCAGGTGAGGAGCCGTTTAAAAAGACTCTCGGGGTGGTGGTAGTCTATGACAATGAGCTGATTGGCGAGCAATACCTGGATGGTTATGATGCATGGACAAAGTTTCATGGCTGGTCCATGACCAAGTCGGTGGCAGGTGCCATGACAGGGGAGCTGGTGCAGGAGGGGAAAATGGATATTATGTCTCCGACCGGGATCCCTGAATGGGAAGGTGATGAAAGGAGAGATATTACACTCGATAATATCCTGCATATGACCAGCGGACTGGCTTGGCTGGAGAACTATTTCACCATCTCGGATGCTACTGTTATGTTGATGCGGAGTGATGATATGTATGCCTCGGTAATTGGGTGCAAACTGGCCCATGAGCCGGGAAGTTTCTGGAACTACTCCAGCGGGGATGCCAACCTGCTTTCAGGATTGATCCGGAAAGCCATCGGGAATCAGCAAGCCTACCTGGAGTATCCATATACCCGTCTTTTCTATCGCATTGGAATGCTGAATACAGTCATAGAAACCGATGCCAGTGGCATGTTCGTAGCCTCCTCCTACAGCTACGGATCGACGAGGGACTGGGCACGATTCGGGATGCTTTTCCTGAACAGAGGGATCATTGAGGGTGATACGGTGCTTACCCCTGGGTGGGTCGACTATATGACAACTGCTTCAGAGGAATCATATGGAAATTATGGTGCCACTTTCTGGCGGAAGGAAACTGGCGAAGGAAGGACACTTGTAGATGTGCCGGACGATGTATTCTTTGCTGATGGTTTCCTGGGTCAGCGTGTCTACGTGATTCCCTCCAAAAAACTGGTGGTGGTGCGCATGGGGTATAGCCTGAGCAATTTCAATGTGAATGATTTCCTGAAAGATATCATTGCAACCCTTCCGGGTTAAATTCTTCAAAAGGATTAGTCCTCATGGGTTTAGCTGCTTTCTTCAATATCTTCAATCTTCTTGATCAGTGCGTAGTGTTGGTGGTCATAATAGGGCTTCAGGTCCCACGATTTCTTAAGTGTTTCGAGGGCCTCCTGGTACCTTCCCAGTTTATAAAGCCCCACTCCATAAACATACAGATAGCCTGCATTCTCAGGAACCGCCTCCACCAGTGGGGCAATCATATCCATCCCCTCCTCCACATTGATATCATTGTTGATCAGGAACCTTGCAAATTCATACTGAACCGTTTCATTTTCCGGTCTCAGTGATAGTGATTCCCTGTAGAATTGCTCCGCCTGCTCAAAGGACTCTGCTCCAGCGTATATCCCGGCGTACCATAACAACTGGCTGGCTTCGGGCCATCCTTGCATTTCAGTTATACTTTTTATGTCAGACAGGTAGGCTTTTGCGTTTGCACTGTCTCCCCGGGAAACTGCACAGATGGCCTGCCAGTAGTCGAATGTAAGATTCTGGTCAGGCCAGAACTCCCTCCCCGTTTCAAATATCTTCTTCTCCTTTTTATGTTCGCCTTCAAAATGGTATGCACGGCCCAGAAAGAAATAGGTCCAGAACCAGTCATGGGCATCATATCTCTGCAACAGGTTAAGTTCTTTTTCAAAGTACTCGATAGCCTGTGGCCACTGCTGCAGATTGAAATTGATCCATCCTGCCGTATAGGTCATATAGTTGGAGCGCGGATACATTTGGAGGTATTGCTTGCAATACTGCAACTGCTCCCCGGGTTGCTTATCCACGGCAGCTTTAACAGCTTTAACCATCAGTTGCAACTCCGGCGGCAGCTGATCTATATGCTCATTCGCTTTATAGGCCCAGAATTTGGACAACCCGGCCCGTTGCATATCCCCATAGCAATATGCCAGTCTCAACATGGCAGAAACAAAATTGGAATCAATCCGGATGGCCTTGTTATAAAAATCTGTTGCGCAGGGATAATCCGTTTGGATATGACACCTTAATCCCTGGATGAATAGTTTATATGCTTCGGCCGACTGGGTAAAAATGTCACCTGTATCGTAAAAGAACTCATTCTTCAACTTTCTGATCTCCAGGAAATTCCTGATCTGCGAGGAGATTGAATCTGCCAGTGCGAAGAAGTCATCCTCGGTATGGCCGTCCAGCTCATAGGACTTGTATATCTCTTCAGTTTCGGCATTCATGATATTAGCTGTGATCCTGATCCTGTTGCCTGATTTGTGCAGATTGCCTGATATGACAGTATTGGCTTCCAGTTCCTGGGCCAGTTTACTTATCAGGGAGGGTGGAAATGCAGCATAATCGACGTCGTTTTTACCTGCAAGGGCACTGTTTATGGTTTCAAACTGCCGGACCGACAACTCCTGGGAATTTGAGAGTGAAGTAATTAAAAGGTTTTGCATTCCCTCCTGCCAGAGATTGTAAATACTATCCCCGGTCATGTTGTTAAATGGCATCACTGCGATAGAGATCTTTCCCCGCACCTCCCTGGGGATCTTCGATTTACCCTGGTTGAAAATCTTCGGATATGCCAGGATTACCACCGCAATGAGCAGTACTCCGATCACAACATCGCTTATCCGGAGTTTTCTGCGCTCTTTGAGAGCAGCGGTTTCAGAGGGGCTCTCCATATCAACCGGCCCGGTTTTAACTACTCCCTGCGGGGTGATATCGAATATCCAGGATAAAATAAAAGCAACGGGAAGGCCAACTATTAACAGTATGATCAACAATGTCACTGTCCAGTCGGGCAATCCCAGCCTGGGTAAAATGATATCACTGGCTTCAATCACGAGATAGGCTGTTGCAGCGTACATAGCCAGGACCTTTGGTACACCGCGCCGCTTTAGTTCACTCCAGAACCGGAATCGCCTTTTTGCCCTCCCTTTCATCCAGCTGTTATAGTCGGTTTAATGCAATATACAATTTGATCGATCATATGTCAAATGAGGCTTGCCGGGGAAAAGTTAATTACATACATTGTTGTATGATTCCAGTTTCTTCAGAATAATATTATACTATAAGCCATTTGGTATGAAACTTCAGGTATTTTATTTCTCAGGAATTCTTGCACTGGCCTTTACCCTTTCCCTACCTTCCTGCAACCGTGATGCAGGAAGTGAATATTTTCGTGATGCAGATTTCAATGCAGACTGGCAATTCCATATGGGTGATATCAGTGATCCATCCAGATCAGGAGGGGACGAATCCGGATGGATCCCGGTACATATTCCGCATGATTGGGGCATCATCGATTATGAGCTTCAGGATTCCCTGCATATGGGCCCTTTTTATAAAGACCTTCCGGGAGGGGCATCTGTAGGTTATTTAAGGGATGGGACGGCCTGGTACAGGAAGGAGTTTGTTACACCCGAAAAAATGAAGGGTAAGCAAATAATGCTCGGTTTTGACGGGGTGCAAACCCAGATGGAGCTTTGGGTAAATGGCATTCTGATCGGGGAACATGTCTATGGATATACCCCGTTCCAGTTTGATATCGCTCCTGCTTTAAATGGTCCCGGAGAGAACAATGTCATCGCTGTAAAAACGGTCAATACAGGAGATAACTCAAGGTGGTATGCGGGAGCCGGCATATACCGGCCGGTTACCCTGTCTGTACTCCAGCCCGTGGCTGTTGCTCCATGGGGCTTTTATGTGACCACCCCGGATGTATCAGCCGATAGTGCAACTGTAAATATTGAGATAGAGGTTTCTAATAATCGGGAGGCAGCAGTTGAGCTTATCGCGGAGATACATATCGTTCCACCGGATCATGGGCTGATACAGATTACAAGCGCTAAAGGGACCATTGATGCCGGATCTGAGTCCACACTCACTGCTTTCACGACAATCAGTGAACCTGTTCTCTGGAACACCGATCACCCTAATCTTTACAGTGCAGAACTGATCCTGAAGGCAGATGGGAAGGAAGTTGACAGCTACAGCACCAATTTTGGGATCAGGTCCATTGCTTACAGCGCTGAAAAGGGTTTTCTAATGAATGGTGAAGAACTACTGCTGAAAGGAGCCTGTATGCACCATGACAATGGACTGCTGGGGGCAGCGGCTTTCAGGGATGCTGAATACCGGAGGGTAAAACGGATGAAAGAGAACGGGTACAATGCCATCCGAACCAGCCACAACCCGCCTTCAGCATCTTTTCTGGATGCCTGTGACGAGATCGGAATGGTGGTGATGGACGAGTCATTTGATCAGTGGATGAAACCCAAACGTCCCAACGACTATTCCAATTATTTTGAAGAGTGGCATATGAAGGATATACAGGCCATGGTATATCGCGACAGGAACCATCCCAGTGTTGTGATGTGGAGCATTGGGAATGAAATCCCGGAGCGGGCCGATCCAGACGGAATAGCGATTGGGAAGATGCTGGTAAGGACCATCAAAGCGGTGGATGACACCCGGCCGATTACCCAGGCGGTATGTGCCTTCTGGGACCAACCCGGGAAAGGATGGGATTATACTGAAGGCGCCTTCAGTATGCTGGATATTGGGGGTTACAACTACGCGCTGATGGAATATGAACCGGACCATCAGAAATACCCTGACCGGATCATGGTAGGAACGGAATCCTTCCCGATGCAAGCCTGGGAAAACTGGGAGATGGTAAAACGTCATCACTATGTGATAGGCGACTTTGTATGGACAGGCCTGGACTATATCGGTGAATCGGGGATTGGTCACAACGATCTGGTTGACAGGTCGGAAAAAGCCAGGGGAACTTTCCTGAAACCCTGGCCGTGGTATGTTTCCTGGTGCGGCGATATCGATATCCTGGGCAATCGAAAGCCCCAGTCCCTTTACCGGGGTGTCTTGTGGGGAGAGATTAAACTGGAAATAGTGGCATCGACACCTGTTCCGGAAGGAAAGGAGAGGCGACCAAGTTTATGGGGCTGGTATGATGAACTGAACCATTGGAACTGGGAGGGATTTGAAGGCAGACCAATCTCTGTGAAAGTATACTCATCTTACCCCGTAGTGAAACTGGATCTGAATGGAGAAGAGATAGGGAAAATAGAGATTGATTCCATGGATAAATACACGGCACTTTTTGAAGTGCCCTATGCTCCCGGCGAGCTGAAAGCAACAGGGATCAGTGAAGGAGTAGAGATGGAGTCGGTGGTCCTGCAGACTTCCGCAAAAGCAAGTAAGCTGGCACTTAATGAAGAAAAATCAGAAATCAGCGCAGACAGGAACGCACTGGCCTATATTAATGTCCGGGCCACGGACAAGGATGGATTATTGGCAGCGGAAGACGATTCTGAAGTGATCGTGAAGTTATCCGGCCCGGCTATGCTCCAGGCAGCAGGCAATGCGGATCCGGTTCAACAGGGAAGTTTTACCGATCAAACATTCAACCTGTTCAGGGGGAAAGGTCTGGTGATCGTGCGTTCCTCCGGGAAGCCGGGAGCTATAAACATTGAGATAGGGTCTGCAGGCCTGGAACCGGCCAGTGTAACCATTGAAGCAAAATAGGATTTATAATGGATATAGAAGTATATTTTGAAGAAGGGACCAAGGTGAATGCCCGCATGGGTAAGCACCTGGTAAAAACAGATCAGAAAGAGCGTGGCGGGGGAGAAGACAGCGCCCCGGCACCCTTTGATTATTTTCTTATTTCACTGGCTACCTGCGCCGGAATTTATATAAAGCTGTTTTGTGACAAACGAGGTATCGATTCTTCCGGGATCAACATTCGTCAGAGCCACCGGAACGATCCAGAAACAAGAAAGCTGGTCGGGATCGACATTGATGTCACCCTGCCGGATGATTTCCCTGAGAAATATCGCGAAGCCGTTCTCAAAGCTGCTGATCAGTGTGCAGTTAAACGGTTACTGAAGGATCCGCCTGAGATAGAGGTCCGAGCTGTTTAGAGCCGGTTTTTTTCATATATTGGGTTACTTACTTATCAATCAAATCTATCAACATGAAAAAAATAACAACCCTTATTATTCTGGTTCTCGGAATAGTCACCTTGTCTGCCCAGGATATTACCGGAACCTGGCAGGGCGCCCTGGAAACACCGAACGGAACACTCAGGATCAATTTCAAAATTTCTTCAACGGAAGACGGATATACCTCTACTATGGACAGCCCTGATCAAAATACTTTCGGGTACCCGGTTGATTCAACCTTTTTTAAGATGCCGGAGTTGACCATCAAGATTACCAATCTTGGTTTGCGGTACAGCGGGAAGCTGGTTGATAACGCCAATATGGAGGGAACCCTCACCCAGGCTGGTCAATCCTTTGAAGTAAATTTAAAGAAAAAGACTGAGTAAGGGTCTGCCTGAAGCCCGAGATCAACTAGTCTTGGTATCCGTCATCAATCCACTTTTGAATCAGGTTGATGTTGCATTCCGAAAGCTGCTGGCTCGGGGGCATGTTGGCAAACCCGGCCTCCCACATGATGGCCCCCATCAGGCTGCCATTCTCGGCCAGGGATACCACATCCGTATAGTCTGCAATGACGATGCCACCACTCGAATTACTTGTATTGTGACAGCCGGTGCAATAGGCATCAAGCACAGGCCAGATCTGTCCTGAAAAAGTTGCTACTGTTGTATCACAACCATCAAAGCAGACATTGTTCTCTGCACCCTGTGCAATCCACTTGCTGATTATCTGGATCTGGTCTGAACTCAAGGGATCGAGCGGGGGTGGAGGCATCATATCATCTTCGTTATCGGTGAGGGATCCAAGGATCTCGCTGCCATTTGGATTCCCTGGTTTTATTTTACCTGTAGTGATAATAGAAGCATAATTGGTAAGGATAATCCCGTGCCTGTGTGAAATCTCGTCATGACACCCGGCCATACCACAGGAGGAGGTGAACAGAGGCAGGATGGAGTTCTGGAAATATACAGTATCCGGATCGCATGTACTGAGGTCAACCGTGCCGGTATTTGGATCCGGGCCCGCGATCTGGTTCCCGGGAATCTGATATTTGGTGCAGGAAAAAACTGTAAGAGCAGTGAGGGTTGCAATGATCATGGGGGTGCACTTGCTGAATATGGTTTTCATGTGCTTTCCTTTTATTCTGGAAAACGGGCCGCGGGAATGGATTGTTTTCGCCTTTACGGTTTATTCCGCTTATTTTAAATTTGTATAAATAATTCGCCATATTCAGTCCGGTTCGAGGGCATCAATTCTGTAATTATTACAGTTCAATGAATGAGGTTATGCTGAAACCTAATGAGGAGTATACTATGTTGCATTATCCATTTTATGGATCGGGGGTTGGCAGCTTCCTTGAGGCCCTGGTAAACCTTACCGATTATTATATGTCACTTATGCCAACTATCAGAGACGAAGAGGTGTTTGAAGTAGGTTGCGGGAACGGCGTGCAGGCTATCTACCTTCAGAGGAAATACTCCCTCAGTCATATCAGCGCCATTGATCTGAATGAGGGCAACATTACTATTGTGAGGAAAGAGGCTGATAACAATGACATTGAAAATGTGGATTTCTCTATTGAGGATGCACTCCAGCTCTACCCATTTAATGACAATTCTGTTGACATTCTCATTAATATTGAAAGTGCGTTTCATTATCCGGGTACTTTAAGGAGTTCCCAATTGCCAATTTCATGTTATCACTGTATCCGATAACTCATTTGAAGTCATCAAGGGCTTCAGTATCTATAAGTAATGGCTCTGGGAGATTAAGAAAAGGCACATTGTGGATGACCTCATCCTGATGATATACTATACCATACAGGCTATGCTGAATATGTACCTAATAAGGAACAGCAGGCAGTATTGTGTTTTTGTTGGAAGCAAAGTTGTATAGTGAAACTATGTAATTAGCAACTTTCCTCAAACTACAGATCATAAGATGTGCTTTCGGCCTGTTATTTTGAGTGGTATCCCTGTCTATAAGATTGCATCTGAAACAATGGTATGTAAGCCGATATACGGTCTCTATTCCTCAGGAGAGGTAATTGATTTGCATGCCAGAACAGGTTGTTATAACCTTCAAATTGCCAACTTATCGGGTTCGCTGGCAGGAAAAATCTTATTGCATATTAAAGTTGCAGCTGCACCTTCTTCCTTGAATAGTTCTTATATTGGATCAGTAATCCCAGGCATCCGATTTTCCCCTTAATCTCCTCCTCCGATGAAAGTCTGGCTAAAACATCTACCTTGATGGTAATTGGTTTAGCAATATCAAATCCAAGCCCCAGCGATTCGATGTATTTATCGACTTTGTTATCGTAAAGCACCTGCTGTGTCTGCTGATCGATCAGGACAAAATGGATAGGGTATAGCTTCCTATGAGTACAAAAGGAAAGGATATAATCTTTTTGACCGTAGAATACTACATTCAATTCAAGGGTGTCAAGAGGGCTTATGGTAGCCGAATGTGATTGGCTGTAGATATCATAGTCCTTCCGAAGATCGGAAGAACAATCACCTTCCAGATGATATTGCGTGCAATCTTGAGAAATCAATCGGACAGGGAGAATCAGAAAGATTAAAACATGAATCTGCAATAGTCTATTTTGTTTCATAAGTTTCTGGATTTATAGTTTACCTTCTACAATACTGTTTCTCAGTTCAGTGACTTCAGCTTTCAATGCTTCAAAATCCTCTTCTGATAAATGGGGCTGACCGGAAATGTCCGACCCACCTATAACAAGCTTTTTTGGCACTTCAGCATCTGTCACATCAGCTGATGTAACAGAGACATCTCCTGTCCCGGACTGAATCCCATCAAAGATGCTCTTGATCTTTGCCAGATCTTTGACGGTTGATACTACACCGGGATCATCGGTATCCACACTTTTGGCAAAGAGCATGAAGTTATCGATCGTGTATTTTTGATCAGCAAGGTGCTGCAATAGCTCTTCGGCAGTGTTGTAATCATCAATCAAATTTACAGCAAGGTAGAGGCTTTCGATAAAAGCCCCGGCGGAGAGTTCCACTACCGTGGCAGATCGTTCATTCTTTTCACAATAATTGAGAATATTGATAAAGGCATCGTTGGAAACAGTATAAAGAGAATCCAGAAACTCCAGGTTGTTACGGGCCCTTCCCACCATCGATTCATTCACAACGTCGCTGATGTCGATCTCTTCGGCAAGAGATTTCGCCGCTTCGAGATAATCAAGGGTTTCTTCATGCCGTCCAAAAAGGGCAGCGTAAGCCAGGTCGGTCAGGTACACACCCAATATATAGTTTCTCGATTTTGAGTCAACATATTGATCAGCCCTTTCAACCGGGTTCAATAAATATCCATCAAAGCTTAATTCAGTAATGTCAATAAAACTCAACATCTCAGCAGGAGACGGATAGAGGTTATAAATCTGGGTGAAAGATTCAATTCCCGCTAAGGATGATTTATTTTCTGCATCGTCCATCATAATACTAGATCCCTTTTGTTTCGATTGACATGAAACGGCCAGAATCAAGGCCATGAGCAGGATCATCAGAATAAGACTATTTCTTGGTACTTTCAAAGGAATTTTCATATCAAACATAAATCATTTTAAATAGTTTTACAGTTATTTTCCCGAAGTCCTCTTTTTATACAGACCTCCGGTAAGAAGCACAATTTTTCTCAACACACTGTACCGCAAAAGTATATATAAGATCAATGTCATGAGCCATATAACGGACAGATTGAAATAGAGAGTGGGTATATAGTTGTTTCCTAATCGTTTGACGGAGGCAAAAAACTGGGCTCTTCCATTTTTCTTCAGTGGTAATTCGTACACCGGATCCATTTTCCTAATTAAAATGCCATTTTTAGTAACCAGTTTATGCAGGTCATTTCTGTTCAACAGAAGTTGAGCCAATTGCTCATTATAATAGTCTCTTTTCAAATCTATATAGGCTTGAAGTCCACCAGACTCCTTTTTCAGGGAGTCAACCAAAAGGTCATGTTCCAGGGTAAGACGATCGCGATGGCGACGCAAGCCCGACTGGTAATTTTGAAGCCAGCTGATGAGATCATTCCCCACAGCAGCAGAAAACAGATCAGGACTTAAACTGCTAATATTCGGATAGGGTGATGAAAGCATTATGGAATGGACAGCAGTTTGTATGGTATTGAGCGCCGCCGTTAATTGC
>Ga0055451_10000432_pt1 | contig 16777 bp, 10 predicted proteins | sample China_Galinas_PW_3_FD_57745 | JGI IMG/M metagenome (GOLD analysis project Ga0055451, IMG submission 57745) | Wetland microbial communities from San Francisco Bay, California, USA, that impact long-term carbon sequestration - China_Galinas_PWB_D2 | ecosystem: Environmental > Aquatic > Marine >... | reverse complement strand
TGGTTCATCGTCCTGGGGTTGGGATGCGGGGTCGTGGGCGCGTTGCTCCCGACCGTGTTCTACGGGGTGCGCGACGCCTTCAAGGCGATCCCCATTCCCCCACACGTCAAGCCGGCCATCGGTGGCCTGGGTGTAGGCCTGATCGCTCTGGAGCTGCCGCAGGTGCTCGGCGGCGGCTACGGCTGGATCCAAGAGGCGATCGACGGTGACCTGGTGCTCTCGATCCTCGGGTTGCTCGTGTTCGTGAAGATGCTTGCCTTCGCGCTGACCGTGTCTTCCGGTGGCTCGGGCGGCGTGTTCGCGCCGAGCCTGTTCGTGGGCGCCATGGTCGGGGGCTTTGTGGCCGAGTTGGTCGGCCAACCTCCGGCGGCGTTCGCGGTCATCGGCATGGCCGCCTGCTTCGGAAGCGCGGCCCGGATCCCGATCGCCACCCTGCTCATGGTCACGGAGATGACCGGAGGTTACAGCCTCCTGGCGCCCGCAGCATTGTCCGTCATGCTGGCCTTCCTCGTGCAGAGACAACTCGCGGCCAATCTGAAGTACAAGAGCCTCTACGAGGGCCAGGTCCCGGCGCCGTCCGATTCTCCCGCGCACCGGATGGAACACCTGAGAACCGCGATCAAGATGCTGGGCGAGCGACACCTCTTCGACCCCGAGAGAGTCGGACACGTGAATCTGTTCGCCCTGCTCGAGTCGGGGATTCCAGTGGACCTCCCCGATGGCAAGCAGCTCTGGATCGAGACCATCTCTGCCGAGAGCCCCTGGGCGGGGAAGCAGATCAGCGACGGCACCCTCACTGACGACGAGAAGGACTGGGAGATCGTCGCCCTGCTGCGTGACGAGCACCTCGTTCTCCCACGCCCGAGCACGATCATGGAGGCGAAAGACACGGTCCTGATCCTCACTCCGCCGGAACGGCGCGGAGAGTTGCAGAAGCACTTCCGGACCGCAGACCCGGCGAGCTGACCGCGCCTTCGCTACCGGTCTACTGCCCGCGCGAATCAGGCAAGCGAGACCCGCCTCCGCGTGCGAGCACGTGAACGAGACAGCGAAGCGCGCCACCGTGCTCGTAGGTCCCGCAGACGTCGACCGTCCGCACTTCGAAGCCATGGGCGCGGTAGACCTCGGCTGCAGCGTCGTCGAGTGTCTTCATGCCGTACGTTGGCAGATAGACGGTCCGGTCTTCGAGGATCGCATTGGTATAGCTGACCCAGACGTAATCGCGCATCGTCGAAACAACCGGGATGCGATCGACCTGGAACCCGCTGCGCGCGAGCTTCTCCGCCACGGCGTCGAAGCGGCTCGCGATCCGCTCGCTGGTGTCGGCGTCGAGCGTCCGAGGTGCGAGTCGTGCGCCCCAACGCGCGTCGCCGACGAGAATCCGTCGGCTCCCGATCGGCGCCAAGACCATGCCGATGTGATGGTCCGGTGCGTCCCCGAGGTATACGACGGGTTGCCCGAAGGTGTGCTCGGCGGCTTCGACGAGTTGCTCTGTCGTGAACTGCGGGTTGCGTGCGGCCCATGTCGAGGTGGCGAGGACACGACCGTCGGTCGCGCAGAAGTCCCCACCGTCGAACTGGAACGGCGCCCGCACCGTCGTCGCACCCGCCGTGTACGCAAGCGCGAACGGCGCCAAGGCGTCGTTGGCGCGCCGCTCGCCGCCCGCATGCGGGCGGGGCGGTACCAGCAATCGGCGGCAGGCGCCGCTCGCGAAACGATCGCGTGACCACGGCGTGATGGGTCTGCCGACGATGACGGGCTTGGCACTGCGGCCGACGAGGCGCTCGAAGTCCGCGGCGTCCTCGGAACGCTCGACGACGACCCAGATCCGCACGTCGTCGGGCAGTCTGGCGAAGAACTCGCGGTACACGTCCTCGGCAAACTTGGCGCCCGGGACGTGGTGCACGACGACCTCTTGGAGCTTCCCCCTCTGCTCGTCCAGCAGCCGAACCGGCAGAGTGCAGCTCCTGGCGATCGCGACTCCGAGGTACACGCAGGCGATCGCGAATCCCAGCTGCAACCAGGTTCTCGAGCTCCGTTTCATCGATTCAGCGAGATCGCAAGGGGACCTTGCTTGCCGAGGATCGAGCCGCGGCCGGGGAACCGAGCATCTTCAACGGCCAGACCCGCTTGCCGTCAACGGAGCCTGTCAGCGCGCGATAGCTGTTCTTGCTGCTCGGTTTGGCGAGGACGCCGAGGTCGATCGAGCGAGACTTGCTGGTGTCGATTGCGATGTCGCGCTGCCAGATCGGCTTCGGCCTGGGCATGACGCGGCTCATTGGCCGGATCGTCGTCTCCTGGAACGTGAACCTGACTGTGGCCTTCAGATCTCCGTCAACGGTCGCGAACGTGTGGAGCTGTCGCTTCCCGTCACATGTCACCTCGCGTTCGACAACGGTGATCGTGGCCTTGCCGACAGGCATGACGGGCTTCAGGGGAACGAACGTCGGCGTGCGGTCGTTCGGATTCCCCGACGAGAGGGCTCCGATCAACAGCGCGAACATCCACATGCGTGTGTCCTTCATCTGGTATGACCTCCGTGTGCGTCGCCGCGCAAGAGGCGTGCCAGGCCTTGCTACGGGCAGTTCCTGCCGCTGTGCGTATCCCGGGGGGTACAGCGAGTATCCCCGGATGTGCTGACTTCGCACCTCCCCCATCGACTCGCGAACAACACGGTCCGGTAGCCGAGATGACAACGCGGTCTCGGGCGAGTCGCGGTTCGACCTTGTCGGCAAGCTCGACAGCGAGACGAACGCGGCTCAAGGCGGGGTAGCGAACGCGTCGATCTGGCAGCATCCCCAGAGACCAACCGACATGCGCCGACAACTCGGGTTCACACTCATCGAGCTGATGATCGTCGTCGCGATCATCGCGATCATCGCGGCCATCGCGATCCCCAACCTGCTCGCCGCCCGCATCCAGGCCAACGAGTCAGCGGCGATCGCGACGCTCAAGACGATCGCGAACGCCCAGGCTCAGTGCCAGGCGTCGGGACAGATTGACGTCAACAACAACGGCAAGGGGGAGTACGGGTTCCTGGCGGAGATGGGCGCCAGGACCGGGATCCGCACGGCGAGCGGCAATCCCGGGCCGTTGGCCGTCAGGCCCCCGCTGTTGACGGTTGCCCAGGGCGGTCAAATCATTCTGCAGGGCGGAGGGGGCACGACCGGTGGAGCGATGATGCGCTCGGGCTACTACTTCATGATGTTCCTGCCATCGAGCAATGCGGACTTCATTCCCGAGAGTGACAACGGCGGAGCAACACCGACACGCAACCCGGATCCGGCGAACAGCGAGTCTCTCTGGTGTGTCTACGCGTGGCCGGTATCGATCGGAAACAGCGGGAATCGCTCGTTCTTCGTCAACCAATCCGGCGAGATCCTGATGTCGCAAAACCGCGGTCCGTCCGCGATGACCGGGCCCGGCCGCGGTCCCGACCCCCATGCCGCGTTCCTGGCAAGCGTGTCTTCGGTCCTCATGATCTCGAGCGTAGCGGCCAACCGCACGGGCAAGGACTCGCAGCGGTGGATCGTGGTCAACTGAGGAAGCGGCCGCTAGATCGATAAGAAATGTGTCTGACACTTTTCTTATCGATCTACAAGAGCTGTTCAAGTTGGGCTAGCAGACGAGAGCTGCACCCCGATCATCGGTCGGTCGTTGCAGTAGTACTTCCCGATCGCGGGCTCCTGCGACCCCATACACTGGAGGAGCCCCTCCTTCCACCTGGGGACTCACCACATGTTCCGATCGCTCTTGGTCCTGGCCATCGTCGCATCTCCACTCGTCGCGCAATCCGACCCGTTCGGGCACGACAAGGTGCGCGACTACTTCTTCACGTTCAAGCAAGCGAACTGGTGGACGCTGCTACAGCAGACGCTCAGCTCCAAGCAAGACCTCAAGGCGGACCTCGTCGTCGACAACGTCACGTACAAGGACGTTGGAATCCGCGTGAAGGGCGCGAGCTCGAACTTGATGCCGGGCAACAAGAAGCCGTTCAACCTGCGCATGGACGCGTTCATGCCCGGCCAGAACCTGTATGGCTCGACGACGCTCAACCTCAACAACGGGGCCATGGATCCGACGCTGACGCGAGAGGTCACGTCGTATTGGATCATGCGCAACTATCTGCCGGCCGGGCGCACGGGCTATGTCCGAGTCCACCTCAACGGCACCTACTGGGGGCTCTACATCCTCGTCGAGCAGCCGAACAAGGACCTGCTGCGGCGTAGCTTCCGCGACGAAAACGGTACCAGATACAAGGGCGACCAGCCCACGAGCGTGCGGATCAACTCGTCGACGCTCAACTGGCTCGGCTCGTCGCCGGCGCTCTACCAGCCACACTACGAGATCAAGAATCCGAGCCACCCCAACGCATGGACCGACCTGGTCCGGCTCTGCGACAAGCTGAACAACACGCCGAACGCGCAGTTCAAGACCGAGATCGTCAAGTGGCTCGACGTCGATCGCGCGCTCTGGTACTTCGCCTGCAACAACCTGATCGTCAACTCCGACGACTACATGGGCGCCGGGCACAACTACTACATGTACTTCGACCCCACCGACGGCCGCATGAACATGATCCCGTGGGATCACAACGAGGCCTACGGCGTGCACGGGCCGACCGCCACACCCGAGACCTACTCGGTGCTGACCGGAGCGACCATCGTCAACCGCCCGCTGGTCCGCCGCCTGCTCGCCGACCCGCATTGGCTCGAGACCTACTACGCGCACTACCGTGTCCTGCTGCGCAACTGGTCGGATTGGAACACGCAGATCGGACCGCTGACGAAGAAGCTACAGGGCTCGATTCGCGCCGATGTGCAACGAGACACGAACTGGTTCTACACGATGGCGCAGTTCGATCCGGGCTACGCGCGGTTCTTCTCGGTCTTCCACTGGATCCCGTCCCTTCGTGATCTCGTCATCGCCCGGCGCAAGTTCCTGCTCACCAACTCGAACCTGACCAAGCCCGAACCGCAGATCTCGGCTGTCGCGGCACCGAAGTCCATCGCGCCGGGGCAGAACGTGCAGGTGACCGCGAAGGTCACCGGCTCGCCGGCGATTCGTCGCGTCGTGGTGCGCAGCTCCGTGAGCGGCGCCTATGCCGACAACCCGATGTACGACGACGGCAAGCACGGCGACGGGCAGGCGAACGACGGCGTGTTCGGCGGCGTGTTTCCGGCCGGCCGAGCCGGGGAGGTCATGCGCTTCTACGTCGTTGGCGAAAACACTTCGGGCACGCTCGCGTTCTCGCCCGAGGGCGCCGAGTACGTGCACTACTCGGTCCAGGTCAGCTTCCCCGTGCCGACCGGCGCCGTCGTCGTCAACGAGGTGCTCGCCGACAACGACAGCGGCGACCAGGACGAGAAGGGAGACTTCGACGACTGGGTCGAGCTGTTCAACCGCAGCCCGCAAAGCTACGACCTCAGCGGCCACTGGCTCAGCGACGATCCGAGCACGCCGCGCAAGTGGCAGTTCCCGGCCAACACCACGATCGCCGCCGGCGGTTTCCTGCGCATCTGGTGCGACAACGAGCCGACCGAGGGCAAGCTGCACGCGACCTTCCGCATTGCCAAACACGGAGAGGTGATCGCGCTCTACGACACCGACGCGCGCGCCAACAAGCTGATCGACGGCATCGCGTTCGGCCAGCAGAAGGGCGATCGCTCGTTCGGCCGCTTCCCCGACGCCGGGACGTTCCTCTACTACCTGTGGGAACCCTCGGGCAACCGCGCGCACTTCGCGCCCGGCGCGATCGTGCGCTACGACGCACGCCGCACCGGCAGTCCGCACGACCTCGAGCTGCGCGGCAAGGGCACCGCTCAGGTCGGCAAGACGTTCCGCTGGGAGATCAGCGGCGGGGCGGCCAACGGCGCCGCCGTGCTGCTGCTCTCCGCTCTCCCGTCCCAGCTCGACATCGGCCCGCTCGGCGTCCTCGGCATCGAGCCGATCGGCGTAATCCCGATCGGCGTCGCGCTCGACGCACAGGGCAGTGCGAGCATCCCGTGGCAGGTCGCGCCGTTCGCCGCCAACATCGCGCTGTTCCAGCAGGCGCTGTGGCTCGACCTGTCGAACGCGCTCGGCGTGTGGTTCCGTTGATGACGAAAAGACCCGCGCACTTTCCGAGCAGTTGCCCCTAACAAATGTGTCAGAGACATTCGTTAGGGGGAGGGTTCGCTATCCTGGAGGTCCCTCAAAGGAGCCTGGTGTCATGCGTTGCTTCGGTATCGTTCTCGCCCTCTGCCTCACGGCCGACGGCCTCTTCGCCCAGAACATGATCGCCAACGGCAGCTTCACGCCGCCGGTCCTCACACCGTGGGTCGCGAGCGGGCCGGGGTACAATCCGGGACTCGCCACGTTCGACACTGACGGCACGGGCAAGAGTCAGTGCTATGCAGTGAGCCCGAGCAACTCGGCTCACGTCCTCAAGCAGAGCGTGACCGCCGTACCGTTGAAGCTCGAGGTCACGATCGACCTCGCAGTGACCAACCTGCCGCTCTCGGTCACCCCGGCCATGCCGGTCGTGACGGTCCTTCTCGGAACGCAGCAGGTCACGTCAATGACCTGGCCGTTCTCGCAGTTGAGCCCCAAGCGCCGGCGGCTGTGCGCGCAGTTCCAGTCCACCTCGCAGGGGAAGACCGACTTCATCATCCAGCTCACCTGGGCCGGAAACGCGACGGCGTCGTCGCCGCGCGTCTACATCGACAACGTCGACCTGCGTCTGGCCCGCTCCCCGATGTTCTGCATCCGCGGCGAGCGCAAAATCGGCGGCAAGACATCGTTCGAGGTCGAGGGCACGGCGAACGCGGCGTTCGTCGTCTTCGTCAGCACGAACCAGATCGCCCCGATCCAGGTGCCGGGCATCCAAGGCGCGTTCGAGCTCGATCCGACCAGCCTCGCGGTGTTCTTGAATGGCGTGCTCGACGCCAGCGGGAAGTTCCAGCTCAGCGCGACCCTGCCCAACATCACGATCCTCAACGGCCTCAAGCTCTACTGGCAAGCCCTCGGCGTCTCCACCGGCGGCGCAAGCCTCGGGTGGGCGTATCAGACGGCGTTCTACCTGTGACCGCGACATAGGCAAGAGTGCTCCCCGCACGGATTCGCTGATCGCGTGGGGCCTTCCGCGTCACGCAGGCGTGGCGCGGTCGCGTTCGCTCTGTCTGGTGCTGGAGCATCGAAGCAACACGGGTTGGTCCCCTGGATCTGCTTTGCTAGATTCGTGCGGGAGATACCCGTGAAACACCTGCTCCCCCTCCTACTCCTATTCTCGGCCTGCCAGTACTCGGTTCGCGTCACGAGTGACCGCCGCGCGGCCCTCTTCTACCAGGCGAAGTCGGGAGGCTTCTATTCGCGTGGTACCATCGGCAAGGACGAGACCCGCAAACTCGTGTTCGACAAGGCCAGCTGGGCGCACAGTGCGTCCGAGTCCGTGACGATCGCGATGAGATCGGGCCTTCTCACCAAGGTCTTTGCGATCAAGGATGTGCCGGTAGATGCCAAGGTCTCGTTCGAAGATGCGGACTGGAAACCTCTGACGCGGGCATGGGCGGCCATCCTGGATCGAAAGATCTACCAGGGGATGACGAAGGAAGAAGTCCGCCTGTCTTGGGGCAGTCCCCGACACTCGTCGAGAACGGTCACTCGACTCGGTGTCAGCGAGATGTGGCACTACGGTGACTGGCCCGGAAGCACGACCACCCTGTGGTTCGAGGATGGTCTCCTAACCGGGTGGCACGAGGACTAGCGGGCACGAGAAGGGGATCGCCGGCTCCACTCGCCGGCGCTGCACTTCGCTACTTGGCGAGCCAACCCTTGACGAGTGCGTACCACTTCGACGCATAGTACTTCTCGACGATCTCGCGGTACTTCGCTTCGCGCGCGGCCTTGTCGCGCAGCCGCCGGGCCGCGTAGAACACCTCGTCTGCCGGTTTCGCGTGCGACTTGCGTAGCTTCGCGTACGCCGCCATCGCCGGGGCCGCGGCGTCGGCGAACGCGAACTTGTCGCGGAAGTCGAGGAAACCGTCGACCCAGCGATTGTCGCGGTTCTTGCGGATCGCCTTGGTGAGCTTGGCGGCCTCCGGCTTGGCTTGTCGGTCGATCTGCGAGCGCACGCTGTCGGCGTCGCTCGCGAGGTCGCGCGGCACTCCGATGTCTGCGAGCCGGAGCAGCGCAGCGGTCGCGCTCCGATAGTCCTTCGCGGCGAGCCGGTCCTTGGCGAAGCCGACGAGCGTCTTTGCGTCGTTCGACGTCAGCGCCTCGAGCCACGCGATCGCGTTGTCGACCGGCAGGCGCGCGAACATGTGGGCGGCCGTCGGGTGCCGGAAGAGGTGAACCGTCGGAAAGCCGCCGTCGATCATTCTGCGATGGCAGTATTCACCGCTGCTGAACGGAACGACGTTGTCGTTTTCGCCGTGGATCACGGCGATCGCGATCTTGCGCTGTTGCCGGCGAAGCTCGGGCTTGTCGAAGTAGCCGTAGTCGGGTTCGCACTGCACGAGCAGGTTGCACGACATCGGGAACACGCCGGCGACCTTGTCCGGATAGAACATGTAGACCGCATAGGTCAGAAAGCCGCCCTGCGAGTGGCCGCCGAGGAACCAGTGCGTGATCGGGAGCTCGCTCTTCAACTCGTCGAGGGCCTCGGCGACGAGCGCCGGGCTCTGGCGGTAGACGCTCTCGTTTCCGACCTCGGGCCCGCTGAAGTTGACGTAGCTGTAGTTGTAGGCCCGCCGCCCCGCCTTGGCGCTCGGGCTCAGGTTCTCACCGTCGAAGCCGACGAGGATGTAGCGCTTCGCGATGTCCGGCCACACGGACGCGATCGTATCGACGTACGACCGCGCCGTCATGTTGGACCCGTGCAGGAACGCGATCGCCGGATAGCGCTTCGACTTGTCGTAGCCCTTCGGAACCCGCAGGTGGTAGTTGAGCCAGCTCCTGGTCTGCCCGGACGTGATCTCTCCCGGCTTGGCCGCTGCGACCTCGGGACGAATGCGATAGCCGCCCCAGAAGCCCTTCCGGCCGTTCGACGACGAGTACCGGCCAGTGAGCAGCGCGCCGTCCTCGGTCAGCTCCAACGTCACCTTGCCGCCGTCGTACTCGAGCGATGCCTCGTTGTCCTCGGCCGTGCCGCGCATCGCCTGCTTGCCGTAGCCATAGGTGCCCTTGACCTTCGTGCCGAGCTGCTCGAGCGTCATCGGCCCCCAGTTGGTCGACCACTTGCCCGCGAACGACCGGGACCCGAACGCGACGCCGTTGTCGAGCCGCGCGATCGATTGGAGCTGACTCCGGCGCAGCGTCGTCCGCTTCCTGCCGTTCCGCAGCCGGAACGTCGACAGCGTGAGCTCGCCGGACAGCTTCGAGCCGTCGGTTGTCAGCACGACGTCGGGTTTCCCGAACGTGATCGACCCGAGCATCTGCACCTTGACGACCGCGTAGCCGTAGCTCGTCGTGATCTTGAGCGTCTTGTGATCGAGGGTGCCCTGGACCGTCTTGCCACCGGTCAGCGTCGCAACCACGATCGGCGGGCTCTGCGCGGGCAGGATCGCCGCAATCAGGGACAGCGCGAGGCAGGGAAGGGTCACACGGAGCGGGACACGGTACATCGAGAGCCCTTGCAGGTCGGGTGGTTCGACATTCATGTTACCGCCGTGGGCCGGTACGCGCGACCGCGACAGCCACGCGGGCAGAGCTGCAAGCGAGGCGCATTTTCTTGGTTCTCGTTGAACCTCACGGCGGAGTCGGAGGCTTCAGAGTTCGACGCGGCCTGGTCACGCGGTCGCGCTTTCGCTTCGAACCTCGGAGGTGCCCGATGAAGACTCGTCCGTTGTCCGCGTGTGTCGTCACAGGGACTGCACTCGTATCGCTGTTCGCCGCATGTGATCTCGCGCCGCTCGACTCGGGCTCGGCTCTCGCGCTGCAGGCCCATCGCCAATCGGCCGGTTCCACCAGCAAGGCGGCCGCGCCGCAAGCGGAAAAGGAACCGGCGCCAGTTGGCGTCGCGGCCAAGCCCGCAGACAAGCCGAACGCACACTACCCAAGTCGCGTCGACGAAATCCTCGCCCGGCTCGAGCCGCGGCGCGGCGAGACACCCGAGATGATGTTCTTCCGGTATTGGGGCGACAATCCGTTCGTCGAGACGGCGAGCGACCCGCTCTCGACGTTCGCCGTGGACGTCGACACTGCCAGCTACACGTTGCTGCGCAGCTACTTGCTCACACGCGGCCTGCTTCCGCCACCCGAGGCGATTCGCACCGAGGAGTTCATCAACTACTTCAAGGCTGGATACACGCCCCCACCCGACAAGTCTCGGGCTGCGTTCTCCATCTCGACGGAGATCGCGCCGAGCCCGTTCGCCCGTGACAGCGGACACAAGCTCCTGCGCGTGGGCGTGAAGGGCTTCGAAGTCCCGAGATCCGAGCGCAAGGCGTGCGCGCTCGTCTTCGTCGTCGACACCTCCGGTTCGATGCGCGACGGAAACCGGCTCGAGCTCGTCAAGGATTCCCTCCGCTTGCTGGTCAAGGAGCTCGACGAAGGCGACACCATCGGCATCGTGGCCTTCGACTCGGATGCCCGCGTCGTTCTCGATCCGAGGGCCGCCGATCATCGCGCCACCATCCTCCACGCAATCGATACGCTGGAGCCCGGCGGCAGCACCAACGCCGACGCAGGGCTCTGCCTCGGCTACCAGATGGCGGCCGACCACTTCATCCAAGGCGGAGCCAACCGCGTGCTTCTGCTCTCCGACGGTGTCGCCAACACCGGCAGCACGACCGACTACGCACGCATGCTCGAGCACGTGCGAGAGCAGCGCGAGAGGGGCATCTATCTCACAACGGTCGGCGTCGGCATGGGCAACCACAACGACTACCTGCTCGAGCAGCTCGCCGACAAGGGCGACGGCCAGTGCGTCTATGTCGATCGCCTGTCCGAAGCACGAAGGGTCTTCGTCGACAACCTCACCGGCACGCTCCAGGCCATCGCGAAAGACGTCAAGATCCAGGTCGAGTTCGACCGCGACAAGGTCTCGCGCTATCGCCAGCTCGGCTACGAGAACCGCGCGGTCGCCGATTCCGCGTTCCGAGACGATACCGTCGATGCCGGCGAGATCGGCTCCGGTCACGAGGTCACCTGTCTCTACGAGCTCGAGTGCAAGCCGGGTGTGGACGGCGCACTGGCGACGGTACGCGTGCGATACCGGACGATCGAGGACGAGCGAACGGTCGAGCTCGAGCACGAGGTCATGACGCGGAGCCTGTCTCCCGAGTTCTGCAAGGCCTCGCCGCGACTCCAGCTCGCAGCCTGCGTCGCGGAGTTCGCCGAAGTGCTGCGCGACAGCTACTGGGCGCGAGGCGCCGATCTCGACAAGGTCGCGGACCGGACGCAGGGGCTCCTGGGCGAAGGAAACGGCAGGATCTCCGACCCCGAAGCGGTCGAGCTCGTCACCCTCATGCGGCAGGCAGCCCCTCTCGTCCGCAGTCGCCGAGCGAATCAGGATCAGGTCACCGTCGTCGTCGACTCGCTCAAGGAGAACTACTACCTGCGCAGTCGGGTCGAGCAGGCACGCAGCCAGAAGGCCGCCCACTCGCAAGAGCTCTCGGAGATCAAGCAACAGAGCGACGCCCTGCGGCGACGCCTCGAGGGCTTGTTGGCGGGCTCGGTGGACCAGTAGCGGTAGCTTCGGCGGCCGTCCTACTTCATGCCGAGCGTCAGCTCGAGCCCGTTGCTGGTCAAGAGCCCCGCGTTGTTGGCACCCGGAGCGACGACCAGCGCCTGCGTGTCGAGCATGACCCCGATCAACTTGGTGTCGTTTGGAAGCGGCAACGGGAGCTTGGCCGTTCCTCCGCTCCCCACCGCCACGAACGTCGCGAGCGGCAACGTGGCGAGCACGCACTTCGGCATGCCGATCGCGTCGAGGGGAATCGAGGTCCTTCCTGCACCGAGGAGGACCACGGCCGTGTTCGGGGACGGCAGGCCGATGGCGACGAGGTCGACGGAGGTACCGAGCCAGGGCCGGGCCGACACGCCCAGGCTCGGAGCGGTGGCGGCCGATCCTTGACAGGCCGGCACGTAGAGAACGCTCGACGCGGCGGGGTCGGATCCGTAGGTCCACGTATCACGGTAGTGACCGATGTCCCAGCCTGCGAACAACAGGCAACGACCCAGCTTCTCGTCGAACACCATCGCCGCTTCCTCGCGCCGTTCCGGTGCGTGAACCGGCTGCCGCTGCCGCCAGTCCTTGCCGTCCCATTCCCAGGTGTCGGCCTGCCGGCCGTTCCTGTCTTCGCCCGAGAACATCACCACCAGCTCTCGGACACGATCGTAGGTCAGGACATGCTCGGACCGGGCGCTCGGAGAGGTCTTGGGACTCATGCGCGCCCACGCCCCGTTCTTGAACGTCCAGGTGTCGCTCAGGAATCCCGCGCTGCCATTCCAGCCGCCGAACAGCACGAGCTCGCCCCGCGCAACGTCGTAGGTCAGCGCCGAGTCGTGCCGCGCCATCGGACTCGGGCTCGGCTGCAGCTGCTTCCAAGTCGTGCCGTTCCACTCCCAGGTATCGGACAGGTCGGTGGAACCGTTGCGCCCCCCGAACAGCACGGTGGTCCCGCGACTCTCGTCGAACGCCATCGAATGACCCCAACGGGGCGTCGGAGCGTTGGCCGGGGTTGCCTGCGCCCAGTTGAAACCCGAGAACAGCCACGTGTCGTTCAAGTGCGTCGAGCCGCTGCCGAGCCCTCCGAAGAACACGAAGTTCCTCCGCACCCGATCGAACACCATCGCCGGCTCGACCCGCGGCGGCGGGCTCTTGCTCGTGGTCAGCTTGCGCCAGAGTCCGCTCTGATAGGCCCACGTGTCGGCACCCATCCCGATGTCCTGGTAGCCACCGATCAGAAGTGTCAGCCCCAACGCCGGATCGTGGGCCATGGCATGGGTTCCGTGACCGGGAGGCGCGACCGGAGTCAGGCGCGACCACGCACCGCCCGAGTATCGCCAGGTCTCGGACATGTGCCCATCGGGATTGTCCCAGCCCCCGAACATCAGCGCGTACTTCTGGTCGGACACGTACGTCAGCGTGTGCTCCTCGCGCTTGGACGGCGCCGGGTTCGGGGATTTCAACGACCACGTGCTGCCGTTCCAATGCCAGGTGTCGGCCACACGTCCCGCGCCCGAGTCTCCGCCGAACAGCACGACGTCCGTCCCGTCGAACGCCATCGCGTGCTCGGACCTCGGCGACGGACCGCTGACGACGACCTGCGTCCAGGCCCCGTTCTTCCAGATCCAGGTGTCGCTGATGAAGCCGCCGACCCACCCGCCGAACATGACGATGCTGTTGTTCTTCCAGTCGGTCGCCATGCAGCTGTCCGAGCGCGCCGGTGGCTGGATCCCCGTCGGCTTGAGCTGCTGCCAGTTGCTTCCGGTCCACGCCCAGGTGTCGTTGCGCCGCGAACCGTCCCAGCCGCCGAACAGGATCACCTGCTTGCTGCTCGGATCCCAGGCCATGTGGGGCTCGCGCGCGCTCGGGCTGGTCGTGGGCTTCGCCTGACGCCAACTGGTCCCGTTCCACAGCCAGGTCTCGGCCGAGTAGCCGGAGGAAACCCGGCCGCCGAACAACACGACCTCGTTGCGAACCGCATCGTAGGCCATCGCATGTTCGCGCCGCGCAGAGGGCTCCACGGTGAGGCTCGGCCTCTGCCAACCTGAGGTCGGCGACCATAGCCAGGTACCACCGATGATCCCGCCGTTGACGTTGCCGCCGAACACGACGACTTGCTTGTTCTTCTGATCGTAGGCGGCGGCATGGACGGCGCGTGCCATCGGAACCGGCAAGTTGATCGCCCAGTCCGCCTGAGAGCGGGCGATGGAAACGGCGATGAGGGGGAGAACGATTCGAGCAAGACTGCGCATGAGAGAGCTCCCGGTTGGACGGAGAGTGGCGCGCCGATTGTAGCCGGTTGGCAGCCGAGGAGGAGGCGACCACGACCGGTACGGGCAAAGTGCCTCCCGTCCGTGCTGTCGGGCGGATCCGGTTAGACTGGCTCGAATGCTCTGGTTGCTCGCCCCACTGCTCGTCCTCGCACCTCAGGAACCCGATATCGATCTCGCGAGGTTCGATGCCGCGTTTCGAACAGCGCTGCAAGCGGCCGCCGAGAAGCGGAAGCTGGCGGGGTTGTTGGAGGCGGCGCGGAAGCGTCTGCCCGATGGTGATCCGAGACGCGTGCGGCTCGCGGGTGACTGCCGGCGGCTGGAACGGATGCCGGCAGACAAGGCGGCGGGGCTTTGGAAGGCGCTGAAGGAGCTCGGGCAACCTCCGGACGGGGAGCGGGAGCTGTTCGGTCGCTGCTTGCAGCGCGACGCGTTGCGTCGCGTGGGAGCGCGGGACAAGACCGGTGCACAGCGGGCGGCGGATGCCGCGGTGCGGATCGCGATCGCGAGTGGCGACGGGCAGGAGAAAGCCTACGCGTATCTCGTGCGAGGCCTGCTCGCGTACCGGATGTGGATGTTCAGGCTTGCCGATTGGCGCGTGTTGGAAACGAGCGAGAACGATCTTGCGGCGGCGGAGAAAGCGTTCCGCGCCAGAGGACTGCGAGCGATGGCGGGGGCAACCGCGTACTACCGCGCACTGTGCACGTCCGACTCCAACCGGCCGGTGGAAACGCTCGGGCACCTGGCGCGGGCGATCCTCGATCTCGGGGAATACCAGCTCGTGGAGCTCGATGCGCGAACGCGGCGCATCGTGACCTGCGTGAACAGCGGCGATTGGTCGATCGGCGACGGCGACGTCGCGTGGGTCGAGAAGCGCATCGACAAAGTACGGGGCAAGTGGCGCGTTCGCGGCGCGTGCCACGCGCTGACGAACTGGAACCTGCGCCGCCCCGACCGGACGGGGGAGACCGACGAGGACCGGTTGGCGCGGGCCGCGGAGTTCTGCGAGCGGTGGCTTGCCGCGACCGAGACGGACTACGGTCGCGCGGTGGCGCTCTGGTGGCGGGCGCACGTCGGAGCCAATCGCGGGCGCATCGCGCAGGCCCGCACGGACATCGAGGAAGCGCGGCGGCTGTCGTTGCGCTGCGGCCAGAAGTGGCACGCGACGCACTGCCTCGTGCAGTCGGCGTGGATCGAGCTCCGGGACGGGAAGCCGCGCGCTGCTCTCGATGTGCTGGCCAAGCACGAGAAGGAACTGCACGCGCTCCCGTCGGCGCGACCGCAATGGTGGCGGGATCACTGCAAGATCCGGGCCCTGGCGGCGGAGGCAGCCGGCGACGCGGACGGCGCGATGCAGGCGCTCGAAAAGCTGGTCCGCGTCGAAGACGACATGCTCCGAACGACGGAGCTCGACTACCGTGTGTTCTTCGGGGAGCAGGCGACGCAAACGCACGCGCAGCTGGTTCAACTCCTGGCCCGGCGGTCGCGCGAGGCGCAGAAGCCGGAACCACGCAAGGTCGCGTTCGCCCGCGCCACGGCGGTGATCGAGCACGTGCGCGCCCGACTCCTTCGCTGGGCGCTCGAGGAACGGCGACCGGTCGAGCGGGAGCGTGTCGTCAGTCCGGAGCTCGGGTCGCCGCGGGTCGAGCCGCTGCCGAACGGCGTGGCCGAGTTCCGCTGGTTCGTCACCGCGGCGCCCGTGCCGGCGGCCCGACCGGAACACTACGTGCTCTTGGCGCGCGTCGGCTCGGAGGTACGGTTCGAAGACCTGGGCCGCCGCCGCGAGATCGACGCGGCGATCCGGAAGTTCCGCCGTCGCTGGATGAGCACGCAGGGGCTCGGCCTGCCCGCGAGCGACTACATGAAGGAAGCCGACGAGCTCTCCGCGCTGTTGTTCGGTGGAGCCCGGAAGTGGCTCACACAGTCGGAGCCACCCGTCCGGCGGCTCGTGCTGATGACCGACGGCGAGATCGAGCGGGTCCCGTTCGCCGCGCTCGTCACACCGGAGAAGCCCGAGGGAAGCGGCTACGCCGGCCTTCCGTATCTCGTGAAGAGGTGCGCCATTCTCCACGTCCCGTCGCTGGCGATCCTCCACCGGCTGGCGCCGCCCAGTGGCAAAGCGTCGGCCCTGCTCGTCGTGCACGAAGGCGGGGACGCACGACCCGAGACGCCGGCTCTACCGGCGGCAGCGGCGGAGCGCGCCGCGGTCGAACGCACCTATGCGCATGTGAAAACGCTGCACGGCCCCGCCGCCACGGCGGGGGGCGTGCGGCGCGCACTGGATGGTTCCCACTTCGGATGGCTGCACGTCCTCGCACACGCCGTTCCCGGCAAGGGGCTCGGCCGCCCCGCGCAGATCCTGCTCGCTGGAGCGCCCCTCGACGCCGGCAAGGTCGAGAAGCTGCCGCTGCCGGCGGGCATCCGCGTCGTGCTGTCAGCGTGCGCCAGCGCCGACGGCGACTTTCACCGCGGCGAGGGAGTGCTGGGCCTGTGGCGCGCGTTCCTGCTCGGCGGCGCCTCGTGTGTCGTGGCCACGCTGGATCCGGTCGAGGACAAGAGCGCCGCGGCGTGGATGCGCGGTTTCCACGCGAGCGCGGTGCGCGGACGGCCGGTAGCGGACGCGGTGCGCGACGCGACCCTCGGTCTGTTGCGCTCGGCCGCGCGGCGACGGTACCCGCGCGGGAGCAGCGTGCGCGACGCGGCGCATCCGTTCCTCTGGGCGAGCTATGTGTGCGTCGGTCGCGACGGCGGGCCGATGTACTAGCGGTGGGATGCAGCCATCTTCGGCATCACAGCTCTAACGAGGCTGCGCCTCAGACCGACGAGGCGTGGTTCGCTTGCTCCCGCAACCCGAGTC
>Ga0055451_10000428_pt1 | contig 16855 bp, 20 predicted proteins | sample China_Galinas_PW_3_FD_57745 | JGI IMG/M metagenome (GOLD analysis project Ga0055451, IMG submission 57745) | Wetland microbial communities from San Francisco Bay, California, USA, that impact long-term carbon sequestration - China_Galinas_PWB_D2 | ecosystem: Environmental > Aquatic > Marine >... | reverse complement strand
CATATATTCAGGAAGAACAGGGTTCTCTTTGTTCCCGGTGAATTTTTTGTACTCTTCATCTACATGGCCGGTACATGGCTGGGGCCGGCGTCGGCAGTTAAAAATGGTTTTGTTCCCAGTCAGGGAATGATTGCCCTGATCTTTGCCGGTGTCCTCCTGATGAACCTGGGAGTGATTTCCCTGTATGACATTAAGCTTGACAACCGGCTTGGTATTGGTTCCCTGGCCAATGCACTAGGACCGAAGCGTACCAGAAGACTGCTGGTAGGGACCAGCATTACCATTTATTTGGTGTCCCTGCTGCAGTTTCTGGTGTTCGAAATGGATCGCTATTTCAAGTATGCATTGATTCTGGCCGGAATGGCCACTATTTTACTGATGGTTCTCCTGTATCCTTCGCGGTTCAGGAAAAACGACTACTACCGCCTGGCTGCCGATGCGGTGCTCTATATGGGCTTTCTCTCCCTGCTCATCAAGTAATTTATTCCCACGGTATATTTTACCGTAAAGTGGTTGTTTGGCTTGCGCCAAAAAATCCCAGTTTAATTATAAAACATATCGCGGGAATAAAATGGAATTCAGGTCTTATAGCTCTCCCTTTACTGTGTATCCGGTCTCCGTTATCTTGCCTTCAATGTCATCCACCGAGGTCCGGGCCTTGTCATACTTTACTTTGGTCCAGCCCTCCTCATGCGAAGATTCCACGTCGGCAATACCATCCAGCTTATCAACGCTAGCTTTAATGGCCTTCTCACAACCATCACAGGTCATGCCGCCCACGTCTATGGTGACTTCAACCCATTCGGCTGACGGGTTCTGCTGTTCGGTTGCTGCCTGGTCCTTCTTTTCCCTGGCTGTGTTGCAGCCTGCCAGAAGTGCTGCTGCAAACAACAACATCATCAATTTTTTCATAACTATATATTTTAGTAATCCAGTGTAAGTATCCTTCCTTCTGTAAAATCAAAAAATTGTTCTTTCTCAGCTACTCCAACTCCCTCTCTCAGGTCCCCTGCCTTTAAACCGGCCACTTCCATACAGGCAGGACATGCCAGGATGGTGACATTCCTGTCCAACAGCCTTTTGAATATATCGTCGGAGCTGTCGAAAGGCTCCATTCCCAGATCGGGCGCATTCCTGGCTGCCATTTCGACTCCCTGCCTGTCAAAGAAGACCAACACATCATTGGAAACAGAGAATTTATCTGCCAGCATCAGCGCCATCAGAACAGTATGGGTGTCGGCTGCACCTTTGCTGATATGGATAAAAACTCCGTCGGTTTTAGGTTCAGCTTTCGGAACATCTTCAGATTCTGTGGTCACCCTTATACAGGCAGATATCAGGAGGGGTACAAGGAGCAACGCATAAATATTTTTCATCTTGGTTGGGGTTTAAGTTAATCCAGATTCAGAACATCCTGTCAGCAATCAGTGCCATGATAATAAACAGGTAGAACAAATTTACTGTAATAAATGCCTTTTTCCAATGTTCCACAAGATTTCCTTTGTAGGAGAGAATGAACATGAGAACTATATAGAGAATGGCTGCAGTGATCAGGAGCAGAGAAACTGCAAGGTGCCTGATCACAGGAGTGGCTGGGAGCATCAACACACAAACACCAGAGGTGGCGATCCAGATAAAACTGAGATTGCGTATCTGTCTTTGATCAAACAGGCTCGTAATGACCGGGAGTCCGGCTTCATGGAACTCCTTCCCTACTTTCAGCAACAGGAGCCAGTAGTGTGGCATCTGTCCCACAAACAGGAGAAATGCCACAACCAGGATCTCCATGTCCAGCGGATCACCCCCGGCAGCTGTCCATCCGATCAGGGGCGGCAGTGCGCCTATCAGGGCCCCGGGGAGAACGGCAAAAGCGGTGATCCTTTTAAGAGGAGTATAGACAAGATTATACCAGGCCAGTGTAAACAGGCCGAATGCTGCAGCCAGCACATACCCGGTAAGCAGCAGCAAAGTTGTACCTGTTGCCGCGCACACAATGGAGAATACAATGGCCTGTTTCAAAGTGACCTTGCCGGAAGGCAACGGCCGTTCAGCTGTCCGCTTCATTTTTGCATCAGTGTGACGTTCCTGGATCTGGTTCAGTGTGGCCGATCCCAACGCGAGAAGGAAAATGCCAAAAACCGTATACATTGCATTCAGATCGAGGGACGGCCTGGCCATAAAATATCCCAGGAACCCTGTGAGAGCCACAGGGATGGAGATGGTGAATTTCCCCAGCTTCAGGTATTTATTCATTCAGCGATTTCAGGTATTCGATGATCAGATCGATCTCCTGGTCCGTGATTAAATCATACGGTTGCATCACTCCTTTAGGGTAACCTTGTACCACATCGGCATTCGGGTCACGAATGGAGCGCGTGATATAATCGCTGTCGACCGCGACCTGCCTGTTCTTCCCGTCGGTAACCACAGTCTGTGTTTCGCCCCACAGTCCCTTGTAGGAAGGACCGATAAGTTTGCTACCATCACTGGAATGACATGTATTACAGTTGTTCTGTTTCAATATTTCAAATCCCTGGTCAGCCAGGGACACCTGGGTTTCCTCCACCGGAGTTGCCGTTGTGGTATCGTTCAGCCATGCGTCAAAATCAGCCTGGGGCATTACCCTGACCCCGGTGTACATATAGGAGTGATCAAAGCCGCAATATTGGGAACAGAAGAGGTCAAAACTCCCCTCCGTCCCGGGGATAAACCACATCACTTTCTTCATGTTGGGGATCATATCCTCCTTCACCCTGAATGCAGGGATGTACATCCCGTGCAGCACATCGAGTGCCACCAGGTTAACAATCACCGCTTTATCAATGGGGACGTATAGTGAGTCGGCAATCTTTCCATTCTCGTATTGAAATTTAAAATTCCACTGTCTTGCAATGGCTGTTATATGCAATCCCTCATCGGGGGGATGCTTCATCGGCTTCCAGCCCATCCATCCAAAGTAGAACATGACCATTACCAGTGCCAGGGGAATAATGGTCCAGGTGATCTCCAGCAGATTACTGCCCTCATTCTGGATAGCCCTGGGGTGTTTCTCTTTTTTATACTTGAAAATAAATACAAGCATTATCGTTGTGAGCGAGATCAGGAAGAAAAAGGAAATCCCCAGGATCAGCATGAATGCACGGTCAACACCGGCGACAAAGTTTGAAGCATTTTGTGGATCTGCAATATTCATGTGTTCGTTGGTTTATCTGAATGCGTAATCGAGAAAGGTGATGATGATAACTACAACCAGCAACAGAAAGATCAGGATGGCCATGCGTTTATATACGGGATGATCAAACTTCAGATGCATAAAAACTGCCAGTACAAAGGAACTTTTTACAGTCGCTATCAAAAGGGCAACCGGGGTTGCCCACTTTGTCAGTTGTACCTGTGTCACCGCTACCGAAATGGAGGTCAGGGTAAGCAGCAATAACAGTATGAGCACGTAAGTTCTGTATGGTACAATATGGTGGTCAGAGTCGGCCATGGTATTTGTTTATAAAGTTATCAGGTAGAAAAGCGGGAACAGGAATATCCATATGATATCCACCAGGTGCCAGTAGAGGCCCCCGTTTTCGAGTAACTGGAAATTATCATGGGTTATGTGCTCCTTTCGGACCCTGAAAAATATGACAATCAGGAAGGTCATTCCAATGATGATATGCAGGGCATGCAGTCCGGTCATAAAGAAATAGAGCCCGAAGAAGAGGGTGTCACCCCTGCCCAGTTCAGTCAGGACATCTGAACCGGGATAGAGGCCGTCGTGGATTTTATGGCCCCATTCAAAATATTTATTCACCAGGAAAGCGATGGCAAGCGCCACGGTAATCGCAATAAGGATCAGGGTGGTTCGCTTATCCTTTTTTTGTATGGCGGTAGTCGACATGGCAATGGTCATACTGCTGATCAGCAGGATAAAGGTGTTGATCGTCCCCACTTTTACATCCAGGTGTTGTGCAGCCAGGTTAAAAGCTTCCAGGTTTCCATGGCGAAACACCGAATAGACGATAAAGAGCCCGCCGAACAGCAACAACTCGGTAAATATAAAGAGCCACATGCCCAGTTTTGAGGCGATGTCATCCCGGTGTTCTTCATGAGTTACAGTGGTAGCTGACATAGTATGGGGTTTAATCAAACTTATAGGTTGCTTTATCGACGACCGGTATCTCCTCAAAATTTTCCAGCGGCGGAGGCGACGGGACTTGCCATTCCAGGCCTGTACCATCCCATGGATTGGAAGGAGCTTTTTCACCATGCCTGGCCGATTTGACCAGATTGATCAGAATAATGAGGAATCCTGTGACCAGGACCAGGGCTCCAAGACTGGAGATAATATTGGGTCCGTGGAATTCTTCCAGGTAGTCGAAGTATCTTCTCGGCATTCCTTTGATCCCGAGGTAGAACATGGGGCCATACAAAGTGACAAATCCAATAAAAAAGATGATCCATCCGGTCCTGGCCCAGCTTTTGTCGTACATGCGACCGTATATTTTAGGAAACCAGTAGTGTATGGCACCAAAGAAAGCAAATCCCGTTCCTCCAAATACAATGAAATGGAAATGTGCTACCACAAATGCAGTATCGTGAACATGTACGTTGGTGGCCAGCGATCCCAGAACCAGGCCCGTGAGTCCGCCGATCATAAAAACAAAGATAAATGATACGGCCCAGAGAAAAGGTATCTCCGTAATGATGGATCCCTGGTGCATGGTCGCGATCCAGTTGAATACCTTGATGGCACTGGGAATGGCCACAAGAAAGGTAAGGAAGGAGAATGCAAAGAGGGCAGTTCCGCTCATGCCGGAGGTGAACATATGGTGCCCCCATACAAAATAACCCACAAAAGCAATGGCCAGGGTGGAGAGCACAATGGCTTTGTAACCATAAATGGTCTTCCTGGTAAAGGTGGGGATGATCTCTGAGATGGCACCCATTGCCGGCAGGATCATGATGTAGACCGCCGGGTGTGAATAGATCCAGAAGAGGTGCTGGTAAAGCAGCGGGTCTCCTCCTTTGGCCGGATCGAAGAAGCCTATTCCCAGGAGTCGTTCACCGGCCACCATCAGAAGAGTAATACCTATAATGGGTGTTGCCAGCAGCTGGATCCAGGCAGTACCATAGATGGTCCAGGGGAAAAGCGGCATCTTGAACCAGGTCATACCGGGTGCCCTCATACGGTGTATGGTGACGATAAAATTCAACCCGGTCAGAATGGAGGCAAATCCCAGCACGAAAGCACCCAGGGCAGCCGGGAGCATGTTGGTTGAGGTCCTGAAACTGTAGGGCGCATAAAAGGTCCATCCGGTATCGGGCACACCATTGCCGAACAGTGAGAGGATCACCAGTATCGAACCAAGTACATAGATGTACCATGAAAAGAGATTGAGCCTGGGGAAGGCCACGTCTTTTGCTCCTATCATCAGGGGCAGTAAAAAATTCCCAAACACGGCAGGAAGACCTGGAATGACAATCAGGAAGATCATGATGACCCCATGAACCGTAAAGGTGGCATTGTATGCCTGTGCCCCGATCAGGGTTTTTCCGGGTGCAATCAGTTCAAGTTTCATGAGCAGACCCAGCGTCACACCTATAGTAAACCAGCACATCATTGAGTACAGGTAGAGCAGTGCGATCCGCTTATGGTCAGTGGAGAGAATCCAGCGAAAAATTCCTTTTCTGCCTCCGTCTTCCTGCAGGTAGGATTTAATTTCGCTGTTCACTTCATTATTTTCAATCATACGTTGGATGTTTTTCTTTTTCTAACGAGCACAAGGACCAGGAAGAGCATCAGACCCATAAAGATGATCAGGGTTCCGGCCACCTTGGTAATGTTCATCACATATTGCTGACCCTCGGGGTCGTAGGAGTAGCAAAATTGCAGTACCCTGTTGATCGTGGGTCCCGATTTACTTTCTGCAGCCTCAAGCAGCGTCATTTTCAACTCGAAAGGGAGGAAATAGATCCCGTTCATGTAGCGGGTGATCTTACCCTTCGGATCGACTATGATCAGTGCTGCTGCATGGATGAAATCGTTTCCGGCCGGCTTGTACCTGAAGCCGGTGGCATCCGTCAGCTCTGCAATATTGGCGCTATCGCCGGTAAAAAAGAGCCAGCCATTTTGAGCCTGTTCACTCTTCTTCATCAGGTTGAGATAGTTTCGTTTCTTATTGACACCAAGCTCGGTTCCTTCCCTGGGATCAAAACTGATGGTAAATGCCTGGTAGTCCTCACCCATAATCAGGTCGTTGCCATCCATGGCACTGGCCAGTCCCTCCATCAGGGGAGAACAGATGCCCGGACAGCGGAAATAGACAAAATTAAGTATGGTGGGCTTATCGATCAGGTCGCCGATAACCACTGTATCACCATTCTCATTGATGAGCTTTGCATCCATGGGAATGTACTGATCCAGTTTCTCGACCATGCCAACTTCTACATCAGCGTCAGATTGGGCCCCTACCGTGATGACTATCATGATAAACAGCGAGGCAAAAACTATTTTTTTCATCCTTTCAGTTTTAACGAAAAAGCAGTTTAACAAATATCAGTTGTTTTTCATGTATATCCCACCAATAATGATAGAATATATCAATTATTTGAAATAAGTAAAAATAAATACATTTGATATTTGATCCGCAACTTATTATTTAGATCGATTTCTATTTACTAAATTGTTTTATGATTTTTAATGATATGCTCATAAAAGTATTCAGGTTTTATTACGAAGGCTTCAAAGGAATGACATGGGGAAAAAAGCTGTGGAGGATCATCCTTGTAAAGCTTTTCATTATGTTTGCCATTCTCAGGCTCTTTTTCTTCCCGGATCTTCTTAAACGCGATTTTAACAGCGATGAAGAGCGGGCCGATTATATACTCGAACAAATTACTAATCCTTAACCCTATGCTTGAATCAATCGATATGTCTCTGGTTGACTGGTCGCGTGGGCAATTTGCCCTGACAGCCATGTTTCACTGGATATTTGTACCTCTTACACTCGGCCTCTCATTTATTGTAGCCTATATGCACACCATTTATGTGCGGACAGGTGATGAGGAGTGGAAACGGATCACCAAATTCTGGATGAAGCTATTCGGCATCAACTTTGCCATCGGCATTGCCACCGGGATCATCCTGGAGTTTGAGTTTGGGACCAACTGGTCGAATTACTCCTGGTTTGTGGGTGATATCTTTGGTGCACCACTTGCCATTGAAGGGATCCTGGCTTTTTTCCTTGAATCAACATTTGTTGCTGTCATGTTCTTTGGATGGAACAGGGTGAGTAAACGTTTCCACCTGACCGCCTCCTGGCTTACAGCCATAGGGGCCAGTCTTTCAGCGGTCTGGATCCTGGTGGCCAACGCCTGGATGCAGCAACCGGTGGGAACTGCCTTTAATCCGGTTACGGCGCGCAATGAAATGACCAACTTCTGGGATGTGCTCTTTTCCGATGTGGCTGTCAACAAGTTCTTACACACCATCATGTCCAGTTTCCTGCTGGCTTCCATTTTTGTTATTGCGGTCAGTGCCTGGTTCCTGCTGAGAAAGCGGGAGGTGCTTTTCGCAAAAAGAAGCACTGTTGTAGCAGCAGTATTCGGCTTGTTTGCTGCCATGGCCACCATTTTTACCGGGGATGCTTCAGCGAGGTTGGTGGCTAAGAGGCAGCCCATGAAATTCGCTGCCATGGAGGCCCTTTACGAGGGACAGACCCATGCTCCGCTGGTGGCCATTGGAGCAATGGTGACCGATACTACCAGGTTGCCCAATCCAAGGCAGAATTTTATATTCAAACTTGAGATCCCCAACGCGCTCTCCTATATGGTCTGGCTGACACCCAGTGGATTCATTCCGGGTATTACCGACATGGTATATGGGAACAATGAGCACGGATTAATCTCTTATGAAGAGAAAATAGACCGGGGGGCAGTGGCCATTCAGACACTGAAAGAGTTGAAAAGTGCAAAGGATCGCGGTGATGAAACGACCTACTCAGCCCTGAAGGAGAAATTCAACGATCCGGTATGGCTCGATCAGTATTACCAGTATTTTGGATACGGGTATTATAAAGGGCGCCAGCTGAAGGAGTTGATACCCAATGTGAAACTGAATTTCTATTCGTTTCATATCATGGTGATCCTGGGGATACATTTCATAATTCTTACCTTTATTGTACTGTGGCTTAGCATGTTGGATCGCTGGGGGAAGCGCAAGTGGTTGTTGTGGGTAGCCCTGATTACACTGCCTATGCCCTGGATTGCAAGCCAGGCAGGATGGGTCCTGGCCGAAATGGGACGGCAACCCTGGGTCGTATACGAGCTGATGCCCACTTTATCAGCGGTAACGCGACTGAAACCCGGGGCTGTGCAACTGACCTTCTGGATATTCCTGGTCACTTTCACCATTCTGTTTATTGCCGAGATAAGGATCTTGATTACACAAATTAAAAAAGGACCTGGAGGAAAATAGTCATGTTTGGAAACCTATCAATTTTAGAATTGCAACAATACTGGTTTATCATAGTCTCTCTTCTGGGTGCCATCCTGGTATTCCTCTTCTTTGTGCAGGGCGGACAAACCTTTATTTTTCGTATCGGTCAGTCCGAGGCGGAACGTACCATCATCGTAAATACACTGGGTCGGAAATGGGAATTCACATTTACCACGCTGGTTACCTTCGGGGGCGCTTTTTTTGCCTCCTTCCCGCTGTTTTATGCCACAAGTTTTGGTGGTGCCTACTGGGTCTGGATGGTCATACTGTTTGCTTTTGTGATACAGGCGGTCTCTTATGAATTCCGGACAAAAGCGAGTAATCTGCTGGGAAAGAAAACCTATGAATGGTTCCTGTTTATCAACGGGTTGGTGGGGACCTTCCTGGTAGGTGTGGCTGTGGCAACGTTCTTTTCAGGCGCCCGGTTCTCCCTGAATGAAATGAACAGCGTCCGGTGGGCTACCGAGGCACACGGACTGGAGGCTGCCCTGGATCCCTTCAACCTTTCGCTTGGCCTTACCGTCTTTTTCCTTGCCAGGGTCCTGGGGCTGTTATATTTCATGAAAACCATAGAAAATGAGAATATAATATCTCGGTCTAAAAAGGCGCTTCTTTATAATGCGATCCCATTTGTAGTTTTTTTCCTCCTGTTTGCAGTCTGGCTGCTGCTCAGGCAGGGTTATGCTGTTAATCCTGTTTCCGGGGAGGTCTTTATGGAGCCCAATAAGTATCTCCACAATTTATTGGAAATGAGGGCAGTACTTATAATGTTCCTGGCAGGCGTGCTGGCAGTGCTGGGAGGCATAGCCACAGGGTTGATACGTGGAAGGACAAACGGGATATGGCTGACCGGTCCGGGTACCATCCTGGTGGTATTTTCACTCTTTATGCTGGCAGGATTCAACAACACTGCTTTCTATCCTTCGGCCTATGACCTGCAGAGTTCACTGACTATCGGGAATGCATCATCGAGCCACTATACACTGGTGGCTATGAGCTGGGTATCGCTAATCGTTCCCGTCGTACTGGTATATATCATATTTGCCTGGACGGCCCTTAACAGGAAGAAGGTTGATGAAAAGGAGATGGAGGAGGGCCATGTTTACTAACATTCTAACAATTCTTACATGCATATAGGAGCTATAATTGGATATCTTTCATGGCCGTTTATGATAGCGGTCAGTTACCTGGCGATACGCCTGGCATTGAAATATTTTGAAAAGCGGGCGGGATCTGCCGGGGAAGAATGAAACGTCATCTCCCCAACCTGATCACACTCCTTAACCTTGCCTGTGGTACCGTCGCTATTGTTCTTTCTCTTGAAGGACACTGGCAATGGGCCGTATACCTTGTGCTTGCAGCTTCAGTTTTCGATTTCCTGGATGGTTTTGCGGCACGTATGCTGAAGGCGTACACCGTCACAGGCAGGCAACTCGATTCACTCGCGGACATGATCTCCTTCGGGGTCCTGCCGGCTGTTTTTATCTATATATTGTTCAAGGATCTCTTCCTTAACCTGCCGTCTGACAGCCCCGGGTTTTATTACCATCTGCAATGGGTGGTTCTTCTCTCTGTGCTTCTGGTCCCGGTACTCTCGGCCATCCGCCTGGCCCGTTTTAATACCGAAAGGGATCAGGGAGAATTCTTTTATGGTCTACCAACCCCGGCGCATACGCTGTTCTGGACCGGTATATTCTGGCAGATAATGGATAACGGGACCCTGTTCGGTTCTCCCATGAACCTCTTTTTTATGTGGACCATTATGCTTATCATGGCATTTTATATGATATTTCCGGTTCCCATGTACAGTCTTAAGTTTGGGCACTTTCGATTGAGGGGTAACCTGATTCGCTATATCCTGCTTCTATTTGCCGTGGTGATCCTGCTTATAACGGGACTTGGCGGGCTCTCCCTGGTGATCCTGGTCTATATTTTATTTTCACTTCTGAACCTTTTGCTAGCCAAGCGGGTTTCATAGACATGACATACAAGAACAGCGATTTTGTAAGCAGGTTGAGCAAGTTTAATTCCGGATACTGTGCCGAAGTGCCATCCGTGGCACTTTCGCGTCAGTTTACAGAGAGCCTTGTTCATGCCCTTTTTCCCATCAGGGAGAAATGTGCGATAGATATGGATGAGATTGCCATAGAGCTGGAGCGCTGTTCAGTAAAACTGAGAGAATTGCTTTACTCCATTCGTGCGTCACTGGACCGCACTCATACTGAGATAGCTGATGATTTTTTTTCCAGGATCCCGGAGGCATTTGAACAGCTGGCGGAAGATGCCGGTGCCGTTATAAAATTCGATCCGGCAGCCAGCTGCGTGGAGGAGGTTATCACATGCTATCCCGGGTTCTATTCAATTATGGTGTACAGGATGGCCCATATTCTTTATGATCTGAAGGTTCCGCTCCTCCCCCGGATCATGACGGAGTATGCCCATGAAAAGACAGGGATAGATATCAATCCGGGTGCAAAGATTGGCTCACCGTTTTTCATTGACCATGGAACCGGGATCGTTATCGGTGAGACCGCACAAATTGGCAGGGAGGTCAGGATCTACCAGGGAGTAACACTGGGCGCACTTACCGTTGAACGGTCCATGGCCAATACCAAACGACACCCTACCATAGAGGATCATGTTGTGATCTATGCCGGGAGCACCATCCTGGGGGGAGATACGGTCATTGGTCACCATACCGTTGTGGGGGGGAACACCTGGATCACCGAGAGCATTCTTCCACATTCGGTGGTATACAGGAATCATCGGGTGGTGGTGAAAGACAGGAAGGATTTCGATGCCCCTATCGATTTTCAAATCTAGGGGAATGTCAGGGGAGTTAGGAGTCTGACAACCCCGACAATTTGAACACTTACAGAATTTAAATTATTGATTATGAAATACGATAATATACTGGAGGAGATCGGAAACACGCCTCATGTGCATATCAGAAATATCTTCCCGGAAGCAAAAAATATCTGGATGAAACTGGAAAGGAGCAATCCGGGTGGAAGCATCAAGGACCGTATTGCACTCTCCATGGTGGAGGATGCCGAAAAGAACGGATTGCTAAAGAGCGGGGCGACCATCGTGGAACCCACTTCCGGAAATACAGGGATCGGACTCGCCATGGTGGCAGCGGTTCGGGGCTACAGGTTGATCCTGGTGATGCCGGAATCAATGTCGGTGGAAAGACGGAACATCCTGAGGGCCTATGGAGCTGAACTTGTGCTTACTCCCCGTGAAAAGGGGATGAAGGGCTCCATGGCCAAAGCGGAAGAGCTGGTCCGGAACATTGAGGGTGCCTGGATCCCGTCCCAGTTCAGTAATCCCTCTAATCCCCATATTCATGAGACGACTACCGCCAGGGAGATCCTTGCGGATTTTCCCGGTGGTATTGATATACTGGTTGCAGGTGTGGGAACGGGCGGACATATTACAGGGGTTTCGAGAACACTGAAGCAACAGATGCCGAATATCCAGGTGTATGCTGTGGAACCGGCTGATTCTCCTGTTATCAGCGGTGGTGAGCCGGGTCCCCAGGGAATCATGGGGATCGGAGCCGGTTTTATACCCGAAAACTTCGACATGAAGGTGGTTGATAGTGTATTGACGGTGAAAACACCAGATGCTTATGAATTCGCCAGGCGGGCAGCGAAAGAGGAGGGGATTTTTGTAGGTATCTCTACCGGCGCCGTACTGGCAGCAGTATCAAAAGTGCTTGAATTGAAAGGAAACGCTGTAACAATCCTGACATTTAATTACGATACGGGAGAAAGATATCTGTCAGTGAATGATCTCTTTTAAGAGGTTTTATTATTTTTATTCGAAATTTCCATTTATTGCTGGCCATGGATAGCCCGTTGAAGATTGCCATTGACTTTGATGGTACCATTGTTGAACACAAGTATCCTGAGATCGGGAAGGAGATCATATTTGCTTTCCAGACCCTCAGGGCGCTTCAGGAACAAGGGCATCAGCTGATCCTGTGGACCTATCGTACAGGTAAGGAGCTGGATGACGCAGTGGAGTATTGCAGGCGGAACGGGATCGAGTTTTATGCCATCAATTCAAGCTATCCGGAGGAGGTGTTTGATGAGGACTATGACAGCAGGAAAATTGATGCTGATCTGTTTATTGATGACAGGAATATCGGAGGACTGCCCTCCTGGGGTGAGATCTACCAGATGATCAATCCTGATGAAAAGCCAACCCTGGAGGAGGAGGTCAGGAGCCTTACTCAGAATAAAAAATCGATTTTTAAAAAGATCGTGGGGCGATAAAGTAATAGTAAATATGAATCTACCCGGAGTCATTCTGTTTTCCATACTGTTTTTCATTTCCCAGTCGTGCAGTCCGGGTACCGGCAGTAAAGAGCGTCGTCCGGTTCCCGGTTCAGTGCCTTCCAGGATCACCAGCCTGGTCGAGCCGGCTGCCCCGGTCACGATTCCCCTGGGAGAGGAGATAAATGTTAGCCTCTCCATACCCGATTCTGTAACCGTCGATTCCGTAAATGTTTTCCTGGGGGGTAAACTGAAAAGGACGATCCCGGGATCATCCCGGGACCGGGAAAGTGGAACACTTGAATTCACACTCCCGACTAAGGGTGAGAACACAGGGGAATCGGGTCTGAGGTTGAGGCTTTTTTTTGCAGGAGGGGAGAGTGAGAACCATAGTGTGCAGGTCACTTTCCTTTCAAATGTGAAACCGGTTGAGTATACCTACCAGGTTGTGATAGCGTATCCCCACGACGTGGGAGCATATACCCAGGGATTGGAATACGTGGACGGGGTGCTTTACGAAGGGACAGGAAATTATGGGACCTCCTCGCTCAGGCGGGTCACACTGGAAACAGGTGAAGTGACAAAGATCAGGGACCTTGACCAGTCTCTCTTTGGTGAGGGGATCACCGTACTGGGTCAGCGGATCTACCAGCTCACTTACAAAGCACAGGTCGGTTTCGTATACGACAAGTCGACTTTTGAAGAGATCCAGAAAGTCTATTACCAGAACAAAGAGGGTTGGGGCCTCACCAATAACGGGGAAGAGCTGATCATGAGTGATGGCACCAATATTATCTATTTTCTGGATCCGGAATTGTTCACCATCAACCGGCAAATTGAGGTATTCCATGATAAAGGTCCTGCCGACAGCCTGAATGAGCTGGAGTATATCAATGGCAAGATCTGGGCCAATCGCTACTATACGGACGATATTGTCATTATCAACCCGGAAACGGGAATTGTGGAGGGGCGTATCAACCTGAAAGGGATCCTCAAGCCGACCGAACGCAAGCCCAGTACGGATGTGCTCAATGGGATTGCCTGGGACCGCCGGGGGAACAGGCTCTTCGTAACCGGAAAGCGATGGCCATTGCTTTTCCAGATTAAAATCATACCGTCAGGCTGACATCTCTCCCGAGATAACCCTGACACTTCTGGGAATGATCTGGAAACTGACCGGAACATGTCCCAGGGACTCTCCATCCGTTTCAACTTTCAGAAGCGCGGGCCCGTCTATCTGCAACGTTCTGGCCATATAGGTCTCCACCTTCGAGTGTTTGGTAATATTACCATTATAAAGTTTCTTGATATTGGCCAGCACATTCAATTTACCCATCTTTTTGATCAGCGTGACACTATAAAGACCATCGTCAACAATGGCATGAGGCACCTGGATCATTCCTCCTCCATTATATTTTCCGATCCCAACATTCAGGGAGAAGATATTGCGATTATAGCTTATCCCATCCATCTCTATAATCGCTGAAGTGGACCTGTATTTAACAAGGCTGTAGAAGATATTGTAAAAATAGAGTAAGGGTCCGCTTTTTCCAAGCTCCTTCATGTGATTGGACCGTTCCACAACCCTTGCACCAAATCCCATCCCGGCTATATTAATAAAATAGCGTTTCCACTCTTTCCCGTTCCTCCGGTAACTGACCAGCCCGGCATCCTGGATAAAGGTCCTTTGTTGTTTGATGGTTCTAACCGCACCTTCGTAATCTGAAGGGATATTGAATGTCCTGGCCCAGTCATTACCGGTACCCACCGAGATCATCCCCAGCATTACCTCGGTGGTCTGGATCCGTTTCTGCGCAAAGACCCCATTGATCACCTCGTTCATGGTACCGTCACCACCTACCACGATGATCTTTGAATAACCCTCCTTGATCTTATTGCGGGCAATAATGGAAGCGTGCAATTTTCGGTCCGTGAAATAGGGTTCAAACCGAATGCCTTCTTTTATCAGAATCTGAGAAATCAAAGGCCAATCCTTTTTTGTTTTACTGCCACCGGCAGTCAGGTTAACAATTGCGATCCAATCTGATTTGCTCATCTTCCTTGTATAACACGCACCTAAGATATGAATTACAGCGTTATCAATTATATTTGTTGAAAACCTGTTTATAAATGTAATTTTAATGTTTACAATAACAAAAAGGCTAAAAATGGCATAGGAATCGAAAAGTGTAAATTTGAATCCCGTTTTAAATCCAAATCAATTTAAAGAAAAAGGCCGATGGGTAAAGTTATTGCTATAGCAAATCAGAAGGGAGGCGTTGGGAAAACAACTACAGCAATCAACCTGGGCGCAAGCCTGGCAGTGCTGGAAAAGAGGGTTTTGATTATTGATGCAGATCCCCAGGCCAATGCGACTTCCGGTTCTGGTTTTGACACAAAGAAAGTAAAGACCAGTATCTATGAGTGCCTCATAGAGGATGCCGATCCAAAAAAGATTATTCTGAACAGCGAGATCACCAATCTCGACCTGATCCCTTCACATATTGACCTGGTGGGTGCGGAGATCGAGATGCTGAACATGAATGAACGTGAGTATATGCTGAAGAATGTCATTGAGCAGGTTCGTGACAGTTATGACTACGTCCTGATCGATTGCTCCCCTTCACTGGGACTGATCACGGTCAATGCCCTTACTGCAGCCGATTCGGTGATCCTGCCTGTCCAGTGCGAGTATTTTGCCCTGGAAGGGCTTGGAAAACTGTTGAATACCATTAATATCATTCAGCGTGGACTAAATCCCGATCTGGAGATAGAAGGCTTCCTGCTTACCATGTATGATGCAAGACTGCGGCTATCCAACCAGGTTGTGGATGAGGTAAGGAAACATTTCCAGCAGATGGTATTTGATACCATTATTCAAAGGAATATTAAACTCAGCGAAGCACCCAGTTTTGGAAAACCGGCGGTTCTTTATGATGCCGAGTCGAGGGGTTCTGTAAGCTATCTGAACCTGGCTAGAGAGATCCTCCAGAAAAATGAAGAAACCCTGTTAAAGCAGGAAGAAAAAGTAATGGACTAACGAGTAGAACGAATGGCAAAAAAGAACGCTTTGGGAAGAGGATTGGGAGCATTGATCGATGTGGGTGAAGAACAGTCGGATCATGCGCTGTTGCATTCACCATCGGCGGTAAATGAGATACCTATCAAAAATATCTCGGTTAATCCGTTCCAGCCCAGGACCTCTTTCGACGAAGAGTCGCTGAAAGAGTTGGTGAAGTCCGTTGAGGAGCATGGGATCATTCAGCCCATAACGGTCCGAAGAACAGAGAATAACAGCTACCAGCTCATAACCGGGGAGCGCCGTATAAGGGCTGCTGAAAAGGCCGGTCTGAAAAGGATACCGGCTTATGTCAGGGAAGCAGGTGATGAGAATATGCTGGAACTGGCACTGGTTGAGAACATCCAGCGGGAGGACCTGGATGCCATCGAAGTAGCTATTTCGTATCAGCGCCTTATTGAGGAGTTCGATCTCACCCAGGAGGCGCTGGGGGACAGGGTTGGGAAAAAAAGAGCCACTATTGCCAATTACCTTCGCCTGCTCAATCTGCCGGTTGAGATACAGACGGGTATACGTGAAAAGAAAATTTCCATGGGGCATGCCCGCGCCCTTGCCGGGATCGAGGATATAGATTACCAGGTAGAGGTATTCAGCAGAATTCTTGCGCAGGATCTTTCAGTACGCCAGGTTGAGAGCTTAGCCAAAAAGTCGAAAAATACTGAGTTGTCCGGAGAGATCCCGGTGGAAGAGGTTCGCTCTGATTATGAGGATCTCAGGGAACACCTTTCACACTATTTTGGGGCAACCATAGGTTTTAAAAGAAGCAATAAAGGGAGCGGTCAGATCGTTATCCCTTTTAAATCGGACGAGGATCTGCGGCGTATTGTCAGTATTCTCGATAAACCGGGTAAATGAACAGATTCACCTTAACGGTTCTATTTACTTTTTTTTTATCTTTCCAGGTGTTCAGCCAGGAAAGAGATACCGTGATAGCAGAGATCAGTACCGATTCAACCTTTCTGTATGTAGAGGGGGGAATACAGGATATCGATACGGCGGCTGTGA
>Ga0055451_10000427_pt1 | contig 16857 bp, 15 predicted proteins | sample China_Galinas_PW_3_FD_57745 | JGI IMG/M metagenome (GOLD analysis project Ga0055451, IMG submission 57745) | Wetland microbial communities from San Francisco Bay, California, USA, that impact long-term carbon sequestration - China_Galinas_PWB_D2 | ecosystem: Environmental > Aquatic > Marine >... | reverse complement strand
TCGGCTATGGTCAGACACCAGCCGCTCCGCAGGCGGATGCCAGCGACGAGGGGCCGGAGCTCGAGGATTTCGTTCTCGAATCGGACGATGACGAGGACGAGTTCCAACAGCAGGACCACGTGCAGTTCGATGCTCCGCCGCAGTTCGAGGAGCAGCCGGTAGCGGCGGACAGCGGCATGTCGTTCCAGGGCGAGCCCGATCTCGGCTTCGACGGCTTCGACGAAGAGGAGCCCGCGCTCGGCGCGGCCGCCGGCGAGAGCACGTTCGGTGTCCCGAGCGACGACGAGATGGCCAAGAAGTGGGGCGACCTACGGATCCTCGGTCAGGACGGCGAAGAGTCCTCGCCTGCGGAGCTGCGTGAGGATTGGGATGAGCCGGCTTCGGACGGGTTCGATGCGGAAGCGGAGTACGACGAACACGATCCGATCTACGGTGCGCCGGAGGAGTCGGAACAAGCCGAGGAGTACTATGACCAGGAGCCGGACTACACGCAGTTCGAGGACATGCACCACGACTACGCGCCCGAGTCACAGGACTACGGCGAGCTGAGTGGGGCGGTCATCCGGCCCAAGCGGCGCAGCTTCGTAAAGCGCTTCGTCGTGTTCACGGTCGCTGCAACGGTGTTGCTCGTGTGGGGTGCCATCGCACTGGTCAAGCTTCGCCCCGACCTGCCGTTGTCGTCGAAGCTCAAGGACCTGTTCAAGCTCGGCGCGAAGCAAGCAGCGCCGATGGAAGTGGTCCGCGTCGAGCGCCCGAGCGTCGCGACCCAGATCGACGTCCCGGAGCTGCTTGCGAAGTCGGGCACGGATACCGACCCGACGACGGATCCGGGGACCAACCCCGGGAACAACCACACGACCGACCCGGTCGTCAAGAACCACACAGACCCGAATCCAAACACGCATCCGACGCCAGCAGGACACCGGCTCACGTTGGCCAAGGGTCTGTCGAAGCTCGGCCGTCTCGGTTCCGGTCTGTTCGACAACACGATGGCCCGCGGCGTCGGCGAGGTGCTCTCGGGCATGCTGCCGAAGCGGTCGCCGCTGAACACCGGCCCGAACCCGAATCAGAACACGGATCCGGGCGGCGCGGTCGCGATCACGAACAACAACAACACCGACCCTGGGAACAACACGAACAACGCCAACGATCCGATCCCGGTCGTGCCGATCGGCACCGAGCCGGACCCCGGCACGAACACGAACCCCGACCCGGGTACGAACACGGTCGCGAACAATCCGGGTCCCGCCAAGCCGGTGGTCAAGAAGCGCGGCTTCAGCCGCTGGCCGGCCGTCGTGCGTGGAACCCAGGCACTGGCTCAGCTCAAGAACGGCAACTTCTTCGTCGGCCGCGTGATGAAGATCCGCGAGTATGCGCTGACGATCCAGCTCGAGCGGGGCGAGATCAGCTTCGAACCCGATGATCTGAGCAAGTTGATCCCGGTTGCCAAGAGGGAAATGGATATCCTCCGCGGTTCGCCGGACGGCTACGTCAAGCTCAAGAACGGGAACAAGTTCTGGGCGACGATCCTCGAGGACCTGCCCAACGTCGTCACGATCCAGACGGGTGGGGCCAAGATCACACTGCCGAAATCGCAGGTCAGCCAGGTCAACAAGAAGAGCGAAGGCGATATCAAGCTCGAGGACGATTGGCGCAACGACGAGCTGCCGACACCGGTGCCGACCGTCGATCCGGGCCTCGAGTTCGACGCGCAGGAGCCGACGATCCGGGTCCGGATCAAGACGCCGGCGACTCCGCCGAAGGGCAAATAGCGCCAAGACTCGCTGGGAGGCTGCGAGCGTTCCAGCCTCCCGATTGCCGGCTCTGCGCCCCGATCCAGGAAGCAGCGCTCGGGCAAATCCCCGCACCGCGCGGACTCGACGCAGGTTTGGGCTTAGAATCATTAGGTCCGGCGGCGTCTCGCGCCGTCGCCGGGATTCGACGCCCCACTGAACCTTCCACGCCGAACGCTGATGAGAACCAGAACCTGGCTCCTCGTAGTTCCCCTGATTCTCGCGACCCTGACCACTTCGGTTCGGGCCCAGACCCACGAGCAGAAGCTCGAGGCGGTCAAGGAATTCAAGCGCTTCTTCCCCCTCTACAAGGACGAGGCGCAGAAGGTCGAGGCTGTGCTCGCGCTCCAGGACTCCGATTGCCCCGAGGCGTTTCTCGCGCTGCGACCGGTCCTCAAGCACAAGATCCCGGCTGTGCGCAGCGCCGCCGTCAAGGTGTTGTCCGGGTTCAAGGAGCACGCGACATTCGACACGGTCATATCCGAGCTCGCGGACATGAAGGACTCGGGTCTGCGCGCGATGCTGATCGAGGTCCTGTCCAAGGCCGGGCGCACGGACGTGCGGCCCGTGCTCAGGCAGATCTGGGAGGGCTCCAAGGGCAGGCTGTCACTCGCCGAGCGCTATCACATGGCTCGCGCGTTCGGGCGGCTCGGCGGTCTCGGCTACGAGGACATCCTGGTGAAGCTCGCCTACGACAAGGAGTTCCAGGTCCAGGTCGCGGCGCTGGCATCGATCCAGAAGAGCAACCTCAAGAAGACCGGCCCCAAGCTCGTCAAGCTGATCAACTCGCCGGTGTGGCAGGTCCAGGTCGCGGCGATCGAGTGTCATGGAGGCATCCGCACGCGTGAGGCCGTCGAGCCTCTGATCGAGCTGCTCAAGTCGGAGGGTCGTCTCAAGATCGATGCCTCCGAAGCGTTGTTCAAGATCACCGCGCGCGACTACGGCACCGACTACGACATGTGGAAGAAGCAGTGGAAGTTCCTGACCTCGATCAAGGGCTTTCGGCTGCCGACCGATGCCGAGCTCGAGAAGGCCGCCGAGAGCCGCAAGAAGTACGCGAAGATGTACGGCAAGTCCCCGGGCAGCAAGACCTTCGCGGGTATCCCGACGACGTCGACTCGGGTCGTGTTCGTGATCGACGTCAGTGCATCGATGAACGACGTCGTCGTCGATCGCGAGAAGTTCCGCGACCGGAACTACCCGTCGTTCCAGCGGCTCGACATCGTCAAGACAGAGCTGATCAACACGATCGACAGCCTCGACGGTTCGACGTACTTCAACATCATCGCGTTCGCTTCGAAGATCCGGACGTGGAAGAAGTGGCTCGTGCGTGGGAACATCAACAATCGCGCATCGGCGATCTCGTTCGTGAAGTCGTTGCGCCCGGTCGGAGTCACCGCCGGGCCGTTCGGCAGCGGCGGCGACCCCTCGGGTAAGACCAACACGTTCGCGGCGCTCATGGCGGCCTTCGATCTCGACCCGTCCAAGGACATCGTCGTGACCGGCAAGGTCAAGAAGCGCGCGCTCAAGCTCGACACGATCTACTTCCTGACCGACGGGCGCCCGACGATCGGCAAGTACGTCGACATCGAGGACATCCTGCGCGAAGTGCGCAAGATCAACGAGGTCCGCAAGGTCGTGATCCACTGCATCTCGATCGGCGAGTTCCAGGCCTCGTTCCTGAAGCGACTCGCGGCCGAGAATGGCGGCGTGTTCGTGAATCTCGGCGGGTAGCCGCTGTGCTAACTCCGAAAAAATGTGTCTGACACATTTTTTCGGAGTTAGCGGCTGCGAGTCTCAATCCGAGACACCTCCGCGCCGGCCCTAACTCGGACATGCGGGTAGACTTCGGCGTGAGTGTTGAAGCAGCTATTGGAACGAGTTCCCTCCCACAAGACCTGAGATCCGGAAAGGATCGCAGGCGTCGCGCCACACCCGTCGTCAGCCGCTACACGTTCTTCGGCGGCCGTCGCGAGGCCGACCGCCGCGCGGTCGACGGTGGTGAGACCTTCGTCGACCGCTACCCGCAAACGCTGTTCCTGATCGCGTCCGGGGTTCTGCTCCTGAACATGCTCGACGCGTACTTCACGCTCCTGTTGTTGAGCCACGGCGGCGAGGAGCTGAACCCGGTCGCGGACTGGCTGCTCTACACCGGGCACTGGGCGTTCATCCTGACCAAGACCGTCGGCATCGGCCTGTGCACGATGACGCTCGTCATGATCCACCGCTTCCGGGGCGCCAAGTTCGGTATCTGCCTGGTCGGCTTCCTCTACCTGCTGCTGCTCGGCTGGCACTTTCTGCTGATGGGCAGGATCTGACTCGGCCGCTCGGCTACGCGTTCTTGGCTTCGGCCCAGCGTCGCATCTCGTCGAGCGTCTGACTGCGATAGTCCTCTCGCAGCCGTTCGCGGAGGAACTGGCGGTAGACGCCGTCGACGAGCTCGGTCAGGCGCGTGAACTTCGAGATCCGCTCGCAGTCTTCACCCGCCGGATCGTCGACGTAGTCCGAGTGGTCGACGTCGGGGCAACGGACCGAGGCGAGATCGAGCGTCGCTCCGTGCAGCACGAACGACCACTGCTCGTCGTGCTCGGCGAACGTCAACCGCGCGCGCGCCAGTCGCTTGCCCGACAACAGCGCCGCCCGGGCTTCGGGGGCGCGGGTCGGCAGCCCGTTGCGCAGCGTGTTCTCGGTTTCGTGCTCACTCGAGCCGCCGAGGCACAGGTAGTCCTCGATCGCGACGCCGACCTCCGTGCCGTCGGGCATCCGGAACAGCCCGCGCCGTGTCTCGCAGCGGAACCACAGCCACGTCAGGAACTCCTCGCCGAGGAACGCATACTCTCCGATTTCAGCGGTCACGCCTCGACCTCCCATGGTGCCGTTTCCGACTCGGGCTCGATGGCTTCATCCGTGTCCGTGTCCGCCAGAAGCTCGGGTTGCCGCCCGCCGTCGGGGAACATCGGCAGCGCCGCGACGCGCTCGAGGTAATCGAGGTTGTCCCGTGGAAGTTCGAGGTGGAACGCGGTCTCCCACGGATCGGCTTCGACGAGCCGGCAGCCGAACGTGTCGTAGAACAGCTTCTGGCAGTCCTCCTTCGCTGACTGCGACGTCGAGAACAACGTGATGCAGCGCTTTCTGATCTCGTAGACGACGTCGGTCAGGCGAATGCTCGGCAGGATCCGCGGACACAGCTTCGCGGCGATGTCCTGCTTGATCTCCTTGCGCTCCTTGGCCGAGACCTTGCGACCCGGACGGTTGCGCAGCTCGGCCTCCATGTAAAGGGCGAGCCATTGCGCGGGCAGCTTCTTCTTGTCGCGGCGAAACCGCAGCCGCACGAGCTCGCGCGACAGCACGATGCTGTCGGGAGCGAATGAACCGCCACTTGCATCGGACGGACAGACCCAACCGAGGCTCGTCTCCTCGCTCGCCGCGTTCTCGATCGTGCGAAACCGACCGCCGGCAAGCAGAGTCAGGAACTCGTCGGACGACGGATCCGGGATGGTCCCGTCGAGATAGAAACGCGTCAGGCTTCCGCTCTTCCGAAACGGCTTCACACGCACCCCCCTATGTGCCGCCCCACGCGGCCGAAAACGACTCTACAGCCTGTTAGCTCTTGCTGCGTTGGTTCTTGCGGATCACGTTGAGCGCCGAGCCTTGGCGGAACCACTCGACCTGCTCCTCGGTCAACGTGTGCGCGAGTGTGACCACGTCCTCACCGCCGCCCTTGTGCGCGATCGTGCAGCTCACCTTGCTGCCGGGCGCGAGCGTGTCGAGACCCGACAAGCTCACGCGGTCACCCTCCTGGACCTTGTCGTAGTCCGAGGCGTCGACGAACGTCAGCGGCAGCACGCCCTGCTTCTTGAGATTGGTCTGGTGGATGCGCGCGAAGCTGCGCACGATCACGGCCCGGCACCCGAGATGGCGCGGACACATCGCCGCGTGCTCGCGCGAGCTACCTTCACCATAGTTGTGGTCACCGACCACGACCCAGCCCGTACCCTCGGACTTGTAGTCACGCGCCACCTCGTTGCACGGCCGCGCCTCGGTCTCGCCGTCCTTCTTGCACGTGCCCGGGTTCTCGGTCCACGCATTGACCGCGCCGAGGAACATGTTGTTGCTGATCTTGTCGAGGTGCCCGCGGTAGCGCAGCCACGGCCCGGCCGGCGAGATGTGGTCGGTCGTGGTCTTGCCGGTTGCCTTGAGCAGCACCGGCAGGTCGTTGAAGTCCTCCTCCAGCGACGGCGCGGGGAACGGCTCGAGGATCGCGATGCGCTCGCTGTCGGGTGCGACGACGACGTCGACGCTCGCCGGCCCATCGGCCGGCGGAACGTAGCCCCCGGTGCCGGCGGCGAACCCGGCCGCGGGCAGCTCGTCGGCGACCGGCGGTTCGAGGCGGAACGGCTGACCATTGGAGTCTTCGAGCGTGTCCGAAACCGGGTCGAAGTCGAGCCGCCCGGCGAGCGCGAGCGCGGTCACGAGCTCGGGGCTGCCGAGGAAGCTCAACGTCTCGCGGTTGCCGTCGTTGCGTCCCGGGAAGTTGCGGTTGAACGAGCTGACGATGCTGTTCTTGCCCTTCTCGTGTCCGTCGGTCCTTTGCCACTGACCGATGCACGGTCCGCACGAGTTGGACAGGATCGTCGCGCCGAGCTTCTCGAGCGCTTCGAGCTGTCCGTCACGGCGAGTCGTGTCCTGAACCGCGTTCGAGCCCGGGCTGACGAAGAACGGGACCTTGGGCTTGACCCCCTTCGCGGTCGCCTGGCGCGCGATGTTCGCGGCCTTGCCGAGGTCCTCGTAGGACGAGTTGGTGCAGCTGCCGATCAACGCGGCCGTGAGCTTGGTCGGATAGTCGTTGGCCTTCGCGTCCTCGCTCATCTTGCTCATGACGTGGAGCAGGTCGGGCGTGTGCGGACCGACGAGGCCCGTCTCCAACGCGCTGAGATCGATCTCGACGACTTCGTCGAAGAACTTGCCCGGATCGGCTTCGACCTCGGGGTCGGCGACGAGGTCGGCGCGATGGTCGGTCGCGAGCGCAGCCAGCTCGCTACGGCCCGTCGACTGGAGATACGCGACCATGCGCTCGTCGAACGGGAACATCGACGTCGTCGCGCCCAGCTCGGCGCCCATGTTGGTGATCGTGCCCTTGCCCGTGCACGACAGCGACGCGGTACCGGGACCGAAGTACTCGACGATCTTGCCGGTCCCACCGGCGCAGGTCAGGATGTCGAGCAGCTTGAGGATCACGTCCTTGGGCGCAGCCCAGCCGCTGAGCTCGCCGGTCAGCCGCACGCCGACGAGCTTCGGCCACAACACTTCCCACGGCATGCCGACCATCGCGTCCACCGCGTCGGCACCGCCGACACCGACCGCGAGCATTCCGAGACCGCCGGCGTTGGGTGTGTGCGAGTCGGTACCGATCATCAGGCCGCCGGGGAACGCGTAGTTCTCGAGCACGACTTGGTGGATGATGCCCGAGCCCGGCTTCCAGAAGCCCATCCCGTACTTGGCTGCAGCCGAGCTCAGGAACCGGTAGACCTCCCCGTTCTCGGTCTCCGCTCGCTCGAGGTCGGGGCCGGCGCCGTCACGGCCGCGGATCAAGTGGTCGCAGTGCACGGTCGTCGGGAGCGCGACCTGGGGCAGTCCGGCCGACATGAACTGCAGGATTGCCATCTGCGCGGTCGCGTCCTGCATCGCGACGCGGTCGGGGCGGAGCTGACCCATGTCGACGCCGCGCTCGGGGACGTCGGCGTTCGGGTCGGCCCGGTGCGAGAACAGCACCTTCTCGGCCAACGTGAGCGGGCGGCCGAGCAAGGCCCGCGTCTGGGTCACGCAGGCTTCGAGTCCTGCGTAATGGCCTTCGGCGATCTCGAGCGGGGACTTCATGGTGGGGGAACCTCTGCTTCCTGAATGGAACTCGTTCGCACGTGCGAATCCACGAACGAAGCAGGATATCGAGTCCGCGAGTCAGGTTCGAGGCTGCGCTGCCCGACGTAGGCGGCGCGAACGCCAAGTCACGAGGCCACACCGAGATGGGGCAGGAACCCGATGCGTTCCCGTGCGCGCCGGTGCACGGCACGAACGGGAACGGGGCGCGAGCTAGAACAGCAAGCGCTTGCTCTTGTCGGCCTTCTTGACCTTCTCGAGCTTCAGGATCTCGGTCTTGCCCTCGGCCTCGCCTTCGCGAAGGACGCGGACGCGGACCGGGTGGCCGCCCTTGGTTTCGATGGTGTGCAGGAGCTTGCGGTCGACGGTCCACACGCGCACGTTGTGGTCCTTGTCCTGCGTCACGATCCGGTTCGAGCCGCGGATCACGGAGATGCCACCGCCCGACTTGGGCCGAACCACGCGGACCTCGCCGATCTTGTTCTTGCTCTTCTTCTTCTGGGTGGCCTTCTTCTTCTGAGCGGCCCGCTTCTGGGCGGCCGCGGCTCGCTTCTTCAGTGCGGCCATCTTCTGCTTCGCCTGCTCCTCGGTCAGCTTGCCGGCCTTGACGGCGGCCTGGAGTTTCTTCCACTGCGCCATGAGCCGCTGCTGCTGCTTGTTGGCCTCCTTGGGCCGCTGCTTGCCGCCCTTTCTCGGCGCCGCCCTCTTCATGTCGGCCAGGGCCTGCTTCTTCATCGCGGCCATCTTCTGCCGAGCCTGTTCCTTTGTCAGCTCACCGGCCTCGACGGCGGCTTGCAGCTTCTTCCACGCGGCCATGAGCTTTTGGTGCTCCCGCATCGCGGCGGCTCGTTGCGGCTGCCTCATCGCCTGGGCCCGCTTGCGCGCCGCCTGCGCGCGGCGACCCTTCGCAGCTCGTTGTGGGCGAGCTCGCATGGCGTTGCGCCGCTGGCGGGATTGCGCCCGGCGCCGTTCCAGTTCGGCCTTGCGTCGCGCTTGCGCGCGCTGGCGTTGTGCCCGCTGGCGTTGTGCCCGCTGGCAACGGCGTGCTGCCTCTCGCCGGGATCGCGCGTTGCGTTCGGCGCGGACCCGCGGGCGCGCACGCCGGGCTTCCCCGGACCGCGCCCCCCGGAGCTCGGCGAGCTGCTTCTGCAGAACTTGGATCTGGTGCTCGAGTCGGGTGATCTGGCGCTGGAGCCGCTCGGTGCTCTGGTTCCGGTCCTGCGCCATCGTGCCGGGTGCGGCCATGAGCAGGGCTGCCAACGCCGCCGCGACGAGGCGTACGGAGAATCTCGGAATCGACATTTTCTTACCTTTCCGCTGGGGATTGCCCTCAGAAGACGAAGGCCGAACCGCCGATGCACCATACAATTTCATCGGTTTACGACAACGAGACATGCAGCCAACGATGACCCCCGACTCCGAAAAACGGCTCCTGTCCTACGTCGAGGGCTACGTCAGGTCTCGCGTTGCCGGCCATGACGTGCCCGAGCCACCGCAGGCAGAAGCGCTGAACGTCTCGAAGGGTGTGTTCGTCACCCTCCGGATCCGCGGCGAACTGCGCGGTTGTATCGGTAGCATCGAGCCGCGCGGCACGCTCGTGGACCTCGCCGCCCACATGGCCGACGCCGCCCTGGCCGACGATCGGTTTATCGGCCAACGGATCCAGCCGCTGGAGCTCGACGGGCTCGAGGTCGAGCTGACGATCCTCGACACGCCCAGGCCGATCTCGGGTGTCGACGAGTTCGAAGTCGGACGCGACGGCGTCATCATCGACATCGGCGGACGGCGCGGGGTCTTTCTGCCTCAGGTCGCGGTCGAGCAAGGTTGGACCGCCGAGCGGACGTTCGACGAGTGCTGCCGGCACAAGCTCGGGCTTCCGTCCGGCGCGTGGCGTTTGCCCGGTGCGCGCCTGTTCGCGTTCGGAGGTCACAAGATCCACCGATCGAGCGCCGTCACCGACTGACTCGTTCCGACCATGCTGCTATCCTGCCGCGCGATCGATTCTCTCGAGGAGTGAACGAGATTGGCTGCACTGGGCGGGACCTGGCTGTCGGCGCAGAACACAACGAGTCCCCGGGACCTGTTGGTCCGTTGCCTCGAGCTGGGTTTCGACTCGGTCGCGGTGGCTCCGGGCATTCGGCCGACGTCGTGGACCCACCTCGCACCGGAGCTCATGGACCTTCCGCTGCACGTGCAGTGGGTCCGCGTCGATCCGGTGCTCGAGCACGAACCGGGAACGCTGGCCTCGGCTCGCGAGGCCGACCGCCAGCGGGTCGTCGATCGGGTCACCGTGGCCGCGGAGCTGGCACGCGTGCTCCAGACGCAGGATCTGGTGCTCGAAGCGCCGCGGGTCGCGCTCGAACCCAACCCCGAGCACAGTGACCTCCTGACTCCGCGTACGAGCTTCTCACCCGATGCCTATGAGGCGCTCCGGGCACGGCTCGCGCAACGCCGGGATGCCGCGCTCGAGCACACGTGCCGGGCGTTGTTCGAGCTGACGCAGGAGCTTTCCGAGTTCCGGTTCCTGATCACCGAGTCGACCGACCTCTGCTCGCTATCGCACCCGGACGAGCTCCAGGTGGTTTTCGAGGACCTGCGCTCGCAGAACATCGGCTACTGGCACCGGCCGGCGGTCGTGGCCAAACGGGCCGAGTTCGGCGGCCCCGAGCACGCGCAGGTGCTCGAGACCCTGTCCGGTTTTCTCGTTGGCAGCGATCTCTCTGATTACGGAGAGTTCGGAGTCCTGTCGATCCCGGGGACCGGTTGTGTGGACTACCACGAGCTCGGCACCTATATCAGAGGGCTCAGGAGCCGGCTCCCAGCCGTCCTCGACCTCGATCCGAGTGTCGAGGAATCCGACGTTTCCCAGGCCCTGCGTTACCTGGAAAGTTGCGGGCTCTAAGGGTCCGGGCTGTGGCTGCCGAAGAGAGGACGTTGCCCGGCAAGTCGCCGAGCAGGTTGCCGATACCCCGTTCGCTTCGGGCACTCGGCGATGTCAGGGAGGGAGGCGGACGGCCGACATGACCGTTGCAGTCGACACGAGTACGAAGGTCAGGGAGTTCCTGGACGTCTTGGATGGCCGGAACCGGATCCTGATCCTCAGCCACAACAACCCCGATCCGGACTCGATGGGGGGTGGGCTCGGCGTGCGCTTCCTGCTCGAGGAGTCGCTCGGCGTCGAGACCACCTATGCCTATCGCGGGCAGATCTTCCGGGCCGAGAACCTCGAGATGGTTCGGCGCCTCGGGATCGGCATGGTCGACATCAACGATCTCGACCTCAGCCGCTTCGACGGCCTCGTCGTCGTCGACACCCAGCCCGGCTTCGGACACACGGTGCTGCCCGACGACATGCCGGTCGACGGTGTGATCGATCACCACGTGCCGCCGCCCGACACCAGCGACCGCAAGTACAAGGTCCGGTTCCGTGACGTGCGCACCGACGTAGGTGCGACGTGCTCGATCCTGGCCGGCTACCTGATGGAGCTCGGGCTCGAGATCCCGGCCCGGGTCGCGACCGGGATGCTCTACGGGATCCGCACCGACACGGCGGACCTGTCGCGCAACACGAGCGACCTCGACGAGCGCGCCTACATGCACCTGATGGCGCGGGCCGATCGCCAGGCCCTCGCTGAGATCTCGAAGCCGTCGGTGCCCAAGAACTACTTCACGGTGTTCCGGCACGCGCTCAACCAGACGCGGATCTTCGGCCGGGTCGTTGTGTGTTCCCTCGGCGTCACCGACAACCCGTTGATCGTCGCCGAGGTCGCGGACCTCCTGCTCCGGCTCGACGAAGCCGAGTGGGTCGTGACCGGCGGGCTGTACAACAACACGTACTACATCTCGGTTCGGGCGAAGGACTACGGCCGCGATGCGTGGTCGTTGCTTCGCGACATCCTCGACGGCGAGGGTTCGTTCGGAGGGCACGGGACCGTCGGCGGCGGCAGCATTCCGGTCAAGGACCTGTCGCAGCGTTCGCTCCGGCGGTTGGAACGGCGCCTGTTGCGCAACCTGCTCAGCGCGCTCGGCGAGTCGCACACGCCGGGGGCGATTCTTGCCTAGTCGGCGTCGGGCGTGAGCTCGGGCCAAAGCCGCGAGAGCATGTGACCGGACACCCGCGCGGCCTCGAACGGGTCGGTTGCGGTCGCCAGGTTCGCTGCTAGAAGCGTCGAGAGTGCGCAGCCGGTTCCGCGGCGTGGGCCGGACAGCCGCGGCCGGCGCAGGATCCGTTCGCCGTCCGCGTCCCACCAGGTGTCCGCGACCGTGTCGCTCGCGTCATCGTGTCCCCCGGTCACGAGGACACCGAGCGCGCCGAGATCGAGAAGCTCTTCGGCGCCGTTCGCGGCGAGCCACTCGAGCTCGGGTCGGTTGGGCGTCAGGTACGGTCCGAGCCGGAGTAACTCGTCGCGGATCCAATCCAAGAGCTCCGGGCTTGCTTCCCAGCCCCCGTGCGTCGGTGTTCGAATCGGATCGACGACGACCGGGATCCCACGCTCGCGGACCGGCGCGAGCCATCGACCGATCGCGGCCCAGACCGCAACCTCGGTCACGAGCCCGACCTTGACCGCCACCGGCCACCCTTCGTCGCCCAGCCGCCCGAGCGCAGCCGACACCCACTCCGAATCCACGCCGCGAACGGAGTCGAACCGCAACCGGCTCTGCACGGTCAGGCACGTCGGAACCCCCTTCCCGACCCGCCCGAACCGCTGCAACGTCGCCAGATCGCGAGCCAACCCGGCATGCCCGGACGGATCCCACCCCGACAGACAAAGCACGTATCCGTTCATCCCCGTCATCTTGGCCCCGCCCATCGCCGCCGGCCAGCACCGGACCCCAGCCCCTTGACTCGCGTCCCCGGTCACCTATGTTTGTTCGGCCGCGAGCGGGTGTAGCTCAGTGGTAGAGCATCACGTTGCCAACGTGATTGTCGTCGGTTCAAGTCCGATCACCCGCTCCATTTTCAATTGCGGCCGAGTGCGAACGTGCGCCCAGCCGGCACGGCGCGGTGTAGCTCGGGCTTCGCGGATCGATCCCGCACAGGATGGCCAGGGTGTTCGGCGACCCTTGCTTCGCAAGCTGCGGAACTGCTGTTCGGTTCCTCTGGGTTCCTCCGATTGGTCGCGCCTGCCGCTGCAAGCGAACAGCGGTCGCAGCGTGCGCACGATTGCGCTGAGGTGAATCCGTGAATCTCGTGCCGGTATCGACAGCGCGCTGGCTGCCTGACCGAACCGGTTCGTGTCGAGCAAGGTTGCGAGCGCCACTCGCTGGCGCCGGGTCAGTGTGGCGTCGACGTCCGTTTCGCGTCGTTCGAGTTCTTCCCTCAGATCGGCGCTGACAAGACTCGTGTGTGGTGGCGGTCCTCGTACACGAACGAGTCCAAATCGAACTTGCGTGCGAACCGCCGGGCGTGGCAGTGCACATGTCCGTCGGACGCTGCGGGTGGAAAGGTCCAAGGCGGAGGTGTCTCTGCTAGGATTGGATCTGTGAGGAACAAATGCCGATCCAGGTGCGCTCGGAGGAGCAATCCAAAGCCAGAACGCCAAGTGACGTCATGACACCATTCACTTCCATCGTGTGGGCTCTCTCGTCTGTGCTTTCATGTTTCGGCGGTCGGCAGTCGAAGAGTAACAGGGTCGACCGGGCAGCCGTGGCTGACCGTGCTGCAGTGATCACATGGCAGATGTGCGGCTCGTCGTTCGTCGAGTACGAGCAACAGAAGGCCCGTCAAGCTGAGGCTGACGGAGGGGCCCCGATCTCGCGAACACGCTTTACTCCAGCTTCGCGACAATCTCCTTTGAAGGACCCCAAGTTCAAATAGCCATGCAGCTTTCGAAAGAGACTGCCACGAGGCTGACTTGCTACCTTCGTCAAGCAGAGCGATCTCTCGATCGCGGGTTGCAGACGCGCTGGAGTGGAGTGAAGAGCTACTATGCCGAGAGGTATCACGAAGAGCTTGGCCAGTTCATGGAGCAGTTTCCCGCGGGCCTGTCGATGGCCTCGGAGAAGGATATCGTTGGCCTACGTTCGCGCTGGGAGAAGAGAGGACGAATCCGAAGATCCTCGCGGATAGTATGGGGGCGGCTGAGGTCGTTGTTTCTGCGCCCGTACTCATTCAATGACGAAGAGCTTCGGCTGTTCTTGAGGACCCTGCGTCGCGTCCTTGAACTTCTGGCGGATCAGCAGCCTCCCGATCCGAATGTCATCGTGCGACTGCGGATGGACGCGACACTCTCTTGGTGGCTGATTCAGATGCGATACGGCGCCCATCTTGATTTCGACAGGATCCTCCGCGTCGAGTGTTTTCTCCATCCGGAGTGGCTTGAGTCCTACAGTGTCGATGAGATTGCCGCAGAGCAGGATCAGGATCAGCAGCGGCACAGACTCTGCGGGCGGAAACGCGGTTCCTGATCGCGCTTCGCGAGGGCCGAGAAACTCTGGGACTGGATCAAAGGGCTATTCGGTCGCGGCCGTCGCGCAAAACGTGTAGCATCACTGTGCGCAAAGGGGGACAAACCTTCCTCGGCAAGTTCCCGGACGACATCAACCTCGCTGACGACTTGGGAGCTAGGCGGTTCAACATCCCGCCCGAAGTCTGGGCCAGGATGACCAAGGCCGAGCAATGGGCGGCCAATAAGAAGTTCCTCGACAGATGATCGGTCGGGGTGACGACATCATCCTGTCCAACCCGGTGAACAACATCGACGAAGTGACGGGGGCCTTTCGGCAGGCGTTGGACTACCTGAGCGATCAGGGCTTCCGCCCCAGTTCCGACGGCACAAGGATGATCCGATGAACTCACCACGGGTGGTGGCCGACGCCGTGGTTCGCATTCCACGAGATTTCGCGAACCGTCGTGACGCTTCCTTCGAATCGCTTCTTGTGGCGTCGGGCTACGTCCAGGAACACGCGGCCGTCGATGTTCCGATGATCGAGGATGCGCTTCGTGCTCATCCCGAGTTCGTCGGAGATTGGCTCGAGCATTCCGAGGAAAAGAGGAGCAGCGCAGGTTGGTTCATTCGCAGGGCCGGATCGAGTGCGTGGGAGGTTGGTTACGTCGATTGAGGTGCTTTCGACCAACTGTCCTTCTATCAAGATGAAGTGGCCGCTTGCGCCGTCTTCATCAAGAACGAGATCGATGCCGTCAGGGCTTCCGTTAGATGACACCCGCCGTCGTGCGCGGACCGCTTCAATCGGCGGATACTGACCCACTGCCCTCCGGTGAAGGGGACACAGTGTCCTTTTCCCGAGGGGGTCGGTGCACCCATCCGCTGCCGGCCGAGCCTCCCCGCTCGCTACCTGACCCCGTGCCTGCGCAGTATGGCCTGGAGCGAGGCGACGGACCACGCCGCGCCGGTCCTGGTGGGCACGCCTTCCTCGTCGAGGAATCTCGCGATCCCGCGCAGCGACCGCCGGGGCTTGCCCCTCGGCTTGCGCGCCAGCGCGAGCACGCGCTGCAGGGCGTCCGCTTCTCCGGCCAGCTCCCCGAACGGCACCGGTCCCTCGCCGCGCCCCGTCTGCCGCCGCACACGGTCTCGTCCCGCCCGCAGCTTGGCGACGAGCGCCAACTTCTCGAACTCGCTGACGGCGCCGAGGACCTGGCGGACGAGCTTGGCCGTGGGGTTTCCATCGTCGCCGGCGGTGAGGTCGTGGCTGCACTCGACCTCGATGACGCACACGCCGGCCCTGCGCAGCTCGCGGAGGATGAGCTCGCCCTCGATCAGGTCGCGAGCGAGCCGGTCGGCCTTCTCGACCAGGACGACGCGGACGCCGTTCGCCAGCGGCACGCGTTCCGGCCAAGCGTGGTCGCTGACAACGAGATCTTCAAGATCCCGTCACTGAGGGTGAGCCCTACGTTCGTCAGTCATCGCTTCGTCGATCGTTGGAAGGAGAGCGGACTGACGGGGCTTGAATTCGAGCGGGTGTGGGCAGCGCAGCATTCCTAGCTTCGAGCCGTCCTGAACGAGCGGATAGCAGCGGTTGCTGGTGTGAGATCGACGGGATCGATCACCGCCCGAGGATGTCGTCGAGCACCGCACGCAGCGTCCTTCGATCCTCCTCGTCGAGCCGGCCGAGCTTGCGCCGCACGAGCCCCTTCTCTCGACAGCTGGCTTTCGTCTCGCCCAAGGCGTGGACTCCGGCCTGACTGACGGGGCGTTGGCATGCTATCGCGCTCGGGACCCCGGCAGAATGCCCGAGCTTCGACGTCGGGTTCGCGGTCGCGGCAGAGCGGTAGCGTTCGCGACAGTGATCGCGGAGCCTCAGGCCTGGTACTCGAACACGAACTCCGTCTGCGGTGGAGGTCTTGCAGGCGCAACGAAGGTGCAGTGGTCGGCAACCCGAGGCACTCGAGAATGGCCTGGACGACCTCGGGATCGGTAATGAATGCGACGATCGCGCGCCTGGCGCCACACGGACACCGCAGCGCCTGACCTCGAGCTATGCATACGGCGGCAGCGGCGACGACACCGGCTTCCGCCGTGGCCTGTCGCTGCCGAGCAACTGGGACTTCGGCTTCACCCCCGACGGGGTCGCAGATCACGCTCAAGGGCCCGAACGACCCGAGCGCGGGGCTGGCCGCCCACTATCGCTATGAGGGCGGTCGCGCGCACGTGCGTGGCTGGAACACGGATCCTACGAACCAGCAGTCGCTCGGCTTCCGAACGACGTGGGACACCGACGAACTCGGGTACGAGACCAAGCTCCCGACCGTCCGCGATCCTTCGGGAACCCCGGCGACCGTGTTCGACCTCGACCAAGGCCGCGATCTCGAGGGCAACGTGCCGTGGAAGAAGTTCACCATGCAGAGCGGCAGAAACACTAAGCTGGTACGAGGCGGGCGAGAGGGTACTCACTGGGTAACAGATGCCGCCAACTCCGATCCACTACGCGCGCGCCAGCGATTGAGTCTCCCGCAGACTCCCGAAGTTCGTGTTGACCTCGAGGTTCCGGCTGGGGCATTCTCCGATCCGTGCCCCGTTCCACCCGACTTCAAATTGCCGGGTGGCGGAACGCAGCGGAGCGCCACGGGTCCCGTCCCAGCGAGAGTGGTTCGAGAATTCCGAAGATGACCACTACATTTGATCAACTACTTGGATCTCGGGTCACAGCCTACATTAGCGACCCGTGGGACTTTGGGGTCTTCTGACCATTCACGACGCTACAGGGTGATGCCCGAACAGCACAGGCGG
>Ga0055451_10000425_pt1 | contig 16866 bp, 12 predicted proteins | sample China_Galinas_PW_3_FD_57745 | JGI IMG/M metagenome (GOLD analysis project Ga0055451, IMG submission 57745) | Wetland microbial communities from San Francisco Bay, California, USA, that impact long-term carbon sequestration - China_Galinas_PWB_D2 | ecosystem: Environmental > Aquatic > Marine >... | reverse complement strand
GGCATGTCCTCTTTCGCCATGCACATCACGTCGACCGCTTCGGGCTGGCTTGTGTGGAATGTCATCACGAACCGCGCTGCGCCCGTTGCCATGACGGATCGGACGGCTCGCGCTCCAAGGCGACGTTGATTGAACACCATCGTCCGTGCGTTCGTTGTCACAAAGAAGACATGAATCTTGCGGGGCGAGTCGCTGGAAACTGCGAACGGTGTCACTGGCGCGAGGGCACGCCCAAACCGAAGCCCTTCGATCACGCTGCAACCGGCTGGCCGTTGAGCAGTTTTCACGCTAGAATCCGCTGCTGCGATTGCCACGCCGACGCGCCGTACAAACGCCTCGACGCGCGCTGCGACAGCTGTCATAGCGCGTGGACGGGCACCACCTTCGACCACCGCGTTACTGGCCAGGCCCTTGACGAAGCTCATGTGGCGATTGACTGCAACGTTTGTCACCGCGACCGTCGATTCGAACTTCCACCCGTATGTGACGATTGTCATTCTGACGAGGAGGATTCGATCAGCTTCCCCGCACACCGCCCCGGCGCTGTCGTCGAGCGAGAGCCCTGACAAAACGCGCAATGCCGCGAGCAATTTGATTCCGAAGCTATACCGCTGCGAAGTTACACTGACCATCGATGGTAAGACTATCGCCGTGATCTGTCGCGTTTTCCATCGCCTGGCCGACGGCATTATGAGTCTAGTCGCCAAGTACGGCATGCCGGAGGCATGATGACTCATTGCCCGAAAGCTATCACGCCGCGGTCCCCAAGGTTTCCGCTCAGTCTCACCAGGTGTCTGCACTCTGTTTCTGACATACTTGAAACACAAGAGCGTCGCAGGCTCCGGTGCCAAACCGAATTCCGTTATGGCTTTAAGAGGTAAAGCGCCCTGGTGAAGATGGGGAATGCGAGGACACACCTTGGGCCTCAACCGGTGGTGTTGTCCAATTGTCATGCCGCCGAGCACGATCGGCACCTCGGTTTTTCCTTGATCCCTGAGGTGCGGGTGGTTAAGATAACGAATCAGCTTTGTGTGTGAGGTTCTTGATAGGAGGTCCCGCCATGCAAGGTCGCCGCGCTGTTCACTCTTTCTGCGTAGTATGCTCCCTTTACTCCGTCGCCGCGGTGTCCGCCGCGCCCACGATGGAGTGGGTTCCGGTGCGGGTCAATGCACTGGAGGGCACCTATACCATCAATGGGTCCGAGGTGACAATTCTCGAGCTTGCCGGTCCCGTCTCCATTGAGCTTGAGCTACGTATCAGTGGCTGGGGTACCGCAGTCGGCAACCCAGCGCTGGGTGCCTACGGCGCGACACTGCACGCGCCGGATGTCGATGGGAGCGTCACGGCACCGTTGAGAATCAAGGGCTGGCCCGATACGCCGGAGGAGGGGGCGTTTATCGTGACCGGCGTCTGTTCCGGCAGTGGGGACCCGTGCAGCCCGCCGCACGACGCGACGTGCGCCGGCGGAGCGAACGGCACGTGCGCCCCCAATCCGACATTCGCGCTGCCCGGCGGAATGGCCTTCCCGATCTTCCCCACGGAGGGAAAGCCCAACGTCGTGTACCTGGGATCGGGCGGTGCCGGTCGCGCCGACGACGGCGGATCGTATCACGCGGGATATCTCATTCTGGACCCGACGGGCATTGCCTTCGGCACCGTGACAATCAGTCTGGATACCGACAATGGAGCGACATTTCTCGTTTCCGGTGCCGGCATCCCGATCGAGGGCCTGAGCGTGAATCCGGCGTTCATTACGTTCAATTCTGGTGCGTGCTGTTGGAACATGGGCGTCACCTTCCGGTGTGAGAACCTCATGGAGGCAGCCTGTGAAGCGCGACCGAATCCCAACTCATGGTTCGAAGGGGTGATATGCGAGTCACAATGTTGCGAGCACTCGCTGGAATGTGATGACTGCCTCACGAACGCTGATTGCACCGATGCCGATTCATGTACCGACGGTATCTGCATGTCCGACGGTTCGTGCGATTTCGTGCCTAACTACGACGTGACAACGCAATGTTGCGATCCGGCGACCGGGGATCTTACGTCGTTGGACGACGGCAACGCCTGTACGCGCGACGACTGTGGCGTCGTGCCGGGAACAACCACGCATACCATCGTGACGGCGATGCCTTGCGATATTCAGGACCGGTGCGCTTTTGCCACGTGCAGCGACGAGGGTGTTTGCACAGGCGTTTGGCCGGAAGATGCCGCTATCTCCTGCACGCAGGACGGCGACTGTCCGGAGGGGTGGTTGTGCGACACGGATGCCGGGCTTTGTCACTGCATCTTCGACCTAGACGCACCGAAGAACCGCTATATCACGTTCGAGCCGCAGGGGGCAGGTAGTGTGGCCTACCAGGTGAGCATGACCGCGTCCATGTACTTCCCCGGATCGATCGGGGTGCTCGGGTGGGTGGGGCCGCCTGCTCCGAATCGCACGGCTGAAATCGTGGCCGCGCCGTTCTTCTCCGACGCGTGGCCTTCGAAGGTGCACGTGGGGGACTGTAAGATTGTGCCAGTGGCCACGTACGAAGTTCAGGATTCGCCGGATGGTACAATCTTCGGCGCGCCGGTGAGCGTTTCGACGATTCCCGCGCCGACGTCGAAGTTCTGGGGCGACTGCGTGGGTGATTTTGACGGCGTGCTCTGGAGCCCGCCGAACGGCGTGCAGAACATCTCCGACGTGCAGGCGGCCATTGTGACCTTCCAGGCGGGCGCGAGTGCCGCGCCGCTGACCTGGATGGACGTCGAGCCGGAGGTACCCAATCGCATCGTGAATATTAACGATGTCTTTGCGCTCATCCTGGCGTTCAAGGGTGAGCCGTACCCCTTCGCGGATCCGGCGGATTGTCCGTAGTCATGAGTAGCCTTATCGGTATCATCGAATATCCATTGGGAGAATAAGCTTAGAGCCTATCTCACAATCGGGCGAAGGTCGGAGGCCGGCACTGGCGGGCGAGCCGCCAGTGGCATCTCGATCCTGACCCGAACAACTCGTTCATGGCAGCCGGCACGGGTTTTCCGATCCCGGGCGTGGTGTTCACCCCGGCGTGCATTACCGTCATCACCGGCCGGTGCTGCTCGAATATCAGTACCGGTACACCGGTATGCGAGGACGATCTCACGGAAGCCGAATGCGACTTGCGTCCGGGTCCGCAATTTTTTTCGGCGGACGAAATCTGTTTTGGCATCGACGCCTGCGATTTCTGCGCTACGGGCTCCAACTGTGGTGACGGCAACGCATGCACGGAGGACCTCTGCGTGATTCCCCCAGGCGAGAATTATGGTTACTGCGAGAATCGGCTGAACTACGATCCGGGCATCGACTGCTGTGATTCCAGTACCGGCGAACTCACGACGATCGACGACGGCAATGCCTGCACCATCGACCACTGCCAATTCGGCGGTAATGTAAGCCACACGGCGAATCCCGATTGCCTTTTCGACGCCGACGCCTATCCCAAGAACCGATACGTATCCTTCGAGACCGGCGTGATCACGGTGGACAGCGCCTTTCACGTTCGCATGACGGCCAGCACGCATTTCCCGGCGTCCGTTGGCGACCTGGGTTGGGTTGGTGTTCCGGACGGCGATGGAACCGCGCTTGTGGTAGCCGACCCGGTCTTCCTGCCGGATTGGCCGTCGATCGTGCGCGTGGGCGACTGCCCGATCGTGCCCGGTTCGACGTATGAGATTCGCGCCACCAGCGACGGCGTGAACTTTGATCCTCCGATCGTCGCGAACACCACCGCACCTCCGACGCCCAAGTTGTGGGGCGATATCGTCGGCGATTTCAACGGTGCGGCGTGGGAGCCGCCCAACGGCATTCTGAACGTCGGCGACGTGCAGGCCGCCATTTTGACATTTCAGGCCGGCGCGAGTGCCGCGCCGCTGACCTGGGCCGATGTCCATCCGGAGGTGCCCAATCGCATCGTCAACATCAACGATGTCTATACGCTCATCCTGGCATTCAAGGGTGAGCCGTACCCCTTTGCCGATCCCGCGGATTGCCCGTAGTCAGAAGTGCCATTATCGGCACCATCGAGTATCACTTAGGAAAAGAAGGTCAGTCTGAAACCGGTTTCATTTCTCTAACCGTGCTCTTTTTTCATTTACTCCACGCGGACCACGGGGTATACTACGGCTTGGCGCGCGTTCTCCGTGCGCCGCGCCACATCGCCGCAAAGGAGGAGGACACCGTGCAAGCGCGTTTCCAATCGGAGAGACTCTGGACACTTGTAGCTCTGATTCTGGCGTCGCTCTTGTTGCGAACGGACGCGTATGGGCAGGAGATGCGTTTTATGCCGATCCGGTCCGCGCCACTTGGCAGTCCGGTCGGAACGATCGGCGACCCGGTGACGGCGGATTTCAATACCGATTTGGGCTGTTGGGAATACCGGGTCTCCGCCGGCGGTATCGAAGTCGACCTCGACTTGCAGGCATTCGGTTGGGGCAACGCGGCCGGCTCCCCGACGCTGGGTGCCGTTGTCGCCGCGGTCTTGCCCGACGGCTACGTCAACGCCCAGGGCGGCGATCTGAATCCCAAGGGCTGGCCCGCAAGCCCTTTTGATGGTGCGTATCAGGCTCGGAATCGTTGCGAGGCCGGTGGAGACTTGAGTCCTTGCAGCCCACCATTTGATCCGACGTGCGACAATGGTAACAACGGCGCCTGCGTATTCGCGCCTAATTGGGTCATGCCGGTTTGCGCGAATGATGTGCCGGCGGTCGTCACCTCTACATTGGCTTATGTCTGGGGCACGGCGATACAAGTTGACTGCAATACTGACGATGGTTCGGTCAAGACGCTCGGCGGTCTGATTCTGGAAGTTCCTCCCAACGCAAAGGGCACTTATGTGATCGCGGTGGATCCGGATCCGAATGACTCGGCCATGATCGACGGCACCGGAACGACAATTCAGGGCGTTGTATTTACACCTGCCTGCATAAGGATCCCCACCGGAAGTTGCTGTTCAAATATTGGGCCAGATCAAGTGTGCGAAAACGACTTGACCGAACTGGAATGCCAGTTGCGCCCGCCTCCAATCTTTTGGACGGAAGATCGTACATGTGATGATTGCGGTTGCCCGGGCGATTGTCCCCTCCACGGCCCGGAATTCTGCGACGACTTGAATCCGTGCACCGTGGAGGCTTGTGATCTCATTTGCGGCCATTGCCAATACTCGCCGAGCTATGACGAAGCCACCGAATGCTGCGATCCGGCGAACGGAAACATCGAGCTTCTCGAGGACGGCGACGTTTGCACAGTCGGGACTTGCGATCCGATCACCGGTGAAGTGACGCAAGTGCCGGATCCCGACTGCATCATGTATGATCCGGATGCTTATCCCAAGAACCGGTACATTTCGTTCGAGACCGGCGTAATCGCGGTAGAATCTGCGTTCCACGTGCGCATGACGGCGAGCGCGCACTTCCCGGCTTCCGTGGGCGATCTCGGCTGGGTGGGCGCCCCCGATGCTGACGGCACTGCGCTGGTGGTGCCCAATCCCTTGTACTTGCCGAGTTGGCCGGCGACCGTGCGTGTGGGCGACTGCCCCATCGTGCCGGGGTCGACGTATGAGATTCGCGCGACCGGCGACGGCATCAACTTCGATCCGCCTATCGTGGTGGAGACCACGGCACCGCCGACGCCGAAACTCTGGGGCGACATTGTCGGCGATTTCAACGGCGCCGCATGGGAGCCGCCTAACGGCATTCTGAACGTCGGCGACCTGCAGGCCGCCATTTTGACGTTTCAGGCCGGCGCAAGTGCGGCGCCGTTGATCTGGGCCGATGTCCATCCGGAGGTGCCCAATCGCGTCGTCAACATCAACGATGTCTATGCGCTCATCCTGGCGTTCAAGGGTGAGCCGTACCCCTTTGCCGATCCAGCGGATTGTCCGTAGCCTCTTCGCGTGCGTTGTCTCGCACGCAGCGGGCAAGCATTGAACGAGCGTGCCTCTGGCGTTACAGTGCGCACCGTGTTGTAACGGGTTCGGTACACACTTGTTCTATCCCTGGCTGAGAGGTGCATCATGTCCAAGCTGGCTGCGTTTAATTTGAAGGGCTGGATTGACGAACACCGGCATCTGCTGAAGCCGCCGGTGGGAAACCAGCAGGTCTTTGAGGATACGGATTTCATCGTGATGATCGTCGGCGGTCCCAACCGCCGCAAGGACTACCACATCAATCCGACGGAAGAGCTCTTCTATCAACTCGAGGGCGACATCACCGTCGGCATCATCGAGGACGGCGAGAATCGCGATATCCACATTCGCGAGGGCGACATCTTTCTCCTGCCGCCGACCATCCCGCACTCCCCGCAGCGGCCCGCCAATACCATCGGCATGGTCATCGAGCGCCGGCGACCGGAAGGACAGAACGATCACCTGCGGTACTACTGCGAGGGCTGCGGCGAAATCCTCTTCGATCCACAGTTCTATCTCACGAACATCGTGGCCCAGCTCAAGCCGCTGATGGACCAGTTCTGGGGCGACGAGTCGCTGCGGACCTGCAAGAAGTGCAACGCCGTCATGCAGCCGCCGGCGCCGGTGTCGTGAAAGGAGCCATCAGCCATCAGCTATCAGCCGTCAGGCCACGCGTTGGTGCCAAGCTAAACACTGAGGGCTGAAGGCGGAAGGCTCACCGTCTCTACACGAGGCATCGCATGCGCGGTACCATACCGCCGGTTTGGCAGCGCGGCGCCGTCTAACCTGTTGGAGCAGTTGCTCTTGAAAATCGACATCCACACGCACATTCTGCCGGAGCGGTGGCCCGACCTGCGCGAAAAGTACGGCTACGGCGGCTTCGTCCGCCTGGAACACCACAAGTCCTGCTGCGCGCGGATGATGATCGACGACAAGTTCTTTCGCGAGATTGAAAACAACTGCTGGTCATCACAGCGCCGCATGAAGGACTGTGACGAAACCGGCGTCACCGTACAGGTTCTCTCGACCGTACCGGTGATGTTCAGCTACTGGGCCAAGCCTGAACACACGCTCGATCTGTCACGCATACTGAACGACCACATCGCCGGCGTGGTGCGAGAGTACCCCAGGAGATTCGTTGGGCTTGGGACGCTCCCCATGCAGGCGCCGGAACTGGCCGTCGGCGAACTCGAACGATGCGTGAGGGAACTCGGTCTGGCCGGCGTCGAAATCGGTACGCACATCAACGACTGGAACCTCGATGCGGCGGAGTTGTTCCCCATGTTCGAGGCCGCCGCGGAGCTTGGTGCGGCCGTGTTCGTTCATCCGTGGGACATGATGGGCAAAGAGAAAATGCCCAAGTATTGGCTGCCGTGGCTTGTGGGTATGCCGGCCGAGACCTCGCTGGCCATTTGCTCCGTGATCTTCGGCGGCGTGCTCGAGCGACTGCCGGACCTGCGAATTGCTTTTGCACACGGCGGCGGCTCGTTTCCCGGCACCGTCGGGCGGGTCGCGCATGGATTCCATGTTCGACCGGACTTGTGTGCTGCGGATAATAACGTCAACCCGCGCGACTATCTCGGGCGATTCTACGTCGATTCGCTGACACACGATGCCGATGCCTTGCGATTCTTGATCGATTTGATAAACGCCGACCGCATTGCACTAGGGTCGGACTACCCGTTTCCATTGGGAGAGGCGGAGCCGGGAAAGCTGATCGAATCGATGACTGATCTTGATGGCGAGACGAAGGATCGTATTCTCGCCGGGACCGCGCTGGAATTTCTGGGACTCACACGAGAGTGTTTCGAGCCTGCATGAGTAAACTTTGATGTCACAGCCGTCTATACCAACCTATTGCGACGCGTCCAAGTTCGAGGCGAACGAAGCGTTCGCGCGAGGTCTCGACGAGCGTGATCCGCTGGCATCCTATCGCGAGCGCTTTCACATTCCCTTGGCGAGAGATGGGAGGCCGTGTATCTACTTCGCCGGCAACTCATTGGGGTTGCAGCCGAAATCGGCGCGCGACTACGTCAACGGCGAACTCGACGCCTGGGCGGAACGGGCCGTCGACGCCCATTTCGAGGGCGAGCGACCCTGGTACCCCTATACGGAACTCTTCCGCGAAAGCGGCGCTCGCCTTGTCGGTGCCGTGCCGGGTGAAGTCGTGATGATGAACAGCCTGACCGCCAATCTGCACTTCATGATGGTCAGCTTTTATGGACCGACACCGTCGCGTCACAAAATTCTCACGGACTACCCAACGTTTCCGTCCGACATGTACGCGCTCAAATCGCAGATTCATCATCACGGATATGATCCGGATGTGGATCTGATTCTGTTGCAGCCGCGAGACGGCGAGCACCTGCTGCGTGAAGAGGACATCCTCAAAGCCCTGAAAGAGAACGGCGAGCAAATTGCCCTGGTGATGCTGAACGGTGTCAACTTCTTTACGGGCAAGGCGTACGACATCAAGTCCATCACCGCGGCTGGCAGGCGGCAAGGGTGTGTGGTGGGGTTCGACCTGGCGCACGCGGTTGGCAACGTCGAGTTGAATCTGCACGACAACGACGTCGACTTTGCAGTGTGGTGTAACTACAAGTACGTGAACGGTGGGCCCGGCGCGGTCGGCGGCTGCTTCGTGCACGAGCGTCATGGAAGGAATCTGGATTTGCCGCGTTTCTCCGGCTGGTGGGGCAACGATCCTGATACGCGATTCAAGATGCACCTGCTACCGGATTTCGTGCCGCGCGAGGGTGCGGACGGCTGGCAGGTCAGCAATCCACCGATCATGGCCTTGGCGCCGGTGAAGGCCTCCATGGATATCTTCGACGAGGTGGGCATGCCGGCGCTCCGCGCGAAGTCGATGTCCCTGACCGGCTTCCTGCAATACCTGATCGACCAGGATAACGATGACGGCGGTCACGCGCGCTACGAGGTGATCACGCCGCGAGAGCCGGACGCCCGTGGCTGCCAGTTGTCTATTCTAGCGCACGATCAACCGCGGGAGCTGTTCGAGTCGTTGTCGAAAGAAGGCGTGGTGTGCGACTTCCGCCAGCCGAACGTCATACGTGTGGCACCGGTCCCCCTTTACAATACGTTTCATGACGTGTGGCGGTTTGCCGACGTCCTGCAGAGGCAGACGAGAAGCTGACGGGTTTGCGATGAACGGAAACGAGAATCCCAAGTTCACCATCGTCGGTGGCGGCCTGGGCGGGGCGTTGCTGGCCTGCTATCTGGGGCGTAGCGGGTACGACACCGAAGTCTACGAAATGCGCCCCGACATACGCGCACACGGCGCCGCCGGCGGGCGATCCATTAATTTGGCGCTATCGCATCGCGGCATCTGCGCCTTGGAGAAAGTGGGGCTGGCCGACGAGGTCATGAAGGCCGCCGTGCCCATGCCGGGACGGATGATCCACGGGCTCGACTCTTCTCTGCATTTCCAACCGTACGGCACCGAGGCAGGGCAGGCGATCAATTCCGTTTCCCGTGGTGGTCTGAATGAGATCCTGGTCGAGGCGGCCGATCGATACGCGAATGTAAGCCTGCACTTCGATCAGAAATGCACCGATGTTGATCTGGATGCGGGGCAGGTGACACTCCTCCACTCGGCCACGGAGGAATCCACCACGGTGCGGGGTGACATCATCTGCAGCGCGGATGGCGCGTTCTCCGCGGTGCGCCGTCCCATGCAGAAGCTCGATCGATTCAACTACAGCCAGGACTACCTCGAACACGGTTACAAAGAGCTCGTGATTCCGGCGGGTCCGGACGGTTCGTTTCGGCTCGAGAAAAACGCGCTACACATATGGCCACGGCGATCGTTCATGATGATCGCACTGCCCAACCTCGACGGTTCGTATACGTGTACGATCTTCTGGCCCTTTGAAGGCCCGGTCAGCTTCGAGGCCGTCAAGACGGAGGCGGATGTGCGGCGCCTGTTTCAGGAGCAGTTCCCCGACGCCGTGCCGCACATGCCGACGCTCGTGGAGGATTACTTTGCGAATCCGACCGGCTCGCTCGCGACCATTCGCTGTGGGCCCTGGTACTACCAGGACAGGGTCGTCGTCCTCGGCGATGCGGCACATGCCGTCGTACCGTTCTACGGGCAGGGAATGAATGCCTCTTTCGAAGATGTGCTGGTACTCGATGAGTGCATGGCGCGACACAAACCGAACTGGGGTGCGGCATTCAAAGAGTATTTCGAGATCCGCAAGCGGGACGTGGACACGCTGGCGGACATGGCCATCGCCAACTTCGTGGAAATGCGAGACCACACGGGATCGCGAAAGTTCCTCTGGAAGAAAAAGAAGGAGCGGATTCTGCATCATCTGTTTCCCAAGCAGTACATTCCGCTCTATACGATGGCTACGTTCACGCGAATGTCCTATGCTGCGGCTGTAGATCGCGCCAAAAAACAGGATGTCGTCGTTGCCCGAATTGTGGCGGGGATCGCGTTCCTGATCGTATTCATTGTTGTGGCGTTGGTTTCGTTGCCGTAGCCGAACCACGATTGAGGGATAGCGAAATTGATGTCAATGACCCGAAACGACATTCCTGGGTGGACGCGCAACACCATTCATCGCAAAGAGGCGCCCGTGCAGAAGGAAAGAACCCCAAAGGGGTTCAAGATAGTAGCCCAGGGTAAGCGAAGCGGCTCAGCCGCAACGCGCCACCCTGGGTTGACAGTTGGTTCTTCAAACTCAACCCTGAAGGGGTTGCACAATCCCATGTATTTTCTGGAACCCTTTCAGGGTTCTGGATTCTTTAGCCTGCCGTTAACCCGGGGTGGCGTCCGCTTGGGGCGGACTTACCCCGGGCTACTTTCTGGAACGCCTTCGGCGTTCTTTGTTACGCGCCCAGAACGGTCCTTTTCCAAATCTGCGATTCGTGTCGGCGCCAAATCGCTTGCGCTGCCGCGAAATGAACGACGATTTCATCGATTGGGTGCCCCATGCCTCTAACGTATTGGAACTATCTGCAACTCTCGGACCTGCTCGAGTTACAACACCCCAAGTCCGATCCGCCTGAGCATGATGAGATGCTCTTCATTGTCATCCACCAAGTCTACGAACTCTGGTTTAAGCAACTCATGCACGAGTTGGACAAGGTCGGACGGGACTTCGGCAGCGGTGATCTCTTCGGCGCCATTCACACCTGGAAGCGCGCCCGCACCATCATGAAGACCCTCGTCGGACAACTGGACATCCTCGAGACCATGACACCCATGTCCTTCACCAGCTTTCGCGACCGGCTGGAGACGGCCTCCGGCTTCCAATCTGCGCAGTTTCGCGAGTTCGAGTTTTTGCTCGGATACAAGCGACCGGAGATGCTGAAGTACCACGCCGACGACGCCCCGCGTGCCGAAGAGATCAAGAGAAGGCTGCACGAACCGAGCATCGTCGACCACTTCTACGAATTCCTCGAGTTGCACGGCGCCAAGATCCCGCAGGAGTTGAAAACCAAAAACCCAACCCTGCCGGCCGCCGCCAACGAGCAGGTGCAGGATGGCATCTACAAGCTCTACCGCACCAAACCGAACCTGGCGATTCTCTTCGAGCTGATGACCGATTTCGACGAGGGGGTTCAGGAATGGCGCTACCGGCACGTGAAACTCGTCGAACGCACGATCGGTGAAAAGAAAGGAACAGGCGGTTCTCTCGGTGTGGCCTTTCTCAAGGAATCGCTGTTTAAGCCCGCCTTCCCCGACCTGTGGGCGATCCGGCACAGGCTCTGATAAGAGCGCTCACGTGCCATTTATGGTGGGCCGCGACCCTAGAACCATGCAAGCATCATTCGTTCAAGAAACTGGGGATCGATTGGGAAGCCGCATGCCGATCCAAGAACCGAATCGATACCACAGAATGGACAAATAGCGGTTTGATCGTCATCGACCCATGACTTGATTTCTTGGGCGTTGAACACTCTTAGACAGTAGAAACAGCCACACACCTCGCTTCGTTTCAACTCCAGCGCATGCCGACTTGAATGCCCGTGGGCCTTCTTAAGATCGTCGTCCATGTCTCATTGCTCTGGAAGGGCTGCGATCACTTTCAACTCGATGGCGATCGGTGTAGGCAAACAGTTGATCTCCATCGTCGTCCGCGTGGGATTCGGCTTGCCCTCGCCTGCGAAATACTCTGCGTAGAGCTTGTTGAATGGGGCGAAGTCGTCCTCCATGTTCGTGAGGAACACTGTGACGTCGACAATGTCGTTCCAACTCGCGCCGGCGTCCTCGAGCACCGTACGGACATTTTCGAAGACGGATCGGCACTGCGTCTCGATGTCATAATCCAGAATCTCGCGGTTCTCGCTCAGCGTGACGCCGGGGATTTCCTTGCTGTTTCGCTTTCGCGGGCCGATCCCGGAGAGGAACAGCAGATTTCCCACGCGCTTGGCGTGCGGAAATGCGCCGACCGGCTCCGGCGCCCGGCCGCTGGTGTACGTCTCACTGTGTGATTCGCTGCTCATACCTGCCTTTCTCCGTTTGACCAAGCCTACTCAGTATGGTCCCTTCGTCTGGCGGTCGCGGTGTGCCACTGCTCTGCGAGCAGTGCTTTTCGATGTCCATATCGCCCGATTGGATGAGCGGTCGCGGTGTGCCACTGCTCTGCGAGCAGTGCTTCCCGCTGTCCTTTCTCCAATTGGATCAGCCGCCACCGGCGACGCATGGTGCCCACGTCAGGACCGGTCTGTCAAGCGCTCCAACTTGCCAATCGCCGCCCAAACCACTATGTATGCTCCAGCCGAGTCAGAGCACCGGGCGCTAGCCCGGTGACACTTTGTCTACAGGTGTGGTCCGTGGGCTCGCGCCCACGGCTCTGACACGAGGAGCACCGGAAGAAACAAGAGAATCGCGGCATTAGTGTCGAGAATGCTACATGAAATGGTCCGAATTCTTTATTCCGACGTCCAAGGAAGTGCCGTCCGACGCCTCGGTGCCGTCCCACCAGCTCATGCTGCGGGCCGGCATCATTCGGCAGGTGGTGGCCGGTGCCTACACTTACCTCCCCCTGGGCTACCGCTCGCTCCGCAAGGTCGAGGCGATCGTCCGTGAGGAGATGAACGCCGCCGGCGGTATCGAGCTGCATATGCCGGCCATGCACCCCATCGAATGGTGGGAGGAGACCGGCCGCGTTGCGGCCATGGGCGATGTACTCCTGCGGCTCGGTGGTGGGGGTGGAGACGACTGGCGTTCTCGCACGGTCCTCGGCCCGACCCACGAAGAGGTTATTACCGAAATCGCCCGTGCATTCGTCAACAGCTACAAGCAGTTGCCGATCACGTTCTATCAGATTCAGACCAAGTTCCGCGGCGAGGCCAGGCCCAAAAGCGGCGTGCTCCGCACCCGTGAGTTCCTCATGAAGGACGCCTACTCGTTCCACGCCTGCAAGGAAGGCGAAGGCGGGCTGGACGAGACGTACGACCGCATGTACGCCGCGTACTGTGCCATCTTCAGCCGCGCGGGCTTGCCCTACGTGGTGGTGGAGGCCGAATCCGGTCCCATCGGCGGCGACGCGTCGCACGAGTTTATGGTGCCCACCGATGCCGGTGAGGATTTCCTGGTACAAGCAGAGGACGGCAGCTACGCCGCGAACCTCGAGCGGGCCGAGGTCGCCCCGTTGGACGGATCACCGCAGGAAGGTGACGCGACGCTGACGGAGGTACACACCCCGAGCCTCAGCACGATTGACGAGGTTTCGCGGTTTCTCAAATGCGAACCCAGGCAGATGATCAAGACGATCATCTACGAGGCTGATGGTGAGCCGTTGGTGGCCCTGGTGCGCGGCGATCACGAGGTCAACGAGTCCAAGTTGTCGCGGGCGGCCAAGGCTGGCAGCGTCGCGGCCGCTGATCCGCCCTTGATTCAAAAGGTGACCGGTGCGGACGTCGGTTTCGCCGGACCTGTGGGACTGAAGGTGCGCGTCATCGCGGATCAGGCCGTCACGCTTATGCGCGACGCGGTCACCGGGGCCAACAAGACGGACTATCACATCACCGGCGTGAATCCCGGTCGCGATTTCGAGATCACCGAGTCGGCCGACATTCGCATGGCCGTCGAAGGCGATCGCTCACCGAGCGGTTCGCCGCTGAAGTTCAGGAAGTGCATCGAGGTCGGGCACGTGTTCAAACTGGGGACGAAGTATTCGGATTCGATGTCGGCCACGTATCTGGATCCAAACGGCAAGAGCCACGCGATGATCATGGGGTGCTACGGCATCGGTCTGAACCGCATCATGGCCGGCGCCATCGAGGCGTTCCACGACGAGAAGGGCATTTGCTGGCCGATGTCCATCGCGCCGTTCCAGGTCGTCATCTGCGCCCTCGACATGCGCGAAGATGAGGTCACGAGCTTGGCACAAAAGCTCCACGACGACCTGGCCGCCGCAGGCATCGACGTGCTGCTGGATGATCGTGATGCCCGTCCCGGCTTCAAGTTCAAAGACGCCGAGCTGATCGGCTTCCCCATCCGCATCACCGTCGGCAAGCGCGGCTTGGCCGACGGCATCGTCGAGATCCAGACCCGCCGCACCGGCGAGACCGTCAAGGCGGCACCGTCGGATGCCGTCGGCACGGTGCAGAAACTCGTCCAGACTGCGATGGAAACGGACTGTGCTCGGAAGACGAGCTGAGACTAGCGAGTCGAGCTAAACCAGCATTGCCAGACACGTGTCCAGATTCGAAAATGCTCTAACAATCTGCGGAGACTCCGATCACAGGCAGTCGGTGCTCCGTCGGTACAGGTCATCCGATTGGTCGCGGCCACATCGAAAGGAGGTCTTTCTATGACCTACCGTGCTCAATGGTCAGTTCGTAAAGGGCCACCAGTCCGCTTTGGTGTGATCGGTGGTCTCTTGATGTTCATCTCCAATATTCTCGGCTGTTGGGGTCATCCTTGCTCGGCGGATTATAACTGCGACGATGGAATCTACTGCAACGGACTTGAAGTGTGTACGATTGATGGAGCCTACATCATCTGCGATGAGGTCGTCCCGATCGATTGCGATGACGGTTTTGTGTGCGACGAAGAACAGGACGCATGTGTGCCGGAAAATTCCCTGGCTGCTTCAGCGGCTTTCTCGCCCGGCGGGCGATAGTAGCCCGGCCGTTTCACGGCTGGCATGCGTGCGATGCATTCATTTGTGATTGGTTCACTCCGTTTCAACGGGGTTTTCCGGCGTCGAGACGGTATTCCCTGCGATCCGTCGATCAATCGACTATGATATCTGCGAATTGGGCCACGAAGAAACGACACGACAGATAGAACCGAACGAAACGCCGGACAATGCGCTGTCGAAAGCGGTCATGGTCTTCGACGGCGATTGCGGATTCTGCCGCAAGTGGATCGCGCGCTGGCAGCACCTGACGGGTGATCGCGTCGAGTACGCGCCGTATCAACAGGCGACCGATCGATTCCCGCAAGTCGCCGAGGACGAATTTGCCAAGGCCGTCCACTTCATTGAGCCCGACGGGACGACATGTCGTGCCGCGCACGCCGTGTTCCGCTCGCTGGCCACCGCACCCGGCAAGTCGTGGATGCTCTGGTCCTACAAGCACGTGCCGCTGGTCAAGCCAGTGACCGAACGCGCGTATCGTTTCGTGGCCAATCACCGCCGCAGCATGGCGTGGATGACGTCGCTGCTTTGGGGCAACGACCTCAGTCCTTCGACCTATCAACTCTCTCGATGGCTGACGCTCCGCCTGCTGGGCGTCGTCTATTTCATCGCCTTCGCCTCGCTGCTCGTGCAGATCCTGGGGCTCATCGGCTCGAACGGCATTCTCCCGGTGACCCCTTATCTCGACTGGGTGCAGGGGAGGCTCGGCGACGACGCCTATTGGCGACTACCTACGCTCTTCTGGTTCGACAGCAGTGACGCGGCGCTGCGCGGCGTCTGCTACGCGGGCATGGTCTGCTCGGTTCTTCTCACGTTTCGCGTGGCACCAGCGCTGATGCTGGTTGCGTTGTGGGCGATGTATCTATCCTTGACCTCCGTGGGCCGGGTGTTCCTGAGTTTTCAGTGGGATGCCCTGCTCCTGGAGGTCGGCTTTCTGGCGATCTTCTTCGCCCCATGGCGACTGTGGCCACGGCTGTCGTCCGAGTCGCCGCCGTCGCGTATCATGATATTTCTCTTTCGCTGGCTTGCCTTTCGGCTGATTTTCCTCTCGGGTCTGGTCAAGCTGTCATACGGCGATGAGACTTGGTGGAATCTGACGGCACTGACGTACCACTACGAGACGCAGCCGCTGCCGGCCTGGACAGCCTGGTACGCCCATCAACTGCCGGTGTGGTTTCATATGTTCTGCTGCGGTGCCACGTACGCGATCGAGATGATCTTGCCGTTCCTGTTCTTCGCGCCGCGGCGGCTACGGATGTTCGCCGGCCTGTCCGTCGTTTTCCTGATGATAGTGATTGGTGCAACAGGCAACTACAATTTCTTCAACTTGCTGACGGTGGTGCTTTGTATCCCACTTTTCGATGACCGGTTCTTGTTCCGTTTCATCCCCAAGGCGCTAGGCCGCTGTCTGCCGGAACATCTGCAGCGACGTCATCGCTTGTCGGAGTCCAACACCAGCACCGAAGAGCAGGCAGGGATGCCTGCGGTACGAACTCCATCCTTTGTCGCTCGTTCACGCTCCCTTCTCGGTCGCCTTCACCTCCGTCGCTCCGTCGCCTCCTCCTCAGGGATGCCTGCGGTACGCACTTACCGTAGCCGCAGGTTGGTGCGTACAATTGTACTGTGCGTCTTGGCCATCGGTATCGTCTTGATAACGACCGCGCAGGGGTACAGAGGATGGTCGCGCGGGGTGCGACTGCCGGAATCCATCGACAAACTGATTGACCCGATACGTCCGTTTCGCAGCTTCAATTCCTACGGTCTGTTCCGCAGCATGACGACGAAGAGACCGGAGATCGTCATCGAGGGCAGCAACGATG
>Ga0055451_10000423_pt1 | contig 16881 bp, 17 predicted proteins | sample China_Galinas_PW_3_FD_57745 | JGI IMG/M metagenome (GOLD analysis project Ga0055451, IMG submission 57745) | Wetland microbial communities from San Francisco Bay, California, USA, that impact long-term carbon sequestration - China_Galinas_PWB_D2 | ecosystem: Environmental > Aquatic > Marine >... | reverse complement strand
GCCGGCAAGGAGGCCTCCGGCACCGGGAACATGAAGTTCATGATCAACGGCGCGCTGACGATCGGCACGCTCGACGGCGCCAATGTCGAGATCCGCCAGGAGGCCGGCCCCGAGAACTTCTTCCTGTTCGGACTGACCGAGGACCAGGTGGAGGCGGTCAAGACCGAGGGCTACCGCCCGGCAAGCTACATCGAGGAGGACCCGGAACTGGCCGCGGTCCTCGAGCTCATCGCCGAGGGCGGATTCACCCACGGGGACAGCGAGATTCTGCGGCCGGTGGTGGACTCACTGATCCACCACGACCCGTTCCTGGTCCTGGCCGACTACCGGTCCTATGTGGACTGCCAGGCCAAGGTCAGCCGTGCCTGGCGAGATATCGACGCATGGTCGCGGATGTCGATCCTCAACACCGCCCGCAGCGGCAGGTTCTCCTCCGACCGGGCCATCGCCGAATACTGCGAGGACATCTGGAATGTGGGGCCCATGTCGGTGCGCCTGTAGCGCAGTCGGCCGCGACCCGCCAACGTCAACGACTAACGTTCGCCGTGGACCGGCTCACGCATTCCCTCGGCCACCCAACACCGGAAGTGCATCGTGGACGGTGGAATGGGCGAGAAGGCCGGCGCGCCTCAAGCGGTCTTCGAAACTGCGATGGGCTGGTGCGGAGTGGCCGCACCAGCCCATTGTCATGTACACAAATCTCTTTAGACGGTGGTGACTCCCACTGCCTGGGGCCCCTTGGCCCCTTGCTCGACCTCGAACTGAACACGCTGGTTCTCATCGAGCGAGCGAAAGCCGTTGCCTTGGATCTCGGAGTAGTGGACGAAGAGGTCCTTCGTACCATCATCAGGGGTGATGAAACCGAAGCCCTTTTCACCGTTGAACCACTTCACGGTTCCCTGTGCCATTTGCTTACTTCTCTCATTCAAATGCGGATATACCAAATATCCGTCGCCATCAAGCTAGCATGCGCCGACCGGAATTCTCAAAAATATTGTGGCACTGGGACAATCAGCGCACTGTGCTGGCGGGTCGGCGCCCACGTCTGCGGCTGCGGCCGGCGGAGCCCGAGCGCCGCGGCTGCAGCGGATGCGATGGCGCCTCCTTCTTCGGAGCTGGAGCCTGGGCTGGCGCCATGTCGCCGGCCACTGCATGCACGGCAGCCGAGCCGGCAGTGACCTCCTGCGCAGTGACACGGATGCCCGCCCGGCGCATCAGCGCTTGGGTGTCCCTGCGCTGCTCGGGAAGGACAACCGTTACGACGTCACCCGCGTTGCCCGCCCGCGCGGTTCGTCCGGACCGGTGCAGGTACGCCTTGTGTTCTGCGGGCGGATCGATGTGCACCACCAGTTCGATTCCATCGACATGCACGCCGCGCGCGGCGATGTCGGTGGCCACCAACACCCGTGCCTCACCGGTGCTGAATGCGGCCAGGTTCCGGTCGCGTGCGGCTTGAGATAGGTTGCCGTGCAGATCAACTGCCGGCACCCCGGACTCGGTGAGCTGTCGTGCGAGCTTGCGTGCTTGATGTTTGGTGCGCATGAACAGGATCCGGCGGCCATGGCCGGAGGCGAGCCGGTGGACCAGCTCCTTCTTTGCCTGGACCCCAGAGACATGGAACACGTGGTGGGTCATCTCGGCCACCGGAGAATTGGAGCCGTCGACCGAGTGCAGCACTGCGTCATGGAGGAATCGATTGACGAGCTTGTCGACACCGTTGTCGAGGGTTGCCGAGAACAGCAGACGCTGGCCGCCGTTCGGTGTGGCCGCCAGGATGCGGGTGACGCCGGGCAGGAAGCCGAGGTCGGCCATGTGATCGGCTTCGTCGATCACGGTGATCTCGATCGACTCGAGACTGATCACGCGTTGCCTCATCAGATCTTCCAGGCGGCCGGGGCAGGCCACGACGATATCGACGCCGGACCTCAGCGCCGCCACCTGCCTGCCCTGCGGGACGCCACCGAAGATCGTGGTCACGCGCAGGTCCCTGGCGGCGGCCAGCGGCTCCAGCGTCGCGGTGATCTGGGTAGCCAGCTCGCGAGTGGGGGCAAGGACCAGACCTGTCGGTCGCGATGGGCGGCGCGGATGACCGGCCAGCCTGCTGACCAGTGGAATCGAGAAGGCGAGGGTTTTGCCGCTGCCTGTCTTGCCGCGCCCGAGGACATCGCGGCCGGCGAGGGTGTCGGGAAGGGTTTCGATCTGGATGGGAAACGGCTGGGTGATCTCGCGGGCGGCGAGCACGTCGATGAGCGTGTCGGCGACGCCGAGATCGGCAAATGTCGTGCCAGTAGTCGTACTAGTAGTCGTGCCAGTAGTCATTGTGATGTCTTTCGGCATCGGGTGTGCCGAGTCGGCGGCGAGAGACGCGGTCGATCAGCACAGGGTGGCGAGATTGCCGGTGGGCAAAATCGATCGCCGCGATACGAGCTGCGTCAGGTTCGGTGCGCGTGCCGCTAGGTCAGGACGGGCACCGGAAGGAAGAAGAAGCAATTTCACGACGTGCCGGCCATCGCTTGGAACGGCCGACATTGCCATGAGCATAGCAGTACGGCGGCCCTGCCTGCTCTGGGCTCGCGGTGAAGTCGGTGCACGCACCCATACCCTCTGCCTGTACAGTCAAAGGTGGCCCACATTCTCTCGCGGTCACCACGAATCGTTAGACGCCTTACGAAAGCGATCAGCGTGCGATTCGATCGTCGTTCGACCGTCAACCGCGCGTTCCGGCTGGGCCTCTTCATTCTTAAGGACACCAGATGGACACCTCGAAACAGTTCTCCCATCCCGAAGTACCCGGACGCGCCACCACGAGTGAAGCATCCGTAAGACCGGTTGAACACCCGAACTTTTCGGACCGGCCCGATGGCTCAACCGCTGTCGCTACGAAACGATCGTGAACCGGTTCTGTGAGTACTCGACGGTGTGCCCGCCCTGTGCGGATCACACTTGCCCGCGTCCTGGGCGGCGACATCGACGGCGCATGGTGGCCGCATTCGGCCTCGGCCGCAGGTGAACTTCCGCAGCTGATCGACGTGTTGCGCCGGCCCCTCGGCGATATCGCCACCATCAAGATCAATTGGTCCCCAACCGATTCAGCGCCCGATCTGAACTCGATGGGGCACGAAACCGTCGCTGTGCGCGACTGGCGCCGGCAACATCAACGTTTGATGGCGATCGACGGCACTCACGGCCGAGTGAAGCTCCTCGTTGTGCCGCATCTGACGGCGCCTGCCCTAGGTCTGATGGTTCTGTACCGGGCGGCCGATATGCCGGTTTCTGATGCGCGACAAGCCAGCAGGGTATTCGAGACCGCGGGCCGCATTGTGCGTGTCGCACAAGCCGAGAGTGCGTTGTGGGCGGGCCCCGCTCACCAGGCCCACACCGAAGCGGGTCTGCTCCCGGTCTCTGATCCCGTACCTGGCATCTAGTTCACGAGCGTTGGCGCATGCGCGGCGCAGCGTTCAGGACATGTCTGCGGTCTCGCGTCCACCGCGAACTCGGGTGCGGCCAAAGGCAAACGTGCATTGATAGGCTCGGTGTCCGCAGTCATACCGAGTGGAAGGCAAGGTTGACATGCGAATAGCAGTCGTCGTGCTCGGCGTGCTCGTCTGTTTGGCGGGTCTCTTGTTCACCCTGCAGGGATTCGGGGCGGTCCAGGGCAGCCCGATGAGCAACACCACCACCTGGTCGGTCCTCGGGCCGATCATCGCGCTGATCGGCCTGGCGCTCGCCGTCGGCGGGTGGCGCAGGGGTCGCTGAGGCCGCGGGGCCGGCCCGGCGGGTCTCGACCGGGTGAATCCGACGCGGTCACAGAAAGCTTTGGGCAGCGCGCAGGCGACTGCGCCACCACGCGACCGTGTCTTCGTCGGTGACCGCGAACCGTTCGACGAGTTCGGGGTCCGGGGCCGCTGGCATCGGCGCCACCGGGAGGCATCCGTCGACCGGAACCAGCGAGCGGCCCCGGCTGACAACGTCGCCGGCGAGCAGTCCCACAGTGCCCAGGCCGCATGCGAAGCTCAGCTCCGGTAGCGCGCCCGCCAGGGCCAGCCCACCGGCCAAACCGACGCTGGTTTCCAGCGCCGACGAGACCACGCACGGCAGTTCGCAGGCCTCGGCCACCCGTATCGCCCGGCGCACCCCGCCGAGTGGTCCGACGGTGAGGACGGCAACGTCGGCGGCTTCGGTCAGCGGGAGTCGCGTCGGGTCAGCGGCTCGGCGGATCGATTCGTCGGCGGCGATGCGGACTTCGACCATCCTGCGCACGGCCGCCAGTTCGTCGAGGGTCGAGCACGGCTGTTTGACGAACTCCAGCCCGCCGGCCGCCCGCACCAGGGCCGGGATCGCGGCCACCGCCGTGTCGACATCCCATCGGCCGCCGGCGTCGCAGCGGACAGCCCCGTCGGATCCGAGCGCGTCACGCACCGCCTCGAGTCGGGCGATGTCGTCGGCGAGCGAGCCCGGGCGGGTTGCGACCTCCACGTCGGCGCTGCGGCAGCCGGTCGCTGCGACGATCTCCCGCGCGCGTTCCGGGGTGACCGCGGGTACCGCCGCGGCGACCGGCACCCGACCACGCGCCGGGTCGGGCCATCCCACCGTGCCCGCTTCGATGGCCGCGGTCAGCCACCGGGCGGCCTCGCGGTCATCGCTGCCGGCGGCTGGGCTGAACTCGCCCCAGCCTTGGGGACCTTCGATCAGCATCCCCTCGCGTGAGTGAAGCCCGCGGAACCCGTCGCTGACCGCGATCGTGAAGATCGGTGCGTCGTCGAAGTCGATCAGGGTCTTCACGGGCGGGCGGTGCTATGCCTGGTGGGGGGTCATCGGCGACCAGTAGGCCAGCATCTCGGCGAACGTCTCGAAGGCCGCGGGCGAGAAGCCGTAGGTGGCCTCGAAGTGGATGCTCAACGGGTAGCCGAGCTCGCCGACTCCGTCGATGACCCGCTTATACAGATCGAGCAGGAGCTGTCGTTTGCGTGCAGGTTCGCTGGCGGCCAGCGTCTTGACGAACTCCTGTTCCGCTGCGACGGCGGGATTACCCGGGTCCTGGATCAGCCAGTTGATCAGGCCGACCCGGGTCTCGACCTTGGGGACGAAGCCGAAGGACAGCAGGATTTCGGGACGGTGGTCGCTGGTGTGGGCGAACTCGGCGAGGAATCGCACGACGGCATCGGAATACAGCAGCTGCGTCATGCCGAAGGTCGCGCCCTGGCCGCATTTGAAGCTGAACCGCCCGGATTCGCCGTCTCGGGTCGGGATGAGGATGGCCCCGCGGTTGGGAACCAGCTCGCGGTAGATCGTCAGGGCGTCGGTGGGCGCGACACCCGAGCCTTCACCGTCGTTCATGGTGCGCGGCACCCCCACGAAGACGATGCCCTCCATGCCGGCGGCGACCAGATCGGTCAGCCGCCGCCGAAGTGCGGGCTCGTCCATGAAGGCGGTGACCTGGGTGCACAGCCCCTTCATGCCGGGAAGTTCGGGCGAGATGAGCGACCAGTAGTCCAGGACGTCGAGCTTGGGCTTCATCTCGAGTGGCCGGTCGTCGTCCTCGGCGATCATCCCGGGGATCATCACGTGGCGAATCTGGCGGCCGATGCCGGTCTCCCCCGCGAGCCGCACCACCTTGCGCGCTTCGTCCAACATCTGCTCCGGATCGCGGTCGGTGTTGGGCGGCACGAGTTCGAGCGCGACCGTATTGAGGGGCACGTGACTGGCTCCTGGGATGTGGGGGCTGTTTCTCCCGGCGTGGCAAGCCGCACTCGCCGCGAGCTGTGATCCGCCGAGAGCATCACCATACCGATCGGTGAGCCGCGCCCGGTCGAGCACCGTCGGCCGGGCCGGGTCGTCCGGCCGTTTGTCCCCCCGGGCCGATCCCCCGGGGGTAGCTTGACCCGTGCACCCGGTGAAGTGCACGGGCTCACCCCCGGTTTGGGAAGGACCCACAGATGAATCGTGCGGCTCGGCGCCTTTTGGCCATCGCGGGGGCCGTCGCGCTGGTCGGCGCGGGTGGGGTGACGGCGTGTGCCGGTGACGGTGGCCAGATGCCGACGACGAGCACCACCGGGACGTCCGAACCGACCTCCAAGGTTGTGAAGCCGGGTCCCGGCTCGTTCAGCCCGGCCCCGCTGGATCCGCTGTCGCCCACCGTGGGACCCACCCAGAACGCAGAGGTCACCCATTCCTGATCGGATATCAGCGCAGTTCAGGCTGGGCGCTTGAACGAAATCTTGACTGGTTCCAGACAAAGTCTTGACTGATTCCAGAAAAGGGGACAGTATCGTCTTGTGTCCTCGATGTCGGATTTCGCAGAGCAGCTTCGCATGGCTGATCTGCGGGTGACCCGGCCACGGGTGGCGGTGCTCGAGGCGGTGTACGCCCATCCGCATGCCGACACCGAGACGATCTACGGTGCGGTGCGCACCGGCCTGCCCGATGTGTCCCGGCAGGCCGTCTACGACGTCCTACACGCGCTGACCGCCGCCGGCCTGGTGCGGAGGATCCAGCCATCGGGGTCGGTCGCCCGCTATGAGTCGCGGGTGGGCGACAACCACCACCACGTGGTGTGCCGGACCTGCGGTGCGATCGCCGACGTCGACTGTGCCGTAGGAGATGTGCCGTGCCTGACCGCTTCCGACGACAACGGCTACGTGCTCGACGAGGCCGAGGTCATCTACTGGGGCCTGTGCCCGAACTGTTCGACACCAGAAACTTCGCGATCACAACCGTGATCACGGCTCGAATCACTCACTCCTGGAAGGGGAATGCTCGTGGCTGAGGAAAAATCTGCCGAAAGCGGCTGCCCGATGAAGATCAAGCCGCCGGTGGAAGGCGGCAGCAACCGCGACTGGTGGCCCAACGCGGTCAATCTGAAGATCCTGCAGAAGAACCCCGACGTCATCGATCCGATGGACCCCGGCTTCGACTACCGGGCGGCAGTGCAGACCGTCGACGTCGGCGAGCTGGCTCGGGACGTCGACGCGGTGATGACGAATTCACAGGACTGGTGGCCGGCCGACTTCGGTCACTACGGTCCGCTGTTCGTCCGGATGACCTGGCATGCGGCCGGCACCTACCGGGTGCAGGACGGCCGCGGTGGTGGCGGCCGGGGTATGCAGCGTTTCGCACCGCTGAACAGCTGGCCGGACAATGTCAGCCTGGACAAGGCCCGCCGGCTGCTGTGGCCGGTCAAGAAGAAGTACGGCAAGAAGCTGTCGTGGTCCGACCTGATCATCTTCGCCGGTAACCGCGCGCTGGAGAACATGGGCTTCACGACCGCCGGTTTCGCGTTCGGTCGCCCGGACTTCTGGGAGCCCGAGGAGGACGTGTACTGGGGTGCGGAGGCCGAGTGGCTGGGCACCCAGGAGCGCTACGCGGGCAGCGACCGGACCAAGCTGGAGAACCCGCTGGCCGCCACCCACATGGGTCTGATCTACGTCAATCCCGAAGGGCCCGAAGGCAAGCCGGATCCGGTCGCCGCGGCCATCGACATCCGCGAGACTTTCGGCCGGATGGCGATGAACGATGTCGAGACCGCCGCCCTGATCGTCGGTGGCCACACCTTCGGCAAGACCCACGGCAACGGTGACGCCGACCTGCTCGGTCCCGATCCGGAAGACGCCCCGCTGGAGCAGATGGGTCTGGGCTGGGCGAATCCGCAGGGCACCGGTGTCGGCAACGACGCCATCACCAGCGGTCTGGAGGTCATCTGGACGCACACCCCGACCAAGTGGGACAACAGCTTCCTGGAGATCCTCTACGGCAACGAGTGGGAGCTCACCAAGAGCCCGGCGGGTGCCTACCAGTGGAAGCCCAAGGACGACGGCTGGGCTAACAGCGTGCCGATGGCCCAGGGCGACGGCAAGACACATCCGTCGATGCTGACCACCGACCTGTCGATGCGGATGGATCCGATCTACGAACAGATCACCCGCCGTTGGCTCGACCATCCCGAAGAGCTCGCCGAGGAGTTCGCCAAGGCCTGGTTCAAGCTGATCCACCGCGATATGGGGCCGGTCAGCCGCTATCTTGGGCCGCTGGCGCCCAAGCAGACCTGGCTCTGGCAGGACGTCGTGCCGGCCGGCAGCCCACTGTCCGCCGACGACGTCGCGAAGCTGAAGTCGGCGATTGCCGATTCGGGTCTGACGGTCCCGCAATTGGTGTCGACCGCGTGGAAGGCGGCGTCGTCGTACCGCAGCAGCGATATGCGCGGCGGTGCCAACGGCGGCCGGATCCGGCTACAGCCACAGCTCGGCTGGGAGGCCAACGAGCCCGATGAACTGGCGCAGGTGATCAGCACGCTGGAAGCGATTCAGGCGTCCTCCGGCACCAAGGCGTCGTTCGCCGACGTGGTCGTGCTGGCCGGCAACGTGGGTGTCGAGAAGGCTGCCAAGGCAGCCGGATTCGACATCGAGGTGCCATTCACCTCGGGTCGTGGCGACGCCACCCAGGAGCAGACCGACGTCGAATCGTTCTCTTACCTGGAGCCCAAGGCGGACGGCTTCCGCAACTACGTCGGCAAGGGACTGAGCCTGCCGGCCGAGTACCACCTCATCGACCGGGCCAACCTGCTCGGCCTGTCGGCCCCGGAGATGACGGTGCTGATCGGTGGTATGCGGGTGCTGGACACCAACTACGGCGGCACCAAACTCGGTGTGCTGACCGATAAGCCCGGCGCGCTCACCAACGACTACTTCGCCAACCTGATGGACATGGGCACCAAGTGGGTTGCGGCCGGCGAGGAGGGCACCTACGTCGGCAACGATCGTGCCACCGGTGCGGAGAAGTGGACTGCCAGCCGTGTCGACGTGCTGTTCGGCTCCAACTCGCAGCTGCGGGCGCTGGCCGAGGTGTACGCCGAGGACGACTCGAAGGAGAAGTTCGTCAAGGACTTCGTGGCGGCCTGGGCCAAGGTGATGAACGCAGATCGCTTCGATCTGTCCTGAAGATGACGTGGTGGTCGGCCCCCGGGCCGGTCATCCCCACCACACAACGAAGCCCCGCGAGCGTAGCTCGCGGGGCTTCGTCCTGGTTGGGGTCTGGGGTCCCGTCCGGGTGATCAGCGGCAGGTGTTGGCGTTGACCCACCGGCCATTCCAGCCCACGCATCCGCTGACCGGCGGCGGCGGCGGTGGCGGCGGCGGGGGGTAGTCCTCGGGCATGGGTGCGTAGTAGGACGGTGGCGGCACGTACGGGGCCATCACCTCGGAAAGGTCGGCGCATCCACCGACGGTGACCCGCCTGCCGGCGCTTGCGCACACGTCGGCGCTCGCCGTCCCGCTCGGCTGGATGGTCGCGATCGTCGCGGGTACACCGCTCAGCGCCATGACGGCTGCTGCAGCGACCCCCCAGGTTCGCACCGAATGTCTCATGTTCCGTGTCATCTCCTCGTCGGCTCGGCCGTGCAGCGGAGTATATCGGCGCCGGCTGTGCCCGGCCGGCAACGGCCGGTCGCCGCAGGTATGGGTCGTGTCATTGGGCCTGCGGCGTGGCCCCTTGTCTCGAGACTGAAGTGTGGGCGGGATTTCAGCTCGAATCCCGCCCACACTTCAGTCTCGGCGTGGGCAAGTCTCGGTGTGAGCGCCCGACACAAACCGTTGACATGTTACGTTACGTAACGAAATATAAAATGCCATGATCTGCACCACAGCGGGGTGGCGATGACGGGCGGAGAGCCGGTACGGGGGCGGCCCCGGAATCCCCACACCGACGACGCCATCTTGGCGGCGACCCGGCGGCTGTTGACCACCGACGGCTATGACCAGGTGTCGATGGAATCGATTGCGCGCGAGGCGGGCGTGAGCCGGCCGACGGTGTACCGGCGCTGGCCGTCGAAAGCCCACGTGGTGTTCGACGCCGCGTTCGGCACCGCCGGCGGCGACAACACTCTGGCGAGGTCCGGCGACTTCGAGGCCGACCTCCGCGAATTCGTGCGTGGGGCGGTCGACTTCTGGCGGGAGCCCGCTGTGGCGGCCGCCGCGATGGGCATCCTCGCCGAACGACACCGCGACCCCGAGTTGCACATCCGCACACAGCAACTACTCGACGAGACGATCCGCGCCGAGTTGGCGGCGCTGGTTCGAGACGGGGCCGCACAGGGTGTGGTTCGCGATGACCTCGAGAGCGCCACGCTCTACAACCTGCTGGTCGGTACCACGTTCTACGCCGTGCTGGTCGAAGAGCACGACGACACCGATCGGCTGGTCGACAGACTCTGCTCTCTGGTCATGCAGGGAGCGTTGATCCGAGATGCGAAGGAGCAACGATGACCACGACCCATCAGCAGGGCGATGACCTCTCGAAAGCGTTTCACGAGTTGCTCGCCGAGGTTGCCGCGATCGAAGAGAAACTGCTCAGCGCCGATCCGCCGCTGGACGAACCCGACGTCCTCGACGGCTACCGGCTGACCTTCAGCCTGCTCCGGGTGGCCGTGGACGCCTATGTCTGGGGCGACAAGGACAATCCGAGGTTCGTCGACGTCATCGGCCCCTATCTGAAATGGGGCGGCGACAATTCGGATGCCTTCTATCAACTTGCCCCCATCGACCCCAACCGCACCTACCGCGTGACCGGAAACCGGGGCGAGTCCGTCTATCTGTCGATCACGGTCTACGGCGGTCCTGACGATGGGCACTACAGCAACCGCATCGTCGCAACGATGAACGACCGCAGCCTGGAGTTCGACGACGAGGGCAACTTCGAGTTCCTGATGAGCCCCGCACCGCAGCCCGGCGCCTGGCTCAAACTGGAGCCCGATTCCGTCGTCGCGCTCACGCGCGACTACCTCGACAACCCCGAGACCGACCGCCGCGTGCAGTGGAAGATCGAGGCCGTCGATCCACCGGCACGCCGCCACGACGATCGGGCCGACCTGACCAGGCGCATGCTCGCGGCCAAGACGTGGATCAACGAGCAGTGCTCGTTCCTTCCCACCCGCGTCAGTCCCCCGAACGAAATCCACGAACCCTTCCCGGTGCCCGAGCACGCCTACGGCTGGTCGGCAGCCGACGCCGCCTACGCGATGGGCGCCTACGAGCTGACACCCGACCAGGCGCTGGTCATCGAAGGCAGGTCACCGGAGTGTGCGTTCTGGAACCTCTGTCTCTGGAACCCGTTCCTGCACACCTACGATTACACCTACGAACGGGTCACCATCAACGGTGCACACATCAGCTACGAACCCGACGGCTCCTGGCGAATCGTGGTCAGCGACTCAGATCCCGGCCATCCCAACTGGGTTTCCACGGCGGGCCGGACGAGGGGGCTGATCTGGTTGCGCTGGTTCCTGCCGGAACAGACTCCACAGCGGCCGGCCTGCCGGGTCGTCGACGTCGCGCAGGCGTCGGCGTGACCACCGGCGTTCAGCGGCCCAAGCCGGTCAGACTCGACGATCTCGCCCGTCCCGTCTACCCCGGGGCGGCCCGGCCCATACGCGAAGCGCTGGCCGGCTACGGCGCCATCCTCTACCTGAGCCCGCAGTCGCTGCTGGAGGCGGCGATCCAGCGGACCGGACTCGACGACTGGGGCGACCCCGCCTTGCATGAGGCCTTTCTCGAGCGCCTCGACGTGCTCTGCACGTCGCTGCGCGAGGAGGCCAACCTGTCCGAGGCCGGGGTGGCCGTGGTCTTTGAGCAGCTGGCGGGAAATCTCGTGAACCGGTTGCGACTGGAGGCGTTGATCGCCGCACACCCCGAGATCGAGGATATCGAAATCGCGCGCCCGATCATCATCTGCGGGCTGCCCCGTACCGGAACCACCCACCTGCACAACCTGATTGCCGCCGATCCGAATCTGCGTTACCTGCCCTACTGGGAGAGCCTGGAGCCGTTTCCCGCGCCCGACGAGCCCGACGACCGCCCCCGGCGCGACCGGTGTGCGGCGGGACTGGACCTGGTCAACACGTCGATGCCGGAGTTCAAGCGGATGCACGACATGACCGTCGACCATGCGCACGAGGAGATCCAGCTGCTGGCCAACGACATCTCCGGCATGCTGTTCGAAACCACCTACCATCTGCCGAGTTTCGCCGCCCACTACAAGGCTCACGACCAGGGGCCTTCCTATGGGTACCTCAAGCGCAGCCTGCAGGCGATGCAGTGGCTGCGCGGCGGGACGCGGTGGGTGTTGAAGTCGCCCCAGCACCTCGAACAGTTCCCCACCCTCTACTCCACATTCCCGGATGCGATATTCGTGGTGACGCATCGCGATCCGCTGGAGGTGACGCGTTCGATGGCCACCATGATCGCCTATGCTTCCCGGATGGCTTGTGCTGCACCCGATCCGGTGAAGATCGGCCGGTACTGGTTGGACCGGGCCGAGGACCTGTTCACCGGGTGCATGCGCGATCGCGACGTGCTGCCCGCCGACCAGTCGATCGACGTGCGTTTCACCGACTTCATGGCCGACGAGCAGGGCACCCTGAGTCGGATCTACCAGCTGGCCGGCCAGCCTTACGACGACGGCGTGCGGGCCGCGATGGCTGGTTTCCTCGCCGAGCATCCACGGGGCCGCTACGGCGACGTGGTCTACGACCTCGCCGATGTGGGCCTGGATGCCGAGGACGTGACCCGGCGGTTGAGCGGCTATCGCGATCGGTTCCTGGGCTGACCTGCGTCAGGGGCGCGCGCCGAGACTGATTCCTGGGCGGGATTTCCCGAAGAATCCCGCCCCACATTCAGCCTCGACGGATTCCGTGAGCGCTTGACGCGGGCCAGCCTGGCCAGCCTCGTGCGGTCGACCAGCACACAGCCGTGCACCTCGGCCAGCTGTTCGGCCGCCCTGGTATAGCGGTGGTTGGACACGACCATCGTTGCCGCACAATCGTGTACGGCCGCGCCCGCGACCACCTGCTGAATCGCCGACCCGTTGACCGCTCGGGCCGCTCGCTTGCATTGCACGGCGGTACGCTCGCCGTCCCGGGTCGCGATCAGGTCCACTCCGAAATCACCGCTTGCCTTGGTGATCTCGACGGTGTAGCCGATACCGCGCAACACCGCCGCCACATAATGCTCGAACTCCAGTCCGGTCATCGCGTCGACCGCGGCTTGACCGGATGCGCGGTAGAGCGCGTCGAGCCTGGCCTGCCGGCGGACTTCCAGCCACGTCAGCAGGCACCGCCATGCACAGACTCCGGCCGCCACGCCGCTGACCCCGGCCAGCGCCCAGGCGGCGTTGTTCAGCAGACCCATCAGGGCCAGCAGTGCGGTCGCGCCGGCCCACAGGCCCAGCCACTGCAGCGCTGTCTTCAATCTGGCGGCGTCTTCGCGCACCGCGTCACCGTAGCGGCGCGCACCGACATCTCGGTGCGCGACGGGCCGGCGGGGGCCTAATTGTGATTCGCCGCCCGGCCCGGTCCCGGACGGGTCGCACGTGGTCCCTTCCCCCGCGCGGACTCACCCGTCGCCGTAGCGGTTGCGCCGGTTGCCGATGCGCTCGCCGGCCGCGCGTACCTGCTTCCCCAGGCGCCCAGCATTCGCATGATCGCGATGACCCGCTGGGTCGGTGGGGAGGACCCTTGACGGTTGCTCTCCGCGGGGTCTACGTTGAGCGCCATATTTCCGAACGCTATGTCGAATAATCGACAGTGGCAAGGGAGTGTGAGATGCCGTCGGACGCCGTCACGCTCGACCTTGACGATCTCACCTCGCCGGTGCTCACCGACGCCCAACGCCAGATTCTGGAGTACACCGAGGCCCGCGCGGTCGACTTCGACATCGACCGAATGATCCAGGAGGCGGTCGAGCAGGCCGGGGTGGACGACCTGGCCGACGACCAGGGTTTCGGCCAGCGACTCAAGGCGCACATCGGCGCGATCGAATCCGACACAGGCCTACGGCAACTCAGCCGCAACAGCCTGCGAACCAGGGTGGTTCGGCTGCTGCGCAACCGACTCTCCCTGACCGACCTGCTGAAGCGCTATCCCGAGATCGAGTCGATACCGATCGAGAGGCCGCTGATCGTCGTCGGGATGCCCCGCTCGGGGACCACGCATCTGGTGAACCTGATTGCCGAGGATCCCCGCCGGCGCGCGCTGCCGTACTGGGAAAGCCAGGAGCCGATCCCGGCGCGCGGCCAGGGCCCCGACCTCTTCGGCGTCGATCCTCGCCACACCCGGGCGAAGGCCGAGCACGATGCCCTGATGGCCAGTGCACCCTACGTCGCGGCCATGCACGACCAGTTCCCGGAGGCCATCGAAGAAGAGGTGGAACTACTCGATCTCGACGTTGCCGGCTACGTGCTGGAGTGGCATGCGCGCGTACCGGGCTGGCGGGACACCTATCTCGCACTCCACCAGACCCGCCACTACGCGTACATGAAGAAGGTCCTGCAGGCCCTGACGTTCCTGCGCGGTCCACGGACCTGGGTGCTGAAATCGCCCCAGCACGCCGAGCAGCTCGGGCCCCTGATGGCCACATTCCCCGACGCCACCGTCGCGTTCACGCACCGCGACCCGGTAGCCGTGATCCAATCAGCCATCACGATGATGGCCTACTCCGACCGGCTGCGCCGACACAGCATCGACCCGGACTGGCTGGTCGACTACTGGAGCGACCGCATCCATCGGCTGCTGAGCGCCTGTGTGCGCGACCGCGACATCGTGCCCGACGATCGCAGCATCGACATCGGATTCCACCATCTCAACGGCAACGAGATGCACCACCTGCAAGCGTTCTACCAACGCGCCGGTGTCGATATTCCTCCCCGGGTGGCCAAGCGGTTTCAGCGCTACATCGATGCCAACCCCCGGGGCCGGAAGGGCAAGGTTCCCTATGACCTGCGGCGCCACTTCGGGGTCAGCCCGCAGCAGCTGCGCTCCCGCTTCGGCTTCTATTTCGAGCGCTTCGACGTCCGCCCCGAGAACTAGAAGGATCGACCGTGAACGCCAACGTCGACGAGTCCGTGCCCATCTACCGCAGCCGTCCCGGCGCCGACGCGATGGCGCCGGCCTCCGCCGAGCGGGCGCAGCAAGTCGGCCCGGGGATCTGGTGCTCCCCCGGTCTGACGAACTCCTACCTGCTGGCCACAGCGGAGGGGCGCGTCGTCGTCAACACCGGGATGGGCTTCGAAGGTCCGGTCCATCGGGCCAACTTCGACGCCGTCGACATCTCCCCGGTGCGCTACGTCATCGTCACCCAGGGCCACTACGATCATGTCGGCGGACTGGACAGCCTCAGAGATCCCGGGACCGTGGTTGTCGCGCAGGCGAACTGGCGCAGCTGGCGCGACGACAACGAGCGACTGCTCGACTACCGGATCCGCAACAGCGCCTTCGCCTTCCGCAACACCCTGGCCGAGGGGATCGCCGCGATCCAGCGCCGTTTCGGCAAGAACCTGCCGCCCCAGAGCGCCGCGATGGCCGACGTCGTGGTCGACGACTACCTGCGCCTCGAGGTCGGCGGGCGGCGGATCGACCTGATCGCGACACCCGGTGGGGAAACCACCGACTCTATGGTGGTCTGGCTACCCGATGATCGGGTCTGCTTGTGCAGCAACATCTTCGGGCCGCTGTTCGGGCACATACCGAATCTGGTCACGATGCGCGGCGACCGCTACCGTGACGCCCTGACGGTGATCGACACTGTGGAACGGGTCCGGGAGCTGGGTCCCGAGGTTCTGCTCACCGGGCACTTCGAGCCGATTGTGGGCGCCGGTCGAATCGATGCCGAGCTCACCCGCCTGCGCGATGCGATCGGCTATATCCACGACCAGACGGTGGCCGGCATGAACGCCGGCAAGGACGTCCGCACCCTCATGCGTGAGATCACGCTGCCGGCCCACCTCGAGGTCGGTCAGGGCTACGGAAAGGTGTCCTGGGACATCCGCGCGATCTGGGAGAACTACTCCGGCTGGTTCCACCACCGCTCCACCACCGAGCTGTATCCGGTCGGGGCCGACGCGATCAGTGCCGATCTTGTCGAGCTGGCCGGCGCCGAGGCCCTGGTCGCACGGGCACAGGCCCATCTCGATGACGGCCGGCCCCTGCACGCCATCCACCTCGCCGAGACCGTCAGCAGTGTGCAGCCCGACCACCCCGGGGCGTGCGCGGTGCTGAAGTCCGCCCACGAAAGACTCCTGTCGCAGAGCGTCAACTTCTGGGAAACGGCCTGGCTGACCAATCAGATCGAGCGTTTGGGGAGCCGGGCGTGACCGCGCGGACCAGCTTCGACTTCACCGGAACCCACGTGCTGGTCACCGGTGCGACGAGCGGGATCGGACACGGGGTCGCGGTGTTGTTCCGCGAGGCCGGCGCTGAGGTCACCGTCACCGGAACACGAGCGCATGCCGCCGACTACGACACCGACCTGTCCGGGATGACCTATCGACAGCTGGTGCTCACCGACAGGGCGTCCATCGATGCCCTCGCCGATGGCATCTCGATGCTCGACGTGCTGGTCAACAATGCCGGCGCCAACTTCCCCGGAGGGCTCGACGAGTCCCGTCCCGACGGGTTCGACGCCTCGGTGGCGCTGAATCTCACCGGTCCCTACCGGCTGACGGTGGCCCTGTACCCGGCCCTGCGCGCCTCCACCGCGGCCGGTGGCGCGAGCGTGGTGAACCTGGCGTCGATGTCTGCGCTGCGGGCCGTCACGCTGGTCCCCGGCTATGGCGCGTCGAAGTCCGGAATCGTCAACGTAACCCGCAACCTCGCGGTCAAGTGGGCCAGCGACGGCATCCGCGTCAACGCCGTGGCGCCCGGCACGATCGACACCCCGATGACAGCGCCGATGCATGCCGTGCCCGCGATCGTCGACACCGAACGCGCCCACGTACCGGCCGGACGGTTCGGCAGTGTCGCAGAGATCGCGCCCACGATCGCGTTCCTGTGTACCGAGCAGAGCAGCTACACCAGCGGAGCGGTGTTCGTCGTCGACGGCGCCTCGGACTGCGTTTAGGG
>Ga0055451_10000421_pt1 | contig 16998 bp, 10 predicted proteins | sample China_Galinas_PW_3_FD_57745 | JGI IMG/M metagenome (GOLD analysis project Ga0055451, IMG submission 57745) | Wetland microbial communities from San Francisco Bay, California, USA, that impact long-term carbon sequestration - China_Galinas_PWB_D2 | ecosystem: Environmental > Aquatic > Marine >... | reverse complement strand
CTGTCTGACAAATGCCTCGCGGCATTTGTCAGACAGAGCCCGTCCGCTGCTTCTCGCGCCGGGAGAAGCTCGCGAGCACGTCGGGACGGCCCATGCCGGCGACCGTGCAGTTCGCGCACACCTTGCGCAGCTCGAGGGTCTCGATCTGCCGCCGCAGCTCGCGGAACTGCGGCCCGGTCCAGATCTCGGCGAACGTCTGCGTCTTGAAGTCGCCGAACGTCGTGAACTCGAACCAGTGACCGCACGGGAACACGGTCCCGTCCGGGTTGACGTGCAGGTAGTACCACGGGAAGTAGCACATTCGCCGGTAGTTGTCGCGCGGCGAGACCGCGAGGTTGAACTCCCTGATCTTGTGCTGGAGGAACTCGCGGGCGCTGAACGCCTCGTGTTCGGGAGCCACGAGCGCGGTTCCCCCGCCTTCGTCCTGACTCGCGATGTCGCCAAGGGTGCCGCGTGTGTCGAAGTCTTCGGGAAACGGCAACGGCGTCATGAGCCCGACGCCGAGCTCATTGGCGATCGCGCGACACTCGGCCAGCACTTCGTTGCTCTTGCGCGGATCCTTCGACAGTGTCTCGTCGTCCATCCCGAGCCCGCCGAGGACGCCCATGTGGACGAGGTTGAAGTCCTGGAACCCGAGCCCGGAAAACAGCCGCAACAGCTCGGGCATCTCCTCGATGTTGGAGCGCATCAGCACGGCCGTGCACGAGAGCCGCGGATACGGACTGCCGCTGTCACGCTTGACGCGCTGGATCAGCTCCAGCTTCTTCAGGAACACGTCCCACTTCGCCGGCGTCCGCACGCGCTCGAACGTGTCCTTGGTCGCGCCGTCGCACGACACGGTCAAGAGCGGCATCTGGACCTCGACGATCTTCTTCATGATCTTCTCGGTCATCGACAGCGCGTTGGTCGAGAAGTGGAACGACGGCACGCCGTGCTCCCTGGCGAGCTCGAGCGCGCGCGGCAGCGCCGGCGCCATCAGCGGCTCGGCCGAGCTCGACAGCACGACGTCGTGCGAGCGCGGGAACGTCTCAGCGGCGACCTTCTCCAGCAGCTCCCGGCCCATGACCACGTCGCTGGCCTGAAAATCCGGATGGGCGAAATGACACATCACGCACCGGAGCTGACACTGGTTGACCATGTCGAGCTTGAGGCGGAGGAAGCGCTTGGTTCGGATTCGCGGCATCGCTTCCCAAGTCTATCAGCCGCCTGTCGCGAGCGAGCCGACAAACCCCGTGGCCGCGATTTGCCGGTATCATCGCCGCGATGACGAAGATCTACTTCGCGACCAACAGGAATCCCAATCGCAAGCACGACCCCGACGCGTTCGGAGGCCGGTTCAACCCCGAAGCCGTTGACAACCTGAGGTTCGGCGTCGCGGAGGTCACCGGACACGGGGCCGCCGGCTCGATCCAGTCGATCACGGTCGCACCCGAGCGTCTGAGCCGGCAGCCTTCGCGGGCGCGGCTGGGCAGCCGCCAGGTGTTCGACGAGCTGCGCGCGAGCATGCATTCCGGGATCGACACGCTGTGCTTCGTGCACGGCTACAACGTCGACTTCGAGGAAGCGATTCTGGCCGGGAACGGGTTGCACGAGGACTACGCAGGCACCGATGGACTCAACGTCGTCGTGTTCACGTGGCCGTCCGACGGCAGCATGATGCCGTTCCTCGCCTACAAGAGCGACCGTACCGACGCCGCCGCGTCCGGCCCCGCGTTCGCACGCGCGCTGATCAAGCTGCAGGACTTCCTCGCAGGGATCCAGCGTGGCGAGGAATGCCGTGCCCGCCTCGACCTGCTGTGCCACAGCATGGGCAACTACGTGCTCCGGCACGGCATCCAAGCCACGCGACGGACGATCAGCCGCATCCCGCAGGTCTTCGACGACATCTTCCTGATGGCCGCCGACGAGGATTACGACGCGTTCGAGTACGACTACAAGCTCGGTCCGCTGCCCGAGCTCGGCAAGCACGTGCACGTCTACTACAACCGCGGCGACACCGCGCTCGTGGTCAGCGACAAGACCAAGTCGAACCCGACGCGGCTGGGTTCGCGCGGGCCGCGCGCACCGCTTTCCGTGCCCGGCAACGTCTCGATCGTCGACGCGAGCGAGGTCGTGTCGGGGCTCATCGAGCACAGCTACTACCTCGACAACGAGCAGACCATCCGTGACGTCCGCTCGGTGCGCTCGGGTGTGCCGCCGGACCGGATCGCGATGCGCCGCTACGTGCCGTCGCAGAACACCTACGTGCTCGAGGACTGAGGTCGTGCTCGCCGGCCCGTTGCTGACGCTCGCGCTCGCCCAGGGCGCCGCCGCCCCGCAGGCCACGGAGATCACGATCGAGAGCACGAAGGACGGGAAGCTGCAGCACGCGCTGTTGTGGCTTCCGGAGAAGACCGACACGAAGGTCCCGCTGCTCGTGCTGCTGCACACCTGGAGCGGGAACTTCCGGCAACGGACCTGGTTCGACCGCGCGCTCGTCGAGTGCAAGAAGCGCGGGATCGCTCTCGTGCATCCCGACTTTCGCGGGCGCAACAACCGGCCCGAGGCGTGCGCCTCCGAGCTCGCGGTCCAGGACGTGCTCGATGCCGTCGCCCACGTCGAGAAGCTGCGCCCGATCGACGAAAGGCGCATCTACCTGGCCGGCACCTCGGGCGGTGGGCACATGGCGCTCGTCATGGCGACGCGCGCACCGAAGCTCTGGGCCGGCGTGTCGGCCTGGGTGCCGATCACGGACCTCGCAGCCTGGCATGCAGCGACCAAGGCCGGCAAGCACAAGCGCTATGCCAAGGACCTCGAGCGCGTCTGTGGCGGCCCGCCCGGCAAGTCGAAGCAGGTCGACGCGCAATACCGCCGGCGCAGCTCCCTGTTCTCGCTGCGCAAGGCGCGCGGAGTGCACATCGACATCAACACCGGCATCCACGACGGTCACACCGGCAGCGTTCCGATCAGCCAGAGCCTGCTCGCGTTCAACGCGCTGGCGAAGGTAAACGGCTGTCCGTCGGCCAGGCTCGGCAGCGCCGCGATCGCCGAGCTGACCAAGCACGAGCGCGTACCCGAGAAGCTGCGGTTCCAGGCCGAGACGCCGGCGCGCGACCACCCGGTGCTGCTGCGCAAGCAAGCGGGCCCGGTTCGCCTGACGATCTTCGACGGCGGGCACGCGGGCGACGTCGTGACCGCGCTACGCTGGCTCGTGCGTCAGCGCGCCGATTCGCGATAGCCCGCCTCGATGGAGGACAACTGCCTGCGGAACATGCGCCGAAACGTGCTCGCCTGGCCGCGGCCGGCGACCGCGGCGCGCATGTAGTCGAAGAACTTCTCGCGCACGGCCTTCGTCGTGCCGTGCAGCATGTAGTGGAACAGGGCGTAGCCTTGCGCGTACTTGAGGGCCTGCTTGGACGACGCTTCGTAATCCGAGGCCTCGAAGTTGAGCAGACGGTGGAGGTCGTACGGCCGCTTGGCGGTCGCGACGAGCTTCATCCACCGTTCGATGCGCGCTCCTTCGTGGAGCTCCGGCCTGCCGGGGCGCCCCGCCTTGACGACGCCCGCCATGTACTCCGCCCAGCCTTCGTTGAGCCACTGGGGCAGATCGCCGCGCGAGCGCGCGGAGCCCGACACCGTGTTGTAGAGGAAGCTGTGCGTCGCCTCGTGGAACAACGTATCCAGAGGGCCGCTCATCCTACCGACGACGTGGACGATGTTCGGACTGCGTTCGAAGTAGGCGCCAACGTGGCTGCCCTCGCTCGGGTATTGCCTGCGGTCCCCGTAGACGTAGACCTTCATCGGCTCCAGGACCTCGCGCAGCTCGAGCGGCTTCTGCCACAGCTGCATGCAGTAGTGGTAGAAGAACTCGAGATCGCACAGCGTATCGACGGTCCCGCGCAGCCCGCTCGAGCAGCGGACGGTGTAGTGCTCCGAGCGCAGCTCCCAGCTCTTGCCGAAGTCGGCGCGGACCTTCTCGGCACGCTCGTACGTCAGCGCGCCTCCGGCCCCGGGAAACCGCCACTTGCCGCGCCGCTGTTTGTGGCCGAGGCGCTCGTGGGCCTTGGCGTTGGCCGGTTCGCGCGACAGGACACGCCAGCACAAGAGCTTCTCGGTGTGCTCGAGCTTCAGCTTGCGGCACTCGTCGGCGAGCGCGAGCAGCGCGTCGGGCGAGTCCGGGGTCTTTTGCAGCTTCTCGAGGATCTTCCACTGCGAGCGGAACACGCTCGTGAAGCTCTTGACGTGCTTGCGCGGCACCTTGCGTTCGATCGAACCGACGCGCACGACGAGTTGGTCGGGAAGTTCGAGCACGACGCGGCCTTGGATCCTTCTGCCGTTGTCGAGCTCGACGACGTCGCGCTGATCGCGGCCGGAGAGCGCAACAGCGGCGACGACGAGAACAGTGTTCACGAGCGCGACGATCATGCGACCAGTGTAGGCAGGATCTCGCCGCCGGGGCACGCTCGTCTCCAGCGCACCGGTGATTTGTTCCTATACTGGGGCCGACATGCTCCTGTCGACTCCGATCCGCTCTCTGCTCGCGGTGGTGCTGCTCGCGGCCCCCGGGCTCGCCGTCCAGGCCGATCCCGTCGCAGACCTCACCGCGCTCGAGAAGGACTTGCCGGTGTTCCGCCGGGCGTTCCGCCACCAGGAGCTGCTCGCCCGCTATCGCGAGCTGGCCGAGAGCAAGAACGCGGTCGCCCGGCGCAAGGCCGCGGAGCGGCTCGCGATCCTGACGCCCGAAGCCGATCTCTTGGCCAGGCTCGGTGCCGGGCTCGAGCGTGACAAGCCGGCCAGGGTCCTGGAGAAGCTCGCAGCCTTGCCGCTCGACGCGCGCGAAGAGCTCGCCTTGGCCCGGCTGAGCTTCTTTCTCGGCAAGCCCGAGATCGCCGAGCCCGCGCTCGGCCGCGCACGCTACAAGGACCCCACCCTCAAGACCGAGTCCGACCGCATGCTCGCAGCGGCTCGCAGGGAAGCCGTGCCGCGGGGCGGCTACCATCGCTATCGCAACGCGTTCTATCCACTCGCCGTGCGTGATCGCGCCCGCGCGCTCGACGCCGCCTACGACGGGCTACGGCATCTGTCGGATATCGACAAGCTGCGGCTGCCGTTCGCCCCCGACCCGAAAGCGTCGAGCCTCTCGCGATACGAGGGCCTCGGCGCGGAGGGACCGGAATTCCTGCGCGAAGCGGCCGCGACCGTCCGCGCTGCGCTCCGTGTCGACTATCGCGAGGTGCGCTCGTGGTTGGCTTCGTACCGCCAGCAAGGGCTCGCCAGGCGCCTCCTCGAGCAGCGCGCCGCGCTGGCCAAGGTCCAGGCCCCGGCACTGAAGCTCATTCGCCGCTACGACAAGCCACAGCAACCCGAGGTCGATGCGTTTCGCAAGCAGCTCGAGGAGCTCTATGACGGCTTCGAGAAGCTGCGCGAGCGCGATCTGCAACGGTTCCACCGCGTGACGCCGGCCAAGGCGTTCGCGCTGCGCGAGCGGATTCGCCGGCGCGAAGCCGCGCTGGTCGCGATCGACGGGTTTCTGGCCGCGTACGCGAAGCCCGGCATCGGACACGCCAGCGTCACGCCCGACCGGGACGCTCCCGTCACGGCGACGCACTTCATGCCCGGACGCCGGCAGTCCGAGCTCTGCGACTTCCTGTGGCTGCTCGTGCAACATCGCGCCGGGCTCACGCTCGACGTCATGGCCCGCGGCGCCGACCTGTTGCGCTATCGCAAGAAGCTCACGCCATGGGAGGTGTTGCAGACCGAGCTCATGCTCGCCGACGCAATCGAGGGTTACAACGAGACCTGTGCGACGAGCCTGCGCCCGGTGGAACGTCAGTTCATGCGCATCAACAACCGGTATCGCAGGATCCTCGGGCTCCGGCCGTTCGAGATCGAAGAACGGCTCAACGTCGCCGCGCGCAAGCACAGCCAGGAGATGGTCGATCTCGGCTACTTCGGCCACATCTCGCCGGTCGCGCGCAACCGCGGGCCGAGCGACCCTGTCCGGCTCGAAGGCTACAACGGCGGCGTCGGCGAAAACTGCTTGAGCGGGTCGGCGTCGGCGCAGGGCGCGTTCGAGGGTTGGTACCACTCCCCGGGGCATCATCGCAACTTGATCAGCGGTGGGATCCACCTCGGCGTCGGCGTCGCGTCGTCGACGATGTGGACGATGGTCGCGGGCGGCTCCGACAAGCGCTGGCGGCTGTTGCACGAGGACCTTCCACCGGCGCGTCGCGACGAGCTCCGAACGCTCGCGGCCGAGCTCGGGCGCGTGACTCGGCTCCGCACGAAGAAGTCGCGCAAGCGCCAGCGCGACGCCGAGCAACGCGCCGCGCACGAACTGCCGGCCATTCTGCCGTACGTCGCGCGTTCGGCGTTCGCGGCGGCGAGCGACCTGCACCATCCGAGCCACGGCCGGTTCGCCGCGCTGCTCGGGTTCGTGATCGACGCCGGCGTCGGGCCAGAGTGGCGCCCGCTGCGCATCGCCGCGGTCGCGGCCGGGATCGAGAGCCTTCGCCATTCGCGGGACAGGGACCAGCGCGCGCAGATGTTCGCGATCCTGTCGAAGCACATCGACGAGACGTTCGGCTACGACCCGCTCGGCGACGCGATCTCGCGTGCCGACGCCGTGACCAAGATGCGCGCCCGCTGGGAGGACGTCGCGCAGTGGAAGTTCGCCGGCGCGGCGAAGCCGCCTGTCGTCCACAAGCTCCCCGGTCGAGTCGGTGACGGGCCGAGCCTCGAAGCACCGGTGCGGGTGCTGACACCGAAGGAACGGCTGCGGCTGGCCAAGAAGTTCGGCGGCGGGCGCACGACGGAGCGGGCCGTCGACCGCGGGCTCGAGTGGCTGTCCAAGGTCCAGAGCGAAGACGGCGCGTGGCGCGGACGCTCGTGGACGATGCTGTCGCCGAAGTTCAACGCAAAGTCGGGTATCGGGTCGGGCGAGTTCGAGATCGCGATGACCGGGCTCGCGCTCCTGGCGTTCGTCAACGCCGGGCACACGCCCGCCCAGGGCGAGTACGCGGGCGTCGTCGACAAGGGCACGCGGTTCCTGCTCGCCAACATCGGGGACTACGGCAAGTTCATCACCGGTGCGAGCCACTACATGTACAACCACGCGATCGCGACCCAGGCGCTGTGCGAGCTCTACGCCGCGACCGCCGATCCGTACATCGGCACGGGCGCCCAGCTCGCGGTGGACTTCCTCGGTTGGGCCCAGCACCGCGAGAGCGGCGGCTGGCGCTACGAGGCCAACCAGTCCGGCGACACTTCGGTCACGGGTTGGGTCGTGCTCGCGTTGAACTCCGCGCACAAGGCTCGGCTCGACGTCACGGGCTTCCGCGACGCCATGCGGTTCCTCGATCGTGTCACGGATCAGACCTACTACCGCGTCGGCTACATGAACCCCGGAGACCGCCCGCTCAACTCGCGTCTGGCAGGCGTCGCGATGGTGTGCCGCTTGTTCCTCGGCGAGAGGAAGCGGACGTCACGCATCATGCTGCCGGCGTATCGGATCCGGGCTCGATTGCCGAGCAAGCGCACCTACGACTTCTACTCGTGGTACTACGGCTCGCTCGGCATGTTCCAGCTCGGCGACGAGTTCTGGAAGCCGTGGAACGATGCGCTCGAGTCCGTGCTGCTCGATACGCAGGACACGCGCCCGGGCTCGCCGCTGTTCGGGTCGTGGCCGCCCGACCCCAACCACGGACGAACCGGTGGACGCGTCTACCAGACCGCGCTCGGCGTGCTGATGCTGACCAACTACTATCGCTACGATCGCGCGCTCAAGGTCCGCGTCCGGCCGTTCACGGGCGACATCGCCAAGTCCATCGAGCCGTATCTCGAGGCGCTGCGCACGAGCGGCAAGGACGAGGGGATGTATCGCAAGCTCGTCCTCAACAAGATGATCGACCACTTCGGTTCGGCGATGGGCGCGACGTTGATCCGCACGCTGAAGGCCAGGAAGGACACGGTCGAGCTCAGGCGCGAGCTCGCCGGAGTGCTCGGGTCGGTGTGCGAGAGCAAGCATGAGAACATGCTGCTCGGTCTCCTCGACGAGCCCGACGCCGCGATCCTGCGGCTCGTCCTCGACGCCCTGAGCCGCGTCAGCACACGGCAGAGCGTCCTCACGCTGTGCCAGCACCTGAACCACAAGAAGCGCGAGGTCCGCGCCTACGCCGCCAAGAGCCTCGGACGCATCGCTGACGCGCGTGCGGCCGAGCCGTTGAGCCGGCAGCTCCAGCGCGAGAAGGACAAGTGGTGTCGCGACGAGATGCAGGCCGCGCTCGCGAAGATCGCGCAACGCAAGTCGATCTCGACGGTCGTCAACGACGCGTTTCCCGGCGACACGACCGGACTCCTGCAGGTGCTCGACGGCCTCGAGGTGCTCCAGAGCCATGGGATCGCCAAGAAGCTGCTCGCGGCGCGCGAGCGCGAGCCGAAGCTCTACGAGCGCGCGCTCGCCGCCGTCCGCACGCATCGCGAGGCTTCGGCGATCGCGATCCTGATCGAGCTGCTCGACAGCGACGACGAACCGACCCGCGTCGAGAGCATCAAGCTTCTGCGCGCACTCTCGGGCCGGCGATTCGGCTACGCGCCCAAGAAGTCGGCGTCGGTGCGGCGCAAGGCCCAGCAGGCCTGGGCGCTGTGGTGGCGCGCGCACGTCCAGGAGTTCGATCCACGGGGTGACGAGCGCTGACGAAGCGCTCACGCACTCTCGGCTTGCGGCCCCGGTTCGACGGCCTCACCACCCGCCTCGGCGCGCTTGCCGCGCTCGACGGCAAGGAACATCGCGCCGAGCAGCGACCACCCCATCAGGTGGATCCGGTAGAGCACCGACAGCGCGACGGACCGCGTCGCCATCGCGGCCGCCGAGATCCCTTCGGGCCGGAACATCGCAAACAGGGTCTTGAACAGCCATTCGCCGACGCCCCAGCCCGAGGGCGCGATCGGGGCCGCGGACGCGATGTTGATGATCGGGATGAGGAACAAGTAGTTCGTCCACGGCATGCCAACGTGCAGCGCCTTGCCGATCAGGACGATTCCGATGATGCCGACCACGTGGTTGATCATCGACAACGACAGCAGCACGAGCACCCCTTTGAGGTGCCCGCGGTAGAAGTAGATCGCGCGCTCGATCTGGGACAGAAGAGCGGCCAGCGGCAACTTCCTGAGCAGCTTGTCCAGGTGCAGCAGTGCGCGCATCCGGCGCGAGAAGAACGCGATGGCCGCGAGCACGAGGACGCCGAGACCGATGTAGATCCCGACCGCGACCGTTCGGACCTCCGGGTCGTCGAGGTGGAACAGCACCGCGAGCGCGGCCAGCAACGCGAGCGCGATCAGCCCGACGAACCGATCGACGAGCACCGATACGATCGGGCGGGTCTTCTCGCCGGTGATCCGCGCGATGTAGACCGCCTTGACGACATCGCCGCCGGTCAAACCGGGGACGACGTTGTTGAAGAACACTCCGATCCACGTCAGCCGAATCGCCTGCCCGCACGTGATCACGAGTTCGTTCATGCGCAGCAGCCACCACCACCGCCAGCCCGAGAACGCGACAACGAAGAAGTAGGCGAGCGCTCCGAGCACGAACACGCCGACGTCCATCGACTTGACCAGAGTCACGAGCCCGGGGCGCAGCTCGTGGATGTTGCCGCCGGCCTTGACACCGGGCTCCACCTGGATGGTCGTGCCGTCGGCCTTCTTGACGTCGACGACACCACGGTCCCACTTGCCTAGGATGTCGACCGGCTGCTCGCTGAGGACGACCTTGTCCTTGTTGTAGACCGTGTACTTGTCGTGGAGATCGACCTGCGACAGAACGTAGAACACGAGCGCCGCCGCGAGCAGCAGCTTGACGATGTTGACGATGCGGGCGCGCACTAGTGGCCCCGAACCCGCTCGGTCGGCTTCGAAGGCTCGGTTCCCTGTCCCTTGCTCGTCACGAAGCTCTGCCACCACTCCGGGATCCACACGCCGAGCGGGTCGGGATCGCGAGACAGGATATGGGCCAGCGCGAGTGCCGCCAGATGGCGATGGCTCGGCTCCTCGTCGAACGAGTACACCGACTGCAGGAACTGCAGCGGATTCGTGTCATCGATCGGCGGACGCGAAGCCGCTTCCTTGGTCAGCGCCCAGCAGCACTGAATCAGCCGCCGGCGAACCCGCGGGTCCGGATCCAGCGGTGCTGACTCGTATCCGAGTCGCTCGGAACGGCGACCGAGCCGGGCGAGCATCCACGGCAGCGCCGGGGGCCCGACATGGGCCCAGAGCTCGAGGATCGCGGCTTCGCGCACGTTGGCGTCCGGATCCTCGATGGCGTGCGCGAGCGTGCGCCAGCACAACGTCGCGATGTTGGCTTTCAGGTATCCACGGGTCAGTCGTTCGATCGGAACGTCGAACTCGCTTCGCAGCGCTTCGAGCACCGCGCGCTCGCGAATCCGCTCGTCGGTCAGCGTCGCCGGTCGCAGGCGCAACAGGTCGCGCATCGCGGTCGCATAGTCGTCGCGCTTTTGCTGCGACCAGGGCAGCGTTCGTCGCTCGGGCCAGAGCGGTTCGAGCACATGGACGAGCTTGCGAGCCCTGGCCTTGTAGTCGGCCGTGACCGGGGTCGTGATCCCGGTGTCCGCCATGTTCGTCGGCTTCTCGCCGGTCTTGTCGAGAATCGAACCGAGTTCGTGCAACGCGACCATGCGGTTCAAGGGAGTCGGATCGTTCTCGACGACGTACGACAGCCGCCAGCTCACCTCGGCCTGTCGCAGCTCGTCCCGGCCCGCGGCGTCGGACATAGATAGGATACAATCGCGCAGGAACTCGTCGGGGTTGTCGACCTCGTGCTTGGTGCGCTCGAGTCCGAACAGCGCCTCGGTGACCTCGGCGACGCCGACCCCGTCGAACCAGCGTTGCCACCAGATGTAACGAAGCGCGGCGTCCGCGAGCTCGTATTTCGCCGGCTCCGAACGCGTTTCGAGATCGATGCGAGCGACGGAGTCGAACTCGGTCTTCAGGCTCTCGTAGGTCGAACAGGACGTCGCCGCGATCGCGACCGACAGTGCAATCGCGAGCGTCCGCACCCGACGACGGTGGCATACGATGCCCTTGGCATCTTCGAACACGCGGAAGCGGGGGGGCTCTAGGTTCGCGATTCGACTCATCCGCGAGTTCCGGAAGTCAGCTGGTGGAAGTGCTTCTGATGGCACGCTTTAGGTAGCGTATTGCATAGATCGGGCGAGCGCCAACATGGTTTTTCGGCGCTTGCCGGTCGTCTCGAAACCGGCTTGCCAGCCGGTGTTGCGCCATGCGCGGTTCTGTGTTTCCTTGTCCCCGCGGGACCTCTCGCACAGAAGGGGTCTTGAAAGCTGCGGACGCAGATCTGCCCCGGAGACCGCATGCACGACTCGCTCCCCCATCGACTGCAGTCGGCACTCGTCGCGGCCACGCTCCTGTCGAGCACGGCCGGCCTGGCGCCGGTCGTCGCCAGGTCTGGAATCAAGTGGTCGCCGGACTTCGCACAGGCGATGCAGCTGGCATCCGAGAACAAGAAGGTCGTGCTCATCGCAGTGCACGATGATGCCGCGCCGGACTGCGAGACGTTTCATCACGAGCACTACCGCGACCCGACGATCGTCAAGCTCGCGCGCGAATCGATCGCCGTCTACGCCAACCCGGCGACCCACTCCAAGGGCCGCTGCAAGCGCTCGGGGATCAAGTGTGCCGAACACCAGCACTGCTTCGACCGCGTCCGGGTCAAGATCTTGAACCTGAAGCCGGGGGAATACGCGGGCGCACCGTTGCACGTGTTCGTGGGTCCCGACGGCAAGCTGATCAGCTCCATCGCCGGACGGTTTAGCGAGGGCCAGCTCGAGTGGGCCTGGGTCGATGCGATGCAGGTCGTCGACCCGAAGTTCGAGTGGAAGCTCAGCAACCGGGCCTTCGCACCCCGCCAGCTGCGCTACGGATTCAAGCGGCCTCTCGGCGGCAAGCCGCCGACGGCCGCCCAGATCGCCGACGCGCTCGCTCGTCTCGAGAAGGGCGGTCCGGCCGCGTGGCGGGATGCGATCGAGCTGTTTCCGCTCGTGCTCAAGAGCGCCGACGACAAGGCGCGGAACTATGCGGCGACGTTCCTCGCCTCGCGTTGGATCCGTTCGGAGCGGCGCGCCGGCATCCTCACGCGGATCGGCGACACATCGCCGGCGTCGTGGGCCGAGGTCGTCCTCAAATGGGTCGGCGACCGCCAGCCGATCGTGCGCTGGAGCGCCGTCACCGCGCTCGAGAAGCTGGCCAATCCGGTAGCGACCAGGGCCTTGCTCGATCGTTGGAAGGTCAAGGACGAGCAGCCCGGGATCCGGCACCGGATCCTCCGCGCTCTCGGTCCGTGCGGCGCCGCCGACAAGAAGGCCGGCCGTTTGCTCGCACGCGTCGCGAAGTCGGACAAAGACCCCGAGCTGCGCGCGAGCGCGATCATCGGCGCGGCCTCGCTCGAGGATCGCAAGCTGCTCCACAAGCTGATCCCTGTCGCGCTCGCCGACCCGTCGGCGAAGGTCCGCGCGGCCGCCGCCTGGGCCGTCGGGATCCGCCGCGACAACGAGTTGCTCGAGCACATCCGCATCGTCGTGGAGACCGAGAAGGACGAGGCCGCGAAGGCGCTGATGCAGCAGGTCCAGACGATCGTTGCGAAGCGCGGCGACTCGCAGCCGCTCGAAGACTATGTCGAGCAGTTGCCCGGCAACGAGCGGCCGCCGGCCCCGCCGGACCAAGGTCGCCGCGGCCGCGGCCGCCGCGAAGCGCTACGCACCAACCGGCGCTGACACCGGTCGGGCATTTGGGCGCGTTCGGAGATGGTCGCCGGGACGGGTGCCGTGTAGCGTAAGTCGGTTCTTGTCTCGCGGAAGCATGGTCGGTCCCGGCGAGACGCGCGGACACACGAGCAGGGAAGCGATGCAGTACCACCACTTTCCCGACAGACCGGAGAAGCTCGACGCAGCCTTCGTCGAAGCCGAGTATGCGAAGCTGACCGGCGTGGTCGCGAGCGCCGAGGCCGCGGACACGCCCGACGCCTGGATCGAGCTGTTCGACAAGTGGAACGACCTGACCGCCTACATCGGCGGCGAAGGCAGCAGACGAAGCTACCTCCTGTCGAAGGACATGACGGACGAGGCCGCCAACGAGGCCGATCGCGAGTTCCGCGAGGAGATCCGTCCCAAGGCCGAGGCCGGCGAGTCGAAGCTCGTCGAGTCCCTGCTCGCGAGCCGCCACAAGATCGCGGTCGGCGAGCGGTTCGGCCCGCAGCTTCTGTGCATGCTCGAGACCCAGGTCGAGCCGTTGGCTCCGATCAACAGCGACCTGCGGGTCAAGTGCAGCGATGTCACGCACGAGTACGACAAGCTGCTCTCGGGCGGCGAGGTCCGTGTGCGCGGTGAGACGCTCACGCTCCAGCAGGCGCGCGGCAAGCACAGCTCCGAGGATCCCGACATCCGCAAGGAGGCGTTCTTCGCGCATCGCCGCTGGTTCCAGGACCATCGCGACCAGCTTGCCAAGATGTTCGACGACCTCGTTCATTACCGCGACGAGATGGGCCGGAACCTCGGCCACGACAGCTTCACTCCGCTCGGCTACGAGAGCATGAACCGGACCGACTACGGGCCCGAGGACGCCAAAGCGTTTCGGGACTCGATTCGCGAGTTCGCGGCGCCGGTGCTCGCACGCATCCACGGAGAGCAGGCCCGGACCCTCGGCGAGTCGGTGCTCTCGCCGTGGAACATGACCTACCATCCCGAGCGCACGCTTCCATCGGGCATCGCGAAGCCGGTCGACAGACAGATCGCGAAGGCCCAGGCTGTGTTCGACGACCTCGCGCCGTGGCTCGGCAAGCACTTCGCGCGCATGCGCGACGAGAACCTGATCGACCTCGAGAACCGCAAGGGCAAGCGCGCCGGTGCGTTCTGCACTTCGTTCGACGACGAGAAGCGCGTGGCGATCATGTGCAACTCGGTCGGCGACATGGACGACGTGTCGACGCTGATGCACGAGATGGGCCACGCGTTCCAGGGCTGGGAGTCGACCCCGATCGAAGCCGTCGAGCTCCGCTGGCCGACGGCAGACGCCTGCGAGATCCACTCGATGGGCATGGAATACCTGAGCCAGCGCCACATCGGTCACTTCTTCGCCGAAGCCGATGCGCACAAGTACATCGCTTCGCGCTGGGCGCAGGGCGTGCGGCTGCTGTGCTACATCAGCACGGTCGACGAGTTCCAGCACTGGATCTACGCGCACCCGAAGGCCACGGCCGACGAGCGCGATGCGACCTGGGTCGAGATCTTCGACCGCTACCACCCGGGCATCGACTGGTCAGCCTGCGAAGACCTGTCGGCAATGCGGTGGTACGCACAGCTGCACATCTTCGACTACCCGTTCTACTACATCGACTACGGCATCGCGGAGACCGGCGCGATGCAGCTCGCGCTGATGGACCGCGACGATCACGACAAGGCGATGCTCACGTATCGCGAGCTGTGCCGCACCGGCGGCACCAAGAGCGTGCTCGGCATCTTCGAGAGCGCCGGCATGCGGTCTCCGTTCGACCCGGCGCTGATGCGGGATCTGATGAGCTACGCGGCCGAACGCATCGGCGTGTAGAGACGGCGGCGAGATCAGCGCCGAGTTTCCCGTTCCTCACTTCCAGCGCGTTCGACCCCGGCCATCCGTGCGAACGCGTCGACGTACAGCTCGAGCTCGTGCTGCAGCGCCGGCAGCTGATCGTAGAAGACCTCGTATTCCGACCACTTCGACTCGTCGACGAGCGCCAGCGCCAGCCTCGGATGGTCCGGCAGCGCGTGCCCCTGGCCGATCCAAGATCGCCACGTCGCGGCCTCGAACTCCGCCAGGCTCGTGTGCCAGCGCGCGAGGTGCGGCCGGATGCCTTCGTTGAGGATACGAATCGCGATCGTGCCGACCGACTCGTGCTCGCCCTCGGAAGTGACGGCGAGCCCCTTGGCCTTCAAGATCTCCCGCGTGACCCCGAACAGCGAGTGCAGCGCCTCGAGCGCCTCCCGCACCGAGCCGGTCCCGCGCTGCAGGCCGACCGACGCGATCCGCGTGCTGTACTCGACGTAGAGCGACCAGGCGGCGTCGGCCGACTCCACGCTGACGTCGACGCTGACCCCACCGACACCGAACGGCAGGTCGAGGCTCACAGACTTCGGAAGGTTTCGCATCGTGGACCTCCTGTCGACAACCAACCGCGAACGCGCCATCCCACCGGCAACACGTCGTCCCCCATCGTAGTTCGGCCGCGCGAGCACGGACAGGGCCGGACCGCCGACAACGACGAGCCCGTGCCCTTGTGTCCGTGCGCAATCGAGCCGATACTCGTCTTGTCCAACGCGAACCATGGGGGCGACCAGGTATTGACCGGATGCTGTCGTGTTCCGTCTGGCGTGCCGAGGTTCCAGGTGGCCTCGTAAAACCCTGGATCACTTTTTTATGTGCCGATACGCACATGCCCCTGGCAGCCTAAACAGCTAGCCAGCGGACCTGTCGCCTCGCCCGCGGGCGTCAGGATCCGTCACACAGCGGGCTGGCGACACTGGGACGCCTGAGCCCAGGGCCGCGAGAAAACACTCGGGCTGGCCGGACCGGCATCCTGTCCCTTGGGAGGCCGAGCCGGCGAGATCCAAATCAGGGACTACGCACGTAGAGGGGCGGATCCGGGCATCACGGGACGGGGGTTCGATTCCCCCCGCCTCCACCATTCTCGCGCGTTCGTGAAAACAACTTAGGGGCGGCGGCTCCTGGCCGGGTATCACTCCGGGTATCACTTGCCGCCTCACGCGCGTCGCTGACGCGCTGCACGCTGGCCCCTAAGAGCTGCGAGTCGGCGCACGACTCCGCTCACTTCCAACGGCTCGAACGGGTGACACGAGCCGTTCTCGAGGCGCGAGAACGAACCGGTGGTCGAATTCGGGCACGCCGGTCGCGCGCGAGTCGAGAGATCACCCCGTTCGTCCTCACGGCGGTCCCGCGATGACTGCGCCGCGGCAGGCCGTGTTCGCCTACGAGCGCAGCCCAACGCGCGCGCCCGCCCGCGCGCGCGCGCGAGTGTTCGAATGGACCGAACGCGGTTGGCAGCCAGGCCAGGAGGTCGAGCTCCTGCCCGGTTGGGAAGAGCTTGCAGAGCCCGCGCCGCAGTTCCTTTGGGAACCGCTAGCGCAGGACATGTCGCCGCAGGAGTTGGCCCGGCAGCTTCAGTCCGAGCGAAGGCTGTTTCGCAGATCGCGCAGGCCCTCGCTCATGCTCGTGCTTGCTGTCGTCCTCGAGGCAGTGCTCGGGATCGACGGGCCAGCCTGCCATCGAGCTCGCACGGAGACCGGCCGGCGATCGACGGCACTGCCCGTAGTCGCGATCGCCAAGGACGTGGCGGACCACGTTCCCGGTTCCGCTCGTGACAACGATGCGACGCCCCCGGTTGACCCAGCCGTCGCACCGGCGTCGCCGCGAGGCCCGCCACCGAGAGTTCAGCTCGAGCTGATCAAGGTATCGACACCGGCGACGACCGAAGTCGCATGGGACACAGCCCCGTCACGGCGATCACGAAGCGGCCGACAGCACACCGCGGATGCAAACCATGCCGATGAGTCCGAGTGGCTAGAGCGCGTGCTCGAGCTCTTGCGGCCTGGCCGCGACGACGAGCTCGAGGATCGGCACCAGCAGCTCGCTGCGGCGACGCTCCACGACTTGCTGCAGCAGTGGCAGCTGCGTGCAGAGGCGCCTTTCCGAGCCCGAGACTTCGAGACCTACCTGACCTTCAGGCTCGGCGCCGATCAGGTTCGCCGTCTGTCGAAGCTCGAGAGCCTCCATGCACCGAAGGACGGCGAGCAGCGGTTCTACGTCGAGGCGTTGCTCGCGATCGCCGCGCGGTGGCCGGCGATCGACCCAAAGGGCGCCAAGAACGTCGAGACCCGGAGCTTCTGGCTCCGCAAGGCGCGAGACGCGGCGCGATGCGGGACCTACCTACTCGTGGAT
>Ga0055451_10000419_pt1 | contig 17049 bp, 9 predicted proteins | sample China_Galinas_PW_3_FD_57745 | JGI IMG/M metagenome (GOLD analysis project Ga0055451, IMG submission 57745) | Wetland microbial communities from San Francisco Bay, California, USA, that impact long-term carbon sequestration - China_Galinas_PWB_D2 | ecosystem: Environmental > Aquatic > Marine >... | reverse complement strand
AAACCACGCCGCAGATGGGGCCCCCGAGGCCGGAGCAGGGCTTAACGCCATTGACGGGCAGGGGCACGGGCACGGGGGCCTGCCCGATAGCCGCCTCCGGCGGCTATCGGGCAGAGCCGGCCACGAACACGTCCTCCTTCCTGTTCGTGTCCCCCGGCACCAGGTTGCGCGCCTTGGACACGAACACGACATGGCCACCATCGCTCGAGATCGCGGGCGCGGACGACTTGTCGTCGCCTGGCTCGTCCATCGCGTTGACGCTGACGGGCGTCGTCGTACTGGCGCGCCGGTCGCGGACGAAGATCTGCTCCTTCCTCTTGCCCGGAGGCGACCAGGAACGCGACCACTTCGACTTGAACACGACGTAGCGGCCGTCTCCCGAGACGTCGGCTTCGCGGCTGTCGTCGCGCAGCTCGATCGCGTTGGCGGCGACGCTGACCCGGTCGGTCGTTCCATTGCGCAAATCGCGGAGGTAGATGTCGGTCTTCCGGTTCGTGTCGCCGCGCGCGAGGTTGGCAGCCTTGGTCTCGAACACGACGAAGCGACCGTCCCCGCTGATCGACGGCGCCTTGCTGTCCTTGTCGCCGGCTTCTCCGACTGCGTTCACGCTGGCGAGACCCGTCCGGCCTGCCGCGAGGTCGCGGACGAAGATCTGTCGCCTGCCCTTCCCCTTGTGCTTCTGGACGTTCGTCCCGGACAGGTTCCGTGCCTTCGATTCGAACGCGATCCGGTTGCCGTCGCCCGAGATCGACGGGGACCGAGAGTGGTCGTCGGCCTGCGCGCCGGTCGAGGACACGCTGACCCGGATGGTCCTTCCGTTGGTCAGGTCGTGGACGAACACGTCGTCCTTCCGGTTGGTGTCGCCGCGCACGAGGTTCCTGGCCTTGGACACGAACACGACGATACGGCCGTCGGCCGAGATCCGCGGCTCCTTGCTGTCGCCGTCGGCCTGGCCTCCGGCCGAGTCGACGCTGACGCGACGCGTCTCTCCGGTCCGCCGGTCGTGCACGAACACGTCCCGCTTGCGATTCGTGTCCCCGCGCACGAGGTTGTCGGCCTTCGACTCGAACACGACGTAGCGCCCGTCGCCGGAGATGTCCGGGTTCTTGCACTTGTCGTCGGCCTGACCGCCGCCGGAGCTCACGCTGACGCGGGCGACCTGTCCGGTGGTGCGGTCGCAGACGAAGATGTCTTCCTTCTTGTTGGTATCGCCGCGCACGAGGTTGTCGGCCTTGGACTCGAACACGACCCAACGGCCGTCCCCGCTGATCGCCGGGGCCTTGCTCTTGTCGTTGGCGTCGCCTCCGCCCGGCTGCTCGCTGCAGCGCACGATGCCGCCGCGCGGCGCTTTGCCGAACAGCACGAGCGCCTGCTGGCGGATCACGACCTTCTCTTCGCACCTCGGGTCGTTGCCGAACGGCTGCGTAGTGGCCGTGACGATCACGAGCCCGGGGACGGTCGACGAGACTGCGCCTGCGGCAGCGCCGTTGGCATCGGTCGGCGCCGGCTGATGGATCGTCGCGCCCAGGCCGCGCACGGACAGAACGACCGGCACTCCGGCGATGGCCCGCCCGTTCGCGTCGACGACAGTCACGGTGATCTTCGAGCGGTCGAGGCCGTTGGCCAAAAGCCCCGTGGTCGGGTTGGCGGTACAGGTCGAGCGCAGCGCGCTCGGACATATCTCGCTCGGCAGGAACTCGACGTCGGGCGCATCGTCGAGCTCGATCTCGTTCTCGGATTCGGGGGCGATGGTCGCCGTGATGGTCTTGACCTCGGCGACGGTCGACGTGACCCGGACCTCGGCTTGGCCGGACGCATCGGTGGTCACGATCGGCGGGTCGACGACGTGACCCGATCCGCTGGCCGACACGCGTACCCGCCTGCCGGCGACCGGGTTCTCGAGCTCGTCGCACAGAAGGAGCCGCACCGTGATCGCGTCCGTGCCGTTCGCGAGGGCGGTGTTTCGGTCGGGCAGGAGCTCTGAAGGCCAGCCCGGCGCGGCGTCGCCGGACACGAACGCGACGGTCGGCTGCTCGGCAACCTCGACCGGAGCTTGGCCCTCGACCTCGACCTTGACCGACACCTTCGCCTTGCACGCGCGGTCGGCCGAGAGGACGGCCTCGGCGGTCCCGTCGCCGGCCGTGGACTCGGTCGACTGATAGACGTCGACGAGCTTCCCGGACCCCTTCACCTTGACCTTCGCGCCGCGCACCGGCAGCCCGGTTCCGGTGTTCGTGACGGTGACGACCACGCTCGCCATCTCGTCGACGGTGACGGTCGAAGGCGTCACGCGAACCGCGGCCGTGATCGGCCCGGCAGCGCCGCCGCCCCCACCTCCGCCGCATCCGGCGAGAACCAGCGCGCCGAACAGCGCGTACGGAATGACACAACGCAACACGTGAGCGGACGAGAGCTTCATGCGTACGATCCCCTTCCCACGCCGCGCCGAGCTAGGACGGTGCTCTGGGCAGTTGGCGATCACGGCGTGAACCCGAACGATACGGGCGCAGGAAACACGCATCAAGCCCACCGGCTCAGCGCCAGCGTCTCGGCAGCGCGGGCCGCTCGAAGATCTGCAGCATCGCCTCGTAGAAGTTGGTCGCCCCGCGCACGTCGGGTGTCGACCCGAGCGCGAACGGCGGCACCTGTCCGCGGCTCGCCGGCAGCCCGAAGATCGGACGCAGGTACCAGGCCGCCTGGCCTCCGACGAACAGGGACACCACGAGCCACGTCAGCACGATCGTCGTAGCGCGCGGGCTGCTGACAGCGGCCCGCACGAGCAGCCGCCGTCCCTGGCGAACGAGCGCGAGCGCGCCGCAGACCGCGATGAAGCACACGTTGAGCCCGAGGAAGAGCCCGTATTCCCCGAGACGCCCGTCGTCCTCGTAGACCAGGACGCGGCCCAGGAAGAAGGTCACGGGGCTCAGCGACGCGAGCAAGATCGCGGTGTCTCGGAACATCGTTACCGTGAGCTCGGAGACGTCCCGTCTGCTCAGGCGAGCGCCGATGAACCGGGCCGCGACCCAGTAACACAAGCCGCAAACGAGGCCGGTGCCCGTGATCAGCAACGGGAACTTGACCAGGTTGCGCTGGGCGTAGAGCCAGCTGTGCGCGGAGCCGAGCGAGAACCCGTAGATCGCGGACGCACACGCCAGCGCCAGGAACGCACGCATGCTCAGATCAGCCCGAGGACCCTGGCCATGCGATACGTGATGTAGACGAAGACGCACTGCCAGGGGATGACGATCAGGAACGACACGTCCACCGTGCCCGGGCGGACTGCATCGCCCAGGCACCGGAGCAGCTGCACGAGTCCGGCCGCGATCGACACCCACAGGAGGATCACCGCAAGGTCGTGCGCGGTCACGAGCTCGCCGGCCTCCATCGTCGTGTCGAGGAACCAGACGATCGGCGCGAAGCCGAACGTGAACAGGGCCGACACGCAAGCGATGACGAGCGTGAGCGACACGGTTTGGCCCAAGGTGGTCTCGAGCCCGAGGAACGCGCTGAAGACGTGCAGCGACGGCAGGCAGATCGCGACCGACCCGACGAGGAGGAGTGCAATGCGCCACGCGCGGGCCGGGTCGATCACCGCGCCGAACGGAAACGAGAACAGCGCGGTCGCAACCAGCAGGACCAGCGTCAGGGCGCCCGCGTTTCGCCGGCCCGCGATGGTCGCCACGAGTCGGTCGCGCTCGGTCATGACGAGGTCGAAGATGCGCAGGGGCTGGGTCAGTACCGAGATCAGCTCTTGGGCCTCGTGCGGCTCCGCGGGCTGCTTCCGGCGCACCGCGAATGCCCGCTGTGTGTTTGGTTCCACGCTTGTCACCCTTCTACTTTGCTATCGCATTCACTTTGTATCGCAAAGTATAGGGCCCGAGCACGCTCGTGCAACCAGGCTGGGGAACTTCGGGGGGCGAAGGAGAAAGGCCGTGACGCCGTGGCGCACACTCTCGTGTAGGTTCATGGCCCATGTGCCACCGCAGGCTGCTTCCCACTGTGCTCTCGGCCACTCGGATACCGCCACGATGACGGCGCAGCGAAAGCCACGACGCCGGCCGTGGATCACGCGCAACGTCGTGGTCCTCGGCGTGGTCAGCCTGCTGACCGACGCGTCGAGCGAGATGATCATCCCGTTGTTGCCCGCGTTTCTGACCGGCGTGCTGGGCGCAGGGGCGTTGGCCCTGGGGTTGATCGAGGGCGTCGCCGACGCCACTGCGAGCGTGCTCAAGCTGCTCGCCGGCCAGTGGTCCGACCGCTACGGCCGCCGACGCCCGTTCGTGATCGGCGGCTACGTGCTGTCGTCGGCGGTTCGCCCGCTGGTGGCGCTCGCTACCGCCGCGTGGCACGTGCTCGCCGTGCGGACCATGGACCGGGTCGGCAAGGGGCTGCGGACGAGCCCGCGCGACGCGCTGATCGCGGGGTCCGTGCCGCCTTCGGCGTACGGCGCCGCGTTCGGGTTCCACCGCGCGATGGACCACGCGGGCGCGGTCGTCGGGCCCCTGATCGCGGCCGCGTTCGTCGCCTGGGTCTCGACGGACCTGCGCACGCTGTTCTGGCTCGCCGCGATTCCGGCGGCGCTGGCCGTCGTTGCCGTGATCGGCGCGCGGGAGCAAGCCTCACAGCCCGCCCCCCCGGAGGCCGACACGACGCGCGCTCAACCGACGCCCCCCACCGAAGCCAAAAACGTCGGCTCGGCCCGGTGGCTCGTGCCGATCGGGGTGTTCACGCTGGGGAACGCGAGCGACGTGTTCCTGCTGCTCAAGGCCGGCGGGGTTCGGGCGCCGCTCGCGACACTGCCGCTCTTGTGGATGGGCTTGCACGTCGTCAAGTCGCTGACGTCCATCCCGGGTGGCCGACTCGCCGACCGCTGCGGCCGGCGGCGGGTGCTCGGGCTGGGTTGGCTGGTCTACGCGGCGATCTATGCCGGCTTCGCCCTGGCGCAGAGTCCGCACGTCGTCGCAGTGCTGTTCGTCGTGTACGGCCTCTATCACGGGCTGACCGAGGGTGCCGAGCGTGCGCTGATCGCGGAGCTCGTACCGGCCGCGCGCTGGGGCCGGGGGTTCGGCTGGTTCCACCTGACCCAAGGCGTGCTCGCGCTCGCCGCCAGCGTCCTGTTCGGAGCCCTGTGGAAGTACGTGGGCAGCGACGTGGCGTTCCTCACCGGCGCGGCCTTGGCGCTCGGGGCCGCGATCCTGCTCGCTGTGCTCGGGCCGCGGCGAGCTGCGTAGTCTTCAGCGCAACCCGATCCGCCGGCGCACGGCTTCGACCATGGCTTCGGCCCGGCCGCTGGGACCGATGGTCGGGCGATGGACCGCATACATGTGGATCTCCGGGAGCTCGACTCCGGGGAGGCGGCGAAGGCTGCCCCGACCCTCGGACGTCGCGAGCACGTCGGGCAACACCGCGAGGTACTCGCCGCGCGCGCACAACTCGAGCCCGATGCGCATCCGGTCGGCGTAGATGCCGATCTTGCGCACGATGTCGCTCGGCCAGCCCTCGCGTGTCTGGCCCAGTTCGTCGGGGCAGGGTGCGACGAACTCGTGCGCGACGACGTCTGCGAGGTGGATCTCGTCCTGCTCGTGGAGCGGATGGCCCGGCCCGCAGTAGACGCCGCTCGTCTCGGTGCCGAGCGGGACGGTCATCAGCCGCTCGTGCGCCAGCGGAAGGCTCAAGAACGCGACGTCGAGACCGCCGTCGAGGAGCTTCGACGCGAGCTCGCCCGGCATCAGGCTGCGCACGAACCCGATCAGCTCCGGATGCTCGCGGCGGAGGTCGGCGAGCGCGGGGATGACATAGGTCTCCGTCATCAGACCGGCGCTCGCGATGTTCAGGTGACCGACGAACTGCTCGGACTGCACGACGAGCATGCCTTCGTGGATCAGGCGCATGCCGTCACGAACCAATGCCAGCAGGTTCTCGCCGGCCTCGTTGAGCTTGATCGAACGCCCGGTCCTTCGAAACAACGCGCACCCGAGGTCCGCTTCCAGGAGCCGGATCGATCGCGACAGCGCCGGGGCCGTGACCCCGAGGTACTTGGCGGCCGTCGGGAGGTGCTGATGCTCGGCGACCGCGCGGAACGCAGGTAGCCAGCTCCAGAAGTTGTTGAGGCGCACGAGGCGGTTCACGGCAGCTCCGTTCGTTCAGCTCCAGGCAATGACGCCTTCAGTTTATTGTCAGAAACTGAACGATCCACCCCTCTTAGCATCAAGCTCCAGACAACTTCTCACCAAGGAAGGAGCCCACACGATGCGCATTTCACTCCTGGCCGCCCTGGTCGCGGCGCTACCGGCCACGGCCACTGCCCAGCACTACAAGGCCACGGTCCTGACCAAGGGCCTGAACCACCCGGTCGGAATCTCCGTCCACAGCTCGGGCGACCTCTACTTCACCGAGCTGCCCGATCCCGGCATGGCCACGGCCCGCAACAAGGTCTCGATGCGGGACGCGACCACCGGCAAGGTCATACAGCTCGTCAGCAACGAGCCCGCGCCGACGAACATCGTCGTGCTGGCGAACCGCGACTTCTATTGGACCTGCAGCACGGCCGGCGTGATCATGCGCGGCAGCGGCATGAGGCACGCGGCGATCGCGAAAGGCCTCGACCACTGCAACGGCCTGGCGGTCACGTCCGCCGGAAAGGTCTACTTCACGGAGCTGCCGACCCCCGGAATGTCGGGCAAGAACGGCGGCCGGAACACGGTTTCCGTGCTCGAAACGAACGGGCCGAAGGTGCTGTCGTTCGGCGAGCCCGAGCCGTGGGACGTCGTCATCGACGGCAAGGGCAACCTGTACTGGACCTGCCGGTCGGCCGGCGTGATCCTGCGCCGCGATGCCGTGACCGGCAACAAGACGAAAGTGCTGACCGGGCTCGAGAAGCCGACCGGGCTCGCGATCGACGGCTCGGGCAACCTCTACTTCACGTCGGTCCCGACTCCCGGGAAGTCGGGGAGCAAGGGCGGACGCAACAGCGTGTGGAAGTACGACATCGCGCGCCGCGCGCTGACGCTCGTCCACTTCGGCGACCCCGAGCCGACCGACGTCACGGTCACGAGCGACGGCAGCAGCGTGTATTGGACCTGCACGAGCGCGGGCGTCATCGTTCGCGCCGACCGCATTGCCAACACGCCGGCGATCACGAGCATGAGCACGACCAAGATCGGCACCAAGGTCAAGTTCGACCTGAGTGCGCCGGGACAAGGCGGCATGATCTTCCAGACCGCGACGGCGGCGGGCGTGGGCCCGATCGCGGTGGACAGCCGCTATCTCGCGCTGGCACCCGACGGTCTGTTCTTCGCGTCGTTCCTCAACCAGTATCCCCAGCTGTTCCAGGGCTACGGCGGGAAGCTCGACGCCAGCGGCAACGCGACCGCTGCGCTCATGCTGCCCAACGACGCCGCGCTCAAGGGCTTCGTGTTGTTCAACGCCTTCGTCACGCTCGACATGCGAGCGCCGACCGGCGTGGCCGGCATCAGCAACACGTTCCGGTTCGTGATCGAGTAGCCCCGGCACTCAAGTTGAACCATTTGTCTCGGGGACGAATGGTGCAACGACATTAGAATCGCGGGCATGGGCGAGCGGGGATTCGGCGCGTGATCAAGTACATCGGGTCGAAGCGCGTGCTCGTGCCCGCGATCCTCGGCACGATCGAGTCGTTGCCCGGGGTGCGCAGCGTCATCGACCTGTTCTCGGGCACGTCGCGGGTCGGGCACGCGCTCAAGCGCGCGGGCTACCGCGTCCACGCCAACGACCACCTCGCCTACGCCCACGCGCTCGCGCGCTGCTACGTGCAGGCCGACCGCGATCGTGTCGCCCAGAACGCCCAGAAGCTGATCTCGGAGTTCAACCGGCTGCGCGGCCGGCACGGCTACTTCACGACGACATTCTGCGAGCGCAGCCGCTTCTTCCAGCCGAAGAACGGGGCCCGGATCGAGGCGATCCGCGACGCGATCGCCGCCAAGGGCCTCGACCCGGAGCTCGAAGCCGTGTGCCTCGTGTCGCTGATGGAGGCGGCCGACCGCGTCGACTCGACGACCGGCGTGCAGATGGCCTATCTCAAGCAATGGGCGCCGCGGGCCCACAACGATCTCGAGCTGCGCATGCCCGACGTCCTCGAGCAGGCCCGAAACGGCAAGGGCTCAGCCCACTGTCTCGAAGCCATCGAGGCTGTCGGGGAACTCCACGCCGACGCCGCCTACGTCGACCCGCCGTACAACCAGCACAGCTACCTCGGCAACTACCATGTTTGGGAGACGCTCGTCCGCTGGGACGCGCCCGAGGTCTACGGCGTCGCATGCAAGCGCAGCGACTGCAAGCAGCGAAAGAGCCCGTTCAACTTCAAGACCAAGGCGTTCGAGTCCCTGCAACTGGTCCTCGACCGGCTGCGCACACGCTGCCTGATCGTGTCCTTCAACAACGAAGGCTACGTCGAACGCGCCGACATGGAGGCCGTGCTCAGGCGGCGCGGCCGGGTCTTCGTAATCGAGAAGGACCACAAGCGCTACGTCGGCGCCCAGATCGGCATCTACAACCCGGGCGGGCAAAAGGTCGGCACCGTCAGCCATCTCCGCAACAAGGAGTACCTCTACGTCGTCGTCCCGCCCGACGTCGACTGGTATCCCGGGCTGTGCGAGCTCTGAACCTGCTCAGGCCTGGGACTTGGCCGCAGGCTCGCCCTCGGGCGTGACGCTCGGCTCGGGTTTCTGGATCTCGAGAATCGTGACGATAGGCTTGCCACCATCGATCGGCAGCTCGAGCTCGTCACCGACCTGGGCGCCGATCAACAGCGAAGCAACGGTATCGCCGACCGAGTAGATGCCGTTGTCGTGATCGCTCGGTCCGTCCGTGAGGGTGATCGTCATGTACTGACGAGCCGGATTCGCGTAGGCGATCAGGACCCGGTCGCCGAGCGCGACGATCTCCTCGGGCGGCTCGGTTTCGGGATCGAGGATCGCAATCTCCTGATCGTCGTCGGTCGGGGCGTCCTGTCCCGGATCGTCGATGACGATGTGCTCGGTCAACGCGCGGGGTCCGGAGTCCTCACCGATGGGCTCGATGCCCATCTCGGCGAGCGTCCGCCACAGATCATCGAGGCAGGCCTGCGTGTCGAGCTTGAACGACGAGGCCCAACAGCGCCAGAAACGCCAGCCGACGCGCTCGAGGACTTTCTGGCGGGCCCAATCCGCGGTCCAACCGTCGATGTCGCGCGAGTCATCACCCTCGAGCTGAATCGCCAGGCGCCGGTCTTCGGCACCCTCGACGACGAGGTCGATGACGAACCCACCGACGCCGAGCTTGGGCACGACGCGGAAGCCCTTCTCCCGCAGCGCGTCGTAGACATCATGCTCGAAGTCGGTGGCGCACAGCGAAGCAGGGTCTGCGACCTCGCTCGGGGTCTCGCCCATCGGCCGGTCGAAGTGCTCGATGACCCGCGCCTTGAGGTCGTTGGGGTTGAGGTCGTCGAGCGACACGCTGCGAACCAGATACATGCGATCACGTGCTCGCGACAGCGCGACGTTGTAGCGCTGCTGGTAGACGACCGAGGTCTGGGACACGGCCTTGGGCGGGCTCGCAACCATGCTCAGGAACATGATGTCGCGCTCGCGCCCCTGGAACGTCGCGGAGTCCCCGCAGCTGATCCGGTGGGCGAGCATCTTGGCCTGACCGATCCGGCGCAGCAGCAGCTTCTCGATATAGACACCTTGTTGTGCACCGATCAGTGACACGACTCCGATCGAGCGGTTCGCGAACTGCGGGTCGGAGACCAGACGTTCGATCTCGTCGACGATCACCTTGGCCTCGATGACGTTGATCTTGCGATCGTCACGGCGACCATGCGGAACGTAGATGTCGACGAGAGGTGGATCGATGCGTTCCGACGCTTTCGCGATGCGCACCGGGACGATCTCTTCCGGGTAGAACCGGAAGCTGAACCGGATCAACGGCTCGACGCAGCGGAAGTGCTCGTCGAGCAGCACGCGACGCCCGGGGAAGACCGCGGTCGTGAGGTCATAGAGCGAACAGCCCGGCATCAGGAGATCGACGAACGGTTGGCCCGCGAGATGCTGGTTCTTGAGCTGGATCAGCTTGCGCTCCTCGACGAACGGCGCGGTCGGGCTGACCTGCTTGTCGTCACCGACGATCAACAGCTTCTTGCCGCGAAGCAGCACGGGCAGCGCGAGGATGTCGGACTGTGACGCCTCGTCGATGATTACGAGATCGAACGAACCGAGCTCGCTCGGCAGTGACTCCGACACCCGCCACACCGGCATGATCCAGCACGGAACGGCCGAGTAGCAGTCCTCCATCGCCTGTCGCGCGGCCCCGCGGTGGCGCTGGGCACGGACGCCGCCGTCGCCCGGACCGATGTGCCTGACCGCGGCCGTGAACCGGACGAGCGCGCTCTTCGCGCTGTCTGTCATGTTCACGTAGAGGCCGAGGAACGTGCGCAAGCGTACCAACTCGCCCATGAGCTCGGTCAGCTCGGCCTCGATCCGGCTGCGTTCGTGGGCGAGCTCACGGTCCCTCTCCCGCCCGTCGATCGCGCGCAGGAAGTTCTCGATTCGCTTGAAGTTCCAGCTCTCGCGCCAGTGATCGGGGGTCCACGGATCGTGACCGTCGGTCACGACGTGGGTCCGCAGCGTGTTTGCCCACTCGGGCGCGCCGCAACTCTCGATACGCGACGCGAGGCTGTCGACGAGCGTCAACGAACGGCGGTGGTCGAGGACCCGCGCGAGCTCGGCGACGAGCTTCTGCCATTCGGCTTTGATCTTCTCGGTGCTCGTGTCGGTGTTGCCGATCTCCTTCTCAAGGAACTCGCGCATCGCGTTCGTGATCGGCGAGTCATAGCCCTTGAGCTTCGTGGTCAACACGCGCAGCCTCTGGCGCGCGCTCTTGCGCTTCTTGCGCGTGAAGCTCAGCTCGCATGCTTCGATCGCCCGATCGACCTCGTGGCGCGACTTGTAGACCTCCTCGACCTCGATCCCGGTCGGGAACAGCTCGGGGATCTCGTGGCGCAGTCGTGGTGCGAGATCGTCGGCGGCGGCCTTGACGCGGCAGATCAGCTCGTGGGTCTCGGCGAGCCAGGTGCCGGTCGTCTCACCGAGGTCGCTGATCCGGGGTAGCTCGAACTCGTCCTTGACGCTCTTCCAGCGGGACACGAACCGACCGATGTCCTGGTGATAGTCCAGGTAGTCCTGGACCATCATCCACTCGTCTGTCGTCTCCGGCGTCTTGCCTTCGAACGTGATCGCCGCGAACTGCTCCTTGACTTCGTTCTGTCCGAACGCCAGCAGCGAGAACGGACGCTTGCCCTCGACCGCGCGGTCGACCGCACGACGCAGGCGATCGAGATCGCCGTCGAGCTCCGGCACGTATACCGGGTGGCGCTGGAACGAGCGCGAGCGCATCGCGATGCGGTCGAGGTCGGGAAGCAGCTGGCTGAACAGCTCGGTCGACTTGGTGCCCTTCTCGAGCCAGATGTGGAACAGGTCGCGCAGCCACCACCACCAGTACGACGAGACTGCATCCTGGATCTCTCCGAGCTCCTTGAGGTCGGCGAGCAGGCTCTCGGCCCGGTCGACGGCGTTCTCGGCGTCCGCGGCGAGCTTCGGGATCGCGTCCGCGGCGGCTTCTTCCTTCGTGGCGTTGACCAACCGGTCGTGGACCGCGGCGACCCACGCACCGTCCGCGAGGTCGCCGGGACGCGGGAGATCCACGCCGATGTACAGCAGGTCTTGTCCGAGCCGGGCACGCGCCTGACGGATCTCGGCGATGTCGGTCTCGTCGAACTTCGGCTCGAAGCGATCCTCGACCCCTGGGCTGTCCGGGAGCCACGCATGGCGATCGCGATCGGCGAGGACGACGTCGGCCAGCTCGGCCGGTGTCCGCGGCCGGCTGCCGAACAGCTTCGCTTCCGGTGGCGTGAGCTGCTTCTCCGCCCCCTCGCGTACCTCGTTCTCGCAGGTCGCGAGCTGCTTGCGGAGCTCGTTGATCTTCTGTTCCTTGGCGATGATCTGCTGCTCGATGTCTTGGGGATCGATCCGGCTGACCTCGTTGGCGAGGACCGCGACCGTGGCCTCGAGCTGCTCCATCCCCTCCTGATCCTTGGTCAGCAGGCTGATCGTCAGGCTGCGGATCTGCTCGGGGATGAACTCCTGCAGCACGTTCAGCGCCGACTCGCCCTGCGACGTCACGAGCACTCGGCGACCGGTCGCGAGGTAGTGGCAGATGATGTTGGAGATCGTGTGCGTCTTCCCGGTGCCCGGCGGACCTTGCACGACGACTCCGTCCGAGTCCTCGAGCTGGCGGATGATCTCGACCTGCGCCGGGTTGTATTCCTTCGGGAAGAACACGCGCTGGGCGATGTCGACGGACTCGGGGCGCGCCTCGTCGTCATCGTCCGCCTCGTCGTAGTGTCCGAGGGCGGACGCATCCGTCGCAAGATCGACACGGGTCGGCGAGTAGGTCGGCGCGCTCGACGGAGGCGTCACGAGGCGTAGCGCTGCGCTCGGGAGCTCGTCCGCCGCGTCGACGACATGCTTGAGCCGCTCGAGCTCGTCGAGGAGCACGTTCTGCGTGCGCGGTCGCGCGTAGATCGCCCAAGTGTCGGTGATCATCAGGGATTCGGTCGGATCCGGCAGCTGACGCCGCGACTCCGGGTCACGCATCCGAACATAACGGGCCGACGAGCTCAGCAGCGTCGAGGCAAGCTCGAGCAGGGGATCGAAGTGCTCGGGTGTGAACGGGTCGACGTCGATCCCGCGCTCTGCGAGCTGCTCGAGATACGCTTGCGCCTTCTCCTGGAACACGCCGAGCCCTGGGCTGTCGAGCTCCACGAACGGCTGCAGGTGGAGGCCGAGAGGACGGCCGCTCGGATAGACGCGGATCTCGTGCGTGCTGCGATCGATGTCGAGTTGTACGGGGATCTCCAGCAGCGGGTGCCGGAGCGTGCGCCTTCTGCTTCTCCAGAGCGCCATCCCGATGCCCCAGATCACCTCGATCTGTCCAGCAGCGGCCCCGCTCTCGAGCGTTTGCAGCAGGTGGAAGAAGTCGTCGTAGGCGCGGATCGCGCTCCGGCGGGGCAGCTCGGTCTTGGCCCAACGGCGCCAACTGGTGAGGAACTTGCGGACGGCTGCATTGGCCTCCTTGTCGCGACGCAGCCGGATCTCGACGTTGTAGAGCTTCTGCGAACCCTCTGACTGCTTCTCGGACGGCGTGATGTCCGATTCGTCGATGACACCCGCCTTGACGAGCTTGTTCGCTTCGCGCTTGGTCATCGTCAAGACGCGCGACGAACGTACGCGCGGCAGCTGATTCGGCTGGCGCGAGCGACGGATCCAGGGCTTCACGTCGCGCGGTGGCGACGGAGGATCCTTGCGCTGAAGACGTTGCAGCGCCAGCCAGTCGTTGTTGTTCAGGTTGAGCGACGCACCATCGAGCTCATGCTCGAAGTAGGCGAGCCGGGCATGCTCCTGCACGGAAAACGTCGAGCGTTCGGGGAGACGAACGACTTGTTGCACGTAGTCGAGCAGCTGCTTGAGGCGGTCTTTGCTGGCCTGGTCTGACATCTAGCCTTCCTTCGCATGCCCGTGTCATGACGGCACGGCACCTCTCTCTTTCTCGGCAGCGGGGGGAGAGGGGCTTGGGCGGGACTCCCGGGCGGAGCAAGCCCGCGATGGCATCGAGCGGTGGCAGCAGCCGAAGTGCAGTGCTGCTACGGCGCTGGCTGGAAGGTGGACCGATTGCGGGTGCCGGCTATTTGTCCAGCGTCAGCGGGACCGCGTTCGACACGCCGGCGATCGACAGCTTGCTGAGGTCGATCAAGAGGTATCCGTGGTGGAGCAGCGTCCCGACAATCGATGGTGGATAGCTCAGACTCGTAATCGCGAACCGCGCCGTTCCCCGGCCCTGGGCGTCCAAGATGCCTACCGAGTTCTGAACGAGGCTGTTCGGACTTCCGCCGAGGAACAGCATGTAGGGGTCGAAGTTCAGCGGCAACGTCAGGTTGGACGTGACCTTCACTCCGGGACTCGTCCCGCTCATCGACCCGAGCATGATGTAGACCTTCGAGGCATTCCGCTTGCCGGCGTTCAGCTGCAGCGTCTGTGCCTCGAGGTGCGACAGGGAGATCTCGTGTCGGTCCGACACGAGCGGCAGCTCGGTCCCGGAGAAGACGTACGCGCGACCCGGTTGACTGCTTCCGATCTGCGCCTGGTATGCACCCGCAATCAGATCCGGGACACCATCCTTGTCGACGTCCCCGGCGATCGCACACGCGTGTCCGAAGTAGTCCCCGGCCCGCTCGCCATCGATCCGGAACAACACCTGGCCCGTTCTGCCCGAGAACAAGGTCACCGCGCCGCTGTCGGTTCCATTGAAGTCCGCTCGATGTGCACCGACGAGCAGGTCCGGCCAGCCATCACCGTCGACATCTCCAGCACCGGACACCGGCTCTCCGAAGAAGTCTCCGTTGGAAGTTCCACTGAAGCTCATCAGGACCTTGCCGCTCGCCCCGGAATAGACCCTGGCGAACCCCTTCCCGGGGTTGGTGACGAAGAACTGGTTCGCGCCCACGATCTGATCGGGAGTGCCGTCCTTGTTCAGATCGCCAGCATTGGCAACCGAGTGACCCAGCAGGTCGCCGGGGCTGCCGTATGTCGATCGAATCGCTCGCCCGGTCGCGCCCGAAAGCAGCCTCGCGAGCCCTGCCTTGGTCCCGAAGCGGTGGTTGTTGGGTGCGCCCACGATGATGTCGCCCGCCCCGTCCTTGTCGATGTCACCGGCGCCCGCAACGGAGTGGCCGAAGAAGTCACCGGCCGCCGAGCCCGTCCACATCCTCAGCAGCTGCCCGGTACGACCCGAGAAGATCTTCGCGGCACCCGCGTTGGTCCCGTTGGTGTCGTCCGCGTGCACTCCGACGACGATGTCGGCGTACCCGTCCTTGTCCACATCACCGGCGCCGTCGACGGAGATCCCGAACGAGTCGCTGACGTTCTTGCCGTGGAACGCGTGCAGTGTGGACCCGTCCTTGCCCGAGAACACGAAAACGCTGCCCGCGTTCAACACGTTCGGATCGTCGAAAGGACTCCCGACGACGATGTCGGGAACGCCGTCCTTGTTGACATCTCCGGCACCGTTGACGGACCAGCCGAACTCATCGCCCGACGAGTCACCGAAGAAGCTGTAGATCTCTCTGCCGTGCCTTCCGGAGATCACGACTGCACGTCCGGCGTCGGTCCCTCGGGTATCGTCGCCTGGAGCACCGATGACGACGTCCACGTACCCATCCCCGTCGACGTCGCCGACCGGATTGGCGGAGAATCCAAAGCGATCTCCGGACGCCTTGCCCGTGAACGTGTAGACGTGACTCTGTGCCGACAGGCGCGGGCTGATCAGTACGAGAGGGGAGAACGAGAGGCAGGCAAGCAGGCAGAGTTTCATCGGACCGAACCTGGTCAGGAGGGACGCGCAGTCTAGACGCTCATCCTGCACGAGGTGAATGGCGATTTTCCGATGACCGTGGCCTCGCCCTAGGCCTAGGGGCCGCGCTGGCGGTGTCATCGGGGGTTCAGCAGCGTGGCGACCTGTCCGAGTCACGCACCGGCCGCGCGGTCACGTGCTCCGACGAGGTTCCTGATGTAGACATGCTTGCCCGACTTCGAACGTGGGATGTCGGTGACGCTCTTCAGATCAATGGAGAGTTCGCTCGGTAGGTGCTTGCGGATGAGGCGCTCGAACGTCGCTCGGTCTTCCGAGCGGAAGCTCGCGCCTGCGACGTAGAGGACGTCGACGTGATCCTCGGAGTCCTGGACCACCTGGGTGGCGCGTATGTTCTTCGCTCCGTACAGCAGGTGGCTGAGCAGTGCCGCCCCGAGACGACGCCCGCTCGGTGTCACGATACAGTCAGCCGCCCGCCCGAGGATCCTGTTGACAGTCACGAACTGACGCCCGCATGAGCACTCGTTCGGACCAAGCTCGACCTGATCGCCGAGCTCGTAGCGAATGAACGGCATCGCTCGGTTCCATAGCCCGGTGGCGATCACGCGGAACGCCCCGGGTAGTCCTTCGGCGGGCACCAGCTCCGTAACTCCGTACTCCGGAATGATGTGGTATTGCCCCTTCTCGCACGTGTGGATGTAGCACACGCGCTCGGCGGAGCCGTAGAAGTCGAAGACCTGACAGCCGAACGCTCTCTCGATTGTCGCGCGTGCTTCGGGAAGCAGGGTCTCCGACGAGGTCAGCACCGCGCGCATCGGCAACTCGACACCCCGGTCCAGGCAGCCCTGCGCCATGCGCAACGCAGCCGACGGATAGCCGACCAGCGCACGTGCGTTGTGAGTTCGCATCGCAGCGATGTACCGATCGATGACCGCATCACCGAGATGGTAGGTGGACAGCACCAACTCCTTCATGAATGGCACGTAGCGATAGAGCCTGCCTTCGGTCTGGTCGGGAGGAATGATGACCCGGCCGGTCAACATCGCGCAGACGTCGCGCTTGGAGATGCCGGCCCAGCTCCATTGGCGGCGCACGAACGCATGCTCTTGCCCGATGCTGGCAAGGTTCCGCCGCAGCTCCAGGGGCGTTCCGGTGGTCCCACTGGTATGAGACGTCCACAACGCCCAGCGCGGGAATCGCTTCGACACCATCTCGTCGCCGGCCGCTACGACGTGTTGCTTCGTGAGAATCGGAAACCGTTCGAGGTCCGCCAGGCTCCGGCAATCTCCCGGCTTGACACCGGCGCGATCGAACGCTCCGCGGTAGTACGGAACCGTGTCGTAGGCGTGGGCCAGCATGCGCTGCAGGCGCTCGAGCTGGTAGCCGCTCAACGACTCTGCTGGCATCCACTGACTCTTGTCCAACTCGCGCGCCGTCCAGCGAAACGATGGAAGGCCGCGGCGGACGATCCAATTGATCGAACCCGAGAGGATTCGCGAACAGTTCTGTCTCATCTCGCGAACGAACATGCCTAGCAGACCGTTGAAAAAATCATTTCGCGCCGGAGCGGCGTCTTTCAGCCCTGCTTCGCCTTCGAAAGCCTCGATGAAT
>Ga0055451_10000416_pt1 | contig 17071 bp, 10 predicted proteins | sample China_Galinas_PW_3_FD_57745 | JGI IMG/M metagenome (GOLD analysis project Ga0055451, IMG submission 57745) | Wetland microbial communities from San Francisco Bay, California, USA, that impact long-term carbon sequestration - China_Galinas_PWB_D2 | ecosystem: Environmental > Aquatic > Marine >... | reverse complement strand
GCGGCGAACTCGGCCTACAACTGCGTGCAAGGTGATCCGAACCCGGGCTACGCAGCGCTCGATCCCGACTTCGACAACGTCGGCAACAGTGCCAGCGTCCCACGCTTCGACGATCCGGCGTGGTTCATCGAAGCGGGTCCGAGTCACGCGAACGGTGTCGTGGTGCTGTTCCACGCCACAGCGCTCGGACCCAACGCGAACGGGATCACGGTTCCCGGCTGGTCTGGGCGGTTCCTCCTCGACGTCACCGACCCGTTGTTCGGCGTCGTCGGGGTCACGACGCTCGATGCATGGGGAGCTGCGACCGTCACCATCAAGCTCGGCGGGCCGAACTCCCGGATTCGCCCGATTGTCGCCGCGCTGCCAAGCTGGATCTCGCAGGCGGTCGCTCTCGTGCCGAGCGCCAATGGCGTCGCCGGCGAGTTCACGAACGTATTCACGATGCGACCCAAGAAGGGCTTCGGTTCCTCGAGCCCGTTCCGGGCGGCGAATCTCAGCAAGACGAGTCCCGTGTCGATCCCACGGGGACCGAGCGATCGTTCCCTCTATGTCCGCAACGACGGGCCGGGGACCGTCGTCGTCATGCAGTACGCGGGACAAACGCAGCTGCCCGGGTCCTGGACCGTGAACGACCGGACGGCGATGAGGATTCCGGCTTCGGCTACGACGACTCGGTTCGTGCTGAGCACTGCGATCGTGAAGCCCACATCACGCCACAGCGGCGTGAACGTGCTCTACGCCCTCAACTTCTGAAGTCGGAGCGGGGCAGGGGAGGACTGACTTCGTCGGACAGGCCTGACGCGAGCAGAAGTTCCGCGCGAAGTCGTGCCCGTCGTGAACTGTGCAATCGGACAGCGTTCGGCTCCAGGAGTGTCGAACAACCGGTCAGGCTCCGCAGGTGTCGCCGCGAGGCGCAGTCGTGACGGGCACGGTCGGGCTTTCTGCCGGTTTTGAGTAAGCCCGGCCCATGGCAATGATCGATCAGAGCCGAGAGTCCCCCTTTCCCCTGGAGTCCGTTGAGCGAAGCTCTATCGCACGAGCTACCCGTAGGCCAGGTCCTCGCGACCCTGTGGCGCCAGCGCTGGATCATCACGATCACGACGATCGTCGCGCTCGTCGCCGGCTTCCTGTACGTCGCGCGCCGGGGCACGATCTGGCGCGCGTCGTCGCGGATCTACGTCGAGCGTTCGGGGCCTTCGATCCTGAGCGCTGACAGCCTGCTGATGGCCGCCGGCAAGGACCACGCGAGCACGCAGGCGGAGCTGTTGCGCTCGACGCCGATCCTCAAGGCCGCGCTCGCACGGCCGGAGATCGGCGGGAGTCCCGTGTTCGACGAGGTCGACAACCGGGTCGCCTGGCTCAAGAAGTACATGCACGTCACGGTCGGGCGCAAGAACGACATCATCAGCGTGTCGCTCGACTCGAAGCTCGTCGCCGAAGCGTGCGCGGTCGTCAACGCGGTCGTCGATGCCTACATGGAGTTCCACTCGAAGCGCAAGAGGTCGACCGCCAAGGAGATCCTCGATCACCTGACGGCCCAGCGCGAGAAGCACCGCCAGGAGCTCGTCACGATCCAGGCCGCGCTGACGCGTTTCCTCAAGGAGAACAGCACGATCGGCCTCGATCGCAACGGCGCGACCAACTTCGAGCTCGACCGCCTGCGTGAGGCGTCGAACGCGCTCGCCAAGGCACAGCAAGACGAGGCCGCGGCCAAGGCCGAGCTCGAGCAAGCCCGCATGCTCGCCAAGAAGCCGGGCCTGATGCGCGAGATCCTGCAGATCCACGGCGGCCGCAGCGTCAGCGCCGACGTGTCTCGGCTCAAGAGCGAGGTCACGCGCAAGATCTGGGGCCTCGAGGCCCGGCGCACGGAGATCCTCGTCCAGGTCACGCCCGAGCATCCGGCCGTGACCGCGATCGATGAGCAGATCCAACGCCTGCGGACGCAGAAGGGCGAGATCGAGAGCGACGCCGAGGTGTTCGCGCAGCAGTACATTGCGTATCTCGAAGGTCGACTCGCGACCGCGAGCCGGGCCGTCGCCGAGCAGCAGAATCGGGTCGACGACCAGAAGCGCCGGTACAAGGACCTCGGCAGCAAGCGCGTCGACTATCTCGCGCTCGAGACCCAGAGAACGCAGACGCAGGACATGATCGACGACCTGACCGGTCGCATCAGTCAGATCAACCTCGCCGACATCAGCGAGGACGAGAAAGGGCTGCTCAACATCCAGATCCTCGACCCGGCCAAGGTCGAGACCGCGACGGTTGCGTCTTCGCGCGCCGCCGTGATCGCGATCTTCCTCTGCCTAGGATTGATGGCAGGCTTCGGCCTCGGATGGATCCGCGGTTCGTTCGACCAGCGACTGCGGACCGCCGAAGACCTGGCTGTGGCCGTCGAGCTGCCGCTGCTCGGGATGATCCCGCGCACGAGCCTCGACAGCGCGGAGGAAGACGCGATCTCGGGCTGGGACGCGCATCCGCTGCTCGCGGAGGCGGCGCGTTCGCTGCGCACCGCGGTCTACTTCGGCGTGCCGAAGGGGCAGGGCCGCGTGATCCAGGTCACGTCGCCGGAGTCGGGCGACGGCAAGTCGACCATCACCTCGCTCTTGGCGATTGCGATGGCCCAAGCCGGGCAGAGGACCCTCGTCATCGACGCCGATCTGCGCAAGCCCGATCAGGCCAACCGGTTCCAGCTGCACAACGAGATCGGGCTCGCGACCGTGCTCGCAGAGCTCGACGACGTCGACGAAGTCATTCAGCGAACTCGCGTCGACAACCTCGAGGTCATGGTCGCGGGACCGATTCCCGTGAATCCGACCGAGATGCTCAACGGCAACGTGTTCGAGGATCTGCTCGTCGAACTGAAGCAGAGCTACGACCGGATCCTGATCGATTCACCGCCGGTGCTCCCGGTCGCCGACGCGCGGATCATCGCGGCCAAGTGCGACTTCACGATCCTCGCGTTCCGCGTCGACAAGTCGACGCGCAAGCGGGCCGTCGCCGCCCACGAGGCCATCCTCTCGGTCGGCAGCCGCGTTCTCGGCGGAGTGCTCAACGACATGCCGCACGGTATCGGCTACGGCTACGGCGGGGGCTACGGCTACGGGCCGATGCAGGAGCAGGCGAACGGCTCTTCCGGGCGGTGAGTCGGGACGTGGAGACTTCGCGGCGACGACAGATTCTCCACACCGGCGTCGGGATGGCCGTGCTGCAGGGGTGCACGTTCGTCGCGAGCCTGAGAGTCGCTTCCGGGCTCGGGGCGGCAGGACAGGCGCGGTTCCAGGCGCTCGTGTCGTGCTGCATGCTCGCGACGTTGCTCGCCAAGCTCGGGCTCGACGAAGCGCTCGCCTACACGGTCCCGCGCGTCCAGCGCGATCATCCCGAGCGGGTCAGGGGGCTCGTGGCGTACGCGCTCGGTTTCGCGGCCGTGATCGGAACAGCGGTCGGGTTCGCGATCGACGGTGCCCGAGAGTTCATTGCCGGGTCGTTGTTCAGCATCACGGCGCTTGCAAAGGACCTGTGGTTGGCCACAGTCCTGACCCCGGTTCTGCTCGTGTTGTTGATCGGGCTGGGCGCGCTTCGCGGGCTCGCGCGGTCGGACCTGCGCGCGTACGCCTACTACTACGCGGTCGGACTGTCGTTTCTCGTGCTCGTCCTCGTGCTCGGTGGCGACGGGCTCGTGCAGGGCGAGGCGTATGCGGCCCGAATCCTCTCGTTCGCGCTCGGCGCGACGCTGTGCGTCGCGTTCGTGTTCTGCGTCGTCGGTCGCGGGCCGTGGACGCCCGTGGCCCGAGAGGTGCGCGCGCTGCACTCCTCGGCCGGATGGATGCTGGCGGTCGGAGTGTTCCAGTACATGGTCGAGCAGCCGCTCGTGGACCTGATGATCCTCAGCCACCACGTGAGCGACGCCGAGGTCGGGGCGTACTCGGTCGCGGCCAAGTTCGCGGCGCTGCCCGGGCTGATCCCGGCGGTGTTCGTCATCGTGATGGCGCCGTACTTCGCCAGGCACGCCGCCGCCGGCGACTCGGACGCTCGCGATCGTGCGTACTCACGGATGTCGCTCTACATCGCTCACCTGAGCATCATCGCGTGCGGTTTGCTGTTCTTCACCGGTGACTACCTGCTCGTCCTGATCGGCCGGGAATACACCGTCGCGGGTGACTGGCTCAGGGCGTTGCTGCCCGGCTACCTGCTCGCCGGCTTGCTCGGCATCAACTCACCGGTGCTCCTCGCGTCCGGCAAGGCCCGGGTCGAGCTCGTGTTGATCGCGTCGGCCGCGATCGTGATGGCAGCGCTCGGCCTGCTGTTGACGCCGCGGCTGGGCGGGATCGGCATGGCGGCCGCGACCGCGACCGCGGTCGGGTTCCTCGCGCTGATCCGGCGCTTCGTGTGCCGGCGGATCGTCGGCGCACGGCTCTTGTGGTCGTGGCCCGAGCTCGGCGTGCTCGTGATCGCGGCCTGCCTCGCGATCGCCGTGCGTGAGTGGAGCTACTCGGATGCAGCCGCGGCCGTCGTGTTTCTGATCACCTATGGCGGGGGCGCAGCGCTCGTGAGGCGGCGAGCCCAGAACGGTGCGAGGCCGACTGGAGACGGGGGGCGATGATGCCGATCTCGGAGGTCATGCGGACACGCGGCAGCCTTGCGAGACATCACGGGCCGATTCCCGGGCTCTCCGGGGTCCTGGTATTCGTGCCGCTGTTCGTCTCGCTGCTCGTGAGCGTGCTCGATCTCGCACCCGGCGACGCGATCGCGGCCCAGGTCCTCGCGTACGGGGCGACGATTCTTGCGCTCGTGTGGTGTGCGGTGTCCCGCCGGAGGTTTCTGACCGATGCAGCGTGGCTGTTCCTGCTCGCCGGGCATGCGATCTGGTTCGCGCTCTCGGCCGTGTACCAGGTGCTCGCGCCCGATCTGTGGTTCGGAGACTGGATCGGGATGCCCGTCCCGGACGCGGCGCTCCTGCGCGCAGGTCAGTTGATCTCGGTGTTCCTCGCTGCGAACGGGGTCGCTTACCTCGTGGTCAAGGGCACGCGGCGTCCGCCCGGTTTCGGGTTGCCCGAGGGGTTCGTCGTGCCGCGCGCGCATCGCGTGTTCGTCGTGCTCGCGCTGTTCGGGGTCGGACTCGTGCCGTACGTGATGTACGGAGGTGGGATCGCCGAGATCATCGACGGGATCCTCGCCGAGCGCGGCAGCAAGGCGTGGACGAGCGGCGTCAACGCCGTGCTGATCTCGTCGAGTCAGAACACGTTCTTCTGGATCTCGCGTGCGTTCCTCGTCACGGGGACCGTGATGTCGGGCGCCTACTTCCTGCTCGACCGCGCTTCTGGACCGATCGAGCGGCTCGTCCACGGCGGGGTCTTCGGGTTGACGCTGTTGATCGTCTACTTCGACCAGGGCACGCGCTCGTACCTCGCGATGGCCGTGCTCCCGCTCGTGGTCTTGTTGATCCAGCGGGCCTCGTTCTTCCGCGGCGCGTTTCGTCCCAGGCGGCTGCTCGGCCTCGCCGTGGCGCTCGCCGTCGTCATGGTCGTCGCGACGCAGTTCCAGGAGCTGTTCCGGACCGAGCACGATCGCGAGCGTCTGGACGAAATCACGTTGCTCGACCTCGCGAGCCCGCAGCAGGACATCGACTTCTTCACCGAGACCGCCAACGCCGTCGTCGTCGCCGAGGACTATCTGCCCGAGCCTCTGCACGAGAGCGCGCTGCTGTTCTTCGCGATCAACCCGGTCCCGCGCGTGCTCTGGCCCGAGAAGCCGGTACCCGTCACGCAGTGGCACTACACGCTGTATCGCTGGGGGATCGACATCTTCGAGAAGGGCGGCAACGCGCTGCCGTCGGTCGTCGGACAGTACTACATGGGTTTCGGAGTGCTCGGTGTCGTGTGGATCGGGCTCGTGTTCGGTGCGTTCGCCGGGTTTCTCGGGCGGATTCTGAGCCGTGACGAGCCGCGGTTCGAAGTCGTGCTCGTCGTTCTGTCGGCGCTCACGTTCCAGTTCCTGTCGTTTCGCTACTTCGCGCCGAGCTTCCACTACGCGACCGTGCTGCTGTTCGTGATCGTGTCGGGCTACTCGTGGCACGCCCGGCGCGCGCGGTCCGCACGTTCGGGCAACCGATCCGTCGTGCAGCGCGAACGTATCCTGGTCGGTCGCGCGCCCTGAGCGCTCGCGCACGCGGTCGATCGCAGCGCAGTCCCGCCGCGTTTCCGGGGGGAGACGAAGTCGAGCTCTCGACGGTGTTCGTCGACCTCCGTGCCTCGACTCACCTCAGGTCCTTGCTGTCCGAGGCGCTCAGGCCCGTCGCGACGGACCGGGCCTCCGACGATGCAATTGCCGGCTCGGGGACGAGCAGCATGCCGGTGCCCGGGCCGATTTCGATCTCGATCCTGCCGGTCGCGTCGGGTGCAAAGCTGCGTCCGCTCCCCTCGTCGTGCAAGGACCACGCGGCCGAGAGTCCGACGCGGCGCAGGTCGACTTCGACCGTGGCCGGCTCGCGGCCGCCGTTGGCGGTCACGAGTCGAATCGAGCCGTCTGCAGCCTTCCACGCGCTGCACGGCGCAGCCCACTTGTGCAGCGTCTGCATGCTGTGCGCTGCGTCGATCAGTAGCTGGACCTGCATCTCGTGCGTATCGCCGCCGACGACCGGATCGGCGAGCATCTCGCCATACACGAGCCACTTTCGCGCCTTGTCGCGCAGCGCGATCAGCCGCTTCAGGGTGTCGCGGTGGTGGATCAGCGCATCGTGATACGGTTGCGAGAACTCGATCTCGTAGAACAGCTTGCCGTCGCGTAGCGCGATCTCGCTGCTGTTGAGAATCGCGCCCCAAGTGAAGCCTTCGGCCAAGAGCCGGGTCATGTTGTTCTGGTCGATCGGGCCATAGGCATCGGGTACGGCGGCGAGCGTCCCGGGGCCCTGTGCCTCGTCGGCCGGCCAGAACAACGTGTAGCCGCTGTAGATCGCCTGGAAGAACGGAACGCCGCGCGTGTGGTCGTCGTCCTTGTAGGTCCTTCCGAGCGTGCCGACCGCTCCTTGCGCAGCGGCTTCGGGGACCAGCCACTCGAACGCGGACTCGTGAATGCTGACGAAGTCCCTTCCGACAGCGTTCGCACCTTCGCGCTGCTTGCGCAGCAGCCTCGCGAAGCCTTCCCACGCCTCACGCGTGACCCCGAGCGCGCGGCCCGCCGGACGCTTCCAGTCCGCGTAGCCGACCTGTGCCGGATAGTCGACGTAGAACCCGCTCATCCCGCTCTGGAGCGCGTGATAGGCACCGAGCACGTAGTGCCACTCGGCGAGTCGGTCCGATGACGTGTCCATCATCAGGTGGGTGTACGGAACCGAGTACAGGTCCTGGCCCGACTGTTCGAGCACCGGGTTGCCCTGTCGGTCTTCGAGTCCGTCTCCACGGAGACCGAATCCGTCGAGCAGCGGGTTCTTGAGATCGAACGCCCCGGGCCGCGTGTAGCCGATCACGTGGATGTCTTCGGGCAGCAGGATCTGCGCCTGGGCGGCCGTCCATGGGTGGGGGACGTAGGTCCCGTGACGGCCGAGGTCTGTGGTGCGGTCATACCAGAACCACAGGCCGACCAGCACGTTGTCGGCGGCGAGGTCCTGCTTCAAGCGACGCAGCTCCAACAACGGCGCCGGGACGTTCGGATTCATGTTGTACGGGTAGAAGCCCCAGCGCTCGGACACGAGCAGGTCGAGCTCCTTCATCCACTGCGGGATGTCAGTGCGTTGTTCGATGTGTCCTCGCGAGAGCAGCTCGCCGGGGTCGGTGGCTTCGGTTTCGAGCCACGCGCGATACATCTTGGCGGCGTGGAACCAACCCGACGTCCGACTCGGATCGAACTCGAACGGCGCGATCCGAATCGCGACCGGGGTCTCGGCGGTGTTGTCGCCGTCCGGCACGACGCGCGCGTAGAACTCGAGCGCGAGGCTCGCCGAGGTACGAGGGCCGTCGCTGGCGAACCGGAACTGCTTGGGCTCCGTGCCGCGAGGATCGGTCGCGAACATCACGAGGCCCGAGCCATCGTCCGCGTAGTAGCAGGTGACCTGCGTGCTCGCGGCCGAGAAGGTCCTGACCGGGCGGTCGTGCGGAATCGTCGTCGCCGGCTCATCGAACTCACCGCCGCTGAAGACGGGGACGATCAGCCGTTGGATCCCGGGCTCGTCGCGGTACTCGAGCTGCACGCCGAGCGACTCGACCTGCATGTCGCCGGGCAGCGAAGTGACACGAGCACTCAGATCGTACGCGCCTGACGCGCTCGGCCCGATCACATCGAGCTCTGCGTGCAGCGAGAAGAACCCGAGCTCGCTACTGAAGATCGGGACCGCGAACCGGTAGCGCACGCCGCCGGCGACCACGACCTGGGTGGTCTGGTTCCAAGGCGTCGAGCTGTCGATCACGAATCGAGTCGAGCCGCTTCCGTCGGCAGCCTTGCAGATCGAGACCGCGAGCGAGGGGCCGCGGAGCAACCGGTGGGCTGCTCCGGCGCCGGGGAGCTGGACGGCCTGTGCCGTGGCCCCGGCCGCCAGAGTGATCAGGGCCGCAAACGTCGCGGCCACGCGAGTTGCGATGCTTTGGGTGTGGTTGGACATGTGTACCTCCGTGCTGGGGCCGCTACAGAGGTCCAACCGACATCGAGCGTAGGGTGTGGCGCGGGTTTTTTCGGCGGAGTCGAAAACGGGGAAGTTCTTCCAGCAGCCACGTCGGGCGCAAGAACTTCGCGGTTTCTACCTTCGGTCCGGCGACCGAGTCCCCTGATCTACAGCTGGGACGGTCGCATCCGTCACAACCTTGCAGCTATCGCATTTCCCTCGCGGCAGGCCTTTCGACCCGTCACGGAGACAATCTTGCAGGAACCTGATCGCCCAACCGGCGCCAGCACGGATCGCGACGAACGAGATGCGACGTTGATCCGCTACGTCCGCGAAGCCCTCGAGCGCCGCGACCGCGGCCAAGAGGTAGATATCGAAGAGATCTGCGCCGCGAACCCCTCGATGGTCTTCGCTGTCGCGGAGGCACTAGGGATTCAGTCGTCTCTTTCCGACATCCAACGGGCATCGACACTGATTGATCCGATGCTCGGCTCCATGCTGAACGGGCGTTACGAGATCATCGAACGCGCTGGCCACGGAGGCATGGGGATCGTGTATCGCGCGGTCGACCTCGAGCTCGGACGTTCGGTCGCCGTGAAGCTCATGCAGGCGGTGCACGAAGACGCGACCGAGCGATTCCTCCGCGAGGCGAAGGCCCTAGCGGCTTTCGAGCACGAACACGTCGTCCCGATCTACGACTTCGGACGGACGGAGGCTGGTCAGTTGTTCCTTGTATTGCAACACCTCCGCGGTGCCTCGCTAGCGGATGTGCTGCGGCAATCGCCGAGACTGGACAACGGGCCCGGACCGCCACCCGGTATCGCGTGGCTCAGCGCTGTCATCGGAGCTCCCCCTCCTTCTCGCAAGAGTTGTCTGCAACTGTACCTGTCTTGGCTCGCCGACATCGCGAAGGCGCTCCGCCATGCTCACGGGTCAGGGCTCTATCACCGTGACGTAAAGCCCGCGAACATCTTCATCGACGAGTCCTACAAAGCCGTGCTGATCGACTTCGGGCTGGTCAAGCGGCAAGAGGACATCGATTCGGCCTCCGTCGGCTCGGCGGTCGGCACTCCTCCGTACATGGCTCCCGAGCAGATACACGGCCGAGGCAAGGATCCGCAACTCCTCGACGTGTACGGATTGACGGCGACTTTCTATCACATGCTCGCGGGGCGTCCCCCATACGAGGGTCGCGACGTCGACGTGCAGATCTCCCGAGGGGAAACGCCGCCGCCGATTCACAAGTTGAACCGCCACGTGCACCGGGATCTGAGGGCCATCATCGAGCACGGAATGGCATTCAGCCCGAAACAACGATACCCGACGATGGCAGACCTCGAAGCCGACCTGCGCGCCGTCCTCGAGCACAGACCGGTGAGCGTCCGGCCGTTGTCGACGCCTGTGCGGCTATGGCGAGCGGCCAGGCGCCGCCCGCAGCGAGCAGCGCTGATCCTAGTGTCCGTCGCAGCCCTACTGTTGACCGGAATCGTGATTCCGCTGTGGTCGACTTGGTCAGCGAAACAACGCAGGGAGAAAGCCGCGGCGCTGGTTGCGACGATTCCCGCGCGGCTGTGTATCGAAGGATGGCCCGACAAACGGATGGCGGTCTCGTTGTCCGCGGAACGTCGGAAGGACATCGAGTTGCTGACGCAGATCCTCGACCTTGACCCTCACGATCTGCGGACGTTGCTGCTGCGAAGCGCGCTCAGGTTGGACGACGGAGACCCGACGGGGGCTGCCGAAGACCTGAAACGACTCTCTGAACTCGCGCGGACGCCATATCTTCGCGCGGTGGCTGTGCGATACAGCCAGGCTGTTGCCTCCAACAAGCGTGGCGTTCTCGCCGTGGACTTGGACGGACTTCCCGAGCCCACTTCACCGGCCGATCACTTCGTCGCTGGATTCCACGAATTGCGCAACCGCCACGTCCGCGGTTTCGCGAGGAGGGCGCTCGCCCATCTGACAGCCGCCATGGAGAGCTACATCCCCGCCCGCGATCTACGACTCTTGGCGCTGCTGGGCGTGGCGGACGGATCCCCGCGCAAGGAGAAGGATGCCTTGTGCCGGGAGGCATACGAGCAAGCTCTGATTCTGGAAGGCATTTACGGCAACCACAAGACGGCGCGAACCCGGAGCGTCATGGGCACCGCGTTGTTGCTACAACGCGAGTATGGCGAATCAATCACGTACTTCGAGCAATCGCTATCGATACGGCCGGGGAGGCACGGGCCGTACCAGAACCTCGGAGTGGCCTATCGGAGGCTGAGAGACTATGCCAACGCGAAGAAGTACCTGAAGCTCGCGGCGAGCGTGCGACCCGAAATGTGGAATACGAATTTCAACCTGGCACTGGTTCTATCCGAGGAAAAGGACGTCGAGAACGCGCTCGCCGTTGCCAGACGCGTTGAACACCCGCAGCGCCCGTGGTTTCGCCACAGCCTCATCGGAAACATCTATTTGCAACAGGCGTTCTTCGCGGAAGAGATCCCCGACGAGGATGCCGTTCGAGAGTTTGCCACCCTGGCTCGAGGCTGTTTCGACACTGCGCTGAAGATCCTGCGACGCTTGGGGGCCAGGAGCTCGCGAATCGAAAACAGCCGCAGCCTTGCAGAATACCTGCGCTCCAACGATGTCGAACAAGCATGGTTCGCGTTTCTCGAGAGCGTCAGTTCGGAACCAAGCAATCCGACGAACCTCTGGAACCTGGCAGACATGTTGCCCCGCGATGGGTTGAGCTCCAGCGCGACGAGAAGGCTTCGTGTGTTTATCAAGAAACTATCGAAGGAGTTGGCTCCGCAACTGAAGCGGATGCGCAAGTAGCACCCGGTATCTGGAGCTCGCTCGTACGAGGCATTTGTTGCCCCATCTGCCCCCCCCCCAAAAGAACCTATTGCTACGCTCTGACAAAACAACGAAGGATTGAAACCATGTCGAACCCAATAGAGCAGTACCACCCAAGCCTGCATATTGCTAAAGCGGCTTTGATCTGCGTGCTGTTCCTGCCGTCGGTAGAAGGTTCTGCGCAATCTCCGAACGCGGAACCACAGTTCTCGCAGGGGCCGCTCGCGTTCACGCCGGCGGCGTTCTCCTACAAGGCCGTCGGCGGCGTCGAGGGGGCTGCCATTCGCATGAAGCGACCCGGATTCAAGCAACTCGAGGCCAGATTCGTATCGCCGCCGGGTCGTCCAAACTACGACAAGGCAACCGACTTCTCGGGCCTTGCGGCAAGCTTGAGGCCAAGCGGGCCGCTAGACATCGACGCGATGTCAGTCGGACTCGACTGGGTCATGGCAGACAGCGCTGGCCACGTTAGTGTCGACGACAAGCGATGGGGCATCGTCTCCTTCTCGGTCACACACAATTCGAAGGGACTGCCGAACTCCACGATCTCCAAGGAGTCGACACGTGGCAGTGACATCTTCGCTTTCATCCCGAGGCACGCGAACAATTCGCTTGCATCTGGACCGAAGGAGAGATTCGAAAACAAGACTGTCAGAGCACTTGACTCCACCGAGATCGCAAAGGACATGCCGAGTGGAGCGGAGATCGATGCGTTCGATATCCACATGAACTTGTACAGGCTCGACAAGGACATCTACGACACGGTGAAAGCCTGGGGCAACAGGTACGGCCTTGCGCAGCCCAAGTTCTACTTCTCGGTGTCAGCGGCAACAGCGGATCGAATCCCGGATGGATGGAACCATTCCGCCAAGAAGAGTGGCGCCACGATATTCGAGCGAACCTGGTTGGGTGAGAGATGGTCCGTTCCAAAGGTCTTCCTTGACTGGTCGCAGTTCAAGGGAGTCGGGCCCACATTCGATGTTGTTGCTATCGCCGTCGATGCTCGACAGAAATGTCTTCTGCTATCCATCGTGGAGCCCGAGGGAAGCACCTGGAAGACGTACAGAAACCCGCTGCTGTACTTCAGCTACGCCGCCACGGAGTCTTCGGCCGAGCTCCAAGTCTACAGCTACGGGGACGACGACCCGGTCTCTGACGACGCAGACCTCAAGGACACGGATACGATCGACGGGGTCTGCTCGCTCGATCCGACGTTCGTGTCACCAAAAGATGTGTCTCCCGTTGCATTCATGATCGCCACACCGGTCAACCGTCAGGGATATAAGTACGGTACGACAACGCTGACCTTCCCGAAGGTGGGCTCGCTGAGTGCGAGCGCGTTCCGGGACCACAGGGGTAGCGATCCTGCCACGGGGATCTTGTTTCAGATGTACGCGGCCGGCTGGCCGCAGGCCGGCCCTGGAGACGGGTTGACGGTGCATTACCTTAGCGTTCCGCCCGGGAGAATGCCGCTGGAGCCTAGGCCGCGCGCGCGCAACGCGGCCTGCCCTGGGTCGCCGGTGGAGTGTGTCGTTGGCATCCCGCTGGTTGGCGGCAAGATCTCCTATGGATGCCACTGGTTCGCCGGAGTGACACCGTTCGTGGCGGACGTGGCAGAGGCATTCCCGGCAATGATGATGACCCCGTTTGTGTTGGTCCAATGACCTCGACAGACGCGCAGAGTGCAAGCTCAGCAGGATCGCGCACGAACCTCGCCAGGCTGGTCGCCGCCGCGGGCGGTGGCTGCCGCGAGGCGCAGGACGAGATCGTTCGACGGTTCTCGCCTATCGTGCGCAGTCGTGTCCATCGCTGGCTCGAGCGGGATTTCCGTAGGCGCCACGGCTGGATGCTTGCGGCGTTCAGCACGGGCGACATTGTGCAAGTCGTGTTCAGCGACATTGTGCGTCGCCTGGGCAAGTTCGAGTTCCTGGGCGAGGCGAAGTTGGTCGGCTACCTGTGCACTGCGGCCTACCGGGAGATCCTCGGACTCATCGACTACTACACGGCGGACTGCCGCGATCCGGCTCGCGAGGAAGGTGCTCCCGGCGGCGTGGGGGCGGTGGAATCGCGACGGGAGACACCTCCTGCAATCGCAGCGGGTCTACGCGAGCAGCTCGCGATCTTCCGCGAAGTTCTCGAGAGCTTCCCGGACAGACGACGGCTGCTGATCGAGTTACGGCTTGTCGAGAAGGAACCGTTTGCAGCGATCGCGGACAAGCTCAACTACGCTTCGGCGGACTCGGCGCGGCAGGCGTTCTACGATGCGCACGCGAAGTTGCTCGTCGAGCTACGAGCCCGCGGCATGCACCTCTCCGGGCAAACCGAGCCCGGCGAATCGCCATAGATCGATCGAATGGAGTCGGTGCTCTCTGGCGCCGAGATCGAGGTGGTTTCGCCGGGTCAATGCTTGACGCGGTGCACCGTCACCACGGCGACGGGGTTCCGCCAGTCGTGTTTTGCCGGGACGAGATCGGCGATGCCGTGGATGCCCGCATGGACGTGGACGAAGCCCTCCGCACCGTTCGTCGCCCGCTTGAAAGCGTTTCCGAACGGCGGGCCGGGGATGAACGCGCCCATCTCGTTGTTGGCTTCGCTTCCGGCGTCGTAGGCCGATGCGTGGAACTCGAGCCCTTCTCGCTTGACCGATTTGCCCAGCGATACCCCGTTGAGGGCGGTGAATGCATCGTTCGTCGTGACCAACATGCTGAACAGTGAAAGCGAGTCACCCGCACGCAGCCGGACCTTGACCGTTTCACCGGGCATGATCGGGCCCGCCTTGCCGGTTACGACCGCGACCTCGCGGACGTGACCGTTGTCCTGCAGCTGCTTCATCAGCGGACCCGGCAGGCCGTCCTCGGCGAGCTTCACGAGCTCGTCGCTCGCTGCATGCCCGAGCGTGAACACCGGGGTCATGCGGCGGTCGTGCGTGGCGACGACGAACGGTGACATGATCTGGCCGCGTGTCACGTTCGTGATCGAGATCTCGTAGCGGTCCTTGGGGCCCACGCGGGTGCTGGGGATGAGCATCGAAGCGGGTACCAGCGCCAGGGCCAGTAGACCGGAAACGAACGGGATGCGACTCATGGACTCTGCTCCTTTCGTGCTGAGGGGGCAGGTCGCAACGCTACGAGGCCCGGGTAAGCAACTGGCAAGGACCGGTCAAGGCTTGGGTAAGGCCTGAGCTATCGCGAGGAGGCGCCCGGAGCGCCTGGAAGATCGAACCAGATCGAGGTGCAGTCCGGATCGGATTGGGCTCCGACGTCTCCGTGATGGCCCTCGACGATCATCTTCACGATGGCCAGGCCGATACCTGCTCCGCCCGTGTCTCGGGAGCGCGACTTGTCGGCCCGATAGTAGTGCTCGAAGATCCAGGGCAGGTCTTCGGTGTCGATCCCGTCGCCCGGATTGCGGAACGTGAATCGGACGTGGTCGTCGGATCGCGTGACCCGGATCTCGGTCCACGATCCATCCGGCGAGAAGTGCAGGCAGTTCTCGAGCAGGTTGCCGAGGACCTGCCGCATCTGATCCCCGTTGGCTTGGATCTGTACCGGACGCTCCGGAAGGGACGTGCGGATCTCGATCCTGCGCTCCTCGAAGCGAGGCCGAAACAGCTCGACGGACTCCGAGACGAGGCCGACAGCGTCGACCTTGTGCACGGAGAGCTCGCGGGCTTCGCGGCGCGCCGAGCTCAAGAGGTTCTCGGTCAGGCGAACGAGCCTCAAGAGCTCGGCGTGCAGGTTGCCCAGGACTTCGTCATCCGCTTCGACGAGCCGATCCTGCAGGGCTTCGATGTATCCTCTGATGTTGGTCAGGGGGGTTCGCAACTCGTGGGCGACGTCGACGATCATGTTCTTTCGCAGGCGGTCGTTGCGAGCCAGGCTCTCCGCCATCCTCGCAAACGCGGTAGCGAGCTCGCCGAGCTCGTCGCGAGTCGCGGCCGGTGTGACGCACTCGTAATCACCCTCTGCGATCCGTCGCGTGCTCTTCAGCATTTGCTCGATCGGTGCGAGGATTCGCCGCGTCAGCCACAGGCACAAGAGGAACGCGATCAGTGTCGCTGCGAGACCGACCTCGATCAGCGTGCGGTGATTGGCCGACAGGAACATCTCGTGCACGTCCGTCGGCTCGACGTCGTACTTCTTGATCAGGGCCATGAAGTAGTCCGCGGCCAACAGGTCCATCGAAAACCACACAGCCACGATGACCAGGAGCAGCACGAGGAGCTGCACGGCCAGGATCTTGAGGATCAACGGGACTCGGATCATCTGGTGTCGTTCGCGTCGGCCAGGAACCGGTACCCGAATCCGCGCACGGTGAGCAGATGTCGGGGTCTGTGAGGCTCGGGCTCGAGCTTCTGGCGGAGATTCGCCATGTGGACGTCGATCGCCTTCAGAACCACCGACCCGCCGTTCGGATACAGAGCGGCGAGCAGCTCCTCGCGGCTGTAGGTGCGGCCCGGTCGGCGGAGTAGCGCGCTCAAGAGTCGGTACTCGGACGGCGTCAGTCGCACTTCCTTGCCGTACGAGGTCGCGAAGTGTGCTTCCGTGTCGATGGCGATCGGTGGCGCGCTCGTTCGGCTCGCACCGGTCGGAGCGCTCTTGGCTCGCCGGAGGATCGCTTTGACCCTCGCGACGACCTCTCGCGGGCTGAATGGCTTGACGACGTAGTCGTCGGCCCCGAGCTCGAGTCCGAGCAAGCGGTCGTCTTCCTCTTGTCGGGCCGAGACGATCAGGATGGGGAGGTTGCCGACCTTGCGCAGGCCGCGACAGATCTCCCAGCCGTCGAGTCCCGGCAACATCAGGTCGAGAATGACGAGGTCGGGGTTCTCGCTGGCAGCGAGTGTCAGACCGAGGATCCCGTCATGAGCCTCGACGACTGCATAGCCGGCCTCCTCCAGGTAGATCCTGAGGATCGATGCCGTCTTCTCGTCATCTTCGACGACGAGGATCTTGGTCTCGCGAGGCTCCAACGCATCCACTCTTTCGACCCGGCCAGCGGGGACGGTCACTTGCGGTCTGCTGCTACCTAGGCGTTCCTGAAGCTCGTGTGAAGTCCCGGCCGACGAGTTCGGGGCAAGATTCGCCGAACTCGACATTCTCGGGAGACGCTTCTCTCTGGTCGATCTCCGACTTCGTTGAAGGTCCCGGCGCACGAGCCGTCCGACGGCGCGTCCACCGACCCGAAACCTGTGCACGGAGCGAACCATGAAGGTCTTGATCCCCATCCTGTTGGCGTCGCTCGCGGGCGCGCTGCGCCCACAGCAACGAACGGTTCCCTACGAGAAGTTCGCAACCGCGTTCGCTACGAGGAACGGGATCGAGGGCCCGCCCGACGGCGGGAAGTTCGAGCAGGCTCTGAACAAGCACTGGGTCCGCCTGTCGGTCGCGGGGGTCACCGTCTGGTATCCGGTGGAGTCGCTCGGCCGCAGGTCCAGCGTCGCGCGGTTCGGGCAGGCCTTGACGGCAATCCTGGAGGCCCAGTTGACCCTGTCGGACTGGATGACGGGAGAGCGCGGCAAGCCCCTGTCCAGCGCTGGACGGAGTCTTCGCAAGTGGATCCAGTCGTGGCAGAAGCGTTCCATCGGCAAGAAGATCGGGGGCAGCGCCGGTGATCTGCTCGACCTGCTCCGGGCGCCCGACG
>Ga0055451_10000413_pt1 | contig 17155 bp, 12 predicted proteins | sample China_Galinas_PW_3_FD_57745 | JGI IMG/M metagenome (GOLD analysis project Ga0055451, IMG submission 57745) | Wetland microbial communities from San Francisco Bay, California, USA, that impact long-term carbon sequestration - China_Galinas_PWB_D2 | ecosystem: Environmental > Aquatic > Marine >... | reverse complement strand
ACGGACTCGGGTTGTGGGAGCCAGCGAACCACGCCTCGTCGGTCTGAGGCGGAGCCTCGTCAGCCCTAGTAGGCGCGCGCGAAGGCGACCCGTCCCTGACCCCGCTTGCCCGAGGCTACGGTTTGCGATCGACGGCCCGCTTGCGAAGTCGGCGGATCTTCTTGAGCGCCTCGTTCTCCGACCGCTGTGCATGGTAGAGGTCCCATCGCAGCTGCAGGTTCATCCAGAAGCCCGCAGACGTGCCGAAGAACTTGGCCAGCCGGAGAGCAGTCCCTGGTGTGATGCCGCGACGCCCATTGACTAGCTCGTTCACCCTCTGGTAGGGCACTCGGATTGCATCGGCGAGATCTCGTTGGGTCAGGCCGAGAGGTACGAGAAACTCCTCGAGGAGCATCTCACCGGGGTGAGTGGGGGGTCTGTGTGTCGGTACTCGGACCATTGGATTCGGCTGTCAGTGGTAGTCGACGATTTTCGACTCGCTCCGGGCCATCATCGACCCAAGTGAAACAGATCCTGTATTGATCGTTGATTCGGATACTGTGCTGCCCCGCCCGATCGCCGGTAAGAGCCTCCAGGCGGTTCCCGGGTGGGATGCGGAGGTCAGCCAGGCCTTCAGCCGCGTCGAGCTGATCGAGCTTCCGGCATGCTGTTCTCCATAGCTCTCGCGGCAACGCACCACGAGCGGCTCGGGTCGATCGGCCGTTGAAGATGTCCTCTGTCGCGGCGTCACGAAACGAGCGGATCACAAATGCATGATAGCACGGCTATCATGCTATCACCATTCTCTCTTGCTGCCGGTCTTGGTGAGCTTGCTTCTGATCCGCCGCTACCACTGGCTCCTCACCCGTCTCGAAGCGCTGCCGCCAGCCGACCGAGAACTGCGTGCGCTCGGGCCGTGTCCGAGTTGCGGGGTCGAGGTCCGGTCGAGTCCGTTCCACGTTGCACCAATCGTCTCGGGGACAATTGGTGCAACTACGATGTGCCAGTGCTGATGATCCGCTCCATGATCCGACGGATCCGCTCGGCCTGAGCCCGAATGCTGTCGGGCGACTCGTGTGGATCGACGCCTTCTGCGACCGAGCCTGCGACGATCACGCAGACTGCCCGGCCGTAAGCCACAGCGGTGACGTAGCGACCCGCCCTGGGCTCTGATGGGACGAGGCCGAGAAGCTCTGCCGCACGTGCTTCGCTGGGTGTCTCCACGATCCAGGCCACCCACATGTGGCTGAGAGAGTCACCGAGGCGTCGGGCGATGCGGGCGCTGACACTGACAGTTGCCGGGCATTCCGTCAGTAGCTGTGTGACCTCGTTCTCGTGCTCGCGCGAGCACCATACCGTCGGGAGCTCGGTAGCGACCGTGATCGTACCGGTCGGATAGTCGCCTTCCCGTAAGCCCGCCAGGATCTCGCGGGCGATCTGCAACAGCGGAAGGGTCGGCGAGTATGCGGCATACCCGGTTCCGACCATGCCGACTCGGCCGTCGATACGAGTCTCGACGAAGCCCCAGTCGGCGAGGTCGGGCCGCTTCTTGCCGGCTCTAGAGAGCCTCTCGGCGATCCCGCTCGTCGCGAGCTCCGCGGCTCTCGACAACGCGTCGCTTGCGTCGATCTCGAACGCCGCGTGCGCGAGGATCCCCGCGGCCCACGCGGCATCGCGTACGTCGATCCTGCGCTCATCGATCATCGCGAGCGCCGTCGCGCCGTCGCTGCAACGCTCGGGGTCGTGATCGTTCAGCGCCAACACCGCGGACCGTCTCGCAAACGTGATCAGCGCGTAGAAGTCGTCGAGCGAGAGCGAGTCCCGAAGCTCGTCGCGCGCAGCTTGGTCTTTCTCGGCGAAGTCGCGCACGAAACGCTGCAGCTCGCGGTCCATCGGCAGCGGCACGACGGTGAGCATCTCGTCGTCGCCTCGCTCGGTGTCGTAGCCCGGTCCTGGCATCGGGGAACCACCGGCTCCGCGACGCGCGACGCGTTGCTTCTCGGCGGCGATGGCGTCCGCCATCTGCTGGCCAATGGTCACGGTGCCGTGTGTTCTGTTCCGGCTGCGCATCAAGAGGTAGGCCGCTCCACCGACGATGCCGGCTACGGCCAGGAGCAGGATGAGCTGTGTTCCGGTCATGTCTCCTCCTGGCGCGGGCCGGCTCGCTGTCAGTACGCGCGCGCGAACACGACGCGGCCCTCGCTCGGCTTGCCCGACACCGGGTCGGTGCCGGCCTCGCGTGTGCTGACCGGGCCTTCGGCGGTCTCGATGACGTCGTCGAACGGGATGCAGCGGATCGTGGCCTTGGTCTCGGCTTTGATCTTGGCCTCGGTCTCGTCGGTGCCGTCCCAGTGCATCAGGTAGAAGCCGCCGGCTTCGACGCCGGCTTTGAGCGCGTCGTAGTCGTCGACTGCGTGCGTGTTGGCCTTGCGCATCGCGAGCGCGCGCTCGAACAACAGCTTCTGCTGGGCAGCGAGCTTCGTGTCCAACCACGCGCGGTCGAGAGCGGCGGCGTCGACCGCGCCCTTCTCGCGGGTCGGGCGCTCGGCGACCATCGCCTTCTTGTTCTGGAGGTCGCGCGGGCCGACCTCGATGCGCAGCGGCACGCCGCGCTGCTCCCAGTGGAAGAACTTCTCGGGCGGCCGCAGCGTGTCACGCAGGTCGAGCACGATGCGCTGCCCGCGCGATGCGTTCGGCAGCACGAGCGAGACGATCTCCTTGGAGCCGATGCCCGACTCGACGGCCGCGAGCGCTTCGGCGCCGCCTTCGCCGTAGAGACGCGTCAGAATCTCCTTGGCGTAGGCGAGCACGGCCTCGCGCTCTTCGTCCTTGCGATAGATCGGCACGATTGCGGCGAGCACCGGCGCGACGTGCGGTGGCAGCACGAGGCCTTCGTCGTCGGAGTGGGCCATGATCAGCGCGCCGACCAGCCGCGTGCTGACGCCCCAGCTCGTCGTGTAGACGTGGTCGAGCTCCTGGTTCCTGTCCTGGAACTGGATCTCGAACGCTTTCGCGAAGTTCTGGCCGAGGTTGTGGCTCGTGCCGGCCTGAAGCGCCTTGCCGTCCTGCATCATCGCTTCGATGCAGTACGTGCGGTCGGCGCCGGCGAACCGCTCGCTCGGGGACTTCTCGCCCTTGAGCACTGGAACCGCGAGCTCGTCCTCGACGGTCTCGCGATAGACCTCGAGCATGCGCCGCGTCTCCTCCTCGGCTTCCTCGGCGCTCTCGTGCGCGGTGTGGCCCTCCTGCCACAGGAACTCCATCGTGCGCAGGAACAGGCGCGTGCGCAGCTCCCAGCGCACGACGTTGGCCCACTGGTTGATCAGGAGCGGCAGGTCGCGCCAGCTCTGGACCCAGTTCGCGAACATGTGGCCGATGATCGTCTCGGACGTCGGGCGGATGATCAGCTCTTCCTCGAGCTTGCCGTGCGGCTCGATGCTGCCTTTGCCATCGGGCCGGAGCCCGGAGTGCGTGACGACCGCACACTCCATCGCGAAGCCCTCGACGTGGGCCGCTTCCTTCGCGAGGAAGCTCTTCGGGATGAACAGCGGGAAGTACGCGTTGACGTGACCGGTCGCCTTGAACCGGCGGTCGAACTGCTCCTGGATGAGCTCCCAAATGGCGTAGCCGTGCGGCTTGATGACCATGCACCCGCGCACGGGCGAGTGCTCAGCGAGGTCGCCGGCCTTGATGACGTCCAGATACCACTGAGGGTAGTCCTGGTCCCTGGTTTTGATGTTCTTTGCCATGAGCGTGCGATGACAAGGGAGGAACCGCCGATATTGGCATTGCCCCGGGTCAGAATCCAGTCGCGCCGCCGGGTTGGTCGATTCCTGAGGTGGACGGGTCCCGCTCGGGGACCCCGGGGGGCGTCCCTGGTAGGCCAGAGCCGAGATGACAGCTACGCGTTTCTATTCCGAGTTGGGGATCAACGTCGAGACCTACGACGTTCGTTGCTCGGTTCACCTGCCCGATCAGCTGCAGCGGGACATCGAGTTCTTCGAGAGTCACGCGGGGCAGGTCGGCGGCCCGATCCTCGAGCTCGGCTGCGGTACCGGACGCGTCAGCTGGGAGCTCGCCAAGGCCGGCTTCGAGGTCGTCGGGATCGACCGCTCCGATCCGATGATCTGCGCGGCCGAGGCCAAGCGCTGGAAGCACGAAGAGAGCATCGAGCAGCGTGTGATGTTCATCCACGAGGACATGGTCGATTTCGACTTCCACCTGAACTTCCGGCTGATCGTCGCTCCCTATCGCTCGTTCCAGGCGCTGACGACCCCCGAGGAGCAGCGGCGTGCGCTCGAACGCATCAAGGCCCATCTCGATCGCCGCGGTTGGCTCGTCCTCGACCTGTTCGATCCGAACCTCGAGATGCTGGTTCGCGAAGCGCTGTCGCATCGCCCTCACCGCCAGACGCTTCACTCTCCGATCTCGGGCAACCTCATCGAAGTCGAGGTCATCGAGCGCCATAGCGATCCGTTCCGCCAGCTGCTGACGGAGACCTGGCGGTTCACGGAGCTCGACGGGACCCGCGAGGTCCTGCGACAGGAAGACGAGATCCTGACGCTGCGTTGGACCTACCGCCACGAAATGCGGTATCTGCTCGAGCTCAGCGGGTTCGAGATCCTGGCCGAGTACTCGGACTTCCGGTTCTCACCGCCGTGCTGCGGCGCCGAGCAGGTCTGGATCTGCGGCCACGCACGGCACTGATCACAGGGAGTCGAGGAACGCCCGCACCGGCGTCAGATACTTCTCGCCGCTTTCGAGAAACCCGCCGTCGTGGAATCCCTCGATCTCGACGAACTGCTTCGGCTCCGCTGCAGCTTCGAACAGGCGCTTGCCGAGCGCGAACGGGACGATGTCGTCTTCGCGACTGTGCACGAACAGCTTCGGGAACCCGAGGGTTGCGACCTTCGACGCCGCGTCGAACGAGAATCGACTCAGAATGCGCACGGGAAGCCACGGATACAGGCGGGCGGCCATGTCTCCGATCGACGTGAACGTCGACTCGACGATCAATGCCTTCGGCGAGTGCCGCGCCGCGAGCCCGACCGCGACCGCGCCGCCGAGCGAGCGGCCCCAGATGATGATGTCCTCGGGCGCGAGCCGGCGTTGCTCGACGAGATAGCGCCACATCGCATCCGCCGCGGCGTCGATGCCCTGCTCGCTCGGGCTCCCCGAGCTGTTGCCGTAACCGGGGTAGTCGAAGATCAGCACGGCGAGGCCGAGCCCGTGCAGGAGCTGCAGCGTCTCGAGCCGGTACGAGATGTTGCCGGCGTTGCCGTGGCAGAACACAACGGTCGCCTTGGCTGCTTCGTGCCCGACGAACCAACCGTGGATCGATTCGCCGCTCGCATCCTTCACCGTGACGTCCTCGAACCGGCAACCGATCTCCCGGGGATCGCCGATGATGTCGCGCGTCGGCATGAAGATCAGCTTGGGCTGGAACACGAACACGAGCAGACAGATGCCCGCGTACACAGCCGCGACGGTGATCAGGAACGGCAACAGCTTTCGAGCCCTCCTGGAGAGCGCGCGCCGGCCAGAGCTCACTTCTGCTTGCGCAGTCCGAGCCGCCGGTACTTCTCGCGGTACTTGCGGTACAGCCGCTTGTGCTTGCTGTCGAGGTCGAGCCGCCGGCCGTCGATGTACGCCGCTTCGACGTGCGAGCGGATCTCGAGCGGATCGCCGGTCGTGACGATCAGCGTGGCGTCCTTGCCGACTTCGAGCGATCCGACGCGATCCCCGATCCCGAGGATCTGCGCCGGGTACAACGTCACGGCTTTGAGCGCCTCGGCTTTCGGCAGCCCGTAGGCGGCAGCGGTGGCCGCCTGATACGGCAGATTGCGCGCGTTCGACGCGCCCGACGTGCCGCCCGGACCGGCGATGCAGAACCGCACGCCGGCGTCTGCGAGCTTCTTCGCGACCGTGAACGGCGCGTCGTAGGCCTCGAACCTGCGCCGAGGCAGCCTGTGGGTTCCGGTCAGGATCACCGGGATCTTGCGTTCGGCGAGCTCGGCGGCGATCCGCCACGCCTCCTGCCCGCCGACGATCACGATCTTGACGCGTTCGTCCGCGGCCCAGTCCATGGCTTCGCGCATCGCCCGGACGTCGTCGGCGTGAACGAACACACGTCGCTTGCCGGTCGCGAACGGGACCAGCGCTTCGAGCCGCAGGTCGGCGTCGCGCGGCGATGCGCCCACGGTGCCGCCGGCCTGATAGGCACGAGCCTGGGAGAACGCTTCGCGCAACTTCGCGATCTCGCGCTTGTGGCGCTCCCCGGCATCTGTGGTCGGCTGGCTCGGGCGCCGGCGGAACCGCCGGCGGCGGCCCGAGCTCGGCCAGTTGACGTGCAGGCCGACCGAACCCACCATCGTCATGTCTTCCCAGGTCCATCCGTCGAGGCGGATCACGGCCGAACGCCCGGCGATCAGGCCGCCCGAGGGCGCGGTATGAGCGAGCAGCACGCCGCCCGCGCGTGTGACCGGGATCAGATCGCTGTCGGGGTTGATCGCGACCTCGGCGCGGACCTCGGGCTTGATGTCGCCGCGCTCGGTCGTGTCGATCGTCGCCGCGACCGAGCCGATCTCGACGAGCCCGAGCACCGAGTTGGCGTCGATCATGCCGGGATAGATGTGCTTGCCTGAATAGTCGACGCGCACGGTGCCGGCCGGGACCGTGACGTTCTGGCCGATCGCTTTGATCTTGCCGTCGACGACCAAGATCTGTGCACCCTGGACGGGTGCCGAGCTGACCGGATGAACGGTCGCGCCGGTCAAGAGCAGCGGCGTCTTCTGCTTCTGCGCCGGGATCTGGGCCCCGGCAACGGCTGCGGTCAGCAGTACAGCGAGCGATGTGCGCGAGCGGTTCATCGTGCACCTCCGTGGTCGCAGCACGAGTAGCGTGGTTCTTCGCTCGTCGCGCCGCGCTTGCGTCCGGTCTTGCCGAGGCCTTTGGCGAAGATCTCCTGGATGATGCGCGCGCGCTCGGCGCGGGCGTGAGCGCGCATCTTCTGGTCTTCCCCGCGGTCGAAGTAGCGCCGGCCCTCGATCCACGTCTGTTCGCAGATCGAGTAGGTCGACAGTGGATCCCCGCTCCAGATCACGAAGTCGCCGTCCTTTCCGACCTCGAGCGAGCCGATCCGCTTGTCGACCCGCAGCTGCCTGGCCGGGTTCAGGGTCACGAACTTCAGCGCTTCTTCCTCGGACACTCCGCCGTACTTGACGGCCTTCGCGGCCTCGGTGTTGAGGCGCCGGGCGAGCTCGCTCGAGTCGGAGTTGAACGACACGACGACGCCGGCGTCGTGCATCAACGCGCCGTTGTACGGGATCGCGTCGTAGACCTCGAACTTGTACGCCCACCAGTCACTGAACGACGAAGCGCCGGCGCCGTGCCTGGCGATCACGTCGGCGACCTTGTAGCCCTCGAGGATGTGCTGCAGGGTCCCGACCCGGAAGCCGAAGTGCTCGGCCATGCGCAAGAGCCCGAGGATCTCGTCCTGGCGATACGAGTGACAGTGCACGATGCGCTGTCCGTGCAGGATCTCGACGAGCGCTTCGAGCTCGAGGTCGCGCCGGGGCGGGATGACACCGCGCTTGTCGGCCGCGAGCGATGCATACGCGATGTGCTTGCGCTCGTAGTCGCGCGCGGCGCGGAACCGGTCGTAGAAGAACTGCTCGACGCCCATGCGCGTGCGCGGGTAGCGGGTTCCGTCGGGGTTCCTGCTCTGCTTGACGTTCTCGCCGAGCGCGAACTTGATGCCCGGCTTCGCGCCTTTGAGCTTCAGCTGTTCGGGCGAGCCGCCCCAGCGCAGCTTGATGACCTGGTTCTGGCCGCCGATCGGGTTGGCGGAGCCGTGCAGGAGGTTGGCCGCGGTCAGTCCGCCGGCGAGCTGGCGATAGAGGTTGATGTCGTCGCAGTTGACGACGTCGCCGATGCGGACTTCGGCGGTGCAGGCCTGCGTGCCTTCGTTGACGCCGCCCGAGATCGCAGTGTGCGAGTGGCAGTCGATCAGCCCGGGGGTCACGTGCTTTCCGGTCGCGTCGATGACGAGCGCGCCTTCGGGGGCCGTGAGGTTCTTGCCGATGCGCGTGACGAGGCCGCGCCCTACGAGCATGTCGGTCGCAGGCAGCCGCCCCGCCGGACCCGAGGTCCAGATCGTCGCGTTCTTGATCAGGATGTGGCGGACCTGCTCGGGCAGGCCGTGGCGACCGAACGCTCCGAGCGGCCTCGTGATCTCTCTCACGGTCTTGGCAGTTGCTTCCGTGGCGCCGGACTTGTCGCCCCCGGACTCGTCGCCGTGCGGCTTCTTCGCGACTGCTTCGGCGCGGCCGCCCTGGAACTCGAACGGAGTGCCGTCGGGCAGTGCGCCCAAGCCGCGCACGGACCTGCCGCGAATCGAACCGGACAGGCGCACGACACCCTTGTCGAGCCCCACGGCCTTGGCCGGGACGACGAAGCTGACCCGTGCGCCGTCGACCGTCACGCTTTTGAGCTTCGTGCCCGATTCGCCGCCGGGGATCGAGCCTTCGAGCTTGGGCCCCTTGCGCGCGAGCTCCACGTCGAATGCGAGCGTCTTGCCCGAGGGCGCCCGACACGCGATGCTCCAGCGGCCTTCGGGTTCGGGCCCCTTGCGCGGCGCGACCTCGTAGCGGCGCCCGTCGATCCATGTCTCTACGAACTTGGTCTTGTCGTCGAACAGCGAGCCGTCGCTGACAACGAAGTTGGCGATCTTGCCGCGCGCGATCGTGCCGAGTCGATCGTCCACGCCGAGCAGCTTGGCGGGCACCGTGGTCAGCCCTGCGAGCGCGGTATCGCGTGACAAGCCGCGCGAGATCGCTGTTCTCAAGTTCTTGAACAGGTCCTTCTTCTTGCTCAGGCCGTCGCTCGTGAACGCGACATCGACACCGGCGGCGTGCAGCCGTGCTGGGTTTTCCGGGGCCAGCTCCCAGTGCTGGAGCGTCGCAAGGCTGACGTCGAGAGCATCGAGCGGGTCCGCGACCTTGGGCGCCTCGGGGAAGTTCAGCGGAACGATGATCGTCGGGCGCGCACCGCCGGCGACGATGCGATCGATCTGCTGGTACTCGTCGCCGGAGCCCTTGTAGATCATCGTCAGGTTGAACTCTCTGGCGATGCGCTGTGCGCGCAGCAGGTTGAGTGCGTTGCCGGTCTCGAACAGGAGGCGACCCTGGCCGGCCGCGAACGGTGCCAGCGCGGCGAGCGCGAGATTGGTCTCCGGGCGTTTCTGGTCGGGCTGCGCGGCGTACGCCTTCTGGGCGGCGTCGTACCACTGCGCGTCGAGGAACGATTGCCGGATGAGCGCGATGGCGCCCATCAACGAGCTCGGGTATCCGCGGCTGCGGCCGCGGCCGCGGCTCGGAAAGCCGAGATGGAGGCCGACCCTGTCCTGCACGGCGACTTCTCCCGCGACTCCGTCGCCGAGCCCGACGAGCGTGCTCTGGCCACGAACCACGCCCGCGCCGGGTGCGATGACCGCAGCCGTGAAGCCGAGCTTTCTCAGCTCGGCGACGGCCTTCTTCGTTTCGTCGGTGTCGGGTCGATACAGCGCGGCAGCGTCGAGCTCGGGCCGGACCTCTTGGTTCCAGTACTCCGCGCCCTGCTGCGCGCTCGGCTCGGCCAGCGGCAGCGAGCTCCACGGCTCGATGAACCCGGCGTAGATCGTGAACCCGTCGAGCTCGTCGACCTGGGCATCGGACGGCACCTTCACCGAGGTGCCGACGTCAGTGATGATTCCGTTGCGCACGACGATCGTCGCGCCATCGAGCGATTGTCCGGGTTCGGTTACGACCGTCGCCCCGACGAGCGCGTGGACCGTCGGGGGGCGCTCGCGAATCCCGACGATCGGGCGGGTCTGTGCGGGCGCCTCGGCGGCTACGGCCAGCAGCACAGCTGCGGCGGGAGCGAGACGAGAAAGACGGAGAAGAATCGGTTTCATCGGCAGGTCTGCCACTCCTTGCTCTACGCGAGCGAGTTTCGAGCATGAGGCGCGATTGCGCCAGTCCCGCGTGAGTCGCTAATCAAGAAGAAGAGAGTCTCATCAGAGACAATCTTCTCGTTTAGCGGCCGCGAGTCGCGTGGCGCGTAGCGCGAGCACGGCCTCGACGACCAGCCACCCGGCGAACACGAACAGCACGCCGCCGACGAATAGCAGCAGCGTGTCGGGCTTGTCGCCCCACGGTGAGAACTTCCACAGGTTGTAGCCCATGGCCGACATCGTCGACACCATCATCGCGATCGCGGGAATCCCGGTCACCCATGCGACCGCGCCGCGCTGCTTCAAGAACAGCGTCGCGAGCGTCAACGTCAACCCGGCCAGGAGCTGGTTGGTCGTGCCGAACAGCGTCCACAGCGCGAGCGCGGCCGGCCTGCCATCGACCTTGTAGAACGCGAACCACGCGATCGCGGCGCACGCGAGCGCCGACGAGATGTAGCGGTTCTGGCTGCCCGGGAGCTTGATGGTCGCGCCGATCTCTTCGATGTTGAAGCGCAGGAGCCGCGTCGCCGAGTCGAGCGTCGTCAGCGCGAACGACACGACGAACATCGCGATCAGCGCGGCAGCCAGGTCGTACGAGACTCCGAGTTGTGTCACGAAGTTCGTCGTGCCGTGGATGAACGCGTCGATCTTGACGGACAGCGAGGAGCCGGCTTTCTGCCAGCTCGAGTAGTGCTCGTGCCAGATCTCCGACGTCGCGAAGCCGGCCGTGCACGCGACCGTGGCAAGCAGCCCGAGCAAGCTCTCGCCGATCATCGCGCCGTAGGCGATCGGCCGCGCGTGCGACTCCCGGTCGAGCTGCTTGGCCGTCGTGCCCGAGGAGACGAGTCCGTGGAAGCCGCTGGCCGCCCCGCACGCGATCACGATGAACACGAACGGCAGAAGCGGCGGCGCGCCCGCCGGATGGGCGTCGAGCGCCGGCGCGACGAACGGCGGATCGCCGACCATCAGCCCCGCGTAGGCGAGGCCGAGCCCGAGATACAGCAGCAACGCGTTGAGGAAGTCGCGCGACTGCAGGAGCGCCCACACGGGCAGTACCGAGGCCGCGAAGCCATAGCCGATCAGGACCCACGTCCAGGTCGTCGGGTCCGGCCAGCCGTGGAAGCCCATCGTCGGGTACTCCTTGCCGAGCCAGATGCCGAGGAGCTCCAGCGCGAAGCCGACGGCTGCGACCGGGAGCAGGCGGACGCCCTTTCGGTAGAGCAGGATCCCCGAGAACACCGCGATGATCATCAAGAGCGCCGACGGCAGCACGGCCTGCGGGTAGCCCGGATGCCCGGGCGCGAGCTCGCGCGAGAACAGCCGCGCGATCACGAACACGAACACGCCCATCGCGAGCGCGACGCCGAAGAAGATGATCAGGTGGAACAGCGTGCGCGCGCGCGGGCCGATGACCGAGTTGGCGACTTGGCCGACCGACATACCGCGGTTTCGGATCGACAGCACGAGCGCTGCGAAGTCGTGGACGCAGCCGATGAAGATCGCGCCGAACACGACCCAGAGCAGGGCTGGCACCCAACCCCAGATGACCGCGACGGCTGGCCCGAGCATCGGCGCAAGCCCCGTGATCGACGCAAAGTGGTGGCCGAACAACACCGGCGGCCGCGTCGCCACGTAGTCGACCCCGTCGTGCATCGTGTGGGCCGGCGTCGGTGTCGCGTCGTCGAGCTTGAAGATGCGTTCGGCCAAGTACCGCGAGTAGAACCTGTACGCGAGCGCGTAGCCGACGAGCGCCGCGAGGACCGCGAAGACCGGTGTCATGGCGCTGGATCCTAAGGGATCCAAGAGAGGCCGGCCACTCGGACTTCCACGCGCTGGCAGCGCCCGGTTGCGGTCAGGGGCGAGATTCTACGGAGCCGTGGCAGGTCCGATCCGTATGATGGTTCGACGCCATTCCATGAGTCGCATGAAAACCACCACCTTCCTGGCCGCGATCCTGGCCTGCCTGCCGCTGGGCGTCCTCGCCGGGCCGCTGGCCGCACAGGACATCCCTGGCGAGGGTCTCGGGCTCGAAGGGCCGAAGCTGACGATCGACAAGGTCAGCTTCGACCGCGAGAGCGTCCGTTCCGGCGAGATCCTCCTGCTGAAGATCGAAGCTTCTCTGGCCCCGAACTGGCACGTCTACGGCGCCAAGGAGCCGGCCGGCCTCATATCGAGCCTGTCCGTCGACGAGAACTCGCCGATCGAGCTGCTCGGTTACACGCTGCTGCCCGACGGCAAGCGCCACGAGATCGCCGGTGAGCCGTCGTTCTGGGTCGAGAACACGGTCACGTTCCTGCAGTGGGCACGGGTCCGGGACGGTCAGCTGCCCGGTCCGACCGAGATCACGGGGCGGCTGGACTACATGGTCTGCAACCCGGCGACCTGCCTGCCCGAAGCCGAGCTCGAGTTCACCGGCAACCTCACGATCGAGTTCGGCGAGGCCCGCCCGCTGATCTGCAAGAAGCTCGCGGTGATCGAGGCCGAGGCCGACCGCAAGCCGGTCCGCGCCGGCGAGGTCGTCGGGATCGACGTGAAGGCCGGGGTGTTCCCGGGCTGGCACGTCTACGGTGCGGGTGAGGACGTCGGGACCAAGCCCAAGGTCGTGCTCGCCAAGGACAGCAAGTTCGAGATCGAGGGCGAGCCGCGCCTGCCGCTCGGCAAGCCGCACAAGACCGGCGACGAGACCTCCTACTGGCTCGAGAACGAGTTCCGGTTCAAGCAGTTCGTGCGCGTGCCCAAGGACGCGAAGCCCGGCAAGCTCGAGCTCACCGGAAAGATCACGTATCTGCCCTGCGACCCGTCATCGTGCGACCCGAACGACTCCGTGCCCATCACGGTGCCGGTCGAGGTCGAGCCTGGCAAGGCCGTCTACACCGTGGCGCCGGTCACGACCAACTCGGATCCGACGGGGCTCGGCAGCAAGAGCCTGATCGCGTTCCTGCTGCTGGCGATCGGCGGCGGCCTGTTCGCGCTCGTGATGCCGTGCACCTATCCGATGATCCCGATCACGATCTCGTTCTTCACGAAGATGGCCCACGACCGCGGCGGCAAGGTCGGATCGCTGGCAATCGCCTATGGCGTCGGCATCGTATCGATCTTCGTGTTGATCGGGCTCATCGTCGGCCCGGCGATCGTGACGTTCGCGACCCACCCGATCACGAACCTCGTGATCGGAGTCGTGTTCGTGATCTTCGCGATGTCGTTGTTCGGTTTCATCAACTTGCAGCCGCCGCGGTTTCTGTTGAACGCCGCCGGCAAGGCGGGCAACCGGGGCGGCTACCTCGGTGTGTTCCTGATGGGCGCGACGCTCGTGATCACGTCGTTCACTTGCAGTGCCCCGTTCGTCGGAAGCATCCTCGCGTTCGGTGCCAATCAGGGCTCGCTGTGGCGCGTCGCGCTGGGCATGGGCGTGTTCGGGCTGACGATGGCCGTTCCGTTCGTCTATCTCGCGCTCGTGCCCGGCAAGATCGCGAACCTGCCGAAGTCGGGCGAATGGATGAACACGCTCAAGGTGTTCCTCGGGTTCGTCGAGCTCGCGGCCGCGCTCAAGTTCTTCTCGAACATGGAGCTGGCCCTCGAGTGGTACGTCCTGCCGATCCCGTTGTTCCTCGGGCTGTGGGGCGTCATCTTCCTCGCGGGCGCCGGCTATCTGTTCGCGATGTTCGGCTCGACGAAGCACAAGATCATCCCGCCCTGGCAGCGGCTGGCGGGCACGTTCGCGATCCTCGTCGCTGCCTACTCGATCTGGGGCGCCTTCGGAGGGCGGCTCGACGCCTACGTCATGACCCCGCTCGCGCCGCCGAATGCGCGGTTCTTCACGGACGATCCGGCGCGCCACACCGTCGTCAGGGACGACCTCGACAAGGCGGTCGCGCTCGCGAAGGAGAAGCACAAGGCGCTTCTGATCAACTTCACGGGCATCACGTGAACTGTGTGCCGTGGGGTGGAACGGTCGATGTTCCCCCAAGACAAGTTCTACGCGCAGCTCAAAGGCTATGTCGAAGCCAGACTGCACACGGACACGCATCAGAAGTTCAAAGAGCTGCAGAAGAAGTTCGGCACGCTCGCGCTGCCGCTGTTCGTGGTCGAGGACCCCTTCCATCGCGAAAAGCCGCTGTTGACCCACACGCTCGAGCTCGTCGATCAGAAGAACAAGGTCTTGGCGTTCCTGAAACAAGGCCTCGCGCTCTGGAAGGTCCGGCAGGCCAAGAAATAGAGGCTGGCAGCTTCCGGCCGCCCAGGCGGCCAGCGCTCTGGTATTCTCCGCTGTTTTCGCAGTCGCATGCTCGACCCCTGGCCCGAACTCAGCCGCCGCACGCTGGCCTCGTTCAAGGTCTTCGACGTGCTCGAAGTCCGTCGCCGGTCACCGCGGACACAACAGCCCCACGGGTTCTTCGTGATCGACACGAACAACTGGGTCAACGTCGTCGCGTTCACCGAAGACCAGCGGCTGATCCTCGTCCGGCAGTTCCGCCACGGCACCGAGACGTTCACCCTCGAGATTCCCGGGGGCGTGGTGCACGGTGACGAGGATCCGATCGACGCTGCGATCCGCGAGCTGCGCGAGGAGTCGGGCTATGCGCCGGGCGATGTCGAGTTCCTCGGCACCGCGAGCCCCAACCCGGCGATCTTCTCGAACACCTGCGGCACCGTGCTCGCGACCGGCTGCCGGCGCGTGGGCGAGATCCAGCCCGACCCCGGCGAGGACATCGAGGTCGTGCTGATGACCCGCGACGAGGTCGACGACGCAATCCTGCGTGGCGAGGTCAACCACGCGCTCGTGCTCGCGGCGTTCGCGTGGTGGGACCTCTACGTCAAGCGCAAGGGCGCCATGGACCCGTCGTGATCGGGTCTTCATGATGGGCGCCCGTCGAGCCGAAGAGACCCCAACGACATGGCCGTGCGTCGCGAAGAACAAGTCCGAGGCCGCATCGAGGCGTTGCTGCGCGATCTCGCGCGCGACGGGGGGGCACGTTACGGTCCCGACCCGCGGATCAGCAGAGAAGACGCGCTCGCGTGCCTGGAAGCTTCGTTCCAGAGTCGGCTGCTCGATCTCGAGGCCCGCGAGCTCAAGAACCGGGGCGCCGGCTATTACACGATCGGCAGCATGGGGCACGAGATCAACGCGGTCCTCGGCCAGCTGCTGCGCCTGACCGACCCGTGTCTGTTGCACTATCGCAGCGGCGCGTTGATCGCGGCGCGCAAGCAGCGCGCGTGCGGCGAGACGTTCCTCTACGACACGCTGGCGTCGTTCGTCGCGAGCAGCGACGAGCCGGTCAGCCACGGCCGGCACAAGGTCTGGGGCAGCAAGAGCCTGTGGGTCATCCCGCAGACTTCGACGATCGCGAGCCACCTGCCGAAGGCGCTGGGCATGGCGTATTCGATCACGCGCGCGAAGCGCCTCGGGCTCGAGCTGGCGATTCCTCTCGATAGCATCGTCGTATGCTCGTTCGGCGATGCGAGCGTCAACCACGCCAGCGCGACGACCGCGTTCAACGCCGCGTGCTGGGCCACGCACCAAAACATCCCCGTGCCGATCCTGTTCGTGTGCGAGGACAACGGCTTCGGCATCTCGGTGCATACGCCGAAGGGCTGGATCGAAGACACGTTCGGCGACCGCGACGGAATCGAATACTACCGCGCCGACGGCCGCGATCTGCCGCAGAGCTTCGCGGTCGCGAACGCGGCGATCGACCGGTGCCGGACCGCACGGCGCCCGGTGTTCCTCCATCTCGACGTCGTCCGCTTGCTCGGTCACGCCGGCAGCGACGTCGAGACCACCTACCAGGAGGAGTCGGAGATCGTCGCCAACGAGCAACGCGATCCCCTGGTCAGCGTGATCCGGTTCGTCGTCGACGCCGGCTATGCAACGGGCAGCGAGCTGCTCGATCTCTACGGCAGCATCGCCGGGCGTATCGACCGGATCGCGGCGAAGGTCGTGACCCGGCCCAAGCTCGACAGCCGCGCGGCGGTGATCGCGCCGCTCGCGTTTCCCGAACCGGCGGCATTGGCTGCGGAGCTCGCGCGCACTCCCGATCCCGCAGAGCGCGCCCGGACCTTCGAGCACAAGCTGCCCGAAGACGAGCGCCCCCGGCACATGGCGATGCTGATCTCGTGGGCGCTGGCCGACCTGATGTCGCTCTACTCGGAGATGATCGTGTTCGGCGAGGACGTCGCGAAGAAGGGCGGCGTGTATCACCTGACGACCGGGCTATACGACCGATTCGGCGTCGGGCGGGTGTTCAACACGCTGCTCGACGAGACGATGATCCTCGGCACCGCGATCGGCGCCGCGCAGATCGGCTTCCTGCCCGTGCCCGAGATCCAATACCTCGCCTACTACCACAACGCCGAGGACCAACTGCGTGGCGAAGCGTGCTCGCAGCGGTTCTTCTCGGGCGACGAGTGGGACAACCCGATGGTCGTGCGCATCGCGGCGTTCGGCTACCAGAAGGGCTTTGGCGGCCACTTCCACAACGACAACTCGATCGCCGTGCTGCGCGACGTTCCCGGCCTGATCCTGGCGGTTCCGTCCCGCGGTGACGACGCAGTCGGGATCCTCCGAACCTGCGTTGCCGCGGCCAGGTCCGCGCGCCGGGTCAGCGTCGTGCTCGAGCCGATCGCGCTCTACATGACGAAAGACCTCCACGAGAAGGGCGACGGCGAGTGGTCGTTCCGTTATCCGGCCCCGGGAACCGGCGTGCCGCTCGGCCAGCCGAGGTTGTATGCGGCGAAGATCCCGCGGGTCCTCGTCGCGAGCTTCGGCAACGGCGTGCCGATGGCGCTCCAGGCGCGCCGGTTGGCACAGCTCGAAGACGTCGTCGAGGTCATGGACCTGCGCTGGCTCGCCCCGCTCCCGGTCGCGGAGTTCCTCGAAGCCGTCCGTCGCGCAGTGGCCGTTGTCGTTCTCGACGAATGCCGAGCCAGTGGCGGGGGGGTCAGCGAAGCCCTGTTGGCCGCGATCGCCCAAGACGACGAGTGCCGTGGCACCCCAGTGCGCCGCATCGCCGCCGCGGACAGCTATGTGCCGATCGGTCCGGCCGCCGATCTCGTGCTGCCGGGTGTCGATGACGTCGTGGTCGCCCTGCGCGAGCTCCTGCCAGTGGACGTGAACAAGGAGAGCTGAGCGTGGCCGTGTCCGTTGTACCGACCGCGCTGCTGCTGTGTCCCGGGCGGGGTTCGTAC
>Ga0055451_10000410_pt1 | contig 17170 bp, 11 predicted proteins | sample China_Galinas_PW_3_FD_57745 | JGI IMG/M metagenome (GOLD analysis project Ga0055451, IMG submission 57745) | Wetland microbial communities from San Francisco Bay, California, USA, that impact long-term carbon sequestration - China_Galinas_PWB_D2 | ecosystem: Environmental > Aquatic > Marine >... | reverse complement strand
TGCTTCCTGACAAACTGCGCGAAGCTGAAACTCGTATCGTAGAAAGCGTAGACCAATTGTCGCACACACTGCACGCCCGACAGATATTCCCGCGCGAATCCGCCCAACTGTCGCCCCGACAGGTCGCCTTTTTGGAACCCGTCGTGAATCGCGTCGGCCGCCATCGCACCGCTCTTCAGGGCCAGCATGACGCCGGACGAGTAGATCGGATCGAGAAAGCAAAAGGCATCACCAATGAGCACCCAGCCGTCGCCGGCCATGCGACGCGCTCGATAGGAAAAATCGCTCGTGACATAGACGCGATCGACGCACTCCGCTTCGGCCAGCCGCCCGGCCATCCACGGGCAGCCGGCGATCTCTTCTTTGAGCGTCACTCCCGGATCATCGCCGCGACCGGTGAACAAATACGACGGCGGTGCGACGAGCCCGATACTCGTCACGTCGTCGCGCAGTGGGATAAACCAGAACCACCCGCGGCGATCCGGCGTGTGAATGATGATCGTCGCACCGGCGTCTCGACCCTGACCACGCTTCGCCCCGCGATAATACGTGTAGATCGCACCGTTGTGCAAGTCCGGGTCGGGTCGCCGCAAGTCGAGTTGCTTAGCAATGATCGAGGACTGGCCGGTGGCGTCCACGACGACTTCCGCGCCGATCTCCGAATCGCCACCCTCGGCCGATACGCGTGCGCCAATTGCCTTTTCGCCGTCAAACAGCACAGAGCGCACGCCGACGCCCTCGCGGACCTCGACTCCTTGGCGCCGCGCGTTGTCCAGCATCATCTGGTCGAATTCGTCGCGCCGTACCTGCCACGTGGTCGAACGCTCGTGCGGATCGCGGTCGGTGAAATAGAACGGCTGCGATTCCTTGCCCGAGGCGGAGACGAACTGCACGCTCTCCTTGCGCGGACAGTCGGATTGGCGTAGCTGATCGCGCACACCCAATCGCCCGAGCAGTTCATACGTCTGCGGCATCAGCGACTCGCCGATGTGGTGGCGCGGAAATCGCTCGCGTTCGATCAGCAGGGTCTTGTGCCCGTGCTTCGCCAGCAACGTCGCAGCCGTCGCGCCGGCGGGGCCCCCGCCGAGCACCAGGCACTCATAGGATTCATCAAACTTCATCATGGCCAGTACGTTCTTCCTGATTGGCGAAACCCAGCAAAACTCTCTTTCACCTCAGCGGCGAAACGACTTCCAGAACCTCAATCGCCGCGCGGGTGCCCCATTCTTCGCGCTAGCGAAGGGTGGGGGACGTTACGGGTAAAGTCCATCGTCCCGCACCCATTGCCTCGCAATGGATGGGGACCGCCTCGTTAGGCAAATCCCTTATGGCACGCGTGGCAAGACAACCTCCAACACCTCAATCGCCGGCACACCGTTGCAACGGATGTCTCCCATTCGACCGTACAAAGGCCCTTCGGTTGACGATTCGAAGTGCCGGCCCCAGGCGCAGCCTCCGTCGACTGCGAAGAACCAACGCGGTTCGATTTCGCGCATGACCTCGTGCCTGATTAGAATATCACCAAGCGGCGCACCGTGGTCGAGGACCTCGTCCCGGACCTCCGGTGGGACCCGATCCAGCGCCAATCGCGCGATGCCGAACTCCACGACCGTTCGCGTATCTCGCAATTTCAGCAGAATCTGCCGCTGGTAGTAGACGCCGGCCTGCGTCTCCTCCAGAACGTGTAAGTCAACGGGTTTGCCGTAAGCGCGCTCCAAGGTTGTAGTCATGTGGTCGTGATGATCCAGCAGCTCGCGACATCCGGGCGGCAACTCTGCACTCGTTAACCGCCGACAACACCCCGTACACGCACACGCAGCAGGCCAGCCACCGCAGATCGAAAGAAGATCGTCGCGAAAAGACGAGATTTCAAGCGGTGTGGTCATCAGGATCGGCGGCCGTTGCGATACTGCGGCTCAAAGAACTCTGGGAGCAGGGAATCTACGCGCAGAAGACCCTCTCGTGTCAACGTAATGCCGTCCCGTTCGACGATCAGGAAACCCCGTGAAGCCAGTGGGGCAAGTACCGAACCGAATCGCTCCAGCACATTGACGCCATGACGCTCCTGAAAGTGAGCGGCCTCGAGCCGACCCAGCTTGAGCAGCAGCACGAACTCGCGAATCAAACGCTGTTCCGGCGAGGTGGCAAACGCACGGGCGAGCGGCCAGTCACCGGTATCGAGTGGCGGAATGTAGTCTTCCCACTTGTCGTGATTCTGATAGTGAACGCCATCGAGATGGGAAAACGAGGACACGCCCGTCCCGATCATGTCGAATCCGTGCCACACCGCATCTCGGTACACGAAACGGTTATCGCCGTGCGGCTTGACGACCGTATACGCACTGGCAACCAGATAACCGGCCGCCTCGAACTGGCGAAATGCGTAATCAACACAGCGGCGTTTCGTCGGCCAGTCCGCCACGTGCGGCGCCTCGCCGGATTCCCGCGACTCGCGGGCGTACGTGCTGTTGGCCGGCAGCTCCATTTGATAGATCGTGACGCTGTCCGGATCGAGGGCCAGCGCTTTCTCCACCGTATCTTTCCATTTGGCGTCCGTATCACCGACCATGCCGGCGATCAGGTCGATGTTGATTTGCGCGAAGCCGACCTCGCGCGCCCATTCCCAGGACCGCTGGATTTCCATGGACTTGTGCGCCCGGCCGTTCTCGACCAGCACTTCGTCGTCAAAGTGCTCGATACCCAGGCTGAGGCGCGTCGTGCCGATGGCCTTGATGGCTTCAAGCTTGCCCTTACGTAACGTGCCCGGTTCGCACTCGAATGTGCCCTCACAATCGTCCGTGCGCGACCAGCGATTGCCAATGCCGTCCATCAGTCGCTTTAGCTGATCCGCACTGAGGTATGACGGTGTCCCGCCGCCGAAATACACGAAATGAAGCGGACGTCCGGCGGTTCGCGGCGCGTCCGCATACATGGAAGCCTCGCGCGCCAGTGCGGACAGATACGTCTCGATCTCGTCCGAGTTCTTGCCGGTGTAGATGCGATAGTAACAGAACTTGCACCTCTTTCGGCAAAATGGAATGTGCAGATAGAGCCCGAGCGGCGATGGCGCCGAACCGTCGGCCGGCGAACGAATCTTCTCGACCGCAGCATCCACCGATCCCCTCGTCCAAGCTTCAAACGGAGGATACGTAGCCACGAAGTAGCTGCCTACATCGGTCTTATCTTCAATGACGTCGAGATTCAATCGTGAACTCCCCGAACGAGATACAGGCCGGTTTGTGTTCCCAAATTCTAGTTGGCGTGGGCGAAAACGACCAATCTCCCGGCGTAACGCCTGCGTATTATCACCGGCCCCGGCGTACCTTACGAGTATAACCCGCCGACACCGAATAGCAATGTAAGATCTTGTCCCAAAAGCGTTTACGATTCAGGAGCGCTTGATCCATGTGCGTTCATCAGAAGGCACTGCGGTAGATTTCCAGTAGCTCCGACTCACGTACGGGCACCGGATTGAACGTCGCGGTCCATTGCTTGGCGGCTTCCAAGGCCAGCTCCGGAAGCGCGCCGACCGGCACACCGCAGGCGGAGAGCGTGGCCGGAAACCCGGCGGCCGCCAGAAATCCCTCGATGCATCCCGCTATTTCTTCGCCGCCCCCCAGATCCGCGTAGGGATTGTCACCGACCGACGCGTTGTAGCGAACCACGTGCGGCAGCATGATGCCGACGGCCCTGCCGTGAACGATGCCGAACTTCGCGGTCAGCGGATTCGCACAGGCATGCGCCGCGCCGAGCATTGAGTGCTCGATCGCCGCCCCCGCCAGGTGGGCACCCAGCAGCATGTGCGACCGCGCCTCACCGTCCGACGGATCGCGCAGCGCCGTTTCGAACGCCGGCTCGATATGACGCCACGCCGCAACGGAAAAATGGCGGGAAATGTCGGTGCGCGCCTTGGTGGCGCTGGTCTCGACGGCATGGGCCACCGCGTCGATTCCCGCGGCGGCAGCTACGGCCGGCGGCTGCGTCCGCGTCACCACCGGATCCAGAATGGCGATCCGCGGTCGCAGCCCGCCTTCAAGTGGCAGCCGTCTGTCACCACAGGCCATTTTCTGATGCGTGTCTTCGTCGCTGATCAGTGCAAAGGACTGCGCTTCGCTGCCCGTGCCGGCCGTGGCGGGCACGGCAATCAGCGGAAGCATGGGCTGGGTGGCCTTGTCGATCCCCCAGTAGTCCGCCATCTGCCCGCCATTGGTATAGAGTAGGTTGATCCCCTTGGCGCAATCCATCGAACTGCCGCCACCGACGGCCACCAGAAAATCAGGATGCGACTCAAAAGCGACGGCGAGACCGGCTCGCACGTTGGCCGTGGTGGGATTTTCCTTCACGCCGTCAAATACCGTCACCGTCAGCCCGGCCTCTTCCAGCGATCCGTGCGCCCGTTGCGGATGACCGGCGGCCTCCAGCCCGGGATCGGTGACCAGCAGCACATGCCTGGCGCCTTCCTCGCGTGCGAGGGTCCCCAGGCGATCCAACGTGCCGTCGCCGAAGACCACGCGCACCGGTGAGTGCTCGAGGATTGACGGGAGTGGCGAAGCCTTGCGCATCATGCGGCCGACTCGATCTGAAACGCGCGCTGCCGATACAGATGTTCGAAGAGGTTGCCCTCGTGCGGCTGGTCCCAACTGATCTGCCACGTGGGAATCGCACCGACGTTCAGCCGGTCGACGTTGGGCGAGGCCATCAACGCGTCGGCGAATGACTGGTCCCGGGTAATCGCCGACACGATCAGCGACGGGCCGATGGCATCCGGCATTTGGTCGCATGGGCACTCGACGACCGAGGCATACGGAAGGAGAAACTCGCGATTGGCCAGCGCGTGGTCGCGCCGCGTGCAATGGATGATCGTCGGAAGCAAGTACGAAATTCGCCCTTGCTTGACGTACCGTGGCGCACCACGGAACGCTTGCGTCAGATCGGTGGCATCCTCGTCACGAAGGCCGTGATCGATGGTGCCCGAAATAGACTCGGCCACGATCGGATTGGCGAACGCCGCAAGGGATGCGTCCGGGTCTTCGGCCGGCAGCGCCTTCACTTCCGAGAGCCTGCGTGCGAGCGCTTCGGCGATCTCCCGTCCGTGTCGCGGCGTCCAGACGGCGGATGCGTTGATGCAGGACCTTCCCCCGTTCGCGGAAATCGACGACACCATGAGATCCACGTGTGACTCCCAATCGTCCGCGCAGTCGTCGCCCAGCAGCACCTTGCTGTAGCCGGGCCCGTGCAGCTCGACGCGCGGATCGTTCTCCCAGGGTTTCACGGTCGGTCCGCCGCCGAAGAGCATGGCGCGATCTACACAGCGCAGCAGTTCGCCGGCGCCGCCGTGATCGGTGGGATAGAATCCAAAGGCCTCGCGCGGCATACCCGCGGCACACAACGCCTCAAGGATGCGATACGGCGACCATGGCTCCTCGCGACCGGGTTTGAGCACGACGGGCGTCTTGAGCGCCACGGCCGGAATCCATAGCGAGTGAACGCCGGGCGAATTACTCGGCAGCACCGCGCCGAAGATACGTCCGACGCGGGAGAAACTCAGATGTCCTCCGGCGTGTTCGCCGTGCCCACGGTCAAGAATGGAAAGATCGAACCCGCGCGTCAGCCCACGGAGAATGATGTCGACCTCCCCCATCGCTCGTTGAATTTTCTGGGCGTTGTTGCGGCAATACGTGATCGGCATGCCGGTACTGGCCGAAAGTTGACCGATGTAATCGTCGAATGACTGCGCCTCGTCACCGATGGGCAGTGTCGCCCCAGTGAACAGATCCGCCGCCTTCTTGCACATGCCGATCAATTCGGCGATGGAAAACCGCTCGAGCGCACGATCGTCCATACGGTGAATGTCGCGGGATACCATGCCGCTATTGGCCTGACTCACTTGCGCCATCGGCTCGCCGGTCGCGTGATGGACGAGTTCCACCTTCTCGATGCTCTCGTACGCTTGCCCGGCTCGCAGGACGGGAATGTGCAACATCAGTACACCCCTTCCACGATCGGCGTGGCGAAGCCCGAAAAGGGGCGAACGTCGCCGACGCCGTCCCAGGGATATTTCTCGCACGGTGGATGGCGAACGCCTTCATCCCGCTCGAGGAAGCGCGGCATGAAAAACTCCTTGGTCAGCGTCGTCAACCGCGTACGCCCCAGTTCGCCGTAGCCAACGACGCGCTCCGGATGTTCGGGGTTGACCACCTCGGTCATGGCGCGGGGACAGGGCGGGTGATAGATGATGCTGTAGTTGTCCGCCGGGTCGAACGGCTTGTGACACGCGAGGCCCATCAGCGTGTTGCCGTAGGTGGGCACGAAGTCCACCGCCCCCTCCAGCAATTCCTCTCGTGCGAAGCGGTGAAACTGCGCCGTCAGTTGGGTGCCGCCACAAAAGACACCCTTGATTCCGAGTTTGCGGAGCGACACCTTGTCACAGATGGCCTCCAACAGCTTGGGCGTGGTGAAGACACACTGGATGTTATCGTGCGCCTTCAGCAGCGTCAGCCCCTGGTCGACGACGTGGTCCTTGTATTCGTGCATCAGGTTGACGCGACCGCTCTTGATCAGCTTGACCACCCACCGCGGGTCCATGTCGACCGTGAAGCAGATGCCGCCACGGTGCTGGCACAGATGTTCGACCGCCAGTCGTAGCCGCCGTGGGCCGCTGGGTCCCAGCATGAGCCAGTCCGCCCCCTTGGGAAAGCCATCATCCGAGAGGGTTTCACTGAACATCTCGTAGTCGATGCGAAAGTCCTCGATGTTGATGCGACTTTTGGGTACGCCCGTGCTGCCGCCGGTTTCGAACGTGTAGATGGGGCGACCTTCATAGGCCTTGGGCACCCAGCGCCGCACCGGGCCACCGCGAAGCCACTCATCCTGAAACGGAGGAAACTTGTCGAGGTCGGCGTAGCCTTGCACTTCCTTGCGCGGGTCCCAATCCAGCTTGGAGGCGTAGTCGAGCCAGAAGGGACAGCCCGTCTCGGGATCGAAATGCCAGGCGACAATCTCCCGCGTGTGCTCGTCGAGCCGAGCCCGCTGCGCGGCAACCCGCTCGTCCAGTGCTTTGGTTGTGTCAGTGCTTGCTGGTACGGACAACTCGCGGCTCCTCAAACTTGATGTTATTCCCACTGCCATCCGTAGCACATCGCCACACACGTCTTGAGGGGCGGCATGGTCAAGCAATTGCTTGGCCATGCCTGTTTCGCAAACCTCACGGCCTGGCTTCGCCAGACCGTGCCACCCATCTATGAACGACTGACGGAGTAGTAGGGTGGGCACCGCCCACCAACGGAATCTCGCCTGCGCCTACTTTGTTTCCTCGATGGCAAACAGGGCGCGGCGATTGGTGATGTACAGCACGCCGTTGGACGCCACCGGTGTCGTGTAGACGGCGTTTCCCATATTGTGCTCGGCGATCTCCTTCAGCTCCTTGCCCTGTTTCAGCACGACGACATCGCCATCCTCGTCGCCCAGCATCACTTTGCCGTCTACGACGTAGGGAGAGCCCCACACGGCGGAGAACGTATCGTGGCGCCAATGACGTTTTCCGGTGTTGGCGTCAAGACAATAGAGGAACCCACTGAGATCCGCGGCGTAGAGCAATCCGTCAGCAATGGCCACCGTGGACATCGTACGGTGAAAGTCCTCGCCGCCCACGTGCCAGACGCGACCGGATGTGGTGATATCCCCACGCTGCGTGGCGTCGATCGAATAAAGGTGGCCGATGCCCTCGCCGTGTTCCGGGTCCTGCCCCACGCCGATAAATACCTTGTCGTCGTAGATCACCGGCGTAGCGATAATGGAGTTGCGGGTACCGCGTCCTCCGAGAATCCACTTCGCATCCTTGGGATTCAGATCGAATTTCCAGAGTTGCTCGCCCGTCTTGGCTTCATAACCGTAACACCATCCGTCGCCGCCGCCGTACACGACCTGCGGCACGCCGCCGATCACGCCGTACGCCGGTGAGGACCACTGCCCGTGCAGCACCCTGCCGCCGACATCGTGCTTTTCCCACACGACCTTGCCGGTGTTCTTGTTGACGGCCAGCAGGTCCGGCGCGTCGGGCATCGGCACGTTCAGGTGGCCCTCGTCCACGCCGTTGGAAGTCGCAACGTAGATCAGGTCGCCGGCTCCCACCGGCGAGCAGGTCGCCAGATTGTGTGGAAACGCCTCGTATTCGTTGAACATGTCCAGGACCCAGACGAAGTCAGCATCCTGCTTATCCTTGTATTTCTCATCCTTGAAAGGCCCGTCGTTTTCTCCATCGAGAAATCCCTCCGTGTCCGCGCAAACGAGTTGGCACCGGTTGCTGACGTAGTAGATGCGATTGCCGTCTACATAGGGCGACGAGCAGATGCCCTGCTCCGGCCAGTCGTTGACACGCCCCGTCGGCAGCTTGTCGTGCGTCGCCTGCCAAAGGAACTTGCCGGTCTTGGCGTCGAGGCACACGACGACACCCTTGTCGCCCTTGATTTCGGGCCGAAGGTTGCCGTTATTGTTGGTGCCGATGAAGATCTTGCCGTTCACGACGGCCGGATTGCCGTAGTTCTGTGACCCGAGCGGCGCCGTCCATTTGATGTTCTTCTTCGACGAAACATCCCATTCCGACGGAATGCCCGTCTCGCCTGACACCATATTGCGGTCACGGGACCCGCCCCACATGGGCCAATCACCCTTCTTGGCTTTCGAAAGGGGCTCGCCGGAAACCTGTGACCCCGCAACCCACAGGACCGCGAGGGTCCCGACAAAACACTTTGCATAACTAGTCATTGAGATACACCCGATAGTTGTCAAAAAATACCGAAGCACCCGGCTTGCTGGCTGACGTTCCTTTCGAATAGGCATACAACCCGGGACTGCCTTCCACATTCGGACAAGGATCGACCATCTCGACCGTCCAGTCCGCCGGTTCCTGCTGATCCTTCGGCCACACCTTGCCCCGAATCAGCGCCTTATCTCCCTGCAAATCGACGCGCAACTTGCTGCGGTACCAGACATCCGCCGCCCACTCGAACGGTTCGTCCTTCTGGATACGAGGAATCGGCGCATAAGAGACCAAACGCACCGCTTGCTCCTTGCCGAGCACGATCAGCGTATAGCGGCTGTTGATCAGCCCCATGTCCGGCAATGTGGGGTGGCGACCGACCTTGGCCTGCCCCTGTACATCCGCCTCAACCGTGTAGCTTGCCGGAATCGGAAGTCCGCTGAATGCGTGCATCCGCATATACATCGCAGACGGACTCAACGCGAGCTTCTGGAGCACGACCGAGCCGTCCTTCTCCACCAATTTGCTTTTGACATCCAGACCGATCCACCCCGGTGGCAGCGACCCGACTTTCATCGCGTCGAAGTTCTCGTCGATCGGCAACCTCGGGCTGATGCGTACGCGTGCCGTCTCCTCTTTCTGGCCCAGCTTCAGCGTCACCGTGCCGGAGGAGAAGGTGTTTTGCGGTCCCGCCGTAAATGTCCCGTCCCGCGCAACCGTCCCGTTGAGACCTTGTACGGAAAACGAGTCGGGCCCGGCGAAGTCGGTGTACGTGACGGGCCTGAACCTCCCGTCGGAGTCGAACATGGGGACCTTGAACTTGATCGACTCGCCCGGCGCCACCGTCACTTCAGCGGGTACCAGACGAAACACCAGCGAGTATCCCTCGGACGGCGCCGGCGCTTCCGGCGGCATGGGCGGCACGGTCACCGGCGCGACAGTCTTGCTCTTGTCACCAAGGCAGTAGGTCTCGTAGGCCGTCATGAAATAGACGCGCCCATCGGCGACGATGGGAGAGCCGTTCAACTCGACGATGTGACCGTCGTCGCGTTCGAACTGGTGTACATCGAGCGAACGGCACGTTTCCCCTTCGTCTCTGAGAATGTGAAACCGCCCATTGACCTCGCCGGCGTAGATGACACCGTCCGCCGTCACGACCGGCGAACTCTTCATGACCGTCCCCAGATTGTGGGTCCAATACTCGTGGCCTGTCTTTGCATCCAGGCAAATGAGGTTGGCTGAGTTCGTCACGACATAAAGGCGACCGTTGGCAAGGGCGGGTGATGAATACCCGACCCCCATCCCGTCGTTGCGCCAGACGACTCCGGTCTCGGTAATGTCGCCGGTCTTCGAGGCATCCAGGCAGACGACGCTGCCCATCTTCGTGCCCACCAAGTTTTCTTCGCTGTGCATCACATAGGCGTAGTTGCCGTCGACAACGACCGATGGATTGAGCCCGCGCTTGCTGAACCGAAAAGACCAGACTCTCTCGCCGGTTCGTGCCAGCATGCCGTAAACATTGCCGTCCGCGTTGGCGGCGATCAGCATGCGCTTGCCGTCAATCACCGCGACGGCCGGCACCGAGTACGTCGTGTCCAGCGGCTTGCCGCCGGGTTGCGACCACCAGAGATACTCACCCGTACGCTTGTCGAACGCCATGTAGCGGTGACCGGCCTTCGCCTTTCCCGTGTCCCAGCCGGTGAGGATGTAGATCATGCTGATGACCACGCGGCCTTCGTCGATGATCGGGGTATGAAGCCGGCCTCCGTAGCCGCTGGTTCGACCGTACTCTTCCGTGAGCGAGTGTTTCCACAGAACCTTCCCGTCTCGATCAAAACAGAAAAACTCGCCGCCGGTGCCGTGGGCGTAAATGTTGCCGGTTTCCGGATCTCCGACGACGGACGTCCAACCCAGGCGTGCCTCCACGATGTCCGTATGGAAGACGTTGAACACGTGCTCCCAGATCAATTCGCCGGTATCGGCATCGAGGCACACCACGCGCTCTCGCAGACACTCGCCGGTGCCCACCGGTCCGATCATATAGAGGCGGCCGTTCATCAGGATCGGCGTCGATCGGCCACGCACGGGGGCCTTCCAAAGAAGATTCGTGCCATCCTCCGACCATGAAGTCACCACACTGTTCTCGCGCGTCATGCCGGTCTGCTCAGGCCCGCGCCAATAGGGCCAGTCGTTGGCGCTCGCGGTCGCCGCTATGACAGCCGCAAGAAGCCCTGAAATGAAACACCGTTTTTTCATGCTCGTCCTCGCTTTACGCCCTCAGGAATCCGGCAGCCACTGGAAGGGCCAGACCGCAGGCCCGTAGCCCAAACGGATTCTAGATCCATGTTAAGAAAGTGCCCAATACTGCTTGCATTCGCGCGGCGCGGCGATCAACCGTCCCTACGCCGCACCAGACGCTTCGCCTTCATCTCAAACCTGGGAAGCGTACCCGGCCCCACTACCGTCACACGTGGGCGAAAATGAAGCCGATCCTGAATCGCCCGCGCCAGCCCCGACGCGACCGCCTGTCCGTCCGACCCGTCACTGATTTCTACGTCTATACAAAGGTCCGCCATCGCCGCCCGCTCGTCAACCTCGATGCGGAATTCGACGATTTTATGCGATTCGCGGACGATGCCCTCGATCGCTGACGGAAAGACGTTGTTTCCCCTGATGATCAGCATGTCGTCGAGCCGTCCAAGAACGCCCCCCTCGGCACGGGTGAACGACCGCCCGCACGCACACCGCTCGCGGGTCACGCGGATTTGATCGCCCGTTCGGTACCGTATAAGCGGCATCCCCCAGCGCCCCAGGTTGGTGAGCACCAGCTCGCCTGGCTCGCCCTCGGGGACGGGGGTATCGCCCTCCGGATCAATCACCTCGGCAATAAACTCGGAGTCGATCACATGTACACCGCCGGGCGATTCAAGGCACTCGAAGCCCCAGGGTCCCACTTCCGTCATCCCGGGGTGGTCGAATACCCTGGCTCCCCATTCGGACTCGATGCGCGCTCGGGTGGCCGGTATGCTCCCGCCGGGCTCACCCGCCACGATGAGCCCTCGTACGGTGGAGCCGGCAAGGTCGACCCCGTCGTCCCGCGCCACCTCGGCCATGTGCAGGGCGTATGTCGGCGTGCAGCAGACAAAGGTGATCTCGTTTTCAAGAAGGTAACATACGCGGGTCGCCGTGCGCATACCACCGGCCGGCAGCACGAACGCACCAAGATTGACTGCTTCATCGAACGCACCCCAGAAGCCGATGAAGGGGCCGAACGAGAAAGGGAAGAACAGACGATCATAGGCCGTGACGCCGGCAGCCCCGTAGATGGTCCGCCAGCACCCCAGCCACCATCGCCAGGAGTCCGCCGTGTCCATAAATCGGAGCGGCGTTCCGGTGCTGCCCGACGTCTGATGATGCCGCTTGTACTGACCGCGGGGAAATGTCAGAAGCGTACCGAACGGCGGTGCATCCGCCTGATCCTCCTGAATCTCGGCCCGTGTAGTGAGGGGCAGCTTGGTGAGTGGGTCCCGCTCGGCATCGAAATCGATACCCGCGAACTTCCGCTTGTAGAATGCATCAGATCGGCGAATGAGCGCAAGGCCTTCGTGAAGCTTGCGTCGTTGCAAGCGTTCCAGGCCCGGGTGATCCAGTTTCTCTTCCTCGGTCAAGAGTGACGGCATTTCCGTCGAATCTCCCTCCCGTCTGTACGCCGGGAGTCGTTTGACATCCGTACGCTCGGCGCATGGAACGCTGCAATTCGGGACCTGCACACGCACCGGCCTACAGATGATAACCTCTGGCCCACGAGTGACTATAGAGAACCGCGCGGCGATTTCGCGACATGGTGCCATGTAAAAACCTGTCACGGACCGCATGCGAGTATGCCCACAGGTGTTCCGGCTACGTTGATTTGACGGATTGGTGTGCCACCGCTCTTGAGCGGTGCGCTCCGCTCCGCGGGCGCTAATTGGTCCCGACGGGTGGCACGGTCTGGCGAAGCCAGGCCGTGGGGACCTCCAAAACCGACATGGCCAAGCTATCGCTTGACCACGGCACTCGTCACGTTGGCAATTCATCGCGGCAGAAACGACGGCCTGCGTCGGGTGGCATGGGCAAACTCGTTTGCCCGTGTGTCTTCCCGGAGCAGCACGGGCAAGCCCTGGCTTGCCCATGCCACCCGAGAATACAGGTGTGAAGGTTCACTGCGCACGTTGGCCGGCTGGCGAACGACGGGTACACTCCTGCCGTACCTACGAATGAAGAATCGTCATGAAGATCGCCATGCTCATCGCCGGCGCGGGAGGGATGTACTGCGGGAGTTGCCTGCGCGACAACCGCCTGGCGGGGAAGCTCATCGAGCGCGGCTGCGATCTGGCCGTCATTCCGCTATACACGCCCCTGCGAACAGACGAAGCGGATCACTCCAACCACCCGCTTCAATACGGAGGCATCAACGTCTACCTGCAGCAGAAGTCCGAGTTATTTCGCCACACGCCGCGCGTCCTGTCGAATTGGCTGAATTCACCGACCCTTCTGCGATGGGCCGGCAGAAGGGCGGCGCGAACCAGTGCGACATCCCTGGGCGAACTCACCGTTTCGGTTCTCACAGGAGAAAACGGCGCCCAGCGGACCGAACTCGATCGTCTCGTGCAAATGCTGCAACGAACGAGACCCACCCTGATCAATCTGCCGAATCTGATGTTCGCCGGCATCGCAGGTCGCCTGAAGCGAACGACAAACGCGCGAATCGTCTGCAATCTGTCGGGGGAAGACCTGTTCCTGGACTCGCTGGATGACCCCTATCGCGACCGAGCGTATGACTTGATCCGCAAGGCGGCCCCCCACATCGACGCGTTCATTTCGCCAACCCGTTACTACGCCGACCGTGCCGTCGAGAGGTTCGGCATCGCCAAAGACAGATTGCACGACGTCCCGCTCGGCGTTCGCCTGCACGACTTCGAACCGGCGGACGAGGAACCGCGCGGCGCATTCGTCATCGGCTACCTGGCACGGATCGCCCCTGAAAAGGGTCTCGACCGACTATGCGAGGCCTTCACTGAACTTCGCAAGCAAGGAAGAGACTGCAAGCTGCGTATCGCCGGGTACCGCGGACCGAGCGACGAAGCGTACCAGGATCGAATTGTGAGTAAACTGGAAGAAGAGGGCCTGGCAGGCGATGTGGAAATGGTCGGGGAGGTCTCGCGACGAGAGAAGGCTGATTTCCTCCGTTCGGTGCATGTACTGTGCGTTCCCACAAACTACCCTGAGGCCAAGGGGCTTTTCGTCCTGGAAGCCCTGGCGAGCGGCGTGCCCGTCGTGCAGCCGAACCACGGCTCCTTTCCTGAGTTGGTCGAATCCACGGGTGGCGGTGTGGTCTATGACCGCCACCGCACGGGTGCATTGGCCGAGAAAATCGCGTCGCTGATGGACGACCCCGGCCTTCGACGCAGCCTTGCGGCCGCAGGACGAGAGGCCGTCGCGCGACTTTATACAGACGAAGTCATGGCGGACCGGACCCTCTCGGTGTATGACACGATCCACAACGAACATCGGCCAGCCGGTGAATCAGAAAAGGTGTGAGCCCATGGACGACTTGCTGCAAGTTGAATCGGTCGGCAAGGAGTATCCCACGCGCAGCGGCGCCTTGACCGTCCTGCGCAACGTCTCCTTGTCGCTGAAGAAGGGTGAGGCGGCCGCCATCATGGGCCCCTCTGGATCGGGCAAGAGTACGCTCCTAAACATCCTGGGCACGCTCGAGTCACCATCGTCCGGTCGTCTCAGCATCGACGGACAAAACCCGTTCGATCTTGACGAAAAGGCGCTCGCGGGATTTCGCAACCGGCGCATCGGGTTCATTTTTCAGGAGCACCACCTCCTACCGCAGTGCAACGTACTGGAGAACGTGTTGATCCCCACGCTGGCGGCTTCCGGAAACGGTCAACACGTTGAGAGGGCACGAAAGCTCCTGGATCGCGTGGGGCTTGCCGATCGCCTGGACCACAGGCCGGCGGAGCTCTCCGGCGGCGAGCGTCAACGGGTGGCCATCGCCCGCGCCCTCATTAACCAGCCGGACTTGATGCTGGCCGACGAACCGACCGGCAATCTCGATCACGCCAACGCGGACGTCATTGCCAAGCTCCTGGGTGAGGTACACCAGGAAGAAAACAGCACCCTGATCGTGGTGACACACAGCGCCGCCCTGGCAAGCCACTTTTCGCGGAGGTTTGAAATGCTCGACGGAACGCTCTCTCCAGGCGAAGGAGTTCGATGAAAACCTTGCCTCGTCATCCCGAGGCAGCGGCGCTCGTGGTTCTACACAAGTTGCTTGTGATCGGTTTTCGTTGCGTGTACGGGCGTGAACTTTATGTGCTGGCCACCGGCCCACGCTGTTCGCGTGCGACCGATGCTCGCCCCAACGGGGCACCGACACGGCAGCCCAGGGCAACGCCCTGGGACCTGGAGGACTATGACCCGGTAGCCCTGAAGGGGCGCAACGGTGCTGGACTCAACCTACCGCGGATTGTCGCGCCCCTTCAGGGCTCTTGCGTGCGACGCATCGCAGACCCAGGGCGATGCCCTGGGCTGGCTTGTTGCCGCCCTTTCAGGGCTATGCGTGATCCACGCAAGTGGCATCGGTCGAGGGGTGCGAATAGTCCAGCTGCGAAGGCAACTCTAACGGAGTTCTAGTTTGCGAGGTTTGACACTTCTCACACGTAGCCTGATGTTCCATTGGCGCTCGCACCTGGCCGTCGGACTCGGCGTGGTGGTGGCCACTGCTACGCTCGTCGGCGCGTTGCTCGTCGGCGATTCCATGCGCGGCAGCCTCCTCGACAACGCCGTCAACCGGCTCGGAAAAGTAGACTACATGCTCAACAGTCAGCGGTTTGTCACCGAATCGTTGATTGGGTCTCTAAACGCCGACGACTCGTTTCGTGCCACGTTCCGCGATGCAGCCCCTGCGATCGTGATTTCCGGGGGCGCGTCCAATCCGGAGAGCGGTGCGCGTTCGAACAAGATCACCGTATTCGGCGTCGACGATCGGTTCTGGAAACTGGCGAGGGACGACAGCCTTCAGTCCGTGAAAATGCCCGAGGGACGGCAGGTCATACTCAACCAGGCTCTGGCCGATCAACTCGGTGCCGCGGCAGGCAACGCGGTGCTCCTTCGCATGGGCAAGGCCGATCCGGTCCCCACCGAAACACTGCTCGGGCGGCGGGACGACACCAAACTGACGCTACGTCTACAAGTGGCCACGATTGTCCCCGCCGGCGGACTCGGCGCGTTCGAGAGCAATCCACGACAGTCGCGTCCCTACAACGCCTGGGTCTCCCTTCCCGTGCTGCAACGGGCGCTTGCACTGCCCGATCGAGTGAATACGGCCTTCTTTGCTTCGGCACAGCCCCCCACAGACAAGGGTGACGACGAAGGGATGGCGCAGGACGCCATCGCGAATCATCTGGCGCTCTCGGATCTGGGATTGATCGTACGACTCGACGCGGATCGCGGTTATCTATCCGTGGAATCCGAGGGCATGCTCGTCGAGCCGAACGCGGAAGGTGCCACCATCGAAGCAGCCAAGGAACTGGCGCTATCGGCCGCGCCCGTACTCACGTATCTGGCCAACGAGATTTCTGTGGACAATGACAGTGACGGCCGCGTCGTGCCGTATTCGACAGTGACCGCGATTGGCTCGACCACGCTCGGCACGAAGCCGCTGACGCTCGTCGACGGTTCACCAGCAACACAACTCGCAGCGGGTGATATACTTCTCAACGAGTGGGCGGCCGGGCAACTCCAGGCCCACGTGCGCGACCCCGTCAAGCTGACCTACTACATCACCGGGGACTTCGGTGAGCTAGACACCGTCACGCAGTCGTTCACGCTGCGCGGCGTCGTGCGCCTGGACGCCGCGGCGGCCGATCCGGGCTTCACGCCAACGTACCGCGGCGTTACTGACGCCAAGAACCTGTCCGAATGGGATCCACCGTTCCCCATGGACCTCTCGCTCATTCGCGATCAGGACGAGCAATACTGGGCTGTCTACAAGGCCACGCCGAAAGCGTTCGTCTCTCTCGACGAGGGGCGTCGGCTTTGGACGCAGGGGCACGAGCGGTTCGGGCAATCTACCGCCATACGTGTGACACCGGACGACAGTGGCGGATCGCTCGACGTGGACGAATTCTCGCGGGCACTGCTCTCTAAGCTGAATCCTTCCGCTACCGGCATCACTGTCGATCCGATCCGCCGGCGCATCGTGGAATCCAGCGCGGGCAGCACCGACTTTGCCATGCTCTTTACCAGCTTCAGCTTCTTCTTGATCGCTTCCGCCTGCATGCTCATCGCGCTTCTCTTCGGCCTGGGCGTGGAACGGCGGGCCAAGGAGATAGGCACGCTGCTCGCCGTCGGCACGCC
>Ga0055451_10000404_pt1 | contig 17260 bp, 11 predicted proteins | sample China_Galinas_PW_3_FD_57745 | JGI IMG/M metagenome (GOLD analysis project Ga0055451, IMG submission 57745) | Wetland microbial communities from San Francisco Bay, California, USA, that impact long-term carbon sequestration - China_Galinas_PWB_D2 | ecosystem: Environmental > Aquatic > Marine >... | reverse complement strand
TTCCTCGGCCGGTTGGATCGGGCCCCGGTCGACAAGATCGAAGGCTTGCTTCCGGCGATCGCGATCGACCAGAAGAGCTCCGGGCGCAACCCACGCTCGACGGTCGGGACGTCGACCGAGATCCTCGACTACCTGCGGCTCCTGTTCGCACGCGTCGGGCAGCCGCACTGTCCGGATCACGGGCAAGCGCTCGTCAAGCTCAGCCCGTCGATCCTCGCCGCGCGCATCGCGAAGCAGCTCGCCGGCAAGAAGGGCTACGTGCTCGCGCCGGTGCGCATCCCGCCCGGGCTCGAGGACGACGACCTGCGCGCGTTCCTCGAAGAGCGCGTCAGCGAGTGGAAGGAGGAAGGCTTCGTTCGCTACGCCCACCGCGACAACGGCACGCTCGAGGTCCGCCGCGTCGACGAGGACATCGAACTCGTCCGCAGCAAGCTGTGGCTCGTCGTCGACCGCGTCGGCTTTTCGGCGCGCACGCGCGGGCGGATCGCCGAAGCGCTCGAGCTCGCGGCCCGGTGGGGCGAAGGCTTCGTCGCCGTCGCCGAGCACGACGGGCTGCCCGAGTCCTACTCGATGGAGCGTTCGTGCACCGTGTGCGGCTTCCACCTGCCGCTCGACCTGCACCCGCGGTTCTTCTCGTTCAACCACTACTCGGGCGCGTGCCCCGCGTGCCAGGGCATCGGCACGAAGATGAGCCTGAGCCTCGACCGGCTCGTCGTCAATCCGAAGAGGCCGCTGTTCGGCGGCGCGATCGCCAAGAAACTCGGTCCCGGCATCGGCTGGCTGACGCATCCGCGCAAGATGACTGCGCGCGTTGCCTACGCGATGGCCGAAGCCCACGGCTTCGATCTCGTCAACACGCCGTTCGAGAAGCTGACCAAGAAGCAGCGCGACTTGGTCATCAACGGCACCGGCGACGAGGAATACGAGATCGAGATCAAGCGCGAGCGCGGCAGCAGCAAGAAGCACTACCGCATCCAGCAGACGTGGGACGGACTCGCCGCGATCTTCGAGCACCACTCGAGCACGCAGTCCGAGAGCTTCCACGGCTACCTGTCGCGGATCATGGTCGAAGAGGACTGCCGCCATTGCCACGGCACGCGCCTGTCGCCGGCCGTGCTCGCGGTCCGCATCGGCAAGGAGAACATCGCGGGCCTGTCGTCGCGCAGCGTCGACCGGCTTCGCCAGTTCTTCGCGCAGCTCACCCTCGGCAAGGAGGCGGCGAAGATCGCGCGCGAGATCCTCGCCGAGATCGACGCGCGGCTCGGGTTCCTCGACGACATGGGCCTCGGCTATCTCGAGCTCGACCGCAACGCGTCCACGTTGTCGGGCGGCGAAGCCCAGCGCATTCGTCTCGCGGCGCAGCTCGGCAGCCGTTTGACCGGAACGCTGTACGTGCTCGACGAGCCGACCGTCGGCCTGCACCCGCGCGACACCGACCGCCTGCTCGCCAACCTCGACGGGCTGAGAAAGCTCGGCAACACGGTCGTCGCCGTCGAGCACGACGAAAACGTGATCCGCGCCGCCGACTGGGTCGTCGACCTCGGGCCCGGGGCCGGCCGCGCGGGTGGGCAGGTCGTGTTCGAGGGCTCGCCGCGACAGATCGAACGTGTCGCCGACAAGTCCGCGACCGCGCGCTGGCTGTCCGGCGCCAAGTCCATCGCCGTCCCGAGCAAGCGCCGCTCGCCGCCGCGCGCGATCGAGCTGTCGCAGGTCGCGGTCAACAACCTGAAGCGCATCGACGCCCGGTTCCCGCTCGGCGCGTTCACGGTCGTGACCGGCGTGTCGGGCTCGGGCAAGAGCTCGCTCGTGCTCGAGGCGCTCTTGCCGGCGCTCGGCGGAAAGCAAGGACCGTGGAAGATCCGCGGTGCGGACGCGATCAAGCAAGTGTTCGTCGTCGATCAAGAGGCGATCGGGACGACCCCCAAGAGCACTCCGGCGACCTACGCCGGGATCTTCACGCCGATTCGCGAGCTGTTCGCGAGGACCGAGGACGCGCGCCGCCTCGGCTTCGGCCCCGGCCGGTTCTCGTTCAACAACGCCGAAGGCCGGTGCCCGGTGTGCGAAGGCCGGGGCGAGATCCTCGTCGAGATGCACTTCCTCGCCGACGTGTGGGTGACGTGCGACCTGTGCCGCGGCAAACGCTTCAACGAAGCGACGCTCGCCGTGAACTGGCGCGGCAAGACGATCGCCGACGTGCTCGAGCTCGAGGCGGCCGAAGCGCTGGAGCTGTTCGCGGTCCACAAGAAGATCTCGCGTGCGCTTCGCGTGCTCGTCGACGTCGGGCTCGGGTACCTGCAGCTCGGCCAGGGAGTTCACACGCTGTCCGGTGGCGAAGCGCAGCGGCTCAAGCTCGCCGCCGAGCTGTGCAAGCCGTCGCGACCCGGTCAGCTGTTCCTGCTCGACGAGCCGACGACCGGGCTGCACATGGAAGACGTCGCCAAGCTCCTCGTGGTGCTCGGCCGTCTCGTCGAGCGTGGCGCGACCATTGTCGTCATCGAGCACCACATGGAGGTCGCCAAGCTCGCGGACTGGTTGATCGATCTCGGACCCGACGCCGGCGATGCCGGCGGGCGGATCGTCATCGCCGGCACGCCCGAGGAAGTCGTCACGTGCCGGCGGTCGCGCACCGCCCCGTATCTGGCCGCGGCGCTCGGCCACAAGAAACCGGCGGACAGAAAGCGCAGCTCGAAACAGGCCGGGTAGCCCACGCGGCGACGCAACGCGGCGGTGGTATCGCGGGATCGTCGAAGATCCTCAGCACTCGCCGTCGGAGTGTCGATAATCTCGTCAGGCAGGGAGGGGACCGTGTACAAGCTCACAACAGTGCTCGTCGCCGCTGCATGTGTTTCTTGCAGCGCACCCGAACCGGGTGAGATCGACAACCCGGACCCGTCGCCGTCACCGCAGCTGGCGCAGTGGCTCCCGGCCGACACGACCCCGGCACTCCTGACGCCCGCCTCACGTCCTCTTCAGCGTGTGGCTTCTGGGGCCGGTCCTTCTCGGATTCGCCTGCGTGTTTCTCCTGTCTTGATGCAACTGCTGGGCGAACCCCTCGAGACGCACTACGAGCGCCGCACGGGCGGCGTCGACATCGTCGAGCTGCGCGCGTCCGACGAAGGGGCGCTGTCGGAGCTCGCCCAGGGGCGGGCCGAGGTCGCGTTCGTCTACAAGAAGCCCGACGCCGGGCAGCGGGCGCACGGCCTGACCGTCTCGGAGCTCGGCCACCGTCTCGTGTACGTAATCGTCAACAGTCAGAACCCCGTGACGACACTGCCGCGCACCGCGCTCGGCCAGCTGTTGCGCGGCGTGAGCACGAACTGGCGTTGTGTGTCCTATTTCGATCGACCGGTTCGCCGGTTCGGCGGCCCGCGCGGGCCCGTCCTCGATGACGCGACCCAGGTCCTCGGGCTCGGCGAGCGCTGGCCCGGGACGACGGTTGCGACCGAAGCCGGCGTGATCGCGCGCGTGGCACAGGATGCCGGAGCCCTCGGAGTCGTGTCGCGGAAGCCGAACAACCCCCGGGTCCGTGTCGTGCCGGTCGACGGCGCCGAGCCCTCGGTGATGCTCTTCCGGGCCGGGTACTACCGGCTCGGGCGAACGGTGTATCTCGTCTCGCGCGTGTCCGCCGGTGCAGCGACCCGCGATCTGGTGGACTGGCTCGGTTCCGACGACGGTCAAGAGTTCGTGTCAGCTCGTCTGTCGGCCGACTGAGACGCTCAAGTCGCTGGACGGAAACACTCGATAGGAGCGGTCGAACCCCAAAGGAGGTCCGGCCGAATGTCCAAGCGCGAGTCCTCGGGCGATGCGAGCGCTCGACGGAACCCGGCGCGCTGGTGGCCGTGGATCGCCGCAGCGACGCTCGCGCTGTTCGGCGCGCTGCTGTTGACTCCGACGCTCGGCGACCTCGGCGGAGACAGTGCACAGTATCTCTCGCTCGCCGAGTCGCTCGCGAGCGGCGGCGGCTATCGCGACGTGTATCTCCCCGACTGTCCCGCGCACGGACACTACCCTCCGGGATTCCCGTCCTTGCTGGTTCCCCTCGTCTGGGCGTTCGGCAAGCACGCGTTCTTGCCGGCGCGGATGCTCGTGCTCGCGTGTGGAGTCGCGGCGTTGTTCCTCTGCTATCGCCTGCTCGCGCGCCGTGCCGGGTCGTTGGAGGCCGGTTGTGCGGTGCTGCTCGCTGCGACGGCGGCGAACCTCGTCACGATCTCGACGCTCGTGTACTCGGAGCTGCCCTATCTGTTGGCGGCGGTCCTCGCGCTGTTGGCACTCGAACACGAACCGGCCACGAAGAGGTCTCTGGGCTTCGCGACGGGCTTCGCGTTGGCAGCGTTCGCGATCCGCATGGCCGGGGTCGCGGTGCTGGCAGCGCTCGCGAGCGTGTTCGTGCGCAGGTTCGGGTGGCGAAAGGGCGCGGTGCTGACCGGGCTCGCGTTCCTCGTCCCGATTGCGTTCTATGTCTACGCGTCGGCGACCACGGGGACGCAGAGCTACACCGAAGAGCTCTCGGCGCTGAGCGGCGGCCATGTTGTCGGGCACGTGTGGCACGGGGTCGTCACGCAGTTCCTTGCGCTCGGAACGCTGGTCGGCAACAGCCCGATCGTCGGAACCGGGACGCTTCTGTCGGCGATCCTGTCCGGGGTCGTGCTGACCGGGTTCTTCGCGCGACTGCGCGGCGGCCTCCGTCCTCTCGAAGTGTTCTACGCGGCGAGCTTCGTGATCGCGGCATGCGCACCGCAGTCGCTCGATCGCTACCAGGTCCCGCTGCTGCCGTTCAGCGCGTTGTATGCGCTCGAAGCGATGAGACTCGTCGCACGATGGGCCGGCGACCGGGTGCGGAACGAGCTGGATCCTGTCCGACTGCGGAAGGTCGCCGTGCTCGCGTTCGCCGTGCTCCTCGGGGTGGCGCACCTCGTCGGACTCTTCACCGTGGTCGGCTATCGGTTTCGCGATGCCCTGATCGAGCCGCCCGGCCGGCTCATCGGGGTGCTCGCGCCCGTGCAGATGAGCCATTGGCAAGAAGGCCAGCGCGGCGGGGAGCCGAAGAAGCTGGTCCGCTACTGGCGGCGGTACGCCGACTTCCTGATGGTGCTCGAGGCGATACGGAAAGCTGTCCCTGCGGATGCGATCCTGGCCTCGCGCAAGCCACGACTCGTGTCGTATCTGACCGGCCGCCACTGCGTGCCGACACCCGAAGCGAGCGACCGGTCGACGTTGGTCGCGAAGCTCCAAGCGCGTGGAGTCACGCATCTCGTGCTCGACAGTCTGTTCGCGCAGAGCTTGCGGTATCGCAAATGGCTGGGCCGGGCACGGGCCGAGATCGGGATTCGTTCGGCGGCTTGCCTCCGGCCGCGAACGCTGCGCGCGGGGCCGCAAGCGCCGGCGCCGCGCTGAACCCTCGCCGGTACCGCGGTTTTGTCGCGCGCGTGTTTGAGCCCGGATGCGTCGGGCCTAGAATCGCGTGGGGCAGGGGACCGCGAAAGCCTGAACGCGGATTCACACCCGGCGGATCATCTTGTTGAATTGGGGAGTCGATGTACACACCTCGCTGGCTAATCTCCGTAACCACACGCCTCGGATCTCGCGTGTTGCTCGCAGCTGCGCTCGTGATGCCGGGGCTCTCGGCGCAAGCTCCGGTCAACGAGCTGCGCCCTGGCGACGTGTTCCGAGACTACACGTGGCGCCCGAGCGGAAACGCTTGGCAGAGGGTCACCGGACCCGACGCGACGTACGCGGAGGCGAAGAAGTTCCTGCCCAATCCGGTCAACTCGATCCAGATCGCCGACGTCCAAGGCGCCAAGCGCATTGTCGCGGTCGTCGAGAAGCTGACCTCGCACGCGGGAACCAACCGCCCGCGCATGCGGGTCAACGGCAACGCGTGGATCGACATCCCCGAGCCTGCGACCAACCTAGTGCCCGGTGCCTGGGGCAGTGGCGGCCTGGCGCGCGAATACCTGATGCTGCGTTACCCCTGGGTCGAGCTGCCGGTCAACCAGATCAAGCAGGGTACGAACACGTTCGAGTTCACCTGTCAGGGACAGGGCGGAACCGACATCGGCAAGTTGTGGCCGCAGTGGCTGCTCTACGGCGTGACGTTCCGCGTGTTCTTCGACGCGAACAAGCCGCATCCGACGGGCAAGATCACGAGTCCGCCGCCGAGCGCCGAGCTCGGCTCCAACCCGACGTTCACGGCCGACGCCTCGAGCACGGTCGGGGTCGATCGCGTCGAGTTCATCGGCAACTACGACGACTTCAGCTGGCGCGGTGACGGTGCTTATGACAAGTGGCAGGTCCATCCGCTGGCCGGCGTGTGGACGCACCACATCGGCAACGACAAGACCGCGCCCTACGCGCGCACGTGGGACACGACGTGGATCCCGACGCAGCCGAAGCCGTTCTCGGTCATCGCCGTGATCTTCGACAAGAACGGCATGGCCTACGTCCCGCCGGCGGTCACGGGGCTGACGCTGCGGCGCAACAAGACCGTGATCCGCTATCGCTCGTTCAAGATCCCCAAGAAGTGGCAGACCCGGACCGGCAACAGCTATCACGCCTGCGAGGCGACGATCACCGAGGATGTCAGCCAGGCCGATGCCGCGCGTCTGTTCCTGACGACGTGGAACGGACTCGACGCGCGCGGCATCGGCATCAACAGCTCGCAGCTCGTGTCGAGCATCGGCGGCAATCACAACCTCGCCTACAACGTCATCGACTTCGACCCCAAGCTGCTGAAGAAGGGCCCGAACGCGCTGTGGACCCGCTCGACGGTCTCGACCCACGGAATCGAGGTCGAGTGGCCCGGGATCGAGCTGTTCGTCCGCTACAAGACGCCCGAGTCACGTGCGTTCTTCGTGCCGTTCGGGACCGGCTGCAAGGGCAGCAACGGGACCCCGACGATTTCCGCCCTCGGGACGCCGGCGCTCGGCAACGTGCTGTGGCTGATCCTGAGCAACGCTCCGCCGACGGCACCGGTGTTGTTGGCGACAGGTTTCCGGCGCGACCAGTGGCTGACGTGGAAGCTGCCGCTCGACATGGCGGTGTTCAAAGCGCCCGGGTGCTGGCTCTACACATCGCCGGACCTTTCGTCGGTTGCCCTGTCCGACGCGCGCGGGATCGCGAGTCTGGGCTGGCCCGTCCCCAATCTCCCGCAGCTGATCGGAATCAGCTTCTACACGCAGTGGATGGTCTACGACCCGCCCGCCAATGGCGCGTACGTGACGTTCTCCGGCGCGGCTCGGGCGACGATCGGCGATCACTAGGGGCCCGCTAGGCGCGAGCCCCCCGGCGGGGTCGGACCGTGCCCGTGCGTGCCCGTGCCCGTGCCGGTGCCCGCCCCGTGTTCCCGATCTGTCGCCAATTCCGCTCGTCGTGCCATCTTGACCAACATCGACACGATCCGCACCAACAGGCGTCTCGCGTCGGCCAGCGAGTCGTCCGGGCCCATCTGTTGTTCGCCGGCCGCGAGATCGAGAGCCTTGCGTACGTCGAGGAGCGCCGCACACTCGGTGGCCGATCGTTTGGCCATCCGGTAGAAGCGGGCCTTCTCCGCTGTGCTGAACTCGCCGCTTCCTTCCGCGATGTTGCAGCAGATCGAGGCTGCCGCTCTGCGCAGTTGGTCTGCGTGTGACGAATGGCCGCGCGGAAAGCCGTTCGCGAGCCTGGTGGCTTCGACAACGAAGTCGACTGCGACCTGATAGACGTCAAGATGCTCATGATCGAAGTGTTTCATGACCTGACGCGTCGGCCGAGAGGTCCGCTGGTTTCGCGGAAAGACTGTGGATTGCGCAAGGGACGGGAACGAGTCGGGCACGGGCACGGGCACCGGCACGGGCACGCACGGGAACGGGACGACCGCACGATCCCAGCGATACGCTCGGGGTCTCGGTGGGATGGGGTGTGGGCCGCGTGACCGCCGCGGTTCTCCCGGGGTGATTTCGCGACCAGCCCCCTTCCCAGCGGGTATGATTCGCCTCTTGGGAGCCTAGCATTGTCCGACGAGCTACGAGAGACCGTAAGCGCCGCCGGGGCGGGCGACGCCCAGGCCTTCGATTCGCTGTTCGCACGCAATCTGCCGCGCCTGATGGCCTTCGTCCGGGCCCGCGTAGGCGGAGTCGTTGCCGAGAAGGAGTCGGTCCACGACCTGGTCCAGTCCGTCTGCCGAGAGGCGGTCGAAGACCTCGATCGGTTCGACTTCCGCGGTGAGGAAGCGTTCCGCCAGTGGCTGTTCGTGCGCGCCGTGCGCAAGATCTGCAATCGCTATCGCTGGTATCAGCGAGCCCGGCGCGATGTCGGCCGCGAGAAGGCCGCGGATGCGTCCGAGGAGGGTGTCGAGGAGTTCGTGACGGCGTTCGCGACGATCTCGACGCCGTCACGGCACGCGAGCGCGCGCGAGCAGATGGAGCTGTTCGAAGCCGCGCTCGAGCAGCTGCCCGACGCCCAGCGGGAGGCGATCGCGATGACCCGCGTCGCCGGCTTGTCGTATGCCGAGGCCGCCGAAGCCCTCGGCCGCACCGAGGCCGCCGTTCGCGGTCTCGTCATGCGCGGGCTCGCGCGGCTGTCGGCGCTGCTCGAGTCCAACGAGGGTGGCGAATGACCGAGCGTCCGACCGAGGACGAGGTCGACGCGATCGTCGCCGAGTGTCTCGACGCGCTCGAGCGCGGCAAGCCGTCGGAGGTCGAGGACATCCTCGCGAGCCATCCCGAGGTCGCCGAGACCGTGCGCAGCCGCATCGAGCGCGTGCGCGCCCTCGGACTCGTCAACAGGCCCGACAACCCGGAGCGGATCGGCCCCTATCGGGTGCTGCAGGAGATCGGACAGGGCGGCATGGGGACCGTGTATCTCGCCCAGCAGCGCGGGGCGGTCAAGCGGCGGGTCGCCGTCAAGCTGATCAAGCTCGGGATGGACACGCGCGAGATCCTGCGCCGGTTCGACATGGAGCGGCAGGCGCTCGGGCTGATGGACCATCCGAACATCGCGCGCGTGTTCGATGCGGGCAGCACCGAGGACGGCCGCCCGTGGTTCGCGATGGAGTTCGTGCAGGGCGAGCCGATCACGAAGTTCTGCAACCGCCGCAAGATGTCGACCGAGGACAGGCTCGAGCTGTTCATCTCGGTCTGCGAAGCCGTACAGCACGCCCACCAGAAGGGCATCATCCACCGCGACCTCAAGCCGTCGAACGTCCTGGTCACGTTCGTCGACGACAAGCCTACGGCCAAGATCATCGACTTCGGCGTAGCGAAGGCGACCACGGATACCGGGGACCACGGGACGCTGTACACCGAACACGGACGCGTCCTCGGCACGCCCGAGTACATGAGCCCCGAGCAGGCCGGCAGCGAGCCGTGGGACGTCGACACGAGGACCGACATCTACTCGCTCGGCGTCCTGCTCTACGAGCTCCTGACCGGGTGTCTGCCGTACTCGACCGACAAGCTGCGCGGCGCGGGTTGGGCGGAGCTGCGTCAGATCCTGACCGAAGAGACACCGAAGCCCCCGAGCACCCGGGTCCGCAGCTCGGACACGTTTCCGGGAGCGGGCGACGAGCGCGCCGGTGAACGCCGCGCCCTGGCCCGCCGACTGCGAGGCGATCTCGACTGGATCACGCTCAAGGCGCTGGAGAAGGACCGAACACGCCGTTACCCGACGGCGTTCCAGCTCGCAGCCGACATCCGCCGGCACCTCGGCGACGAGCCGGTCGTCGCCGGCCCGCCCAATCCGCTGTACCGGTTCTCGAAGTTCGCGCGTCGCTACCGGACCACGGTCGTCTCGTCGCTGGCGATCGTCGTTGCGCTCGTGTCGGGAATCGTCATGACGAGCGTCGCGTCGATCCGCGAGGCGCGAGCCAGGGCGCTGCTCGAGGAGAGTCAGAAGCGCTATAGCCTGCTGTCCCTCGTCGAGGAGCTGCGCCGGGCCGAGGTCACGCGCCACCAGCTGGTCCCCGCGTGGCCCCAGCAGACCGAGAAGCTCAATCAGTGGATGGAGCGCTACGGCAAGGGACTTCCGGCCCGGTTGCCCGAGGTCCGTGCGACGATCGCGCACCTGGGCGAGCGGATCGCCAACGTCGATGACGAGGCCCAAGCCGACGCCGACGTGTTTTTGCGCGACACGCTCGCGCGGCTCGTCGGGAGGCTCGAGGAGTTCGCGACCGATCCGCTCGGTCAGGTCGCCGTGATTCGCGATCGCCTCGAGTGGTCCAAGCGCGTCGGCGTCGAGACCATCGATTCGATTCGCGACAAGTGGGACGAGACGATCGCGGAGATCAAGAGCCACCCGGACTACCACTCGCTCGAGATCACGCCCCAGATGGGGCTGGTTCCGCTCGGTCGCGATCCGGAGTCGAACCTGTTCGAGTTCGGCCATCCCCGGTCCGGCAAGGTCCCCAAGCGGGGACCCGACGGAAAGCTGCGGATCAGCGGAGAGTCCGGAATGGTGTTCGTGCTGATTCCGGGCGGCCGGTTCCTGATGGGGGCGCAGAGCGACGAGAGCTCGGCCAGCAATCACGATCCGCAGGCACGCGCCAACGAGAGCCCGGTGCACGAGATCGAGGTTCCGGCGTTCTTCATGTCGAAATACGAGCTGACCAAGGGCCAGTTCAAGCGCCTTTCGCGGCGCGAGGACTGTAGCTATTGGAAGGCCGGGGACATGGGCGCGACCGACGCGTGCCCGGTCGAGGGGATCACGTACTACCTCGCCGAGGAGGTATTGCAAGATCATGGCCTGATGTTGCCGAGCGAGGCGCAGTGGGAATACGCGGCGCGGGCGCGAACCACGACGCCGTGGTGGACCGGCAAGACGCCGGACACGCTCGACGATGCTGCGAACATCGCCGACAAGTCCCATGCGCTGGAGTCGGGCCAGAAGCCTCACGGCAATCAGCATGACGATGGCTGGCCGATCTACTGTCCGGTCGACACGATGCGGGCCAATCGGTTCGGGCTCCATCACGTGCTCGGCAACGTGTGGGAATGGTGTCGCGACTGGTTCCAGAGCTACGAGCACGGAGTCGATGAAGACACCGTCCGCTTACGGGTCGACAAGAACGAGACCCGGCGCGTCTACCGCGGCGGCAGCTATGCACTCGGAGCCGTCGCGGCGCGGTCGTCGATGAGGTGGCCCGGTACGATGGGCTTGCGAGATCGTTCGCTGGGTGTCCGTCCGATGCGGAAGATCTATCCGAAGTAGGTAGCGTTCGTCCCGGGTTGCAATCCGACGCAGACGCGGGGATAACCCTGCAATGCCGCTGCGCCCCGTCTACGCGTTCGTGCTCGCGTGCTTGCTGTCGACGACTTCGTGCCAGTACCTGGCGGACCGTGCCATGGACGCCCTCGATCCGTACCGCGCGGTCATCGGTCTCGGCTCGGTCATCGGAGCGCGTGGCAGGTTCGGCGGGCTGGCCGAAACGGGGTTGATGGTCGGGGTCAAGCCACGCCCCGCGGCGCTCGGCTGGCGCTACGGGGTTCCCCTGTACTTCAACGAGCGTGACAGCGCGATGGACGCGGATCAGTCCGAGATCGTGTGGAACACGAGCGTCGTCGGTCTCGAGTATTCCAAGGGGTCCTACGTGCACGCGCGCAACAGCGTGGCGGTGTTGCCCGCGCTGCTGACGTGGGTCGATTCGACACCGACCGACTACGAGTGGCAGGTTCCCGAGAAAGGCGAAGACTACGAGGACCGGCACTGGCTGTGGAGCAGAGAAGGCTTTCGCAACAACCGCTACCAGCAGATCCACGCGTTCGACACCGAGGTCGAAGCAGGTCTGCTACTCTACGCGGATTTCGGATTCAGCCCCGGGGAAGCGCTCGACTTCCTGCTGGGGCTGGCAACCATCGATATCGCCAAGGACGATGGGCGACTGTGAACACGCGCCTCACGATCGGTAGTCTGCTTGCTTGCGCAACCGTCTTCGCCGCCGTCACGGCTTGCGTCAAGCCCGATCTCGCCCACCGATACACGCCGGCGTGGGAGGCGTTCGATGCGACGGAGCCGGGCTGGATCGCGACGCGTCCCGCGCTGCTGGTCTCCGACTGTCAGATGCACAACCTGCTGTCGTTGCCGGTGCCCGATCGCAACCTGTCGATCGAGGCCGTCGCAGCGACGGCGATCCGGCCACCGCAACTCGACCTGTTCTCCGGCGACGTGCTCCAGTGGATCCTCGAGAACGACGCCGACGACGTCGACGTGATCATCCATCTCGGCGACGCGCTCGACCTCGCGTGCACCGGCGAGTTCGACCACTTCCTGCGCGTCATAGGGCACGCGAAGCGGCCCTGGTTCATGACGCCGGGCAACCACGACATGTACTACCTCGGCAGCTACGACCCCGAGGACGAGACGGTTTGGAAGGACGCCTGCTACGAGGCGGGGCGGCTGTTGACCAAGGACCACTTCATTCGCCTCTACGTGGCGGCGCTGCTGCTGCAGCAGTCCGACGAGGGGTTCGCGCGGCTGCGCAAAGCTCTGGGAATCACGCCGGGACCGGCGGACACCGTGCACACGCTTGCCGAACGCATCCCAGACGAGTTCGAGTGGAACGACGTCGACGACGATGTCGGGCTCCTCGAGGGGATCTGCTGGGTGATCGATCCTGCCCGGCCGTGGCGTTCCTACATCCTCCAGCGGGTCGACTTCAGTCCACGCGGGAATCTCGGGTTCCATGTCGAAGGGCTGTTGATGGACTCGTGCCAGTACGGGCGCCGGCCGGAGCTGATTCCGAACGCGTGGCAGTGCTATCCGTTGCGGCTCAACTGCGGCTTCAGCGGCGAGATGCTGCCGAACCAGATGCGCAAGATCCGGGAATGGGCCGATGCCGCGCGCAAGCGGAACACGCTGTTCGTGGCCGCGTGCCACCATCCGTTCGCCGATTTCGCCCCGCGCACGAAGTCGAGCTTCGGCTATCTGTGGCGCGAGTACCGCGTGTCGATGATGGTCTCCGGGCACACGCACAAGGGCTACTTCGCGCACCACAACGTCGGCGGGGAGCGCGAGGAGCTCGAGCTCAACCTCGCCTCGACGACCGATTGGCCGATGGAGTGGCGCATGCTGCAGGGGTTCATCCGACCCGAGCGCGAGCAGATCTACATCCAAGCCAAGCGCCGGACTCTCGTGCAAGTGCTCGCGAACAAGAAGGGCTACTTCCAGCCCGGGTGGGAGGTCCCGCTCGATGCCCCCGACGATTACCGCAAGTACAAGATCGGCGAACCCGCGGCGTCGCTGCTGTTCGACTTCTACCTCGCGTATCACATGACGCCGAACTGGCTTTCTCAGCCGGTGGTCCGTGCGAACGCGGCTGCACGGCACACCGAGGAGCAGGTCAAGGACACGCTGCTGTGGACCTATCACCGGCTGACGCGGACGTTCCCGACCGATCCTGCGAGCAACCCGATGTGGCCCGGCGGCTGCACCGACGACGCTTCGGTGCTGGCGCTGATCGCGAAGACGGCCGAGCGCAAGGAAGCGATCAAGGACAAGATCCACCTGCTGCGACAGCTCGCCGAGTTCGAGAGGACGCGCAAGACCAGGGACACGAAGACCGGCAAGTCGACCGACGACGTACGGATGCGGTTCAAGATCAGCCAGGCCGCGTGGGCAGCGCGCTTCGAAGCCGAGAGGGGCCGGAGGCTGCGCGTCGAGGACGAGTTGATCCGCGTGCGTTGGGACCCGGAGAACGCGAGGGCGAACCGCGATCGCCTACTTCGGAACAAGCACTAGCACGGCGCGCGCCGTCTTGTCGGGCGTGAGGCGGAGCGGATAGCTCAGCGTGCGGGCGTTCGCGGCCTTGACCGTGACCGTGTACGAGCCCGCGGCCAGCGGTTGGGCCGGGACCGCGAACGTCGTGTCGGACGTTCTGCGGACGTAGACCGGCTTGGCATCCACGGGCGAGCGCGGAGTCACGGTTACCCCCGCGTTGCGCAGCAGCTTGCCGTCGACGCGCGTGGCGACGATCTCGAGCTTGCAGGCGCGCGGCAGCGCGATCGCGCCGCCGTCGAGCTTCGCCGTGCGGCCGGCGTCGACGAAGGCTCTCGGAAAGCCGGCGGCCCGGACTTCGAGACGGTAGCCCGCGGGCCGCAGCGGCCCGGTGTCGAACGCGCCTTGCGGACCGCGGCTTGCGACGCGTCCGATTTCGTGTTGCCCGAGCCAAACAAGGATCTCCGCGCCGGCCAGGGCTTCCCCGTCGGGAGCGACCACGCGGCCGCGGATGCCCGGGCCGATGCGGGAGTCGACGCGGATCACGAACTCGCGGTCCGAGACCGAGACTGGCGTGCGCACCCAGAGCGGCAATACGTCGTCCGGATCGCGCCGGATCTCGAGTCGGTGGGCGAGGTTCTGGAGGCCTGGGATCTCGAAGCTCCCATCGTCGCGCGTTACCGCCGTCCGCCACGCTCGAGTCCGTGGCTCGCGGTCGGGGGTGTAGAACGTGAGCAGCGGAACCGCGAGGACGTGAAAGCCCGGCACCCCCCGCCCGCGCTCGTCGACGAGCCGGCCGGTGATCGCGGGAGAGCGCCGGAGCGTCAAGTCACGCTCGGCGTGACCGGCTCTGTGCTGGAACTCGAGGTCGCAGGTTCCGGCGCCTTTGCCGAACGCACGCAGGCGCACGTTGCCCGGCCGGAGGTCGGCGAAGCGATAGCGCCCGCGGCCGTCGGTGCGTGTGCGCAGCCAATCCAACCCCGCCGAGTGTCCGGCGAGAAGCCGCGTGAGCGTGACGTCGACCTCGACGATCGCGCGAGCGATCGGGCGACCTTGCGCGTCGCGCACTGTCCCTCCGACCGACACGCCCGGTGCCAGAACGACGCGAAGCCGACTCGAGCGATCGTCGTTCGAGTTGACCATCACGCACTGCGTCGCGAACCCGAGGTGCGCGGCCTCGAGCTTGTTCCAGCCCTGTGCGACGTCTTCGAACACGAACCGTCCTTCGGAGTCGCACTGGCCGGACAGCGGCTGCCCGCCTTCGTGCACGTTGCCGTCGGGCGAGATCACGATCGGCGACCGGGCGGTGCTCGAAGACGAGCCGATCCCGGAAACCCAAGTCTCGGTGACGTGGACATCCTTGACCCGCACCGACGCGTGTGGCACCGGCTTGCCGGCAGGATCGACAACCGTGCCGGCGACGCGCCCGCGCTTCTTGCGCAGCACGAAGCGCAGCGGAACGGACTTCCGCAGCAACCCGACCGGGGTGATGAGCTCCGAGGGCGCGTAGCCGGGCTTGTGCGCACCGAGCATCGTCCCGGCGGCGTCGACCGGGCAGCGGAACCGGCCGCCGACATCCGTGTGGGCCAAGAGGCGGGCGTCACGCCCGGCGAACGCTCGGACGCTCGCCGCTTCCACCGGCTCGTCGTCCTCGTCGACGACCAATCCGAAGCACACGTTGCGAACGGCCGCGACGCCGGCGCTTCGCGCACTCTGCGCGCGCGATTGTCCGGCCTCGGGCGCCTGGGGATCGACGGCGACGGCGTGGGGCGAGTCGCCGGCCAGCGGCGCGCTCGCGGTGTCGTCCAGAACATTGGTGCTCGTCGCGGCGTCGCGTCCGGACTCGGCCCAGATCAGCGCGGCGACCAGCACCAAGACGAGGAGCAGCAGCGTGCGGCGCGGGTCCATCCTTCGAAGATCCTCGCGCCGCGCGGATTTCGCAAGCCCTGTTGCGGGCGAACTCGGTCAGCGGATCTTCATCGGCGTGAACACGATGTTGTCGTTGACCGGCTTTCGGATCACGTTCTTCAGGTTCCTGGCGTCGGACGTGCAGAACGAGTTCCTGTCGGCCTGGAACACGAGGGCTTGCACGTAGATGTCGAAGTCGATCCGGTCCGGCAGTCGGATCAGCGGAACCGTCGCACCGACGAGGCCCATCGGGACGACCCACTCGGGCTGCAGGTGGAGCTTGAACAGGCCGTAGTCGATCTCCATCTTCGGCCGGCCGATCATGAGAAACAGGAAGCTCCTGGTGCCGGCGCACCGGCCGGCGTCGATCGCCAGGTACCGCTCCGACATGCCGTCGAGCCGGTCGACGATCAGCTCGTCGAGCTGGACGTCGTTCGGTTCGGCCTTTTCGGCAGCCTGCGCAGTTGCCGGAAGGCTGATCAGGGCGGCGGCGGCGAGCGTCTTGAGGATTGCGAGGGCGTTCATCGTGGTCTCCCTGGAATGTCGCGAGTCGTGTCGGCGATGACAGGGGAGCCCCCGCGCGGTGCGAAGTGGAAAAAACGTCCCCGAGACGATTGGTTCCACTTCAGGCCGAAATGGCACCTTTTGTCCCCGAGACGAATGGTGTCACGATAGCCCGGCGAGGAATTCGCCGACCGCCGTGACCGCGGTCGCGAGGTTGTCCTCGAGGGTGTAGCCGGAGCGCTTGCGCGGCTTGAACGAGTGGTCGCCGTCGGGCATCCACGCGAACCGGATCTGCTTCGACAGCGGGTAGCTCGCGACTTCTTCTTTGGTGCCGAACCCGTCGCGCTCGCCCTGGACGATCAGGGTCGGCGTCCTCAGCTCGGCGAGGTGGTCCGTGCGGAGCTTGTCCGGGCGGCCCGGTGGGTGGAACGGATACCCCAGGCACACGAGCGCGCGCACGCCGAGCTCGTCGGCGATCATGCTCGCCATGCGGCCGCCGAGCGACTTGCCGCCGATCGCGAGGCTCTCCGCGTCGCCGATCTGCGCGATGACCTCGCGGTAGCTGTCGAGCAGGATGCGTTGCGTGTTCGGTGGCTTCCTGCTGCCGTCGACGCGGCGCGCGTGCATGTACGGGAACTCGAAGCGAAGCACCTGGACCCCGTGCTCGGCGAGGCCGTTCGCGATGGCTTCGAGGAACGGCGAGTCCATCGCCACACCGGCGCCGTGGGCGAGCACGAAGCGATGGTGGGGAGTGTCCGGGCCCGTGACCAGGAGGTCGGCCATTACGCCTTGGCCTGGTTCGCGACGGCCTCGGCGGCGCGCTTTGCGGCTTCGGGATCGCCCAGGTAACGGTGCTCGATCGCCTGCAGCCTGTCGTCGAGCTCGTAGAGCAGTGGGATCCCGGTCGGGATGTTGAGCTGCGCGATCTCGTCGTCGCTGATGCCGTCGAGGTGCTTGACCAACGCGCGCAGCGAGTTGCCATGCGCGACGACGAGCACGCGCTTGCCGGCGAACAGGTCCGGGCAGATGCGGTCGTACCAATACGGCAGCACGCGGTCGACGACGTCGGCGAGGCACTCGCTGGCCGGCAGCAGATCGGGCGCGATGTCGCGGTAGCGAGGGTCGTTGATCGGGTGGTACTCGCTCGACTCGTCGACCGGCGGGG
>Ga0055451_10000403_pt1 | contig 17272 bp, 10 predicted proteins | sample China_Galinas_PW_3_FD_57745 | JGI IMG/M metagenome (GOLD analysis project Ga0055451, IMG submission 57745) | Wetland microbial communities from San Francisco Bay, California, USA, that impact long-term carbon sequestration - China_Galinas_PWB_D2 | ecosystem: Environmental > Aquatic > Marine >... | reverse complement strand
GAGTCAGATCCTGGATCATGACGCCGAGGAAGCCGCGCGACACCTTGCCGTTGTGGACGAGCTGCAGCTCGATCGACCGGGCGAGGTTCGACGGGATCGCGAACCCGATTCCCATGTAGCCGCCCGAACGGCTGAAGATCGCGGTGTTGATGCCGACGACCTTGCCGTCGAGGTTGAGCAGCGGGCCGCCCGAGTTGCCGGGGTTGATCGCAGCGTCGGTCTGGATGAAGTTCTCGTCGCCGGCGATGCCGACCGAGTTGCGCCCCTTGGCGCTGACGATGCCGGCGGTGACGGTCTCTCGCAGCCCGAACGGGTTGCCGATCGCGATCACCCACTCGCCGACTTCGAGCTTGTCCGAGTCACCGAGTTGCAGGCTCGGCAGGTTGTTCGCGTCGATCTTGAGCACCGCGAGGTCGGACTCCTTGTCGCCGCCGATCAACTTGGCGTCGAACTCCCGCCCGTCCTGAAGGCGGACGATGATCTTGTCGGCCTTGCCGGCGACGTGGTAGTTCGTGAGGATCAGGCCCGATGGGTCGATCATGAAGCCGCTGCCCTGGCCCCAGTGGGGGGCCGAGCGGGGGGTCTGGAAGTGGAACGGAAAACCCTGCGGCATCCGCGGCATCTGCTGCGGCATCTGGCTCGCGGCCTCCCTGACGCGAATCGAGACGACGGCCGGCTTCGCGGCGCGGGCGACGTCTCGGAACGTGTTACCGAGCTTCCTCGCGTTGCGGATGCCTTCCTGACCGGCTGGGACTCCCTGACTGGCTGTCACTCCGCCCCCAACGACGGTTGCGGCAGCTAGGAGGGCTAGCCCGGCGTGTGTGATACGTAGCATTGTTCTCTCCTTGGTATGTATCCCCTGGTTCGCTGACGACTGGAGATACGCCGGCCACGTTGCCACAACCTTGCCGTCACATTACGTCCTCGTAATGTTGGCCGGTCTTCGGTGTCCTAACAGATCGGTGTCCTAACAGACTGGGCAATGCGCATCCTGATCATCGAAGACGACGACAAGATCGGCTCGTTTCTGGCCAAGGGCTTCCGCGAGGCCGGGCACGCGGCCGAGCTCGAAGCAGACGGCTCCTCGGGCTTCGAGGCCGGGATCACGGGAAACTACGACGCCGCTGTCGTGGACGTCATGCTGCCAGGGATCGACGGACTGGCGGTCATCGAGCGCTGGCGGGCCGAGAACCTCGACCTACCGGTCCTGATCCTGAGCGCGAAGCGGACCGTCGACGATCGCGTTCGCGGCCTGCGTGCCGGCGGGGACGACTACGTCACCAAGCCGTTCTCGTTTACCGAGGTCCTCGCTCGGATCGAGGCGCTCGTGCGCCGCGCGACGCGCGAAGCCGAGCCGACCGAGCTACGCGCCGGCGACCTGCACATGAACCTGCTGACTCGCGAGGTCCGGCGGGGTGACACCGAGATCGATCTGCAGCCACGCGAATACGCGCTGCTCGAGCTCTTGATGCGCAACGCCGGGAGGATCCAGTCGCGAACCTCGATCCTCGAGCATGTCTACGACTACCACTTCGATCCGCAGACCAACGTCGTCGACGTGCTCGTCAGCCGCCTCCGCACGAAAGTCGACAAGGGCTTCGACACGAAACTCATCGAGACCGTAAGGGGGGTCGGCTATGTCCTCCGAAGTTGAACAGACCACGGGCCTGCGGATCAGCATTCGCATGGCGCTGTGGTATGCGCTGTTCTTCATCCTGACCGTCATCGGCATCTATGGCGTCTCCTACCGGCTCATCGACAACGCCCTCGAACGAGAGTGGGAGGTCAGCCGCTCCTCGGTCGAACGCAACCCCGGCGCCGTGATGATCCGCGAAGAACGCGGCATGGCCCGCCCGACGCCGGAGACGCGGGCGGCGATCGACCGTCACTTTCGCCGCACGTTCCTGCTGATGGTGATTCCGATCGGACTGCTCGGAGTGGCCGGCGGAGCACTGATGACGTTCTGGGCAGCGAAGCCCGTCAGGCGCGTCGTCCGGACCGTCACCGAGATCCTGCAGACCGGAGATCTCGACCGCCGGGTGCCCGAAGACGAAGCCTGGGGCGAAATGAACCTGCTCGCGTCGTTGATCAACCGCATGCTCGACCGCATCGACACGCTGATGCGGTCGCAACGGGAGTCGCTCGACAACGTCGCTCACGATCTGCGCACGCCGCTCGCCCGCTTGCGGGCCGCGGCAGAGCGCGCCGCGGCCAATCCCGACGATCGCGAAGCCATCGCCGAGGCAATCGCTGACTCGATGGAGGAGAGCGAGAGGCTCGTCACGATGATCGACACGTTGATGGACGTGGCCGAGGCCGAAACCGGGACGATGACGCTTTCGCTCGAAACCGTGTCGGTTCCGGCCATCGTCGCCGAGGTCGTCGACCTCTACGAGTTCGTTGCCGAAGACAAGCAGATCGCCATCGACGTCGACGTCCCCGAAGGACTCGAGGTCAGAGCCGACAAGAGCCGACTGCGCCAGGTCCTCGCCAACCTCGTCGACAATGCGATCAAGTACTCGGACCGCGGTAGCCCGGTCGCGATCCGTGCGGGCACGAGCGGCCGCTGGCTCAGCCTGTCGGTCGAAGACAAGGGACGCGGCATCGCCAACGAAGACCTTCCGCGGATCTGGGACCGGCTCTATCGCGCCGATCGCAGTCGTGCCGAGCGCGGCCTGGGTCTCGGCCTGAGCGTGGTCCGGGCCGTCGTGGCCGCGCACCAGGGCGAGGTCGAGGTCGAGAGCGAGCTCGATCAGGGATCGACCTTCACGATCCGCCTGCCGCTCTGACGAGGGTGCAAAAAGTGGAGGCCACGCGGTGCAGAACCGCGTGGCCTCCAGGAGGACAGGGACGATGCGATTCGGCGGCCGGCTCTACCGGCCGAGGACTTCGAACACTCCGTTGGTCAGGTCGAAGCCGGCAGCGGCGTCGGTGTTGAGGACCCAGACCTGCATGGCCAGACGGCCACCGATCAGGTTGGGGTCGTTCGGGAGCGGAAGCTTGAGCGCCTGCGTCGACGACGTCGCGGCCCAGGCGCCGGCGACGAACATCACCGACAGGTTGACGTGAGATTCGCACCCGTTCGCGACAGGCAGGCCGGGCTGCATCGGCAGGCCGATGAGCAGCGCGCCGATGCCGCCCTGGTAGACGTCGCTGACCTCGATGTCTTGGGCGACGCCGATGACTGGATCGGAGGCAAGGAGCTCCGGTGTGCGAGCTGGCGTTCCGCAGCCGGCGCCGCTGTCCCAGGCGGTCGCGCCGTTGTCGAGGACCCACAGCTCGGAGCCGTGCTGAGCGGTCGTGGCCGAGAAGTAGAGCTTCTCGCCGACGACTTGGAAGTTGCGCCGGTAGCCGGCGCTCGTCGCGTTGGGATAGCTGCTGGCGCTGCCGGGCTCGATGTCCTGGACGAGCGAGGCTTTCTGGCCATCCCACTTCCACAACTCCGTACCGTTGGTGCCGCCGTTGGCCGCAAAGTAGAGGTGGCGCGAGCCGACGGCGGCGATGTAGTCCGCGTTGCCGTTGCCCGAGCCGGGCTGAAGATCGTTGGTCAGCTTGGTGCCCGTGACGGTGCCGTCGGTTTCCCACAGCTCGTAGCCGCTGGTGCCGTCGTTGGCCTCGAAGTAGAGCTTCTTCGCGGTCGGCGCGAAGGCGCTCGGATAACCGCTGCCAGAGCCGGCGTTGATGTCCTTGAGCATCGCCGTCGTCAGCGAGTTTCCGGTCGTGGTCCACAGCTCGTAGCCGTTGGTTCCGTCGCTGGCACGGAAGAACACGCGTCCGTTCCAGTAGGTCAGGTCCGACGGCGAGCTGCTGCTCGTGCCCGCGCGGAGGTCGGCGACCATCGAGGCCTTCTGGCCGTCCCACTTCCACAACTCGGTGCCGTTGGTTCCGTCGTTCGCGGCGAACAGCAGGTCGCCGCCGGGTATCGAGGCGAAGTAGGCCGGGTAGCCGCTCGACGAACCTTGGCGGACGTCAGCGACCATCTTGGTTCCGGTCTGCGTGCCGTCGGTGGCCCACAGCTCGTAGCCGTTGACCCCGTCGTTGGCGCGGAAGTACACGAGATTCCCGTGGCGGACCATGTAGCTCGGTGAGCTGCTCGAGGACCCCGGACGGATGTCGGCGACGAGGCGCGTGCCCTGCGCGGTGCCGTTGCTGGCCCAGAGCTCGGTTCCGTTGTTGACGTCGTAGGCGGCGAAGATGACCAGGTTGCCGAGCGTCTCGAGATACGACGGGTTGCTCGAGTTGGGGCCGAAGCTGATGTCGGAGACCATCTTGGTTCCGGTCTGCGTGCCGTCGGTGACCCACAGCTCGGTGCCGTTGACCCCGTCGGTGGCCCTGAAGTAGATCTTGCCGCCCATCTCCGCGAAGTAGCCGGGCGAGGCCGAGTTGGTCGTCGTGCCCGCCGGGTTGATGTCCTTGATCATGAACGTCCCGGTCGCCGTGCCGTCGCTGCGCCACAGCTCGATGCCGTTCGGACCGTCGTTGGCCGAGAAGACGACTCCGTTCGGGGTCGCGGTCATGTAGCTCGGGCTTCCGCTGTCGGCGCCCGCGCGGATGTCCTTGACCATGACGGTGCCGGTCGCGGTCCCGTCGGTCTTCCACAGCTCGCTGCCGGCTGCCGTGTACGCGCGGAAGTAGGTCGCGCCGGCGTAGTTGGCGAAGTAGATCGGCGAACTGCTCGAGCTGCCGGGATAGATATCGGCGACCATCTTCGTGCCGGAGGCCGTGCCGTCGCTCGTCCACAGCTCGCTGCCGTGCGTGCCGTCGTTGGCCTTGAAGTAGAACGCCGAGCCGGTCGCGTTGGGATAGAAGTAGTACGGCGAGCTGCCGCTCGCGCCGGCGCGGATGTCGGCGACCTCGGCCGTGCCCGAAGCCGTTCCGTCGGTGACCCACAGCTCGGTGCCGTTGCCGCCGTTGGCCGTGAAGTAGACCTTGCCCTTGAACAGGATGCTCTGATACAGGCTAGCGCCGCTGCTGGCGCTGCCGGCTCTGATGTCCTTGACGAGAGCGGTGCCGGCGGCCGTGCCGTCGGTGGTCCACAGCTCGGTCCCGCTCACGGTGTCGTATCCGCGGAACAAGAAGCCCTTGCCGAACGGCAGGAAGTGGTGGGGGCTGCCGCTGCTCGCCCCCGCGTTGATGTCCTTGAGCAGGATCGTGCCGGCAGGGGTGCCGTCGGTGATCCACAGCTCGTAGCCGCTCGTGCCGTCGTCGGCTTGGAAGATCACACGATCGTCGGCGTTGTTCGTGCGCAGGTGGGCTGGCCAGCTGCCGTTCGCACCCGGCTGGATGTCCTTGACCATGACGGTGCCGGCGGCCGTACCGTCGCTGACCCACAGCTCGGCGTCGCTCGTGGTCGAGCGGGCCTGGAAGTAGACCTTGCCGCCCATCCCGATCATGTAGCGGGGATACGAGCTGCCGCTGCCGGCCGCGATGTCCTTGACCATGACCGTGCCGGCTGCGGTGCCGTCGGTCTTCCAGAGCTCTGTTCCGTTCGTCCCGTCGTTGGCCGCGAAGTACACGGTCGTTCCGACCGCGGCGAGATCCTGAGGAGACGACCCGGCCGAGCCGGGGTTGATGTCCTTGACGAGCTGCGCGACGCCCGTCACGCCGAGCGTTCGATAGAGCTCGCTGCCCTGCGGACCTGTGGCGCGGAAGTAGAACCAAGGCCCGATGTTCAGATACTGCTGTAGATAGGTATTGCCGGGTTGCGGCCGGCTGACCGATGGGTTCGAGCTGGCGATCGGGATGGTCGTGTTGATGTCCTTGACCATCTTCGGGTTCTGCGCCGGGACCAACCCGGCGAGTGCCAGTGTCGAAACCGCGGTGCGAAGGTGCGATAGCTTCATCCGTATCTCTCCTGGAACTGGGTTGCAGCCGAGCTGCCTGCTGCAGCCCGTTGGAGAGAACGGAAGCGGCCGCGTGCACCGCGGTCGGAGAAACCCGCGACGGTCCGGTGCTCCGCCCCTAAGCCGTTGTCGGGGCTGGCGTTGGATCTTCGGGCTGGTCGCGCGCCGAACCGCGCCTGCTATACTCGGGCGAGGTCCACCTGGTCTGCCCGATGCCCGAGACCCCGCGACAACCCGAAGGCCTTCCGCCGCACAAAGACCCCGCGCAGTGGGATGCCCTGATCGAGGCGATCGGTACGCCGGCCATTCTCGTCGTGATTTCCTCCCAACTGGGAGACCGCCTGAAGCGCTGGATCACGGCGGAAGACGTTCTTCAGGAGACGCTTGCGATGGCGTGGCGCGACCGCGAGCAACACGAGTGGAAGGGCTATCGTCCGTATCGGGGGTGGTTGCTCGGCATCGCCCGCAACGTGATCCGCAACGCTGCGGACTGGTACAACGCGAAGAAGCGCGGTGGCGAAGAGCAAGTCGACCCGTTCTCGCTTCTGTCCAACACCGAAGGCGGTCTGTCGTCGATCCTCCCGGCGGGGTCCACGACGCCGAGTCGCATCGCCGCGTTCCTCGAAGAAGCAGAGATCATGCAGTCGGTACTCGAAGAGCTCCCCAAGGATCTGCGCGAAGTCGTCCACCTGCGGTTGTTCGAGGACCTGACGATGCGCGAGGTCGCCGAGCGGTTGGGCATCGGGTTGACCACGGCGAAGGAACGGTTCTTCCGCGGTTCGTCGATCTACCGCACGAAGCTCGAGCCCAGGCTCTCGGCGCGTAGCACGGACGAGCAAGCGCAGGATGGGTGAGCTCAGACCGCAATCCGACGACGAACTCCTGGCGGACCTGTTCGATCGGCTCCTGGCCGATCTGGCAGAAGGCCATCCGGTCACCACCGAAGAGCTCCTGCCCGACCGTCCGGATCTCCGGGACGAGGTCGAGAACGTGCTCGAGATGGCCGAGCAGGTCGCGGTGACGCGGCCGGGGCGGCGGCCGGAGATCCATGGCTACGAGATCCTGCGCGAGATCGGCCGCGGCGGCATGGGGGTGGTCTATCTCGCGCGCGAGGCCGGGCTCGGGCGCACGGTAGCGCTCAAGGTGCTTCCGCGCTCGCTCGGCATGTCGCGGACGGCGCGGCGGCGGTTCGTCGTCGAGGCTCGAGCGATGGCCCGCGTCCAGAGCGATCACATCGTCGCGATCTACAACATCATCGAGACCGGCGACGTGCTCGCCTACGCGATGGAGTACATCGACGGCCTGACCCTGTCTCAGGTCGTCGAGCGAATGTGGAAGATGTCGGGCACGCCGGGCGTGCGTGAGCTCGAGCAGGTGCTCGGCGCCGAGCCGGGGACGATCCAGGCCGGGTCGCTGCTGCAGTTCTTCGTCGATCTGTTCGTGAAGATCGCTCGCGCCGTGGAGCGCGTGCACGAGAACGATCTGATCCACCGGGACATCAAGCCGTCCAACGTGCTGCTGCGCCGCGACGGCAGCGCGCTGTTGAGCGACTTCGGCTTGGCGCGCGAGGCGAGCCAGCAACTCACCGAGGCCGGGTCGTTCGTCGGTACGGTCGTCTATGCGTCGCCCGAGCAGCTGCGCGGGGACAGCGACATCGATCGGCGCGCGGACGTCTACTCGCTCGGGGCCACACTCTACGAGGTGGCTACGGGCCAGACACCGTTCCTCGGCCGGACCGCGAGCGAGTTGCTGCGTGCGATCGAACACGGCGACGCAGTCCCGCTCAGCAAGCGATCGCCTGATCTCCCGCGCGACCTCGCGACGATCGTTCACAAGGCCATCGCGACCGAGCCCGCGCGTCGCTACCAGACGATGGCCGAGCTTGCCGAAGATCTCGAGCGCCTGCTGCAGCTGCGACCGATCCTGGCGTGCCCGGCCGGAATCGTCGAGCGAGCGTCGAAGTTCCTCCGCCGCCACCGGCGGACCGTCCTCGCAGCGTCGCTGGCCTCAGTCGTGGTCGGTGGCTTGTTCTACGCCGACAGTGTGCTCGCGGCGCGCCACGCGAAGGTCACGGCGCAAGCGGACGAAGCAGTGAGACGTGCTCGTGTCGGCCTGCTGCTCTACGAGACCAAGGATCTGGTCGAGGACGAAGCAGGGCTCTTGGCGAGCCTGGATCGATACGAAGAAGCGTTGCGGTTGCGTCCCGGCAATCGGGAGGTCCGACTCGAGTCTCGCATCGTGTCGCTCGTCAGGTGGCTCGGCAAGGTGCCGGAGCGAGAGCTGCTCGGTGGTGTCCTCGGTTGGGGGCTGCGCGACCTGCCTGTGCGGACGCGCGAGCTCGCGAGCCAACTGATCCGCGACCGCGACGAGGTGCCTCTCGAGCTCGCTGCCATCACGGACATGGGCCTGGAGGATCGCAGTGGCTTGGGGCTCCTTGCATTCCTCACCGATCACCCGCGCATCTGCGAGCTCGCGTGGGAGGGGCTCGCCGGGACTTCGTTCGAGCTTGCGCGTGCCGGCCTCGCGATCGTGCATCAACAGGACGGTCGTTCGGCGCGTGCCTATCCCGAGTTGCTCGCCGCGGTCGAGACCTTCCGCGACGCGACGTTGTTGCACGTGCATCTCGCTGACGCAGCGCTGATGCTCGGCGACGTGCCGCTGGCGGAGACCTGGCTCGCGAAGGCCCGCGGTTCGAGAGAGCTGGCCTCGACGGTGGCGCGGCTCGACGCCGACCTCGCGTGGGCGCGCGGGCAGATCGAAGACGCGCGCGCCGCCTACCGGGGGCTGCTCGACGACCCCGTCGAACGTTGGAACGCGCGGCTGCGACTCGCGCAGCTCGCGTGGGCCGGTGGTGACCCCGAGAGCGCGGTCGATCGTGTCAGAGCGCTGATCGCCAGGTTCCCCGACCGTGCCGAATACCGGCGCATGCTGGCGGCCGCCGCGCTCGAGCTCCGGCGCGTGCCGCTCTATCTCGAACAGGTCCGACACGTCTTGGTCGAGAACTTCGGGAAGGGGCGGTCGCAAGGTACGATCCTCGCCTACCTCGAAATCCTGCGCGCTGGCGGCCTGCGTCGGTTGTACGAAGAAGGCCGGCGTGACACTGGTTGCGAGCCATCCCCGTCGCGGCGCCAGCTCATGCAGTCGTTCTGGCCCGGCACCGCGCCGCTCGAATCCGTCGAAGAAGTCGAGGCGTTGCTCGTGCGCTGGGCGCGATTCGAACGCGACCTTCGCAAGGGCTTCATAGTGCCGTCCGGAGTCGATGATCTTGCCCCGCTCGCGCACGGGTTGGCCGGTGTCGCGGATCTGCCCATGCACTGGCCCGAGCTGTTCTCGTGTTTCGGCGTGCGGTCACAGCAGGCTGCCTGGGTGGCCTCGTTGGGAATCCGAGTCGCGTGGCGGGGCGTCGTCACTCGGGCGCTGTCTGCGTTTTCGGACATGAGGCCGAGTGGTTCGCGCGACCGCCGCCCGTTCTGGCGACGGGTGACGGCGCGAGTCGCTCCGCCGCCGCTGGCCGATCACACGCTCGTGCCAACCGGCGACGGGCTCGTGCTGTTCGGTGGTGATGGGAGCATCGGCCAACTGCATGACGAGACGTGGAAGTGGGATGGGCAGCGCTGGACCCTCTTGCATCCGAAGCGACACCCGAGCGCTCGGATGCGTCACGCGGCCGCATACGATGTGCGGCGCAAGCGGCTCGTGCTGTTCGGTGGCAGCACGGCGGTCTCACACGGGTTCTTTGGCGACACCTGGGAATTCGACGGCAGCATGTGGCATCGCGCATCGCCCGCGCGGAGCCCGAGTCCGCGCAACGACCATGCAATGACCTACGATTCCGACAGTGGGCGAGTCCTGCTGTTCGGAGGTCGCGACCGCGGCGGCGACTGCGATGACCTGTGGGCCTGGGACGGCAACACGTGGACGCCGTTGCCCGCGAGCGTGCGGCCGCCGCCACGTCACGAGCACGACCTCGTGTTCGACGAAGCACGCGGCAGAGTCGTGCTGTTCGGTGGGCAAGAACACGCCAGCACGCTCGGTGACGTGTGGGAGTGGAATGGCGTGTCGTGGTCGCGACGGGGCGACCTGCACGGACCGGACCGCATGGCGACGGACCTGGTCTACGATCCGCGCACGCGAGCTCTGATCTGCTTCGGTGGCTTCGCGGGCACCGAGCAGCGCTCGACGTGGACGTGGGACGGGAACCGGTGGCGCGAGCTCGCGGCCCGGCACCAGCCGACCGGACGCTCGGGGCACGCGATGGCGTGGGACGCAACGCGCGGGCGGCTCGTGTTGTTCGGCGGGTTCGACTCGGGGTTTTGCAACGACACCTGGGAGTTCTGAGCTGCCTGCGGGCGGCGACGGGTTTCGATGGTACCTGTAGAGGCTTTTGCGCAAAGGCTTTGCGTGGGGCGGGGGGTGACACGACAATGCCGGCGGGATATAAGACGCGACCCAGGTAGGGACTGACTACCGGGCCCCCAACGTCATCCAGAGCGGGCCCCGACCTCGATTGGAGTGAGTATCGACATGCGTGCCCATACTGTCCTCGCTGTGGCCCTCGGCTTGTTCGCCATTCCGTTTTCGTGTGCCAGTACCGGGACGGCCGCGGATAGCTCCCTGAACGCCACGATGAACCTTCGCGACTGCTACCAACAGCTGCTCACACAGGTGGACAGCACGGTCAAGGCTCTGGACACGATCCAGGCCCAGAAGGACGTCGATCTCAAGGGTGCCTACAACGGGTTCGTCGATGCGGCCAACCGGCTCGACTCGCAGACCAAGGCCGTCGAGAGCGCCGCCAAGACGTTGCGCAGCGAGACTGCAAGCTACATCAAGAACTGGGAACAGCGGATGACGCAGATCCAGAACGCGACGATCCGCAAGAGCTCGGACGAGCGTCGCAAGGCCGCCCAGGCACGCTTCGACTCTGCGAAGGCCGAGCTCGACCGGATCGCGAAGGACTACGACTCGTTCACTTCCGACGTCACGGACATCCGCACCGCGCTCAACTTCGAGCTCACGGCCGGCAACGTCGATGCGCTCAAGGGCTCGATCAACGGTGCCAAGAAGAAGGCCGGCTCGGTCAAGAAGGACATTTCGAAGATCATCGACGCGCTCGACAAGCTGTCCGACGCGATGAAGACGTCGAAGGCCGCCGAAGAGAAGACCGGATCCTAGTCTCGTGATGGCTTCGGTCTGGGAGGCGGCCTGGGGAGTCTCGGACGCGCTGCTGCAAGGCAGCCAGACAACACCCAAGACCCCCGATTTGAGCGGGATCACGCTCGATCAAGTCCTGAGCTGGTGCGTGATCGGCCTGCTCGCCGGCATGGTGCTCAACGCCGTGTCGACCAAGAAGCCCGGAGGTCTCGGCAAGCTCCGGAACCTGGCCATCGGGGTCGGAGCCGCTTTCGTCGGTGGGTGGGTGTCCACGGTTTTGGGGCTGGATCTCGGGCTCGGGCAGATGACGATCCGTTACGACGACGTAGTCGCAGCCGTCGTCGTCTCGGTGCTCGTGCTGTTCGGCGCGACCTGGGCCAAACGTCGCTGGGACCGGCGCCATCTCCACGACTAGGCGCTTGTCGGCAAATGCCGCAGGCATTTGCCGACAGCGCCTCCCGTGCCCGTGCCCGTGCCCGAACCTAGCGATCCAGCGTCATCCTCACGCCAACCACCCCCGGCCTCACCTTCCGATTCCACTGTCGCCCACCGCTCCAAACATGGAGCGTGTAATCACCATCGGGAAGGCGCTCGAACCGGAACTCGCCAGCGCGAGTCGCGTACCCGATCGCATGGACCCGGTTCCCCGAGCGCTCGACGCCGATGAGCGTGACCTCGACCTCGGGCACCGGCCGTCCGTTCGCGCCGACGACGACACCGTGCACGACGCCGGTTCCACTCGCGAGCCGAACTCGGATCGGTTCCGATCGTTCGCTCCGCACGTCAGCTCGCGTCTCGAATCGCGGGTAGTGGGCGTGCTCGACCGAGAACACGATCTGTCCGGCCGGCAACCCGGCGAGCGTGACGCGACCGTGACGATCGGTCTTGCCCCAGGCGACGAGCGGTCCCTTCCACGCGTGAACGACGGCATCCGCGACCGGCGCGTTGCTCGAGTCGAGGACGTCGAGCGTGCGCGAGAACCGAGCCCTGCTCGCGAGCCTCGCGTCGACCTCGCCGCGCGTCCCGGGCGGAAGCTCGAGCTTTGCTTCGTGGTCGCCGTACGCGGCGTGCCGGAACAAGACCCTCAACGCGCCTGAGCGGACCTGCTCGCAGCGATAGTGTCCGCGGCTGTCGGTGTAGGTGCTCCACACGCCAGATTTGCCGGGCGTTTGGATCACGCACAGCACGTCAGCGATCGGGCGAGCGTTCTCGTCGGTGACACGGCCGACGACGGTGCCGGTCGCACCCGGGCGTTCGAGCACGAAGTCGAGCTGGAGTCGGCCTCGCGCGTCGGCGCGGTTGTAGCTCGCGACTCGGCGAGCGGCGAGGTAGTCGTCGTGTTCGGCGTAGATCGCGAAGCTCGCGTCGTTGGTGAGCTCGACTTCGATCGAGTAGCGTCCGTCGCCGCTGGTGCGAGCACGCTGGGCGTCGAGGGTCGGTGACTGCGGGGACACGGTCGCGTTCGCGATGGGCACACCGTCAGCGTTTCGCACGACGCCGTGGATCCGCACCGGTGGATACCGGGCAGGGAGTCGGAACACGTGGTCGTCGCGATCGACGGCGACGGACTCGACCAGGTGGTTCGTCCACGGGCTTCGCAGCACGAAGTAGAGATCGACCGGACCGCGAGGCAGTCCGCGCAGCGCGAAGCGTCCGTCGGAATCGGTCTCGGTCTTCCAACTCGTCGAAACGCCGGACTCGAGTTGTTCGGGTTCGCACGTGACTTCGTAGCCCGCAGCCGGCGCCGTGCCGGCCAGAGCCCGTCCGGCAAGGAAGTGCTTCCCCCCCGGAAGCTCGACGTCGCGTCGGGTCGTGCCGCCCGGTGTGAGCTCGACCTTGGTCAAGACGTGGGGGTGGCTATCCGACTCGAAGCGCGTTGACCAAGAGCCCGGCGCCAACCTCCCGAGCCGGTAGCTCCCGTTGGTGTCGGTTCGCGCCGTGCGGCTGGTCTGCCTCGGTTGGCCGATCGTTACCGTGATGCCGGCGACGGGCTCGCGGTCGTGTGAGACGACGGTTCCTGTCAGCACGGCCCAGGCGAAGCGTCGCAGAACGATCGTGCCGAGATCCTTGCGTTGTCGCGGTTGGAGCTCGACGCCGACTCGGCGATGGTCTTCGAGCTGGGGTGCTTCGATCGTGATCGCGTAGGTCCCGGGCTCGATCCCGCGGAAGTCCAGCCTGCCCGACGTGTCGCTTCGCGCCGTGCGCGGGATTCGCCTCGGCCGTCGACCGATGCGATGAAACGCGTCGCGCTCGAGGCGGGCGATGGCACCGGACACTGGTCGGCTGTCTGCGGTCGTGAGTCGGGCTGTCAACAAGCATGCGTTCGATGCCCGCGTGAGCTCGAAGTCGAGACCGACGATGCGCCCGTCAGGCTGGACCCGTTGCGCCCATGCGGTCCGGCGGGCCGGGACGTAGTCGGGGTGCCACGCGAACACCGGCGCCTGCGCGTCGCGGAGCGTCAGCTCGAGCTCGTAGCGTCCGTCCGCATCCGTCACGCGTCGCCGCGACGAGGTTCGGGCGGTTGCCGCGTCGATCGGCCATTCGTCGCTCGTGAGGACGACGACGTCCGGAACCGGTTTTCGCGAGGCCCGGTCGATTACAGTTCCGGTCGCGAGAACGGTCGCGCCCGCAGTCGCCGGTCGCGGCGGAGGCTCGCCGGTTGTGGGCGGACGGGCGTGTCGCACGTCGTCGACGACGTGCGGCTCGTCGACTCGCTGCGCCTCCTGACGCGAATCGTCCGTGCCTGGTTGGCCGATGGCCGGGTCGGCCCCGTTGTTGCCCCACGTCGTGACGAGCACGGCTACGACGAGCACGCCGATGGCGAGCAAGACGCGAGCGCTCGAGTTCACCGCGGTTCGAGGCCCGGGATCGCGGAGTGCTGGCTTGTCCATGGAGCTCGGTTCGTGTCTCGACGACCGCAGTGTAGCATGACCCGACTCCCCGACGGTTGCGTCAGTGGTCTCAGTCGGATCGGACCTCGCGCACGGGGCCTGGAGTTTCGTCGCGGTAGGCCGGACAATGCCGGCACTTGTCGAAGGGGTGCGAGATGCTGGCTGCTCTGCTGACGATGTTGGTCGTGATTCCGGTTCCGGGCCGGGACCAACGCGATGTCGTGGAGTTGCAGAACGGCCGTTCGATCCGAGGGCGCGTAGTGCTCGAGCTCGACGACGTGGTCTACGTCCGAGTCGGTTCGCGAGAGCGCAAGATCCCGCGCGCCAAGGTGAAGTCGATCTCGAGCGTGTTCCATCGCCAGTGGCAGGTCCTCGAGCAGTTCCAAAGGCTCCAGACGCTGACTGCGAAGGCGCTGCTCGCGCTCGCCGACCAATCTCACGAAGCCGAGCTCGAGCACACGGAGAGTCTCCTGTGCTGGCGAGCGCTCCAGCTCACGCCCGGCGACGCGACGATCAACACGCGTCTGGGACACAAGCTGTATCGCGGTGAGTGGCGGGTTCCCGGCGCTGGCGGCGGACTCCCGCTGGCAAGAGCCGATCAGGTCCGGTCGACGCAGGACAAGCCGTGGGAGCTTCGCTCGGAGCACTTTCAGGTGAAGAGCTCCTGTCCACTATTCGTCACGGTCGACGTGCTGCTCGATCTCGAGTTCTTCTACCAGCACTTCTTTCGGATGTGGCAGAAGCCTCTCGAGCTGCGCGAGGTGATCGATCCGATTGCGGTAAGCCTCTACCGCGATCGCGCGGAGTTCCCAGGCTTCGCCCGGTCGAGTTGGTTCGATCCAAACCGCAACGTCTTGTATCTGTGGCGCCCCAAGCCGCTCGAGCGGCCTTGGGAGCAGTTCTACTCGGCAACGCTTGCAGTTCTCGGCAACAGTGGCGGACACGGCACGCGGCACCGCCGCCTCCCCCACTGGCTGGCACTCGCGTGGCCGGACTACATGTCCTCCATCGTGCGCGACGGCGCACCCGGCCGGCCGGCCTTCGATCCCGGGCGGACATCCGATTGGCACATCGAACAGGCGAAAGGCTCCAGGACGAAGTACGGGATCGAACAGATCGTGCGGCTCACACGCGACGACTACTCGGTCGATGGGGACGTGAAGACCGCGCGCGGGTATGTGCTGCTCTACTATCTGATTCGGAAGACAACGGAGCAGCAACGCGAGCGACTCTACGCCTACCTCAGGGGAGCTCTGTCTGGGAAGGGGCAGTTCAGGACGTTTCGCAAGTTTTTCAAAGCGGATCTCGAGACGCTCGAGGCCGGGTTCCAGAAGTTCGCTTCCTTGGGCAAGTGAGATGACAACGATCTGGTTTGGCTGCATGTCGTTCGGTTCGCAGGTCGACGAAGCGACTGCGGAGGCGCTCGTCCACCGTTGCCTCGATGCCGGGATCACCCGCTTCGACACCGCGGATGCCTACAACTGGGGCAAGTCGGAGGAGATGCTCGGGCGCGTGCTCGCGAAAGCCAACGCTCACTCGTGCACGATCTCGACCAAGGTCGGCGCGCAGTATGGGGCCGCCAAGCCCGAGTCCGGGCTTTCGCCCAACTGGATCAAGAAGTCGATCGACGGCAGCTTGAAGCGGCTCGGCGTCGGCGAGGTCGACATCTACTACATGCACCAGCCCGACTACCGGGTTCCGATCGGGGACACGCTCGAGGCGTTCGCCGAGATCCTCGACAGCGGCAAGGCTCGGGGGTTCGGGATATCCAACTTCGCCGCGTGGCAGGTCATGGAGATGATCGCCGACGGGATGAAGCCCGTGATCGCGCAGCAGATGTGGAACGTCATGACGCGCAACCTCGAGCAGGAGTGGGTGCCGTTCGCGCGCCATTACGGCATTCCGACGCTGGCCTACAACCAGCTCGCAGGAGGGCTCCTGACCGGCAAGCACGATCGCAAAGAGCCGCCGAAGGAAGGCACGCGGTTCGCGGGCAACGAGATGTACCAGAAGCGGTTCTGGCAAGAGCCGCTGTTCGACGCCGTCGACAAGCTCGAGCACATCGCCGAGCAGGCCGGCAAGACTCTGCTCGAACTGTCGTTGCAGTGGATCGCCAAGCGCGCCGACGGACTGCTGCTCGGCGCGACGAGCGTCGAGCAGCTCGACGCCAACCTGGCCGCGCTCGAAGGCAAGCTCGACGATGCGACGCTCGCCGCCTGCGAAGAAGTCTGGCTGGAGCTACGCGGACCGGTGCCCGAATACAACCGCTGACGGCGGAAAACTGCCTGGAACCCCGACCCCGCGTCGCGACGATACAGCGAGACGGAACTCAGACGCTTATCCCGAAAAAATGTGTCAGGCACATTTTTTCGGGATAAGCGCGCCGCTAGAGGGTCGCGGTCTTCGGCACGATGTCCGTCTGCAGCGCCGGCTCGGCGGCCGGGACGCGGGTCGTCGGAAGCCCCAGGTCCTGGCGCACGATGTTTGCGCCTTGCGCGATCGCGGTCGACTTGAAGAACGCGATGTCGCGATTGCAGCCCTGGCGGCCGAAGCCGCAGTCGCTGGAGATGATCAGCTGCTCGGGTTCGATGTGGTCGAGCGCCGTCTTGATGCGCGCGGCGACGTCCTCGGGTCGGTCGACCTGCAGCGAGCGGTGGCTGACGACGCCGACCGCGATCTTCTTCGGTAGCTTGCCGCGGAGCTCGCCGAACAGCTCGATGTCCTGGAAGTTGCGATCGGTCATCTCGACGGTCCAGACGTCGCCCTTGCACTCGTTCAGGTAGAGCTCGAACGACGCCTTGTAGCTGTCGTTCTCGATCACGCGCTGCATGTTCGGGTTGCCCCAGCAGGTGTGGATCCACAGCTCGACGTCGTCGAGGCCTTGGACTTCGCGGTTGAACGCCTCGATCATGAACTTGACCTCTTCGCTGTCGGGCCCGTAGGTGTTGGCCCAAAAGTGCAGCGTCGGCTCTTCGATCTGGATGCACTTGCAGCCGGCGTCGCGCAGCGCGAGCAGCTCCTTGTTCATCGCCTCGGCCATGTCCCAGATGACCTGGCGGTTGTCCTCGTACTTGTCGGTGTGGATGTCGAGGAACAGCCCCATGACCTGCGAGCAGCACGTGCCGAACTTGACGGGCTTGTCCGAGCGCGACTGCGCGATGCGCCAGATCTTGGGGTAGTCGAGCGGGCGGTGCTCGATCTTGTCGACGACGCGCGGCCAGCGCCAGCCGGTGTAGATCTCGCCCAGCAGCGTGCCCGGGGGATAGCGTAGCCACGGCGAGCGAGTCTCTTCGGACTGGAGGTAGTCGCCTTCGAACCCGGCCCAGCGCTGGAGCGGATAGTGGTGCCACGAGCGCCCGGCCATGTCGTCGTCGCAGTGGAGGT
>Ga0055451_10000402_pt1 | contig 17373 bp, 14 predicted proteins | sample China_Galinas_PW_3_FD_57745 | JGI IMG/M metagenome (GOLD analysis project Ga0055451, IMG submission 57745) | Wetland microbial communities from San Francisco Bay, California, USA, that impact long-term carbon sequestration - China_Galinas_PWB_D2 | ecosystem: Environmental > Aquatic > Marine >... | reverse complement strand
CGGGGGGATGGCCAAGGGTGCCGGCATGATTCATCCCGACATGGCCACGCTGCTGGGAATCTTGACCACGGATGCCCAAATCCCTGAGGGCGTCCTGGATGGTGCCTTGCGGACCGCTGTCGATCGCTCCTTTCATCGCATCTCGGTCGACGGCGACACCAGCACCAATGACAGTGTGGTGATTCTTGCCAATGGCGCCAGTCGGGTGCCGGTTCTTGAACGCGACCTCGAGATCTTCGGAGACGCCTTGGAGCAGTTGTGCGTCGAACTGGCCCAGGCTGTCGTTCGCGACGGGGAAGGGGCGACGAAATTCGTCCACTTGCAGGTCACTGGCGCACCGAGCGTTTCAGAGGCCGTGGTGGTGGGACGGGTGATCGCCACATCGCCCTTGGTCAAGACCGCCCTGGCGGGCGGCGATCCGAATTGGGGGCGTATCCTGGCTGCAGCAGGCAGGGCTGATATCGACGTGGACCCGGGCCGCTGGTCGCTTTGGATCGGGCAGGGGAGTTCGGCCACAGTTCAGCTGCTCAAGCAGGGGAAGCCATTGCCGGCCAATCGGCTGGCCGCGGCTGAAGCCCTGGCGGGCAAGGAGGTCACGGTGCGGCTCGATCTGGATCTCGGCCAGGCAGCCGCGACCGTCTGGACTTGCGACCTGACGCATGAGTATGTCACGATCAACGCCGAGTACCATACCTGAGTCTCTGGGGAAGGAAGGTCAGGGGGGCCCTGACAGCGGAGCCTCCGCAACCCACGCAAAGCTGGGATCGCAGGAAAGGACACGACGTCGATGAAGCTCTGGGGTGGCAGAACATCCAAATCCGAGGACCCCGCCGTCCATCGCTTAAACGCCAGCCTGTCGTTTGACCGGCGCCTGTACCGGGAGGATCTGGAAGGGTCAAGCGCCTGGGCCGGCGCGTTGGCGGCTGCGGGACTCCTGGGGCAGGACGAGCTGGAAGACATACAGCGTGGCCTGGAGGCCGTCAGGTTGGAAATGGAGTCGGGCGACTTTGAATTTCACCAGGAAGACGAGGATATCCACACCGCGGTCGAACGGCGCCTGACAGAGCTCATCGGTGCGGCGGCCGGCAAGCTCCACACCGGGCGCAGCCGCAACGATCAAGTGGCCACGGATTTTCGCCTGTGGGTGATGCGGGCAAGCGAGGCGCTCCAGTCGCTGGTCGAGGGCCTGGCGCGCGCTCTGGGTGACCAGGCCCAATCCGGGCTGATGGCTCCGATGCCAGGGTACACACATTTGCAGCCGGCCCAGGTGGTTACCTGGGGGCACTGGTGTTTGGCTCACGCATGGCCGCTGTTGCGCGATCGAGATCGGCTTTCGAGGGTACGCCAGAGCGCCGACAGCCTCCCCTTGGGATCAGGAGCTTTGGCGGGTACGAGTGTGGCGATCGATCGGACTGAGTTGGCCCGGACGCTGGGCTTCGGCGAACCTGTTCGGAACAGCCTGGACGGTGTTTCCGATCGCGATTTCGCCCTCGAGTTTCTCTTCGCCGCTGCTGTGATCGGCGTGCATCTCAGCCGGTTGGCTGAACAGCTGATCGTGTTCTCCAGCCGCGAGTTTGGCTTTGTGCGCCTCGACGATGCTTTCACCACCGGCTCCAGCCTGATGCCCCAAAAGCGCAATCCTGATCCATTGGAGTTGGCGCGCGGCAAGTCCGGACGACTGATCGGGGACCTAACGGGCTTGCTGGCAAGCCTCAAGGCGTTGCCGTCTGCCTACGACAAGGATCTTCAGGAGGATAAGGAGCCTGTCTTCGACGCGTATGACAGCCTGGCTTCCCTGCTGCCTCCGCTGACGGGATTGGTAGAAAGCCTCGAGATCAACCGTGATCGGATGCTCGAACGGCTGGATGCCGACCTGATGGCCACGGACATGGCGGACTACCTGGTTGACAAAGGGGTGCCCTTCCGCGAGGCCCATCATCACGTTGGGGAACTGTTTCGGATGGCGGAAGAGCGCGGTCAGAGTGTGGATCGCCTCTCGGCCTCCGATCTGAGCTCGGTCCACCCGGCCCTTGAGCCGGATGTCTTGGACCGGTTGGATCCGGTCAGGTCGCTGGCGCAGCGTGGCGCGATCGGCGGGACTTCCAGGTCAGCCCTTGAGGCGCAGCTGATTGCGTTTCGAGACTGCCTTGGTAGTGGATCGGCCGAGTCTGCTGAGTCGGACAAGTAGCTCTCGGCATCAGGCACCATCTGCCAAGGTCTCCAACGCCAGACGGTAGCTCTGCCAACCGAATCCCGCAATCACACCCCGGCATACTTCAGCCGTGATCGTCTTCCGACGGAACGGCTCGCGGGCATAGATGTTGGACAAGTGGACCTCGATGGCGGGAAGGCCGACGGCGTCCAAAGCGTCGCGAAGGGAGATGGAGCTGTGCCCCAGCCCACCCGGGTTGATGACAATGGCCTCGGCGGTGGACCGGGCGGCATGAATCTGGTCGATGATCGCGCCCTCGTGGTTGGACTGAAATGTGCTCACTTCCAACCCCAGCTGCGCGCCGCGTTCGACGAGGGCTTGATTGATCTCGCTCAGTGATCTGGTCCCGTACACGTCGGGGTCCCGTTCGCCGAGCAGATTCAGGTTCGGACCGTGAATCACCAGCACTCGCATCAGGATGCCTTTCTCAGGGGTGCAAGTTCGTTACTGAGAATCGCCTCGGGCACGGCCAGGCCGTGCTGGACCTGTCCGACTTGGACGGGCAGAGCAAACGTCAAATGATGTTCGGCGCGCTTCTTGTCGAGTTTGATGGCCCGCATCACGCGGCTGACGTCGATCCCCTTCGGGTCGGTGGGCAGGCCCAGTCGGCGGAGGACGCAGGCGACCTGATCTGCCAGCCCTTTGTCGGCCAAGCCCATGGCCTCGGCGATCTGTGTCTCCATGACCATCCCAATCGAGATGGCCTCGCCGTGTGTCAGTCGGAAGTGGCTGGCCTTTTCAAAGGCGTGCCCAAGCGTGTGACCGAAATTCAACACCTGCCTGGCACCCAAATCGTCGGGGTCAGTTTCAACGACATTGGCCTTGACTTCGGCGGCTCTCTCCAACCAGCGGGCGGTGGGCGGGCTTGACTCGCTCGCCATCCAGCGGAACAACTCGCCATCGCCGACAATGGCTGCCTTCACGATCTCGGCCAGGCCCGACCGGAATGCCCGGGCCGGGAGCGTTTCCAGCGTGTCGATGTCGCCCCAGACACTCATCGGTGGATGAAAGGCGCCGATCATGTTCTTGGCCTGCGGCAGGTTGACGCCAACCTTACCCCCCAGGCTGGCATCAACCATGCCGAGCACTGTGGTCGGGACGGCGACCCACCCTATGCCCCTCATGAAGGTGGCGGCTGCGAACCCGGCCAGGTCGGTCACCACGCCGCCGCCGACGGCGATAACCGTAGACTGGCGATCCAGGCCATGACGCAGGAATGAATCGTAGAGTGCGCGGGCGTTCGAAACCGACTTCGAGTCTTCCCCGGCCTGAATGCTGATCAGGGGCGCATCCATGGCCTCGGCCAGGCCGTCGGCGTAAAGCGGGGACACATTTGAGTCGCTCACCACGACCAGACGCCCGCGTCGCCGCGCGCCAGCCATATGACTGCAAAGCTCAGTCAGGCAGCCGCGCCCGAGGTTGAATTGATAGGTTGTTCGCTCGGCGATCCGTCGGTGGAAGGTGCTGTTACCAGACAGCGCATCCAGCACTCGGTCGGCGGCGCCCTTGACGTCAACATCACCCGTGGGGACCCGAAGAGGGAACGACCGATAGACGGCGTCACGCGAAGCCAAGAGGCCCTCGATGCCGGCTGATCCATTCCCGGAAAGCAGCGGACGCTCAGCTGATTGGGCGATCCGCCGGCTAAGGGTCGGTATGTCGCAGTCCAGGAAGACCACGCTTCCCGCAGCCTCCAGAGAGCGGCGGTTGCGCTCATCCAGCAGCGTACCGCCCCCGCAGGCGATGACCAGGCCTGCTTGCCCTTCGAGAGCTTGGCAGACCTCCCGCTCCATACGTCTCAAAGCTGCTTCCCCTTGTTGGGCAAGCACGGCGCTGGTCGGCATGCCGGCCCTGGCTTCAACCCGGTCATCGGTATCGACGAACCTGAGGCCGAGACGGCCCGCCAGCTGTTTGCCGACTGTACTCTTTCCGGTCCCGGGTGGGCCGAAGAGCACAATGCTCATAATCTCAAGACGGGTAGGGGAGAGGTTTGCCTCAAAGGGAGTCATGTTGGTTGTCCCAAAACATGACCGGATTCCCTTCCAGTCGGAGGTCAGATAATGTGGCCGTCCGCAATTCGGAAGAGCGGACCTGCATTTCGGCAAGGGAGTCGCCCCCCAGTTTTTCGCACAGCGCTTGGGCCAGGACGAAGCACACCATGCTCTCTCCAACCACGACAGCACGAGGCACCGAACAATAGTCGGAACGTTCGTAGATGGTTTCAGCCGGGCGACCCAATGCCAGGTCGACCGATGCTCTCGGTGTCAGGGTAGATGAGATTGGCTTCATCGCCGCGCGCGCGATGATTGGCTGTCCGGTGGTCATGCCACCCTCGATGCCCCCGGCTCGATTTGAACCGCGTGTCAGCCTATCTTCTTCAAGATTGATCTCATCATGGGTTTGGGTCCCTCGACGGCCTGCGCCGGCGAACCCCTCTCCAATTTCAACCCCCTTAATCGCCTGAATACTCATCAGTGCTGCCGCCAGCCGGGTTTCCATTCGCCGATCCCAGTGCACGTGACTCCCCAGGCCTGCGGGCACGCCAAGGGCGATCACCTCGAACACGCCGCCCAATGTGTCTTTCTCAACCATGGCGGACCGAATCGCGTCGTGCATACGCCCGCTGGCGGAGGGCGATGGGCAGCGCAAGTCGTCTCTTTCAGCGGACGCAATGCGGTCCTCGAATTCGAGATCTTCAAGTTCGCATGACACCGTTCCGATCTGGATGACGTAGCCGCCAACCTGTATGCCGAAGGCCGACAGGAGCTTTCGGCATATAGCCCCCACCGCCACGCGGGCGGCCGTTTCGCGTGCCGAGGCCCGCTCTAAGGTGTGCCGAAGGGCGGGGTAGCCATACTTGATGGCCCCATTCAGATCTGCGTGGCCCGGCCGGGGGACCGTCATGGGGTCAATTGCCCGGCCGCGCCAACGCTCGTGATCGCGGTTGTCGATGGATAAACCAATCGGGGCGCCGGTGGTCTTGCCGGCCAAGACTCCGCCCAGGATGGCCACGCGATCACGCTCGATGGCTTTCATCCTCGGTCCGGCGCCAAAGCCACGTTGACGTCGGGTGAGGTCGGGGTTGATGTCAGAGGGTGCCAGCGGCAGTCCGGCGGGCATGCCTTCCAGAATGGCCAAAAGTTTTGGCCCGTGCGACTCACCTGCCGTCAAGAATCTGAGCATCCTGTACCTCCATTGCCCTATCGATAGCCTGCCGCATCACCCGCCGCGGCGCTGCCTTATTCGTCCAGCGTTCGAACGCCAAAGCGCCTTGCTCAACCAACATGCCCATGCCATTGACCGCCTCCAACCCGGCGGCCCGGGCACGCCTCAAGAGGGCGGTAGCTGGCGGGTTGTAGATCAAATCGAAGATGGTCGCTTGGGGGGGCAACTGAACGTCGTCGGGCCACGGGCTCGCCTCGGCGTTGGGCCACATCCCCAGCGGCGTGGCGTTCACGATCAGTGCGTTCCGCGGAGCCTCCGCCAAGGTGGAGCTGGACCAGGGGCGTATTCTCAGAGAGGCACCAGGATGCTGTTGCAATTTGGCCACCAGATCTTCCCCTTGCTGCGGTCGACGACAAATCACGGTCACGGCAGCCCGCCGCTGGAGAAGGGCAAAGGCGCAAGCCCTGGCGGCGCCCCCGGAGCCAAGGATCCAGGCAGGCTTGCCTTGCCAGGCCATCTGCAGCTTGTCGAGCTCCTGCTTCAACGCAGCGACGTCCGTGTTGGTCCCCACCAGTCGGCCGTCTTCGTTTGTGACACAATTCACAACCCCGGCCGCGCGTGCCACAGGGTCAATCTCATCCAGAAGGGGCAGGACGGCTGCCTTGTGGGGCAGCGTGACGTTTGCACCCCGCCAATCCGGTGCCCGCAGCGCTTCGATTTGGCGGGGCAGTCCCGTGCCCGACACCGGGAGATTGCCATAGGTCCAATCGAACCCGGCGGCGTTGAGAGCCGCTGTCTGCATCACGGAGGACAGCGAATGGTCCAGTGGGTAGCCGATCAGCCCCAGTCTCATGCGTCGATCGCCCCCGTCAGTCGCTGAAGAGTCTGGAAGAATCCGGGGAAGGATTGCGCCGCCCATTCCGAGCCCTCGATCTGCGTCTCCCCATCGGCCAGCAGGCCCGCCACGGCCAGACTCATGGCCAGACGGTGGTCGCCATGACTCTCGACACGGGTCCCGTGGAGCCGGGTTGGCCCAAAGACCCGAAAGCCATCGGATGCCTCCTCGATGGCGGCGCCCAGCTTGCGAAGCTCGCCGACCAGGCGGCCGATTCGATCCGATTCCTTGGTTCGGAGCTCTTCCGCATCGCGCACAATGGTCTCGCCGTCTGCCTGGGTTGCAGCGACCGCCAAGAGGGGGAGCTCATCGATGGTTTGGACCGTCAGAGGTCCCTCGATAGTGGTCCCCGTAAGGTGTACGGCCCTGCAAATAGTCAAATTGGCGACGGGCTCTCCGCGGCGATAGTGCAGGTCGTCGATAGCGATGTCGGCACCCATGTTTTGCAGTGCATCCAATAGGCCAATCCGCGTGGGGTTCACGCCCACGCCCAGGAGTTCCAGCTGTGATCGTGTCAGCAGGCTGGCGGCCGTGATCAGAAAGGCGGCCGACGAAAAGTCGCCCGGGATGGACAGCTCAAAGGCTGGGACCCGGAACCGCGCGCCCTCAAGACGAATAGCATCCTTCGAAATGTTCAGCGGAGCCCCCAGGTTCCGAAGCAGCCTCTCGGTGTGATCCCGGGTCGGCTCGCCTTCCACGATCGTGGTCGGACCTTCGGCGTGCAGCCCGGCCAAAAGAATGGCTGTCTTGACCTGCGCCGAAGCTGGCTCGAGACGCATTTCGATCCCCCGCAGGGAGCCGCCGTGAAGGGTCAAGGGCGGTTGGCTCCCTCCGTTGGTGCCGTCAATACGCGCCCCCATGCGGCGGAGGGGGAGGACCACGCGCGCCATGGGTCGTTCGAGGAGCCGCGGGCTGCCGGTCAGTTGGGAATGAATTCCCCGCCCGGCCAGAGCCCCAAGTAGAAGTCTCATGCTTGTGCCAGAAGTGCGGCAGTCGAGCGGCGCAGTCGGAGGACGCCAAGGCTTGCCCAACACGAGCAAATCATCTTGACCGAGCAGCTCAAAATCGGTTCCCATCGCCTTCAGACAGTCGAGCAGAGCCACCGTGACCCCGGCGTGCAGCCAGCCGGAGAGCCGGCTCGGCCCGTGCGCCAGCGCGGCGAAGAGCAGCGCCCGATGGGAGATGGACTTGTCCCCCGGGACGCGCTCGCGCCCTTCGAACCTATGCGCCGGGCCAGAGATCGTGATTCTCATGTGCCCTCTCGATCGTCGCCGGCGGCGCCACAAGCGATCGTCTCAAGTTACGTTGCTCCGACAGTTGGGTTTCGATCCATGCCACATCCTGGTTGGCAAGCCGGTCCGCAAAGTCTCCCAGCCAGTCCTTTGCATCGCGCACGGCCTCAAGGACCTGCTCGCGGTTGGTGAGCAGAATGTCCCGCATCATGGGGACCCCACTTGCCGCCAGTCGCGATGTACCCAAGAAACCAGATGCGGCGGCGTCCCACAATCCGTTGTCTGTGCCAGCGCGGCGGGCGCCGACAGCCATCAGGGACACGGCCAGGACAAAGGGCAGTTGGCCGGTGCATGCCACCCGCCGATCGTGATCGTCGGCATTTGTGATCCAGCCTTCCGCCCCCAGTGCGGCGACGACCTGTTGTGACAGGTCCATTGCCTCAGGGGAAGTGCGCGCTGTGGGGATCAGGGCGAACAGACGACCGCGGAACAGAGCGGCTTCCGCTCCCGACGGCCCGGATGTTTCCTTGCCGCCTAGAGGGTGCCCGGCCACAGCGTGGATATCTTGCGGAAGGCGGTTCATGGCCTCAACGATACGGCGCTTGGTGGAGCCGACATCCAGCACAAAGCGCGGTGAGGGCAAGTCGTGCCCAAGACGTTCGAGTATCCCAAGGATCGATGTCACCGGGACGGCAAGGAGCGCCAGATCGCATCCCGACAGCCCGTCAGCGAGGTCAGCAGTGACCTCATCGAGCCCGGCGCGCTCAGCGGCCCATAAGCGCGCGGCCCGGCTTGAGTCGATACCCACCAGGCGGCTACACCGCTCGCGCAGGCCAAGGGCCAAAGATCCTCCGATCAGGCCCAGGCCGACGATGGACATACGGGCGGCTTCAAGACGCATGGGACTGGGGCACCCGGCCGCCGACGGCTTCGGCTACCTGGTGCAGCTGCCTGACCAGTTCAGCGAACCGCTCGGGCTTCAGGCTTTGGCCACCGTCCGAACGAGCCTGGTCAGGGTGGGTGTGAACTTCGACCATCACCCCGTCCGCTCCGGCGGCGACAGCCGCCAAGGCAACGGCTGATACGTAATGCCAATCCCCGGTGCTGTGGCTGGGATCAACGATCAGCGGCAGGTGGGACAATCTCTTGACCACCGGCACGGCATTGATATCGGTTGTATTGCGGGTAGAAGGCTCGAAAGTGCGGATCCCGCGCTCGCACAGGATGACCTGCCAGTTCTGATGGGAGAGGATGTATTCGGCTGCGAGGAGCCATTCATCGATGGTCGACATCAGGCCGCGCTTGAGCAGTACCGGCAGCCCGATCTCGCCGGCAGCGTGGAGCAGCTGGAAGTTCTGCATGTTGCGGGTGCCAATCTGCACCACGTCGGCGTAGTTGGCCACCAGTCGGACCTGGTCGGCAGACATCGCCTCGGTGATAACCGGCAGTCCGGTGGCTTCACGAGCTTCGGCCAGCAACTCCAGTCCAGGCTCGGCCAGTCCCTGGAAGCTGTAGGGAGAAGTGCGTGGTTTGAAGGCTCCGCCGCGTAGAGCCGTGGCGCCCGCTTCGGCCACGGCGTGAGCGATTTCAAGCATCTGAGATCGGCTCTCCACCGAACAGGGCCCGGCGATCACGGTCAGACAATCGCCGCCGATGGCGGTGCCGTTCAGAGGAATGCACGTATCTCTTACCTGCATCTCGCGTGAGGCAAGGCTGAAGGGATGGTTGCCTGGAAGGGCCGCGTCGACGCCGTCCAAGCTGGTCAGCCGAGCAGCGATATCGGGATGCTCCTTGCCGATGACTCCGACCTTATACTGCTCGCCCTGGTCGACCAAATGCACGCTGCAGCCCCAACCTTCGACGGTCGAAACCAGGTTGGCCACCTGGCGTGCGGTGGCATCCTTTCTCATGATCACTACCATATGTTTGTCTCTCCTCTTGTCGCCTCGTCCGATGCGCCCGGCTAAGAAAACAAAAAAGGCGCTGAGCCGATGCTCAGCGCCCTGTGGGCCAATTGACGTCTGTCTCTTGCCCTACGCGTGCCGCAACATCGGCGGGATGCCCTCCGTCGAATAGAAGTAGTAACCAAAAAAGGCGGTCGCGTGGTGGCTCATGAATGTGTCCATGTCAATGTGGGTGATCCTAGCACAGGACGGATGGCGATGTCAACTATTCCGCCTACGAGCGGCCACGACCGGTGCCTCGGCCGGCTCAAGTCAGGGCGGCGTGCAAGGGTGCGCTCCGTGGCGCGTTTTCAGGGTGCTGACGCGACCGGCCCTGTGGTCGTCGGCTCCAGGTAGCCTTGCGCCACGAGGAATTCAGCGTTCAGGATCGCACCGCTGGCCGCGCCCCGCAGCGTGTTGTGCACCAGGGAGATCATGCGAAAGTCGAGCACTGGGCAGGGTCGCAGTCGGCCGACCGAAACGGTCATCCCGGCACGCAGGTTCCGGTCCAATCGCGGCTGAGGCCGGTCGGGGTCTGCCAGATACTCCATCGGCATTGATGGCGCGCTCGGAAGATCAGCGACCGCGCTCGGCCCTCGCCAATTGTGCAAAGCTTCCTCCACTTCCTCGAGACTGGCCGAGGTGCCGAGTCTGACGGAGAAGGCCAGCAAGTGACCGTCTGTGACGGGAACCCTGTGAGTCTGGGCGCTGATGGCGATCGGGGCCGGCTTGATTTCCTGTTCGGATGCCGCCCCGAGGAGCTTAACGGGCTCGGTCTCGAGTTTTTCCTCCTCTCCCGGAATGTGCGGCAGGACGTTGTCCAGGATGTCGGCTGCCGGCACGCCGGGGTAGCCTGCGCCGCTGATCGCCTGCATTGTCACCACGTGCACGGCGGCCACGCCGAACGACTGCTGAAGGGCCTTCAGCGGGAAGATCAGCCCGGTGGTGGCGCAGTTGGGACTGGTGACGATCATCCCGCCCCAGCCGCGAGCCCGCCGTTGATGTCGAACCAGAGCCAGGTGATCGGGGTTGATTTCCGGGATGAGCAGGGGGACATCGTCGTCCATTCTGTGGGCGGAAGCGTTGGAGCAAACCACGACGCCGCGCGACGCCAGCCTCGGTTCGGCCTCGGCGGCAACTCTGGAGGGTAGGGCGGAGAAGACCAGACCTGCGCCGCCAAGGTCGGATTCGTTTGGCTGGACGGTCAACCGTTCTGCCAGATCGGGGAGCTGGCCCGGGAGGATCCAGTTGACCGCATCGGAAAAACGGCGACCGATGCTTCGGTCCGATCCGGTCACGGCGACGACTTCGAACCAGGGATGATCGGAAAGCAGCGAGAAGAAGCGTTGACCGACGGCGCCGGTTGCTCCCAGTATGGCGACGCGGATCTTGTGCGTGGGCTGGATCACCTCTGAACGCCTCTCTGGATTGCGCGCCCCGGCCGGGAGGTCCGATTGGGAGGGTGTGCCTTCCGGTTGGGCAGCGTGAGTGAATGAATGGCCCGGACCGCCGCCGTTCCATCTCTCGAGTCGACAACCAACGACAGGCTGCACTCCGATGAACCTTGGGCGATGGCAAGGACGTTGATCTCGCAGCTCCCGGTTGCGCTGAAGATGTCGCCCGCCACCCCGGGGGTGGACCGGATGCCGCTGCCGACGGCGGTGACGATCGTGACCTCTTCGTGGGCAAAGATTCGATCAATGTTCCTGGAACGAAGCTCGGCATCGAACTCGTCTTCCAGGGCGGTCACCACCCGCTCTGTAAACTGACTTGGGATCGAGAAACACAAGGTCTGCTCGGAAGAGGCCTGTGAAATGAGAAGCACGTTGGCCCCCGTCTGCCCTACGGTTGCGAACGCCCGGCCGGCAATACCCGGCACTCCGAGCATGCCTGTGCCCTGAAGGGTGATCATGCTCAGATGTGGAATGGCGGTCACAGCCTTGATACCGTGCCCGTTGGTGGTTGGTTTGGGCAGGATGGCTGTGGCAGGTCCTTCCGGGTTGAAGGTGTTTTTCACCCACAGGGGAATCCCCGTCTCTCGCAGGGGAAGGATCGTGCGCGGGCGCAGCACCTTGGCCCCGAAGTAGGCGAGTTCCGAGATCTCCTGGAAGGAGAGACCATCCACATTGTGAGCCTCCGGGACAATGCGAGGGTCGGCGCTCATCACCCCGTCTACGTCGGTCCATATCCAAACTTCATCACAATCGAGACAGGCGCCAATCAGGGCCGCAGTCAAATCCGAGCCACCGCGGCCGAGGGTGGTTGGATCGCCGGCGATGGTCGCTCCATTGAAGCCGGTGACCACAGGTAAGACGCCAGACTCGAGCAGGGGCAGCAAGGCCCTGCGGCTGCGCTGCCGCGTCTGGGTCATATCTGGCGTGGCATTGAGGAAGCGGTCATCAGTGATGACAAAATCGGCGGCATTTACGGCCCTCGCCTGCAGACCTCGACGGACCAGGGCTTCAGCCACCAGGATCGAACTCAGCTGCTCGCCGGCGCACAGGATGCGGTCGAGGGCGCTGGGGACCGCAGTGCGGTGATCCGCCAACGCCAGAAAGTTCTTCTCCAGATTCGTAAAAAGGTCGTCAACTTGAGTCCCCACATCGGACGGAATGTCCCCCGAGATGTCCGCAGCTGCCTGTTTGTGGCGCGCGCGCAAGGAAGAGAGCCGGTCTTCCAGGGCCTCCCGCTGCCCGCCCTTGGCCATTTGAGCGGCGGCGTGCAGGCTATCGGTGACGCCTTGCATTGCAGACACGACGACCAGGAGGTCACCTTCCAGATCGGTACGTGACTGCGCCACGATCTTCGCCACTTGGTGAATCGACTCGGCGCTCCCGACAGAACTGCCGCCGAACTTCATGATCCGTCGTCTTGGCATCGTCAAACGTCCTCCGAAGGCCGGATCTGAAACAAAAAAGGCCGCTTCCGGAGAAGCGGCCCTGTGAAGATCTTCGTCAAGTATCGCCTACCCGCTCTCCAACCGCTCCAACCGAAGCTTTCCACCCGTGGGGGTGGTCGTAGTGGTGGTCCGCATCTCAGTCAGAATGTCAAAGGCGAGGGCGTACGGAATCATCTCACACCTGGATCCGATCACGACTGTCGAACAGCGTAGCAGAACGCCCGTGGCTCGTCAACCCCCAGTCCATCCATCGAGCAGGAAGACAGGTCACGGCTTGACTCACATGGCAGCCATGTGCTAGTGTCACCCCACAACTGATCGTGGATATGCTCTTATCCAGAGAGGCGGAGGGACCGGCCCTTTGATGCCTCGGCAACCTATCGGGTGACCTGCCCGATGTGGTGCCAACTCCGGCAGCGGAAGCTGAGAGATGAGAAATGGCTGGAAACCTCGCCTCTCTTTCGGTGAGGTTTCTTCGTTCTTTCTGTCGGCTTTTGACCGTCTCCGGGTGAGGGACAATAATCCATCAGGAGGAACGCCATGAACCATTCCCGGGAGACATCTCATACTAAAAGCGACTTGACATTGGCTGTTCGTGGTGGAGAAATGCGCCCGTTCAGTCAGCATGCTCTGGCGCTGCCGCTGATGCAAACCGCGGCCTACACGTTTGAGGACACCGCCGACCTGCGGAAGTTCATGGACGCCCGCATGTGGGGATTGGCCGACGGCCGGACGGAGTATGGGCGCTATGGCAATCCGACCGTTGCGCAGGTCGAAAGGAAGCTGGCCGAACTCGACGCTGGCGACGAGGCCGTTCTGTTTTCGTCAGGGATGGCGGCGATGACGACCTCGCTTCTGGCCCTGCTTCGGAGCGGGGACCATCTGATCGTCACGCAGGATAGCTATCGCAGGACGCGGCAGTTCTGCGAGTCATTCTTGGCGCGATTGAATATCGCCTGCACGGTCGTACCGCCGTCCGACCTCGGTGCGCTCGAAGACGCCCTCCGCCCGGAAACGAAACTGATCCTGTCTGAGTTGCCCACCAATCCCTACCTGCGTGTGCTCGACTTGCATGCGCTTTCCCGGCTGGCCAAACGTCGCCAGGTCAAGACTCTAATCGACGCCACCTTTGCCAGTCCTATCAACGTGCGACCTCTATCGTTCGGGGTGGATCTGGTCCTGCACTCGGCAACCAAGTATCTCGGCGGCCACAACGATCTCTTGGCAGGGGTCGTCACAGGCTCACGCGACCTGGTTCCTATGATCCGTCAGGCGCTGTGGGTCATGGGGGCCGTGGTGGATCCTCATGCTGGGCTGTTGCTGAACCGAGGAGTGAAAACGCTGGCCCTGAGGCTTCGGCAGCAGAATCAAACAGGGCTGGCGGTGGCCAGGTTTCTGGAAGGCCACCCCCGCGTTCGCCAGGTCTGGTATCCCGGCCTGGACTCTCACCCCGACCACGCCGTAGCTGCCGAGCAGATGGATGGTTTCGGCGGCGTGGTGAGCTTTGAGATTGACGGGGACCTGCAGGCCACCAGCCAGTTCGTGGACGCGGTCGAGCTGGCCATCATCGCTCCCAGCTTGGGGGGCGTCGAAACGTTGATTGAACAGCCGGCGCTGATGTCCTACTATGAGCTGTCGACTGAAGAGCGACAGGACGTCGGTATTGCTGACAGCCTGGTTCGCCTTTCCCTCGGAATCGAAGACGAGAGGGATATCATCCACGACCTGCAACACGCCCTATCGACTGTTGCCTAATCTGGGCTCAACAGCCGATACAGACCTCACTCGCTGCTGGATTTGGCCCGCCAGTTTTCAGATTGGGGGTTGACAAGTTCGAGTCGTGTGCTAAGGTAGGCCCTAATAGCCGTCGGCCCCTACCGGCCGGAGACACATGAGAGAAATGACCAAGAAGATCGATCGCACGTACCTCTTTATTATTGAGCTCGTCATTCTCGGCCTTATTGGGGCCGAGAGGCGAAGCGTGGTTGAGGTGGTGTAGCGGTCGAGCGCAGTTATATGGCCAGAACAACAAACACCCCCAACCGGGGGTGTTTTTTTTTCTTTGGCCGTCCGCACATTCGGGGACATTGAGGAGGTGAATACGATGGCGATGGCGAGTTCGATTCTGGGCCTTGTCCTATGCAGTGAGCTCTTGGTTATTGGTCTCATTCTCATTGAGATCAACCTTGAGCGTGCGGTGCGGGCTCCGATCGGTTTGAGAAGCGGGAACAGATCTTGAACTGAGAACAGGCAAGCGGGATTTGGAGCCGCCCCGATCGATCGGGCGGTTCTTTTTTTCGGACATTCAAGTTTGAAATGGGAGAAGAACATGAGCACACGACACACTTCAAAGTCCCAATACGCTTCTGAGGACCATGCCAGTGCCCGGCCCGAAGGTTTCAAGCCAACCGGACGGCCAACATCCGCCGCGTCGCCTCACGCCCGCGGTCCAGAGGAGACGTGGATCGCCGAGGCCGAGGCACAAGTTGCCATGCGGCGTGCCTTGATGGACTGCTACAACGGATGATGGTTAGCGTTCTGCCGGCCTTCGGCCGGACCGCCGGACAGGTTGAGTGATGACAGACGAACTGAAACGGAACAGCCGCCACGTGACGGATGGACCAAGCCGGGCGCCGGCGCGGGCCATGTTGAAGGCATCTGGGTTCACAGACGAGGACCTTGCCCGTCCAATTGTCGGCGTGGCCAACACTTGGATTGAGATCGGCCCGTGCAATTTCCACCTCAGGCGGCTTGCCCAGAAGGTCAAGCAGGGCATTCGTGCAGCCGGCGGGACTCCCATGGAGTTCAACACGGTGTCGATTTCCGACGGGATCACCATGGGAGCCGAGGGGATGAAAGCGTCCTTGGTGAGTCGGGAGGTCATCGCCGACTCGATTGAGCTGGTGGCACGCGGAAACATGTTTGACGCCGTGGTGGCGCTGTCGGGTTGCGACAAGACCATCCCCGGCACGGTGATGGCCTTGGCACGCTTGGATGTGCCGGCGCTCATGCTCTACGGTGGGTCGATCGCGCCGGGTAGCTTTGAAGGCCGGGATGTGACCATTCAGGACGTCTTCGAAGCGGTGGGCGCTCACGCTGCCGGCAAAATGAGCGATGAGGCCCTGACCGCTTTGGAAGACGCAGCCTGTCCCGGCCCTGGGGCGTGCGGCGGTCAGTTTACGGCCAATACGATGGCGACCGTCTTCGAGTTCTTGGGCATTTCCCCCATGGGATCGGCTTCGGTGCCGGCCATGGACGGCACCAAAGATGACGTCGCCTTTCGGGCGGGGGAGCTGATCATGGATGTGCTGCGCCGCGATCTTAGGCCAAGCCAGATATTCACTCGTGAAAGTTTTCACAATGCGATCGCCTCCGTGGCGGCCACGGGGGGCTCGACCAACGCCGTGCTCCATCTGCTGGCCGTCGCCAAAGAAGCTGGCGTGGCGTTGAGCATCGATGATTTCGACCGCATCAGTCGGGAAACGCCTTTGTTGGCGGACCTCAAGCCGAGCGGTCGGTTTGTTGCCGCCGACTTGTATCGGGCCGGGGGCATCCGGCTGCTGGCCCGACGTCTGCTGGATGCCGGCAAGCTGCATGGTGAGGCACTGACCGTCACCGGGCGCACGCTGGCCGAAGAAGCCAGATCGGCTCAGGAAACGCCCGGTCAGGAAGTCATCCGATCGGCTGACAAGCCGCTCAACGCCTCCGGGGGCCTGGTGATATTGAAAGGCAATCTTGCCCCCGAGGGATGTGTGGTCAAGATCGCTGGCCACAACCTCCGATTCCACCGAGGTCCGGGAAAGGTTTTCGACTCGGAGGAGGCGGCTTTTGAGTCCGTCCAAAACGGGGCGATCCAACCTGGAGACGTGGTCGTAATCCGCTATGAGGGCCCGAAAGGAGGGCCCGGGATGCGTGAAATGTTGGGTGTGACGGCGGCCATTGTTGGGGCTGGCCTGGACGACTCCGTGGCACTGCTCACCGACGGCCGCTTTTCGGGGGCCACACACGGTTTGATGGCGGGCCATGTGGCGCCAGAGGCGGCCAACGGTGGACCGATCGCCGCCCTGCAGGATGGCGATCAGATCGTCTTCGATGTCGACCACAGGTCATTGAGCGTGGAACTCACGGTTGAACAGATGAAGGCTCGCATGGAAAGTTGGACAGCACCGGAACCGATCTATACAACCGGTGTGATGGCCAAGTACGCCAATCTGGTGTCCTCGGCTTCCGCCGGGGCGGTCACTACTTAGGTCGCAGTCTTGGAAGGGCGCGAGATGAGGAGCAAGAGCATGCTACGTAAGGGCGCACAAATCGTTTGGGAAGTATTGTCTCGGGAGGGAGTCGATGTTGTTTTCGGCTACCCGGGGGGCGCGATTCTGCCCACCTACGACGCCATGCTTGACTATCCGATCCATCATGTGCTCACGCGACACGAGCAGGGCGCGGCGCACATGGCAGATGGTTACGCGCGCGCATCGGGCCGTGTCGGGGTGGCGATCGCCACATCGGGACCCGGGGCGACCAACCTCACCACCGGGATCGCCACGGCCATGATGGATTCGTCACCCATCGTGTGTATCACGGGCCAGGTGAACGGCGCCGCCATCGGAAGCGACGCTTTTCAGGAAACCGACGTCACCGGAGTCTCGCTCCCGATCACCAAGCACAACTACCTCGTCACGCGAGCGGAAGATGTCGCCCCGGCGCTCCGCGAGGCCTTCTACATCGCCCGCTCGGGCCGGCCCGGCCCAGTCCTGGTGGACATAACCAAGGACGCCCAGAATGCCACGGCCGAATTCGAGTGGAACGAGGAAGAAGTCAGGTTGCCGGGCTACCGTCCCGACCTGCGTGCCAACCGTGAGACGTTCGAAGACGCTGCACGCCTGATTCAGGGCGCCCAGCGCCCCGTCATCCTTGCCGGCCACGGAGTGATCATGTCCGGCGCCACAGACCTCCTGATCGAGTTTATGGAGAAGCTCGAAATCCCGGCGGCGATGACGCTGCTTGGTTTGGGCGGCATTCCCGCC
>Ga0055451_10000399_pt1 | contig 17410 bp, 11 predicted proteins | sample China_Galinas_PW_3_FD_57745 | JGI IMG/M metagenome (GOLD analysis project Ga0055451, IMG submission 57745) | Wetland microbial communities from San Francisco Bay, California, USA, that impact long-term carbon sequestration - China_Galinas_PWB_D2 | ecosystem: Environmental > Aquatic > Marine >... | reverse complement strand
GGTTGAACGAAGGCAGGCCGCGGATCAGCTCGATGGCGCGACGCAGGTGGCGCTCGGCCTTGTCCCAGCGTTCGAGCAGCGCGTTGGCTCGGCCGTAGGCCATGCGCACGCGAGCTTCGGCGAACGGATGGTCGATCAGCACCGGAGCCAGTTGCGTTTCGGCGGCGTCGAGTGCTTCGACGAGAGAGTGATCGGGAACCACGTCGTCGCGGGTGCCGGCGTCGAGCAGGTGCACGAGGAATTCGGTAACCGACAGCGCATCGCCCCGTGAGCTCCACGCGCGTTGCTCCATCTCTCTCGCGGTTTGCAGACTCTTCTGGGTCACGACGAGCGCCGTGACCAACGCGGCGAACACGACGACTGCGGCGGCGGCCGCGCGCCAGTGGCGGCGCAGCGTTGTTTCGAGCAGGTAGGCGCGGCCCTTGCCCCTCGCCGTGACCGCACGGCCCTCGAGGTAGTTCTCCAGGTCTTCGGCGAAGTGCGCGACCGAGGCGTAGCGGCGCTCGGGCTCGGGCCGCAACGCCATCGCGACGATCGCGTCGAGGTCGCCGCGCAAGCGTCGGCGTAGCACGGCGTCGTGGACCAGCGTGCTCGGGCGCAGCGCACGCCGGTCGCGGCGGGCTCGAGACGCGAACGGAGAGTGTCCAGTCAGCAGCTCGCAGAGCACGACCCCGAGCGCGAACACGTCGCTCGCCGTCGTCGCGGATTGGCCGCGTAGCTGCTCGGGGCTCGCGTAGGCAGGCGTCAGTGGAGCACCGTGGCCGGTGCGCGTGTGCTCGGCTTCGAGGTCGACGAGCTTGGCAACGCCGAAGTCGAGCAGCTTGGGCACGCCGGCATGGGTTACGACGATGTTCGACGGCTTGAGATCGCGGTGCAGCACGAGGTTCGCATGGGCGTGCTGCACGGCGGCGCAGACTTCGAGCATCAGCTGCAGGCGCTCGTCGATGGGCAGCGCCTCCTCTTGGCAGTAGCGATCGAGGTGGCGGCCTTCGACGTGCTCCATGACGAGGAACGGCCGGCCGTCGTCGAGGCTGCCCGCATCGCACAACGACACGATGTTTGGATGATCGATCCGCGCCAGCGTGTCTCGCTCGCGAGCGAAGCGATCGAGGATCTCCTGCGAGTCCATCCCGCGCTTCAGGACCTTGACGACCACGGGGGCGTGCCCGGGTTGCTCGGCGAGATAGACCTCGCCCATGCCGCCGGCGGCGAGCTTGTTGACGATCGCGTACGCGCCGGCGGTCCGGCCCGTCAGATCACCGTCGTCGCTGTCGTCGACCTCGAACGCGGCCGCGGCCGACTCGTCCAGGCACGCCGGCGCGCGTGCCGCGGCTGCCAGGAGCTCGGTGACCTCGGCGTGAACCGCCCGATCCTCGCGCCGGAGCTCGTCGAGGAACGCGACTCGCGCGTCGCCCCCGAGCTCGAGCGCGGCTCCGAGCGCCTCGCGCGCGTTAGGACTCGTCGGGCGATCCCGCATGAGCGGTATCCTCTTCGAGCAGCAGCTGCAGCTTGGCCTTGGCGAGCACCCACTCGCGCGCGACCGTGCGCAGCGAGACGCCGAGGATCCCCGCGATTTCCTGGTTGGAGAAACCGCCGAAGAACCGCAGCTCGACGAGCCGAGCGAGCCGCGGCTCGCTCGCGGCGAGGTCGGTCAGCGCGGTGTCGATCGCGAGCAGCTCTTTGTCGCTGCCGCGCTGCAACGCCGCCGCTTTGGCCTCGCGAGAGCGCAGGCGGACCCGGCGGCGTCGCGCGTGGTCGATCAACCCCCGGCGCATGGCTTGCGCGAACAGACAGTAGAGGTGGGAGCGGTCGAGCTTTTCGTTCGCGTGGATCGTTCGCAGGCGTACGAACGCCTCGTGCACGAGCGCGGTCGGCTGCAACGTGTGGCCCGCACGCTCGACCGCCATGAGACGGCCGGCGAGCTCTCGGAGCTCGGTGAGCAGCGAGCTTCCTGTTTCGGTGTCGAAGTCGAAGGCCGGGTTCCGCAAGGATCGTGTCCGGGTCATCGGTGGGCGTGCCCGCAATTCCTTTGCGGCGCTTGGCACGATTCTATCCCGGCGTGCGCTAGTCGGCATCCCAGCAGCCGAACCCGGGTCAGCCTCCCGGACTGCCTCGCTTGCTTTGTTTGCCTCCACCTTTCCCACCGGAGATGTTTCCATGGTCAAGACAGCCGCGCTCGCACTTCGTTCGGCCTTCGCCCTTCTCACCGTCGCGATGGCGGTTCCCGCCCAGAACCTGCTCGTCGCCAGTCGCTACACCGACAACGTGCTCGAGTACGACTCGAACGGCAAGTTCGTGCGCACGTTCGCGACCGGCGGTGGGCTCAAGAACCCCGTGGGACTGACCTTCGGGCCCGACGGCCATCTCTACGTCGGCAGTGGTGACACCGGCAAGGTGCTGAAGTACGACGGCAAGACCGGCAAGTTCCTGGGTGTGTTCGCCGACGGCGGGGGCCTGGTCGGTGTCCGCAATCTGAACTTCGGACCGCGCGGCAACCTGTTCGTGTGCAGCGGGCCCAAGAACCAGGTGCTCGAGTACGAGCAGAAGACCGGTCGCTTCGTGCGCGTGTTCGCGCAGGACGCGGCGCTACGCGGGCCGACGAGCATGACGTTCGGGCCCGACGGGGATCTCTACGTCAACGGTGTGCTGTCGAACCAGGTCTTTCGCTTCGACGGAGCGACCGGCAAGTACAAGGGCGTGTTCGCGCAGAGCGGGCTCAACGGGCCGCACGACCTCTCGTTCGGTCCCGATGGCAAACTCTACGTCTCCAACGCGTTCGGGACGCAGAGCGTCGTTCAGCTCGACGGGCGGACTGGCAAGCTCCTCGGGACGTTCATCGCGGACATCGCGCTCGTGTTCCCGCTCGGGCTGACCTGGGGCCTCGACGGGAACCTCCTGATCGCCAACCAGGGCAACAACGAAGTTCGCCGCTATGACGGCAGGACCGGCAAATTCCTGGGCAGCGCCGTCGCGCCCGGCGCCGGCGGCTTGAAGGGGCCGCTGTTCCTCGCACTCGTGCCCGAGCGAAACGGCATGTCACAGAAGCCGCCCGTGCCGAGCGGGGTCGGGATCGACGCGACGTTTCCCGTGACCGGCGCGCAGCCCGGAGGCTTCGTCGTCACGGTGCTCGGGCTCAAGTCCGCGAGCATCCAGCTGCCGTGTCCGGGCCAGGTCCTGCGGATCGGCGATCCGATCCTGTTCGGTCACTCGGCCGCCGACGAGTCCGGCAACAGCTTCGTGCGCGCGTTCGTCCCGGCGGCGCTCAAGGGCTTCTCGATCCGCTTCCAGTCCGTCGACGTGACGAGCTGCATCGCGAGCACGCTGCTCGTGCACAAGTTCTGATCAACAACCCGGCGTAACCCCGAAAAAATGTGTCTGACACATTTTTTCGGGGTTAGCTCACTTGTCGACCTCGAGGTTGCCCTCCGTCCACTCCTTCGCCGCGTCCGAGCGACGTTTGGCATCGACCATCAGGTTGCCGCAGTACACGATCCTCCGGACTCCCTTGCCCGTGACCGTGAGGCCCGCGGGTCGCAAGCCCGAGAACAGGTTGCCCGTGATGTCGAGCTCCGACGCTCCGTTGACCAGGACACCGGCCGCGGCGCGGTCGTTCGGGCGCCGCTTGAGCTTGCCGCCGCCGATCGAGCTGTCGGAGAACGAGTTGCCGGTGACCGCGACGCGGCCGCTGCCCGGTCCGATCGACAGCGCGTTCCTGGCCATGATCGTGAACGCATTGGCGCTGACCGTCAGCCCCCAGGCGTCGCGCAGGTCGATGCCGCCCTGCACGTTGTGGGCGATGACGTTGGCCGAGAGCGCGATGCCGTAGCAATCACGATCCAGCACGATCGCGTGGCCCCGGCACTCCTCGATCATGTTGCCGGCGACGACCGAGCCGTAGGTGTTCTCGATGACTACGCCGTCGGCCGTGTGGTCATCGAGGTTGTTGCCGGTCATCGTCAGGTTGAAACCGTCCACACACCGGACCGCGGTCCGGTTCTCTTCGAACTGGTTGGCCGAGACGACGATGTCGTGGCATGCGAGCAGGTCGAGCCCCGTCCCCTTGTTGTAGGTGATCAACGAGTCGCAGATCCGCGGGTCCTCGTAGCAGTTGTCGAGCCGGATGCCGTCACCGCCGTGGTGGCTGACGTCCATCGCGTCGATCAGGAGCTCGTTGATTCGGTTCGCGACGATGCCGTGCCCGCTCCTGGGATTCCCGGTCAGCCGGAACCCGCGCAGCGTCAGCCGCCAGTTGCGCGTCTTCTTGTCCTTGTCACTCGGCGGTTCGAGGACGAGCGCCGGCTTTCCGTCGGTGGAGGTGTTGCGGATCCACGTCGCGGTCCCCGAGCCTTCGAGCAACACGTCTTCGCGCGTGACTCGCAGCGGGGTAGAGATCTCGAACCTCCCGGGTGGGAGCTGGACCATGCCGCCGCGTTCGGGCAGCGCGTCGATGGCGGCCTGCAGCGACGGGTAGTTCTCGGCGTGGATCACGCGCCATGCGCCGGGCAATGCCAACGGCTCTTGCCGCGGTGTCCATCGCGATGCGAGGGGCATCACGAACGCAATCGAGAAGGCGAGGAGGGGGACGGAGTTCTTGAGGTTCATCGGCGGTCAGGAGGTCGGGGAAGGCGTTCGCCGACATCCTAGTGCACGCGTGGCAAGCCTAGTTCACGACCTTCCATATGTTTCCGTCGTTGCCGGTCGCGTTGATGGCGATCGACTGGTCCATCCGGGTCTTGGGCGGGCTCGATTTGAGCAGGATGCCCGGGATGTTGATCGCCCGATTCAACCCGCTGTATTTCGTGACCGCGTTGTCGGCGGCAAGCAGATCTCCGCCCTGGTTGATGAAGAAGATCCGCTGGCCGCTTCGCCCATAGCTCACGGGCCACGCGTGACACGACCAGAAGTTCTCGGCTCGATTGGGACCTACCGGGCCGTACGGGGTGGTGGGCTGTCGCTCGGGTAGCCAGTTCGCGCCTGGATCCGGCAGGCTCATGACGAAGTAGTAGCCGGAACGCAGGACGATGCTGTACGGACCGATGGGTTGCAGGTCGGTGAACGCGGCCGACAGCACCGGTGGTGACACTCGCCTCTTGCTTTCGATCACGCCCGGGGGTTTGCCGAGGCGCACTGGGCGCAAGCCGGTCATCTCCTGGAAGTACCCGTGCTCCCCGACCCCGTCGCGGTCGGCGTCGATCACTGCCGACGACTTGATCTGAGCCTGAGACGTCGCGATCTGTTTGAGCGTCGCAATCACTGCGGCCTCGTTGGCGCGAATCCGGCTCGCTGTCAGGTTGGGAATCGCGATGGTTGCCAGGATCGCGATCACTGCGACGACGATCAGTAGCTCGAGCAGGGTGAAACCCGACGTCCTCGTCATCTGGTGCCCTCCAGTGGGGGAGCAGTTCGTCATCCCGTTGCATCGGATGACTCGCTCGGATGATTGAGCGCGGCGCGGTTTTCCCGATGCTGCTGACAGGACGCTGTCAGCAGGGGGGCGCTAGACCTGGGGACGCGCGGTCGCCCGACCGCACATCTACCCCGATTTCGAAGGAGACCGCGATGACCGATGCGATCATTCCCCTGTTCTGCACCGAGCGACTCGACGCGACCAAGGACTTCTACCGCAACCACCTCCACTTCCGCGTGGCGGTCGAGATGCCCGGATACGCCGAGCTCGAGCGCGGCGAAAGCGGCCCGCGACTCGCGTTCATGGCCCCCGACGGGGCCAAGTGGCCCGCTGCAGCAGGAACGGGCCTGATCTACTGCTTCCAGGTCGAGGACGCCGACGCCGAGCACACCCGGCTCGCCAAGCAAGGTGTCACGATCGTCGACGAGCCCGAGGACAAGCCGTGGGGCGAGCGCGGCTTCGTGGCCGCCGACCCCAACGGCATCAGCCTCTACTTCGGACATCCGTTGGCTTCGGCGCCCGAAACCGTGGAAACCGGCGACGCCGCGCAGTAGACCGGCGCCATGCGCCGGGCCGATCGACTGTTCCAGATCGTCCAGCTCCTGCGCGGGCGGCGTGTCGTCACGGCGAACGAGCTCGCGCGGGAGCTCGAGGTCTCGCTGCGCACGATCTATCGCGACGTCCGCGACCTGATCGCTTCCGGCGTGCCGATCGAGGGCGAGGCCGGCGTCGGCTACCTGCTCCCGCGCGGCTTCGACCTTCCGCCGCTGATGTTCGACGAAGACGAGATCGAAGCGCTGGTCCTCGGCGCCCGCATGGTCGAGACTTGGGGCGACCCGTCCCTGGCCCGGCACGCCCGACAAGTGCTGTCCAAGGTCGAGACCGTGCTGCCCGACCGGCTCAAGCCGCGGCTCGATGCCGTGGCGCTCTACGCGCCGGTCGGCGCACCGGCCGAGCAGGCGCAGAAGCTCGAGCCGCTGCGCCGCGGCATCAACGAGATGCGCAAGGTCCGCTTCGACTACACCGACGGCTCAGGCCGCAAGAGCTCGCGGACCGTGCGCCCATTGTGCCTGACGTTCTGGGGCAAGCTGTGGCTCGTGAGCGCGTGGTGCGAGCTCCGCGCCGACTTCCGCAGTTTTCGCCCTGACCGCATGGACGCGATCGAGCTCCTCGACGAGCGCTTCGCCGCCGAGGACGGCAAGGACCTGGAGACGTTTCTCTCCCGCGTGCGGGAGGAAGCGTGAGTTTGCGGCTATCTTGTCGTGAATGAGGATCTGGCTGCTCTTTCTCCTGATCGTGTCCGCGTGCGGGGGGACTCCGAACGGACGAATCGAGATCGCGACGTTCAAGATCGACGTGACGCCGCCGATCGGCGGGGCGTTGTGCGACGGGCTCGTTACGCCCGCGAAGTCGGTCGCCGATCCGCTGTCCGCCAAGGGCATCGTGATCTATGGCGCAGGCAAGCCGATCGTGCTGTGCGCGGTCGACTGGGTCGGGATCGGCAACGGCGGCTACGACGCGTGGCGGGCGTTGCTCGCGGAGTCGGTGCGTACGACCGTGGACCGGATCTCGGTGCATTGCCTGCACCAGCACGATGCGCCCGGCTGTGACTTCGAGAGCGCGGCGTTGCTCGCCAGGCACGGGCTGCCCAACGCGGAGTTCGATGTCGACGCGGCCAACAACGCGATCCTGCGGGCCGGCAGCGCGCTCTATCGGGCGTCGACCAGGCGCGTGCCGATCACGCACCTGTCGTTCGGCAAGGCCAAGGTGAAAGGCGTCGCATCCAACCGCCGGATCCTCGGCCCCGACGGCAAGGTCGCGTACGTGCGGTTCAGCAAGTGCGCCGACCCGAAGGTCCGCGCGATGCCCGAGGGCCTCATCGACCCATGGATCCGCGTGATCGGCTTCTGGAACGGCGACAAGCCCGTCGCCGCGCTCAGCTACTACGCGACGCACCCGCAGAGCTACTACGGCGAGGGAGAGGTCAGCTGCGACTTCGTCGGGAGCGCGCGCGAGCTCATGGAGGCCGAGCATCCCGGCCGGCGGTGGATCCACTTCAACGGCGCGAGCGGCAACGTCGCGTGCGGGAAGTACAACGATGGCAAGCGCGAGCGCCGAGTCGAGCTGATCAACAAGCTCGCCGACGGCATGCGCCGCGCGTGGAAGGCGAGCAAGCGTGTTGCCGTGACCGCCAAGGACCTCTCGTGGAAGACGGTCGGCGTCGCGCTGCCCGCGCGCGACACGTTAGTCGAGTCCGAGCTCGAAGAGCGTTTGGCGAACAAGAAGCTCGAAGTGCGCGAGCGCATCCGCGCGGCCCGTGACCTCGCGTGGTTGCGCCGGGCCAAGAGCGGCAAGCTGATCGATCTGTCGTGTCTTTCCATCGGCAACGTGCGCGTGCTGAACATGCCCGGCGAGCTGTTCGTCGAGCATCAGCTCTGGGCCGAACAGCTGCGGCCCGACCTCCACGTGTGCATGGCTGCCTACGGCGACTATGGACCCGGCTACATCGGGACCGAGATCGCGTATTCGCAGGGCGGTTACGAGACCGGCCGCGTGTCGCGCGTGGCTCCGAGCGTCGAGGGCGTGTTGAAGCAGGGCATTCGCCAGCTGCTGTCCGCCGGCGATGGCCAGTATCTGGCCGGCGTCGCGTCGACCGACATCACGCCGAGCGCGCCGATACGGCTCGCCGGCTACGCGTCGCGCACGGACCCGTCCGACGGCGTGCTCGAGAACATCCACGCCAAGGCGCTCGCGCTCGCCGACGCCTCAGGCTACCGCGTGTTGCTGTTGACCGCGGATCTACTCGGCGTGACGAGGGCCATGTCGGACACGGTGTGCAAGGCGCTCGGGCTGCCGCGCGAGTCGGTCATGATCGCGACGTCGCACACGCACACGGCGCCGGTGCTCGCCGATCACCTGGCGCCCATGTACGACCTGAGCAAGAACGAGAAGGAACAGGTCGAAGCCTACACGCGGTTCGTCACGAAGAGCCTCGTCGAGGTCGGGAAGAAGGCGCTGGCCGACGCCAAGCCGGCGAGGATCGCGTGGGGGACCGGCACGTGCGGGTTCGCCGTCAACCGGCGCAACAACGACGAGGCCGACGTTCCGCGGCTTCGCGCCGAAGGCAAGCTCGAGGGGCCCGTGGATCACGACGTGCCAGTGTTGCGCGTGATGCGAGACAAGAAGCTCGCCGCGGTCGTGTTCGGCTACGCGTGCCACTGCACGGTGCTCAACGCGACCAAGGTCAGCGGTGACTACGCCGGCTTCGCCCAGCACGAGTTCGAGAAGCGCCATCCCGGCGCGACGGCGTTGTTCTTCGCCGGCTGCGGCGGCGATCAGAACCCGCTCCCGCGGCGTCGCGTCGACCTCGCCGAACGCTACGGGCGCGAGCTTGCCGACAGCGTCGACAACGTGCTGGCCAAGCCGATGCACGCAGTGTCCGGCCGCATCCAGGCGGCGTTCGAGAACGCGCCGATTGCGTTCGACAAGCTGCCGTCCGAGGCCGAGCTCCGCGCCCGGTTGAAAGACAAGAACGTCTACGAGCAACGGCGGGCCCGCTACCTGCTCGACCGCATCGCGAAGGACAAGAAGCTCGCGGCGACCTATCCGGTTCCGGTCCAGGCCTGGCAGCTCGGCGACGGTCTCACGTGGGTCGGGCTCGGCGGCGAGGTCGTCGTCGACTACTCGAGAGAGCTGAAGCGCGAGCTCGGTCCGGGCAAGACCTGGGTCGCGGCGTACTGCAACGACGTCATGGCCTACATCCCGTCGCAGCGCGTGTGGCGCGAGGGCGGCTATGAGGGCGGGGGCGCGATGCTCTACTACGGCCAGCCGTCGCGGTGGGCGGAGTCGGTCGAGGACGATCTGCTCGCGGCCGTGCAGCGCACGGTCGGGCGCGTGCGCAAGGACAAGCCCAAGACGCTCGCCGACGAGCTCCCGCGCATCGCGCCGAAGTCGCCCAAGGCCGCGCTCGCGACGTTCGACGTCGCCCCCGGCTATCGCATCGAGCTCGTCGCCAGCGAGCCGAACGTCGTGGACCCGGTCGACATGAAGATCGACGAGAACGGGCGCATCTGGGTCGTCGAGATGCGCGACTATCCGTTCGACGAGCGCGACGGCCACGAGCCCGAAGGCCGCGTGCGCGTGCTCGACGATACCGACGGCGACGGGCGGTTCGACGAGAGCCATGTGTTCGCCGACAAGCTGTCGTGGCCGACGGCGCTCGCGCTGTGGGACGGCGGCGTGTTCGTCGCGGCCGCACCCGACATCCTGTACCTGAAGGACACATCAGGCGACGGGCGCGCCGACGTCCGCGAGGTCGTGTTCACAGGCTTCGGCAGGAACAACGTCCAGACGCTCGTCAACAACATCGTGCTGACCCCCGACGGCTGGTTCGTCGGCGCCGGCGGCGGCAACGGCGGCAGGATCGTGTCGAAGCGAAAGCCAGGCAACGCGCCGGTGCTGGTGCGCGGCCGCGACTTTCGGTTCAAGCCCGACGGCAGCTTCGAGGCGCTGCCCGGCGGCGGGCAGTTCGGCAACACGATCGACGCCTTCGGCCGCCGGTTCGTGTGCAACAACTCCGACCACGCGCGCCAGGTCGTGCTCGACCGGCTCGCGTCCATCGCGGTCGAGGGGCCGGCGGCGCGCGTGTTCCGCAAGAGCCCGCCCGAGCCGTGGCGCATCGTGCGCACGCGCTGGCGGCTTGCCGGCAAGGTCACGGGGCCGATCGAGCACGGCGGTGCGGTTTCCGGCTACTTCACGTCGGCGACCGGAATCACGTCCTACCAAGGCGATCTGATCGTCGGCGACGTCGCGAGCAACCTCGTGCATCGCAAGACGCTCTCGCCCGACGGTGTGACGTTCAAGGCGAAGCGCCGGACCGAAGGCCGCGAGTTCGTCGCGTCGACCGACATCTGGTTCCGCCCGGTCAACTTCGCGCGCGGCCCCGACGGCGCGCTCTACGTCTGCGACATGTATCGCGAGGTCGTCGAGCACCCGTGGTCGCTGCCCGACTCGATCAAGAAGCACCTCGATCTTTCGAGCGGCAACGACCGCGGGCGGATCTGGCGCGTGGTTCGCGAGGGTGCTGCGAAGTACACGAAGCCGAACCTGGGCGGAGCGTCGTCGGCGGACCTCGTCGCGGCGTTGCGGCGCCCCGAGCGTTGGTGGCGCGACACCGCGATCCGGTTGCTGCTCGAACGCAACGACACGTCGATTGCCGGCGACCTCGCGAAGCTCATCGCGAGCTCGGCGAGCGCCGAGACGCGGGTCGCAGCGCTCGAGCTGCTGCACGGCCTCGGGCGCCTCGAGGAAGCCCAGCTGCTGGCCGCGCTCGCCGCCGACGACGCGCGCGTCGTCGAAGTCGGGGTCAGGCTCGCCCGGGAACTCACGCCGTCGCCGGCGCTCGCGGCCGCGCTGGCGAAGCTCGTCGGCCACCATGAGATGCGCGTGCGGTTCGAGCTTGCGCGGACTTCGATCCTGCTTCCGGACGCGACGGCGTTGCCGATGCTGGCCGAGCTCGCGGCGCGCGACGGTGACAACCGGTGGATGCGGGCCGCGATCCTCGGCTCGCTGCCCGGGCCTCGTGCTCGAGCCTTGCTCGCCCGGATCCAACACGTGCCGGCCCCGTTCGCCGCCGAGCTCTGCACGAGGCTCGGGGCCAGCCGCGAGCCGGAGGACACGGACGCGGCGCTCGATTGGATCGTGACCGCGGGTGCCCATCTCGGTGGCGTCGCGTTGTCCTCTCTGGTCACCGGCATGCGTCGTCGCGGCGCTTCGCTCACCGACACGCAGGCTGCCAAGCTCGATGGCTTGTTCGCGACCTGGCGCAAGTCGGCGTTCGATCCGAAGCAGAGTCTCGGCGAACGCCAGGCCTGGATCCGGCTGTTCGGCCTGGCTCCGCTGTCACGGTGCGCGGACACGCTCGCGCAGCTGCTCGACCCGACATTCCCGCCAGAGCTCCAGACGGCCGCGGTCAAGGCGCTCGGTGCTCACGCTGAAGCCGAGGCGGCCGCGCGCCTGCTACGGGAGTGGTCGAAGCGTTCACCGCTCGTGCGGCGGACGATCCTCGATGTGCTCATTGGCCGCCGCTCGCACGCGAGCGCGCTGCTCGATGCCGTCGAGGCCGGAACCGTGGCCGCGCCCGATCTCGGGCTCCGGCAGCGCGAACAGCTCGTGCGCACGGGCGACGCCGCGTTCCGGAAGCGCGCCAACAAGCTGCTCGGCAAGCCTCGGGCCTCGCCGCGCGCCGAGGTCATCGCCCGCTACCGGCCGGCGCTCGCCGAGCCCGGCGACCCCGAGCGCGGACGCGCCGTCTACGAGAACGTGTGCAGCGAGTGCCACCGCCACGGCGGCCGCGGCAAGGCCATCGGCCCCGATCTCGAAACGGTCAAAGACCGCACGCCCGACGCGCTGCTCGAGCAGATCCTCGACCCCAACCGCGAGGTCAACCCCGCGTATCACCTTTACTTCGTCGAGACCAAGGACCACCGAGTGGTCTCGGGCATCGTCGCCAACGAGACCGCGACCGAGGTCGAACTGCTGCGCGCCGACGGCGAGAAGGAGGTCGTCCTCCGCAGTCAGATCGAGTCGATGCAGACCGACGGCCGCTCGCTGATGCGCGAGGACCTCGAGGACAGCGTCACACCGGCGCAGATGGCGGATCTGATTGCGTTCCTTCGTCGCTAGCCGAGTTCTCGTTTGGGCCGAGCAACACAGCGAGCCAGCTCAAGTCGTCGGAGTGCTCGAGCATGATCTTGACGGCGACGGTCAGCGGGATCGCGACGAGCATTCCGACGGGCCCGAGAACGAAGTTCCAGAGCAGCAAAGACACGAACACGACGAGAGGAGAGAGTCCGAGGCGTCGGCCCATCAGCCGCGGTTCGATGACGTTGCCGACGACCGTGTTGATCGCGAGGAAGCCCCCCGCGACCCAGGCAGCGCGCGTGTAGTCGAACGCGATCTTCGAGGCCTCGGCGTCCGCGACGTTCGGAACGGCAGCGGGGTCCTTCTGGATCAACGCGAGCATGACGACGGGGATCGCCGCGATGATCGAGCCGATGTTCGGTACATAGTTGAACAGGAACGCGATCAGCCCCCAGAGCGGAGCGTACCTGAGCCCTGTGATTGTGCACAGCAAGACGACGAGTGCGCCCGTCAGGATGCTGACCGCAGTCTTGAGCGCGACATAGTCATGGACCTTGCTCGCGACGGTCCGGTAGCTTCCCAGGTTGTCGTCCGGTAGCCGGAACGCGCGACGGAGCTTGACCGGCAGCCCCTCGAACTCGACGAGCATGAAGAACATCAAGAGCAGCACGATCGCGACGCTCGACACGCCTGAGAGAGCCGTGCCGGCGATTGCGGTTACGATCTCGCCGACATTGTCGGCCGGAAACAGGCTGTCGAGGTCGACATTGATTCCGAACGTCTGCTCGAGGTTCTTGCTGAAGCCTTGGAACTCGTGGCTCTGCTGGAAGCTCGCCAACGCGGACCCGACGTAGACCGCCGTGACGACCAGCAGCGAACCGGCGAACACGAGCACGATCGTGACGGCAAGTGCGGTCGGGAGCTTGCTCTTCTCGAGCATCCGGACGGGTGGGACGCACGCCATCGACAGGAGCGTCGCAAGGAGAACAGGGACGACGAACACCTGGGCTGCGCGAAGCCCGTACAAGACGATGAACGCGCAGCCGAGCACGATCAGAAACCGTTCGCCAGTCCCGCGCTCGATCGCGGCACGCGGTTCGTTGCCCGCGGGCTCCTCGCCGGACATCGTCGCTCAGCGGTTCTCGATCAGCCCGATCAGCCGATCGACGCACTCGCGGACGAACTCGGGATCCTCGGCGTGCGTGTCGCGCTCGACGATCTCGATCGACTTCGGCAGGCCCTTGCGGAACGCGTCGAAGAACGCCTTGTCGGCTTCAGGGTCGTTGAGATCGCCGCCGGGCATCGCGTAGCGGCCGGTCCCGGCCAGCGGCATCATGAACACGCAGTTGCCCTTGGTGTGCTGGAGGCGGCCGATCACGTCGTCCGCGACCTTGACCATCTCGTCGGCGCGCAGCCGCGGCACGAACACGACCGGGCTGTGGAACACGTAGCGGTGGTCCTTGAACTGTTCGGGCACGTGGTTCGGCGCGACGAGCACGCCGAGGTGCTCGGCGCCGCCGGGCACGATGACCTGCGGTAGGCCGAGCTTGCCGGCGACCGTCAGTCGCTCGGGGCCGGCCGCGCGCAGCACGCCGAAGACGTCGTCGGCAATCTCGCCGAGCGCGTAGTCGAACACGGCGCCGATGATGCCTTCCTTCATCATCTGCTCCATCGCGCGTCCGCCCGAGCCGATCGCGTGGAAGACGACGACCTCGTACCCGCGCTCGTGGATGTAGTCGACGGCGGTCATCGCGCCCTTGGTCAGGACGCCGAGGTTGGTCATGCCGATCAGCGGCTTGTCGCCTGTCCCGGAGTCCAAGGTGCGCTCGACCTGGGCCATGCCGTGGGCGGCGGCCGCGGCGTTGGCCAGGATCCGGCGCGAGAACGGGTTGAGGCCGAGGATGTCGCCGACCGAGGCCATCATCGTGACGTCCTTGATGTCGACGTAGGACGACGTGTCGCCCGACGCGACGGTCGAGACCATGATCTTGGGGAAGCCGTACGGCAGCGCGCGCATGACCTCGGTGCACAGCGCCGTGCCCTGCAGGCCGCCGAGGCCCAAGATCGCGTGGACCCCGTTCTCGGCCAGCAGCGACTGCATCAGCGCGGTCGCGCCCTTGACCATGACGGGCGTGGAGGCCTCGCGCGTCGGCTTCTTCAGGAGCTCGGCCAGCGGAGTGCCGCCGGCCTCGGCGATCTGCTCGCGCGTGAAGTCGGCTGCGATTTGCGGGTCGCCGATGACACCGATGTCGAACACCAGCGCCTTGCTTCCGAAGCTCTCGAGCTCGTCCTTGACGAACTCGGCCTCGTGGCCCTTCGTGTCCAGTGTCGCGAGAACGGCAACGACCTTGCTCATGGGATCTTCCTCTAGCTCTGGCGGCGGAGATCGGCGAAACGCTTGGCCGTCGAGAGCACGGCCTGTTCGATCGGCAGGCGCTCGGTCGACGAGCCCGTCCAGATGCCGTCGACCGAAGTGTGGTTGAGCATGTACTGCGCGTCCTCGGGTGTCTCCATCGCCGCGCCGTGGGCGATCATCAGCACGCCGGGACACAGGTCACGGCACATCTGGTTGACGTTCTCGGTCCGTTCGGCCGTCATCTCGATCGTCTCGCCCGAGTCGTAGCCGACGAGGCCGCCCTTGGTCGTGCCGGCGTGGAAGCAGAAGACGTCGGGCTGGGCCTCCTCGACGAGGACCTTGCTGTCCTCTTCGTCGAACGCGAGGCCGACCGTGACCATGCCGCGCTCCTTGGCCTCTTTGAGCATCGCGACCTCGTGGGCGAACGTGATGCCGCTCTTGTTCAAGACCTTGTAGACCTGCGAGTCCTTGTCGATGTAGCTGATCGACGGACCGATGTTCGAGATCGAGAACACGCCGATCTGCTTGTATTGCTCGATCAGCGTGATCATGTCGCGCAGCGGGTCGTTGGCGTTGACGCACGCGCAGACGAACGCGTCGCCCGACATCGCCGGCAGGATGTCCTGCTGCGTGTAGTCGAATGTCTGCTTGTTGGAGTCGAGGATCGGCCACAGCATCGCCATCGTGCCCATCCCGTTGGCGCGTAACCTCGCACCCGAGAACGTGTTGACGCAGTCGGCGCCGGCCTTCTCGAGCAGGCTCGCGACGAGGCCGCTGCCGGCGCTCGCGATGAAGATCGGCTCTTTCTTCGCGACCTTGGCCTCTAGCTTCTGCAGGATCTCTTCCCTGGACGTGCGGGGGACGATCACTTCCGGTTCCTCGCGGTTGGTTGGTTACGGTGACGCCGCGTCATCATCGCCACGTCGCCGGGTCCTGCCAAGTAGAGGTGAGCGGGTTTCGCGAGACCGGCTAGAGTCGGCGCGCGGATGGACTAGAATCCTGGTTTCCGCCCCAGCCACCTACGGAGCCGCAATGACTCGTCCTTTGCCCTCGTTCTTGCTCGCGTTGTCGTTCTTGTTGACCACGGGTCTCGCCGCGCGCGCCGTGCCGCTCCAGGACCCACCGGCTGCTGCGAAGGAGCAGAAGGCGGCCGAGCAGAAGGCGCCCGAGAAGACCGAGGCCGAGCAGCAGGCCGAGGAGAAGAAGCAAGAGCAGACGCGGATCGAGGGGCTGCTCAACCAGGCCACGACGACCGAGCAGAAGCTGAAGGACAAGGCCAAGGAGCTGACGGAAGCCGGAAAGCAGAGGGACGCGGCGCCTGAGGCCGACAAGGAAGCTGCCAACAAGAAGGTCGAAGCGCTCACGAAGGAACGCGACGAGCTCGCGAACACGCTCAAGGGCATCATCACCATCCTCGACGAGAACAAGCAGGACACGAGGGCGCTACGCAAGACCGTGCTCGAGGTGCTCGGCGAGAAGCTGAAGGAACCCGAGAAGGCCGATCAGGGCGAAGAGCTGTCCAAGCAGCTCGAAGCGATGACCAAGGACGAGGTCTTCGCCAAGATGAACGCCGCGTACAGCACGTACAGGGGCGCCGTCCAAGCTGTCGACGATGCGAAGAAGAAACTCGCCGCGATAGACGCGAAAGCCCCGGAGTACAAGAAGAAGGAGCAAGAGGTCGAGCAAGCCGAGGCCGATGCCAAGAAAGCCGCCGAGGTGCTCCAGGTTCACGTCGCGTCGTACAAGGACAAGGGCGGCAAGGGCCCGGTCGTCAAAGAGATCGACAAATACCTGATTTCGCAGAATGAGGGTTCGCTCAAGAACCTGAGCGGCGAGGTTGCGGTCAGCTTCGCAAGAGATTGGCTCGACTCGGCCTGGACGGCGATCAAGAAGGGCGCCCCGACGTTCGCCTGGAAGCTGATCCAGTTCCTGCTGATCCTGTTCGTGTTCTGGATCGGCGCGCGCGTCTGCTCGCGCATCGTCGCGCGCGCCCTCAAGTCGAAGCGCCTGCGCAAGTCGGATCTCTTGGCCGACTTCGCGACGCGGACGACCAAGAACATCATCATGATCGTCGGTTTCTTGATTGCCCTCCAGAAGCTGGACATCGTCGACACGACACCCCTGATCGCTGGTCTCGGTGCTGCCACTCTGGTCATCGGTTTGGCGCTGCAGGGCACGCTGTCGAACTTCGCGAGCGGACTCATGCTGCTCATCTACCGTCCGTTCGACGTCGGCAGCGTCATTTCGGTCGGCTCGGTCAACGGCAAGGTCGAGTCATTGAACCTCGTGTCGACGACGGTGCTGACGTTCGACAACCAGCTCGTGATCGTGCCCAACAACAACATCTGGGGCAATGTGATCACCAACGTGACGGCCAAGAAGACGCGTCGCGTCGACCTCGTGTTCGGCATCGGCTACGACGACGACATCGAGCACGCCGAGCGGATCTTGCGGGAGATCGTCACGAGCCACCCGAAGGTGCTCGAGACACCCGAGCCGAACATCCGGGTGTCCAACCTCAACACGTCATCGGTCGACTTCATCTGCCGCCCGTGGGTCAAGACGTCGGACTACTGGGAGGTGTATTGGGACCTGACCCGGACCGTCAAGCTGCGCTTCGACCAGGAAGGCATCTCGATCCCGTTCCCGCAGCAGGACGTCCACTTCCACCACGTGCCGACCGACGAGGAGGCAACCAAGGTGTTGCAGCCCGCGCCGCGGCGTGACGGTGCGAAGACCGAGCAGGAGACGACCGCCTGAACCAAACGTCTCGGGGACAAAAGGTGCCACTACGGTCGCTTCTGCTTCTGCGGCTTCGGCTTGGCCAACGGCGCCGTCTCGTCGGCGCACCACTCGCGCATGCTGTTGTAGTAGTTCTTCGCGACGCCCAGACCGGCGAGCTCCAGCGCCAAGGCCTCGACCGAGGACCTGCCGCCCGACCGTCAGTAGGGGACGAACGTCTTGCCGCGCGCGAGCCCGGCCTTTTCGAACAGCTTGCGGAGCTC
>Ga0055451_10000398_pt1 | contig 17414 bp, 13 predicted proteins | sample China_Galinas_PW_3_FD_57745 | JGI IMG/M metagenome (GOLD analysis project Ga0055451, IMG submission 57745) | Wetland microbial communities from San Francisco Bay, California, USA, that impact long-term carbon sequestration - China_Galinas_PWB_D2 | ecosystem: Environmental > Aquatic > Marine >... | reverse complement strand
CGGTGCAACGGGTCACACGACCGCTTCCGCTGCGCGTCAGCGCCTCAAGGCCATTGAAAAAGGGACCGTCCCGCTCGGCGGCACGACCGCCACCGAAGCGCCACCGGACACCGCCGAGGAACACGCGCGAGTCTGGCCGATTCCCGACGAGGTACTCCGCGAGAAGTTATCCGGTCCGTGCCAGGGTCGTCCCTACTACATTCGCTACGCCTTCAAACTCGGCTGGTCCGTCGATCAGGTATTCGAGTTGACGCGAATCGATCCCTGGTTTCTCGACAGCATGAAATCGCTGGTCGAAGCGGAGGAATCCATCGCGAACAGTGCCGGCGAACGCATCGCGGAAATCAAGCAGTTGGGGTACAGCGACATCCAGGTGACCACGGCCACAGGTCGTGCGAGGAAGGACGGAAACGGCAGTCCGGGGCAGAGTCGCACCAAACCGGTTTACAAACTCGTCGACACCTGTGCCGCGGAATTCGAAGCGCGCACGCCGTACTTTTACTCAACGCACGAGTCGCCGATCGGGCACATTGGCGGTGCACCGGCGGCCCCCGAAAACGAAATCCGCGTGAGCGAAAAGCCCAAGGTGATCGTCCTTGGCGGCGGTCCCAACCGCATCGGGCAGGGTATCGAGTTCGACTATTGCTGCTGCCACGCGGCGGCGGCCGCGCACGGCGCCGGCTTCGAGTCCGTTATGATCAATTCCAACCCGGAGACCGTCAGCACCGATTTCGATACGTCCGACATGCTCTTCTTCGAGCCACTCACACACGAGGACGTGCTCAACGTCATTGAAGCGCTCAACAAAGAGCCGCTGCCTGCGCGGGCGGATCACGACGATAGAAACTCGGACGCCAGATCGACACCGATCAAGCCGAACGGGCTCGTCCACGGTGTGGTCGTGCAGTTCGGCGGGCAGACGCCGCTCAACTTGGCGCAGGGGCTGAAGGACGCGGGCGTGCCTATCGTGGGCACGCAGCCGGAGATGATTCACTGCGCAGAGGACCGCGACGAGTTTCAGACCGTCTTGCGTGAGTTGAGCCTGCTCCAGCCACCGGCCGGCATCGCACGCCGCCGAAACGATGCCTTCACGGTGGCACGCGGGATCGGTTATCCCATCATCGTCCGCCCCAGCTACGTCCTGGGCGGGCGAGGCATGAAAATCTGCAACAACGACGCCGATCTGCAAGACTACCTGACCGACGCCCTCGGCGCCACCGACCGCACCGAGGCCGCAATCGACAACCCGATTCTCATCGATAAGTTCCTGGCCGACGCCATTGAAGTCGACGTCGACGCCGTCGCCGACTTCGGCCAAAACCGTGACGACAACGCATCACCCAAGCCCATGTGCATGGTGGCCGGCATCATGGAACACATCGAGGAGGCCGGCATCCACAGCGGCGACAGCACTTGCGTGATACCGCCCTTCTCGCTTGGGCGCATGGTGGTAGAGGAGTTGTTCCGTTCTACCAAACGCCTCGCGAGACGGCTCAACGTCTGCGGCGCGATGAACATTCAATACGCCATTCTCAACCGCACGATTTACGTACTCGAGGTGAATCCCCGCGCCTCGCGCACCTTGCCGTTCGTAGCCAAAGCCACCGGCGTGCCGTGGGCGCGGATCGCCACCTGCGTCATGCTCGGCGAACCGCTCGCCGACGTCCTCGCTCGATACGGCGTCAGTGAAACGCCACAGCCCGCGCATACGGCCATCAAAGCCCCCGTTTTTCCGTTCGAGAAATTCCACGGTGTTGATGTCATACTGGGCCCGGAAATGCGTAGTACCGGTGAGGTAATGGCCATCGCGCCCACCTTCGGCCAAGCCTTCGCCAAAACGCAGATCGCCACGGGTCTGGCACTTCCAACCAGGGGCAACGTGTTGCTCAGTGTGAACGATCCCGATAAGCCGCGCATGGTGTCGATCGCGCGCGACCTTTACGACCTGGGCTTCAACATTTACTCGACCATGGGGACCAGAAAGATGCTCGCCGATGCTGGAATCCCATCCTCGCTGGTGTCCAAGTCGGCCGAGACGGTCGACGCGCCGTTCCTGAAGGACCTCATCGACGACGGCACACTCAACCTGCTGATCAACACCCCGATCCGCACCGGACCGGCGTCGTACGAGGGCCGATGGCGCGCCGCCGCCACCGCCCACCGCGTGCCCCTGATCACCACCCTCGCCGGCGCTCGCGCCGCCGTAGCCGGCATCCGCGCCTTGAGCAAAACGGAAGAGGGCCACGACCCGCTGCCCCTCGATGTCAAACCTCTGCAGGATTACTTCGCATAGTCCGTCTCGTGAATTGCCGGGGCCCACAGAAACCAAGTGGAGACGAGCCTCGGACCGTACCGCAGGCATCCCTGCCTGAACCGGGAGCGCCCGTTGTGTCAACGCTCTACGAACACTGCCAAGCATGAGCAAGGTGATGGTCAAATGGGTTGAGCTTTCCGCCGCACAGGGACGAATCGGATTTGCACACGCTTGTCGAGCGCGGCAGCAATGCGCTGGAGCATAGAGAGGGAGTGGCCGTTGTAGTCCGCATCCTCCAGGCGACAGATGACCGACGCGGAAGTGCCGACGAGCTTGGCCAGTTCGCGTTGGCTGAGCCCCGCTTTATCGCGCAGGTCGCAGAGCTTGCGGGCAATCTCGGCGTTTGCGAGGTGGTCTTCGTAGGCGGTCTCCTGCTCAGCATCGCCCTCGATGAAACGCTCATAGAGATTCTTCAGGGCCGGTGAGGAGGGTTTCTGCTTCTTGGTTTTTCGTGCAGGCATCGCTAGTCCTTCGTGAATCGTTCGCTGTGCTTCTTGGGGTCTCTCCTAAACCGCTCTCTTCGTTTGGCCGCGGCGGCGATCTCTCGTTTCGGTACCGCTCGCTCTTTCGTGCAGCCGTGTGACACTACTGCGACGACCCGCCCGTGAAAGAAGTAGAGCATGCGGTAATTCATGCTCTGGAACCGGACGCGAAGCTCGTAGATGTCGTCCCCGAGGTAATCCGCCTCAGGGCGACGTAGCTCGTGGCCGAGTTCCTCAAGCCGCGTGAGTGCAGCGACGCATTTAGCCCGCGGCCTCTTTGGAACGGATTCAAGCCAATCCACGAGCGGCACGCTCTTGTCGGCTTCCTTGAAGAGGATGACTTCGGTTCGTGGCATCCTTGCTCTCTATATGTTCGCAATATTGAGAACGAAAGTCAAGTAGTTTCTTAGGATTCTCAACTGAACCCGAAAAACGGCATCTTCGCACCGCTGAGATGGATTCTACGACCGACGGTCCGACCGTACCAGCAGCGGGTTAGCGAACAGGCGCTTGAAGAATGTAGCGGCGGTCCGCGCCTCGTCGCGAGTCATGACCGAGACTCAACAGTTGCACGACTCCCGGCATCGTCTAAGGTGAACATCTATGCTCAAGATCGAGAAGTACCTCCTCAACCTTGCTGGTGAATTCCGGGTTTGTAGTGAGCTCAACAAACGTGGCGCATTCGCCACCGTCACGTACGGAAACCGTAAAGGTGTCGATCTTTTTGTAATTAACGAAAAGACCGGAAAGAGCTTCAAGATAGAGGTGAAGACAAGCCAGCAACCTCGATTCGTCACCGGCATCTCACAGAAGAAGGCGGATACGCCGCCTGATTACTGGGTTCTGTTTCTCCTGCAGTCGAGCAAAGACGGAAGCTTCGTAGAGCGGTTCTTCGTTCTGACGCACGAAGAGATTTGTAGCGTTCAGAAGCGACGGAATCAGAAGTATGCCCGGACATACAAGAAGAAACACGGCATCATGCCTGATTTCTCAAAAGGGGTGGACAACGTTACGCTCGATGATGTATACGAGCATGAAGACGCCTGGAATGTGATTATCAAGGCATTCGAGCATGAAAAATGACGGCGGCAGGCCTGGCAGAGGACAACCGCCCGAAACGGATTCAGGTCGATCCGGTCGTTCCTAAAGCCAAGGGCCTCCCACCGAAACCATAGGCTTGGCTCTCTCGTACACAACCGCGAACGTACCGCAGGCATCCCGACCTGCAACTTGATTTCGTGTTAAGAAAAACAGCGGCCGCCTCCGAGGCGACCGCTTTCAAAATGAAGTTGCTTCCACTCGCTGCCGGCACTACGTCTTGTTCTGCTCCGCGTTCACCGGCGCCTTCGACTCTTGCGGCGGCGTCTGTACGCGGATCGCTGCATCGCGCACCAAGCTCGTGAGGGTGTCGGTCGTGTCCCCCGTCGCAGCATCGTTTAGCGTACTCACGGCGGACTGTGGATCGCCTGTGGCATAATAGAGGTAACCCAGCAGGAATGTCAGCTCAGCGTCGCTGCCGCGTTCACTCCGCACGCGAATAAGATCCTGCATCTGCGTCGTCACCACCGAGGCATCGTCGTATACCGTGCGCAGATCGATCGGGTAGTCGATCAATTCCGGCGCGTCCATCAACGCGCGCCGCATGGCACTCGCCGCAATGTCAAACTGCCCGAGCCCGAGGTTCGACATCGCGTAGAAAAGCTTGGCAAAACCGTCCTGCTCGTCGGCGAGCATGGCGCGGGCGTGCCAGTCGCGTGCCTCTTCATAGCGCCCCGCACGCATCGCCTCGTTGCCCTTTTCCACCAGCGCCGGCGCCGGCGATGGGGTCGTTTCTGCGCCAGAATCCTGCAAACCGTCTGGTGCCTGCGGTTCGTTCGTCCTTGGCTCGACCATCGCGGGCTCGACGCGCGTCATCGTGCCCATGACTTCCCCTGTGTTCGGATCGACGTAAGTTGGCGACGATTCCGTTTGCGGCGTACCGTAATAAGGCTCCGTCACCACTTGCCTCTCCCTCACGACCGGTTCCGTGTACACCACGCCGGCATCCTGATACACGGGCGGCGCGTCGTACACCGAAATGCTCACATAGTCGCCGCCGTCGTCATACCACCGTGGATAGTAGTACGGGCGATAGTAGGCCCCACCATAGTTGTAGCAGCGGCGGTAGCCTCGATAGTGGTGATGACGATAGCGCGGCGAACACAGATTACCGTTGTAGTACCCATACGTGTCGATCCCGTACCGATTGCGGAAATCGGAGCCATAATATGGTGATGAATAACCGCCGTAATACTGCCCGTAACCGCCACGATGTCCGCCACGACCGCGGCCCGCGTAATCACCGCGATGCTGGCGCGATCCAGAATAGTCACCACGCCGGCCTCGACCGGCATAATCACCGCCGCGTCGCCCCTCACGCCCCCGGTCCGATCGGGAACCGTCAAACGCAAACACACCGCCACCGCCGCGGCGTGCGCCGCCGCTTCGTGGACGTTGCGAGTGTGCGGAACGAGTACTACGACCAGCAGGCGAACGCGAACCGGGCGCCAGGGTGATGGTACTTCTGTCGATACGTTCCATCGTGCGCGGTGCGGTGCGGGTACCGGAACGCCCCTGTCGACCTCCGCGACCCGACCGGCTGCCGGCGGCCTGCTGCTCGCCGGATTTGCGAGGACGCATAATCGTGGTGCTCTGACTACGGCCGGACCTGGTGGCCGTCGACGGGCGACGACGCACAATACTACCTGACGAAGATCCCCGGCTGTTGGTCCGCACATTCTGCCGACCGCTGGACCGCTGTGACGAGGCATTGCCACGCCCAATGCTAGGGGGACGTCGCTTGATCGCGGGTGAGGCCGTCGAGCGCCGCGCGCCCCGATTCGTGGAGCGCGCCGTCGAACGTCGTGACGGACTGGCACTGCGACCTGATGGTCGCGACTTTGTCGAGGATCGCGTCGAGCGTCTCGGTGACGGACGCGCGCTCCTTGACCGCGATCGGCTGGGCCGAGACGACCGCGATGCGCTCGGCTTGGATCGGCGCGGCGATGATCTGCGAACCGATCGAGACGACCTACTCCGGCTGCTTCTAGAAACCGACCGTGACGAGCCTCTCTTGCGCGGCGGTCCCGCTTCCACTTCAACCACGGCCACCACGGCAAAGAGCGCGGCCACCACCAGGGTGAGAGAACGTCCGAATGCGCGTGTTGTGACCATGTCAAGCCCCTTTACATACTGTTCAAATTCTTAACATCGCAAAAGACCGTACAAGTAAATAGTAATCACTTGTTAAATAATAACTCATTGGACCCCGTTACGCAAACAAAGTTTGTCTTTTTCGATGCGAAATAACCCCAATACCGGACTCTTTACGTCCTATAACCAGAATCATCTACCGTGGATGTGGCCTCTGACCATCTGGCAGCCGGTTTTACGCCACCTAGGTCCGCCTGTTAATGATGGCTGGAAGCTCGGAAAAAGTGGAAATCGTGCAATCGGGACTGGCTGTCCGCGCAAATGCAGTCTGGAACCGCAAGGCCCAATGCGGTGATGATCTCGGCCTGCTCCGTGTTGGGGCGTGCTACGCAACGTAACCGAAGCATATGACCCTCGACCCTTTCCAGGAGGAGGTTGCCGATCTGCACGTCGTGCAGCATTTGCAACGCGACGGCCGGGCTCGCGCCGCGGACTACGCCCAGCGATACCGCCAACGCCGATGTACCACCCGAATCGACCCGAAAACCCCACCGTTTCCTTCCAAACCGCGCCACCCGGGCTAGATATCCTCGTTGGGTGGATCCAGCTCTACGAAGTGGCGGTGGGTTTTCTCGATCCGAGGAAACCGACGAGTAGAAAGGCAAACCAGGCGAGGCTGGTGATGGTGTGGCCTATGGTGTAGGACCAGGCGGCGCCGGTGATGCCTCGGCTGGGGATGAGGACGAGGGCGGCGCCGAGGTGGGCGGCGAGGGAGATGATGCCGATCACCCCCAGCGTTTTGAGCGACGAGAACTTCTGCACGAATGGTCTGGAGGCGTGCATCAGGATGGTCAGGCTCACGCCGATGGCCATGATCCACAGCGGTTCTATCGCACGGTCGAACTGGTTGGCGTACAGCCATCGCAACGGCCAGGTGGCGACGATGCGGATCAGGAAATAGATGCACGGCACGCCGACCAGCGTTGCCACCACGTAGCCCGCGAAAAACCGCCGCGAGAACCGATCGCGGTTGCGGTGGGCGGAAAGAAGCTGGAATCCGAACAGGCCCAGCGTCGAGATGGGCATGATGCAAATCTCCAGCGTAGCGGCCGCTGCGAAGAAGACCGTCACATTGTCCATCTCGTAGCATGACCCGAGCACTGTGCGGTGTACGTATCGCCCTGAGGCCACAAAGAAAGTCACCAGCGAGAGCACGAGCCAGCTCTTGGTCAGCGGCCCGACCATGTCACGCGCGAATAGCGGGCGTTCGAGGAACAAACCGCGTCGCGCCGTCAGCAGAAGGACCAACGCGGCCACATGACCGATCGTGAATCCAATCGGCAGGCCATTGGCGCCCAGCAGATAGAAGGCCGGCACCGCTACAAGTGCCAACACCGAGCCGATGCTGCGCCAGGTCATTCGTTGGGCGAAGCTGCGCGATACCGTCAGGTCCACCGATCCGGTGGTCTGGAGATTTCGCGCCGCAAAGGCCACCGCCAGGATGGCGATCCACCAGAGGGTGGTCGTCGATTTCGTTCCTTGCCACATCCAGCCGCCGCAGACCACCAGCGCGACCAGCAGCAAGGCCGCCATCGCTACGACGGCCATGAATAGCGAAGTGCGTACGAGCAAGGGCTGACACGATTTCTCCGTGGCGGACAAGTCGCGGAGCAGGGCGTTGTTCAACCCCTTGGTCGGCGTGACCCCGACCAGGCTCACAATGCCCAGGGCGTAGAGGAACAGACCGACGGTTTCCTCACCGGCGATCCGGGTGCAAACCGGCACGAGCAACAGGGGCATGACGCCCATGTTCAGGACGACTTCGAGAATGTTCCAGGAGAAATAGCCGCTGAGCCGCCGGCCCTTCTGGGTGGCGGTTTCGGGAGCGGCGTTGCGGTGGGCGTCTTCGTTCATTCAGTATGGCCGTAGTTGGGGTTTGACCACAAATACACTGAGGCCTGAGACATGGAATCAGGATTGAACCACAAAGACACCAAGGCACGAAGACCGGAAGGATTTTTCATGACTTCACTTTTTTTCCCTGCGGTTCACTTGTGGTCTTTTGGCCACAAGAAATGCGCGAAAACTTTGTTCGGTTCCGGCGTTTCCTTCGTCGCTATGGCCGCCACAGGGGCCGCCCCCCCCCAATGTTCATTACCGTCCGTATCGAGCGGCCATTTCTCTGTCATCGGCTTCGTAATAGCACTTCGCGTAGCCGAGTTTTTCCGTAGCCTTGCGAGAATGTGGACGTTATCGGGCTATGGGCTACGATAAGGCTCGACAAGCAGGTGCGATAGTCCGACGTGTATAAAGCGGTGCGCCCCGAATTGGCGTCTTGCGACAGTGGGCAGGCAGGGATGCCTGCGGTACGTAGGGAACTGCCGCGGTTTCTGCGATGGAACGGCCGCGACGGGGGGTGGCCGCTACGTATTTTGATGCGTCCTGCAAGGCAGGTGAACTTGCCGGCGTGGGTGGTAGAACCACCTGCCCTACCGGGATTTGGCGACGCAAGGCAGGCAGGGATGCCTGCGGTACGGCGCACGGCCGCTACGTGTTTTGATGCGCCCTGCAAGGCAGGTGAACAATCCGGCTGGGCCGGGAGGAACATCTGCCCTACCGGACTCCCTGCCTAGGGCGTGAGCTTTGCCGGCTCGTGACTGCGTCGATGTACGGGCGGGAGCGGCGGCCGTCTGCCGAATGGATTGTTTGAGCGGATTTGATGAATTCTCGACCTAATATCGTGGTTGTCGTTGCCGACTGTGTCCGTGCGCAGAACCTGCCGCTCTACGGGTACGACAAACCCACCGCGCCGCGGCTGAGCGAACGGGCGGCGCATGGTCTAATCTATGACAATGCCATTTCGGCGGCCGAGCAGACGCTGACCTCCACGAGTGCACTCTTCACCGGCACCTATCCCGCGACGCACGGACTGTTCGTCACAGGCGACCGGCTGAACCCCACGCAAGCAACGCTGGCGGAGGCGATGTCGGCGGCCGGTTACGAGACATACTGCATCAACTGCAACAACCCGTACGTATCGGACTTTACGGACCTCGATCGCGGATTCGACCATGTCATCCAGGCGTTTCCGCGGGCGCGGCGGCTCTGGTACAACCTGAGGAAGGGTCGAGAGGGGTCAACGCAGCACGCCAACGGCAGTGCCCACGGTACGGACGAACTCTCCGCCGAGGGCGGGCCGACGGCGTCGGGCGGAAAAATGAACACGCTGGCGAAGCGGCTGCGGTGGTCCATGACCCGTGTGTTCGACGGTGGTGCGAAGATCGCGTTCGCCGAGGCGCGGCGGGCGCTTTGGGAGGCGGGAGACCGACCGGTTTTCGTCTATGTGCATCTCATGGAGACGCACATGTACTACCACCCTCCGCCGCGTCATGCGCGGGCGTTTCTCCCCGACACGCAGGGGCGGGATCTATGGGCGGTGAATCAGAATCCGATTGCTTACCTGTCTGGCGAGGCGCCGATGGACGAACTCGATTTCGCCATCGTGCAGGGGCTCTACGACGGTGCCATTCACTACACCGACGAACTCTTCGGTGAGTTTTACGATTGGATGAGCGCGACGGGCATGTTGGATCGGTGCCATCTTGCGTTCACGGCGGACCACGGCGAGTGCTTCGGAGAGCATGGGCTGCTCGGGCACGGGCAGTGTGTCTATGACACGGTCGTCCGCGTGCCGCTGGTGCTTTGGGGGCCTGCCGTGGCGGCGCCCGCCCGAGGTCGGCGGATTCAGCGCGTGGTGCAGAACGTCGACCTCACCTCCACAATGCTGCGGTGGGCCGGCAGCGATGATCATCCGATACTCGGTCAGTGCGAGGGCGTGAACCTGCCCTCGTCCAACCACGAGCCGCGCTTGCGTGAGGCGGCTTTCTCCTTTTCCGTCGAGGCGTTCGAGCGGCAGCATATCGAGACACAGCAGCGGCTGGGCCTGCTGCACAAGGCATCCGTGGGAGTGCGGACTGACACACACAAGCTGATCTGGAATGCGACTGACGCGGATGAGCTATACGACATATCCTCCGATCCCGGTGAGACAAACAATCTGATCGGTACCGGAAGCTGTGCCGATGTCGACGCGTCATTGCGTTCCGGCTTGGATCACGTGCTGCACCGGTTTGAGTCTGCGCGGCAGACGGCGCTGGAGCGGTGGCAGGATGTGGACGCAGACGCCACCGATCCGGTGGTCGAGGAGCGACTCCGGGATCTTGGATACATAGAATGACGAGGCGGCGGGAGGCTGGCGGTGGCACGAACTGTTCTGTCGATTCCATTGCCGCCGATTGGTTGTGGGCCACGCGGGCGGACGCGTACGCATGAGCGGCGAACGAATCATCGCGTTTGCACACATTCCCAAGACGGCGGGGATGACGGTGCGGCTTTTGCTGCGGCGGCATTTTGGCGTACGCCATCTTGATTTGCCGAAGGGGTTTATCTATACCGAGGCGCTGCTGTCGCGTGATCTCCGGTTGAACCCGCTCGTGAGGAGTCTGGCCGGTCATTCGTTGCGTCCTTTTGTCGACTTCGGCGCCTTGGAGGACCGGCTTGTCTGGTACACTTTCCTCCGCGATCCGGTGCGGCGCTTCGCTTCGCATTACCAGCACGCGGTGGAAAAGGAGGGCGTGCAGGCGCCGTTCGACGCTTGGGTTCGTGATCCGATGAACGGCAACTGGCATGTGCGGATGCTGGCCGGGGGTGAGGACCTGGAGAGGGCCAAAGAGGTTCTGACTGAGAAGATCACGTGTTTCGGGCTGATGGAGCGGTTTGATGAATCGCTCCTGCTGATTCGGGATTCGCTTGGTCTGCATGAGTTGAAACTGTCCTACGGCGCGCCGCGTAACACGGCGCGCCGGAGCGATCTGCGCGAGCGCATTCAAGAGGAATGCGATCGGCATCAGGCGGAGGTGATGGAGCGAAACGCGCTCGATCGTGCGCTTTACGATTATGCCGCCGCGGTGCTGTATCCGGCGCAAGTCGAACGGTACGGTCGGCCTCGTCTTGACGACGACACGACGAGTGCGTTTTCCGGGCATGTGGCGGCCGTGCCGTCGGCGTTTCGTTATTGGCAGAGTGCGGTGTTTCGCAAGGTGTTCTTCCTGCCGATAACGAAGGTTTTGGGGCGTCGCTCGGGGCTGGCGCTGGACGGGACACCGTTGAGTTGATTCGAAGTCTCACGCCGTGCGTGGTGACGAGCACGGGCAAACGAGTTTGCCCATGCCACCCGGCTCTTACTGTGGACCCGTGCGGCCCTGAAGAGGCGTACGACCAATGAAACAGGGTATCGGGAGTGGTGCTTGAGTTCGGATCGTCTGAAAATCCTGTTCCTGTCGCCGATCGAGCCGTATCCTCCGCACGGCGGATGGCAGACGGTAATCTATCACGACGCCAAGTTTCTGGCCGCGCGCGGGCACGAACTCAAGATCCTCTCGCGTACGTACAATCCCGCCGCCGATGCCGCGGATGTCGCCGACTTTGCGGAGGCGGAGTATTTTCCCATCCACAAGAGGCCGCGCTGGCGTCAGGTGCTGGGCAACATGGGTCAGGCTCTTCCCTATTCCGTGGTGCGGCACAATCACGAAGGCATGATGGCCAGAGCGTGTGAGTTGGTTCGCCACGGCTTTCCGGACATCGTGTTGGTACAGGATGTCGTGATGGGCAGCTACGCCGCGCGCATCCGTGCTGTCTCACAGGTGCCGCTCTTCCTGCGAAGCCACAACGTGAGCACGAAAATCTTTGAACGATTCTATCAGACCCGGCGCAATCCGCTCATGCGCCTTTTGGGGTGGCGGCAATACGTGAAGTTCGATCGATTCGAGCGAGGCATTTGGAAAGAGTTCGACGGTGTGGCGCAGATTTCACCCGTCGATGCGGAAATCGCACAGCGTATGAATCCGGACGTGCGGCAAGGGGTTCTCTACGCCGGCATCGATCTCGACCACTTTACGGTAGGCCCGACTGATCATCGTGATCCCCGGATGATCGTACACGTCGGTGGTGGTGGACTTCAGACGAGCATGCCGGGTTTGATCTGGTTTCGTGAGCGTGTCTTTCCGCTGATCAAGAAGCGGTGTCCGGAGGCGCGGTTGGAGTTTGTGGGCCGGATGCCGGAGCCGCCGCCCTTTCGTGTGGGTGACGACGTGATCGTACACGGTTTCGTGGACGAGGTGCTTCCGTACCTGCACGGCGCCGCGGTTTTTGTCGTACCGCTCTTCGTTGGTGGGGGGATTCGCATCAAGATACTCAACGCACTGGCCACCGGCAATGCCATTGTGTCGACACCGGTTGGTTGTGAAGGGCTTCCCGTCGTCGACGGGGAGCACCTTCTGGTCGCCGAGAAGGAGGAGCCGTTCGCAGATTGCGTATGCCGGTTGCTCGAGGATCAGGCGCTGCGGGGGCGGTTTTGCGACGCCGGGCGTGCGTTGGTGGAAGAGCGATTCTCCTGGCCCCAGATCGCTGCGGAACTGGAGCGCCTTCTTCGGGAGGCGATGCGGCGATCGAGCCAAGAGGTTGAAGCCGGCTGCGAGGAAGTCGTGCCATGAGCGAGTCGCTCACCCATCGCCTTTACGCCTTATGCCCCGTATTCGTGCAGAACATAGCGTGCAGCCTGGTGGGTGTGAAACTCAAATGGGAACGATACAATCGACATTTCGGTCGCTATTTGAAGTGGTTACATGAGACGGAGGGGTGGTCGGCCGACCGCATCCGCGCGCACCAGGACGAAAACCTTCGTCGTATTGTCCGATGGGCGTACGAAAACGTGCCGTTCTACAAGGAATGGTATGACGTTCAGGGCATACAACCGGATGCCATACGCACGCAGGACGATCTGCACAAGCTGCCGATTTTGACCAAGCAAACCGTTCGGGCGCATCAGCGCGAAATGATCGCCACGCCATACCGCGGCAAACGACTCGTCAGGCTTTTGACCAGCGGGACGACGGGTACGGCGCTGGAGGTCCTGATGACGCGCGAGGCACGTGCCTATCAATGGGCGGTCTGGTGGCGGCATCGCGGGCGATTCGGAATCCACCCGGGCGACAATTACTTGTCATTCGGGGCACGGACGGCGGTACCCGCATCGCAATCCAAGCCGCCCTTCTGGAGGCGTAACCGGATCGGCAAACAGACCTATCTCTCGACCTATCACCTGACGCCGCAGCTCATGCCGGACATTGTCGCGTGGCTCAACCGCGAATCGTTTGATTTTTATTCCGGCTATCCCAGCGCGATCTATGTGCTGGCCAACTTCATGCTCGAGAACGATCTGACGATCGAGCGTCCCCCTAAGTACATCATCACCGGTGCGGACGCGCTCCTGCCTACGGTGGAGACCGCGATACGCAAGGCCTTCGGTGCGCCGGTGACGGAACAATACGGCATGGCCGAGTTCGCCGGCAACATGGCCAAGTGCGAGAAGGGCACGTTCCATCTCGATTTCGAGTGCTGCTGCGTGGAATCGCTCCCCATGACGGACGTTGATGTTCAGGGACAGGACCGGTGGAGGCTGCTCTTTACCGGATGGGGCAACCCGGTGATGCCGTTCATTCGATACGATGTCGGCGATTACGGACGCCCCAGCAAGGGCGGGTGTTCGTGCGGGCGCGCAAGCGAGTGCTTTGAGGCCATAGAGGGGCGCACGGAAGACTACGTGCGAACGCCTGACGGGCGGATGGCCATCGGCATGAACCAAGTGTTCGAGTACGCGCCCGGTGCACGGGAGATCCAGATCTACCAGGAGCGAGTCGACGCCATCGAGGTGCGCGTGGTGCCCGGTACGACATACGGTGCGAACGATGAAGTTGCGCTTCTACGCGAGTTGCGGCGGCGCCTGGGCGATGCCATCCAAATCGATTTCGTGCTCGTGGACGAAATTCCACGTACCGCCGCCGGGAAATTCCGGGCGGTGGTATCCACCATCTCCGGCCGGTCAAAGGGAGAGCAAGCGCTGGCCAAGGCCGTGCAAGACTGCGGAACCAGCTGATCGTCCGAAAAAACATCTGATCCGTGTGGCCCAGCGGATTTATTGAATCCGTCCCACTCTTACAACATATCATCAACAGTTGGTTTCCTCTTCTGATTGTCCTTCGAATTTCGTCTTGGCCTTTTCTTGATCGAGTCGGTGAGTATATCATTCAGTCGGGGTGGGGAACCCGTATCTGAGTGGACCGATAAGCGAGGGCAGTACTTGGTGTATTCCTGTTTCCATTCTTTCGTGATCGGCTGCGCGATATCGGTAGCCGCGCTAGCAAGCGCCGCCGCCGCGCAACCGTGTACGCCGGCGTGGGGTACGGAGAACGAACTGCCGGGACTCACGAATCCTCTGGATGAGGATCGCGACGTCGGCCGGGCGTGGTCGGTGTTTGATGAGGGTGCCGGACCGGTGTTGTTCTCGGGTGGGCTGTTTACTCATGCCGGTGATCTGGTCATCAACGGTTTGGCACGTTGGGACGGCGTTGCGTGGAGCGCAGTCGGTGGAGGCGTGACCGGTCAGGACGGCGTCTATGCGCTGGTGACGTTCGATGACGGCACGGGTGACGCGTTGTACGTCGGTGGGTCGTTCACGCACGCGGGCGAAGTCGCTGCAGCCAATGTGGCAAAGTGGGACGGTCAACAATGGTCGCCGCTGGGCTGGGGTTTTCGCGGCGGTGTCCCACACACCATTGTCTACGCACTGACCGTATTCGATGACGGCTCCGGGCCCGCCGTCTTCGCCGGTGGCAGGTTCATCGAGTCGATCACGATACGAATTCGCGGCGTGGGCAAGTTCAACGGCACGCTGTGGGAATCCACCGGCAGCCTGATGAATGAAAAAGTCAACGCTTTGGGTGTATTTGATGATGGGGCGGGGGAAGCGCTCTATGCCGGCGGACTCTTTACGTCGGTGGGCGGGATCACCACCAATGGTATCGCCATGTATGACGGCTCGACCTGGCACGCGGTAGGTGGCGGCGTGGGTGGTAACCTGCCGTATGTTCGTGCGCTGAAGGCTTTCGATGACGGGAGCGGGCCGGCGCTGTTTGTCGGGGGGAACTTTACTTCGGCGGGTGGCGTTGCCGCGAGCAAGGTGGCCAAGTGGGACGGTCAAGACTGGTCATCGCTGGGTGTGGGCTTAAGCGGATGGGTCACCTCGTTTCAGGTGTTTGACGACGGGAGCGGGCCCGCCATTTATGCCGGCGGAAAGTTCACGCATTCGGGCTCGACTGAGGTGAACTACCTCGCGAAGTGGAATCCCGGTTCCCAAACGTGGACGTCGGTGGGTGGCGGGGTTAATCGCAATATCTACGGCATGGGTGTGTACGACGACGGGCACGGCCCGGATCTGTACCTGAATGGTCTCTTCACTTCTGCGGGCGGGGTGCCTGCCAACAGTGTTGCCAGATGGCACGGCTGCCTAACCCTTCCGGGAAATCTCGACGCGGATGGTGATCTCGATTCGGCGGATGTCGATCGCTTCGTGGCCTGCCTCACCGGGCCCGGCCTGGTTGGCGACGACAATTGCGACCGCGGTGATACGGACGGCGATGGCGACATCGATCTGCGTGACTATGCCGCACTGCAATCCGGCCCCTTCGTGCCCTGACGCATTTCTTATCCAAGTTTCGTTCGCTGTTCGGTATTGATGTGTGTGTCCGTCGACTCGCATCAATCCTCATGCCCGCCCCGACGAATGGGCGATAAGTGCTACGTTGCAATCGCCACGTATGATGAGGCGTAGGTGCGCTGGATCTCGCCACGCGCGATCGGTCATAGGTAAGCACGTTCCCGTGGATTGGCGGGTTGATGCCGGTGCATACGGCGCGATATGGTATGATGGGTGATGGTTGAAGATTGGGCACACGAACAGAACGTGTCGGGCAGCGCAAGCGCTCCTTCTCATGGAGGCACGCGCGCATGGTCCGTGGCCATGCTTCTGGCGTGTGTGCTCTACGGTGGCACCATGGCGCCGGGGCTGTTGTGGGGAGATTCCGGTGAGGCGCAGCTCCACATCGTTCTGGACGGGTGGTACGTCAACGGTGAGATCGTTCGCTCGCACGTACTCTACTACGCGGTGGCACGGCTGCTCTGGTGGATTTTTCCGGTGGGTGCGCCGCTGGCCGGCAACCTGACCGCCGCCCTGGCGGGCGCCTTTACCATTGCGAATGCCGCTTGGATTATCTCGCGTCTGACTCGGTCGTTCACCGCGCGGTGGTGTGGCGTGGCAGTTTTGCTGTTTGCACATACGTTGTGGCAGTTGAGCACGTCCGCGGAAGTGGTGACGCTGACGACGGCGCTGATGACCGGGGAGCTGATTTGTGTCCTCAAGCTAATGGAGACGCGGAATTTGCGCTGGCTTGCGCTGGTCGCCTTTTTAAACGGGCTGGGCGTTTCGAATCATAACTTCGCGATGCTGATGTGGCCGGTCTACGGCGTACTCGCGCTTGTATTCCGGTCGGCTTGGTCCGGCGATCGCTTCAAAAAGGTCGCCGTTGCTTGCAGCTTTCTGCTGCTGGGCATGCTGCCGGTGCTCGCGCTGTGCGTGGATGACTATCTGCAGCACGGCAGCCTGCGCGGAACGGTCAAGTCCTTTCTGGTAGGACACTATAGCCACAAGGTGTCAAACGTCGGATCTCTTGGCGGTCTACTGCTTCGGTCGGCGGCCATGGGGGTACTGAATTTCCCGACGCCGGTCGTGCTGTTGGCGCTGCCAGGTGCATGGCGCCTGTTACGGGGATCATCCAAGGCCACCGCCTTGTTGCTATTGGGCGGCGCCGTCATGTTTTGTGGGTTCGGGTTTCGGTACAACGTGCCGGATCAGCATACATTCCTCGTTCCGGCCTTTGTGTTTGTGGCCGTTCTGGTGGCGTACGGCGTGGACGGGTTGTGTCGACGTTTGACCAAACCGTGGCGGTTCGTCTTGATGGCTCTGTCTTGCGTCGGACCATTGGCCTATGCGAGCGGCCCGCCTGTGCTTCGTCGAGTGGATCCGAATACGTCGCGCCTACCGACCAGGCACGTTCCCTATCGGGAGCGTTTCTCATGGTTCTTGCACCCTTGGCGCGTCGGATACGATGGTGCAGAACGCTACGGGCGAGAATTGCTTCGATCGCTGCCGGACAACGCGGTTGTCGGAATTGACATGACGCTTGCAGCGCCGATCAATTATTTGCAGGTTGCCGAAGGGCTAAGGCGCGATGTGCTTCTCGACTGTGGCCTCGCACGACAGGATTGGTTCGGACCCGTCGATTGGCAGACGATTCGTCAGCAGGCGCTATCGGATGGAAGATATTTTCTGGGATCGGACGAACGGGGATATTGGCCCAAGTGGATCAGGTGCCGTGGGCCGGAGATCGAACCTGCCGGTCATGTGTTTCGTGTGGTCGCGGTCGCATCGTGTCATGATGGTGAGGCGGATGCCGCAAATACGGGGTCGGAAT
>Ga0055451_10000395_pt1 | contig 17443 bp, 19 predicted proteins | sample China_Galinas_PW_3_FD_57745 | JGI IMG/M metagenome (GOLD analysis project Ga0055451, IMG submission 57745) | Wetland microbial communities from San Francisco Bay, California, USA, that impact long-term carbon sequestration - China_Galinas_PWB_D2 | ecosystem: Environmental > Aquatic > Marine >... | reverse complement strand
ACTATACGTGACTAAAGGTAAATCGGCAAATCGGATGAACATAAAAAAGACAGGGTTCGAGGGTTCAAGCGAGATTGCCGCGCTTCGCTCGCAATGACAGTTTTTGTGCCCCTATGCAAATTTCAGCGCAGCGAGGAAGGCCGCAGGGTTATCCTTCGACAAGCTCAGGATGGTTCATGGTGCTCATGCTGAGCCAGTCGAAGCATGGGCATGCAAGAAAATGAACTACATAGAAAACTCTGGATTCCGGGTCAGACACGCAATGACACATGAGGGCGTATTACCCTCACCCCTCAGGAATAACTGCACCTAAAAGGGCCTAACATTTGATTTTATAGCGATTTTCGTATATTATCTGATATGAGCACAAAGCAGTCCATAGAAGACTCAAACACCTACTTGATGAATACCTACAAGCGCTTTCCGCTCGCCCTTCGCAAGGGTCGCGGCATGGTCGTGCAGAGCTCGGAGGGCAAGGAATACCTCGATTTCGTAGGCGGTATCGCAGTAAACGTGCTCGGACACTGCCACCCGCGTGTCGTAATGGCCATCCAGAAGCAGGCCCAGCGCCTGATGCACGTCTCCAACTTCTTCGTGATAGAGCCGCAGACGCAGCTGGGTAAGCTCCTCGTCGAAAACTCCTTCGCCGACAAGGCATTCTTCTGCAATTCCGGCACCGAGGCCGTCGAGGGCGCTATAAAGCTCGCGCGGAAGTTCGCAAAGGAAAACATCGGGCCGGAGCGCTTCGAGATAATCACGGCCCTTCAGTCGTTCCACGGGCGCTCTCTGGGCGCTCTCTCTGCCACGGGGCAGGAGAAGTTCCACAAGGGGTTCGAGCCGCTCGTGCCGGGTTTCCGCCGCGTGGTGTATAACGACATAGAGGCCATCCGAGAGGCCATCACGCCTAATACCTGCGCCGTAATGCTCGAGCCCATACAGGGAGAGGCCGGCGTGCGGGTGCCCGCCCCCGATTACCTCAAGCAGGTGCGCGAGCTCTGCGACGAGCGCAAACTGCTACTCATACTCGACGAGATACAGACGGGCATCGGACGCACAGGCAAGCTCTTCGCCTACGAGCACACGGGGATCGCGCCCGACATTATGACGCTCGCCAAGGGGCTGGGCAACGGCATGCCCATCGGCGCGATACTCGCCACCGAGCGCGTGGCGCGCGGGTTCGCCCCGGGCGACCACGGCACCACCTTCGGCGGAAACCCGCTGGCCTGCGCGGCAGGGGTGGCCACGGTGCAGACGGTTTTAGAGGACGGCCTCGTCCTGGACCAGTGCCGCCGCATGGGAGAGTACCTCATGAAGCGGCTCGACCAGCTAAAAAAGGAGTTTTCAAGCATAATAGTGGACGTGCGCGGCATGGGCCTCCTTGTGGCCATGGAGCTCACCCGAGAGTGCGCTCCCGTCGTGACCGCGTGCATGGAGCGGGGCGTGCTCATCAACTGCACCGCGGGTAACGTGCTGCGGTTCATGCCGCCCCTGATAGTGGAAAAGGAACATATCACCCGCCTTGCGGAGACCCTCGACGAGGTCTTCGAGAGGCTTTCGTAGAATGACTGGAGGTTTTTAAAAAAGCTCTTGAAGAAAGATTTTCTCACGCTCTGGGACCTGAGCGCAGACGAGATAGGATATCTGGTAAAACGGGCGTCCGAGATGAAGTCGGGCAAGGACGCGGCGAAGTGTCCTCTCATTGGGCGAAGCGTCGGGCTCATATTCGAGAAGGCGTCCACCAGGACGCGAGTCTCCTTCGAGACGGGTATTTACCAGCTCGGCGGGCAGGCCGTATATCTGAGCTCACGTGAGATACAGCTCGGGCGCGGCGAGACCATAGAGGACACGGCCCGCACGCTATCGCGCTACCTCAACGCGATAGTCATCCGCACGTTCGAGCACGAGCGCGTGGAGCAGCTCGCCCAAAGCGCAACCGTGCCAGTCATAAACGCCCTGACCGACCTCCACCATCCCTGCCAGGCCCTGAGCGACCTTCTCACCATCCAGGAAAAGAAGGGCAAACTCAAGGGGGTGCACCTGGCCTATATAGGCGACGGCAATAACGTGGCGAACTCGCTTATCGAGGCCGCCTCGCGCATGCAGATGGACCTCACCATCGCTTGCCCCGAAGGCTACGACCCCGACCCGGAAGTGCTCGAGCGCGCCCGCGAGAACGCCAAGAGCGATATCGTAATAGTGCGCGACCCCCGCGAGGCCGCAGGCCGCGCCGATGCCGTGTACACCGATGTGTGGGTAAGCATGGGTCAGGAGGAGGAGTCCGAGGCCCGGAACAAGAAGTTCGAGGGTTATCAGGTGAACGACGCGCTCCTGGGCTGCGCCAAGCCCGACGTCATAGTGATGCACTGCCTCCCCGCTCACCGTGGCGAGGAGATCAGCGCCGGGGTAATCGACGGCCCCCTGAGCGTCGTGTTCGACCAGGCCGAAAACCGCCTTCACGCGCAGAAGGCCCTGCTCGAGTTCCTGCTCGCATCGTGAGATAGGTATCCTCAACTATGGGTAAGGGCACGGACACAGCAGAGAACGTCAAGAAGATTTTAAAGCTCCTCAAAAAGGAGTATCCCCACCCCACTACGATGCTCAGCTACAAGACCCCCTTCGAACTTCTCGTGGCAACGGTTCTCTCGGCCATGGCTACCGACAAGAAGGTCAACGAGGTGACGGCGGACCTATTCAAAAAATACAAGAAGGTGGCCGACTACGCAATGGCGAAACCGGCGGAGTTCCAGAAAGACGTCTCGTCGATCAATTTCTACCGGAACAAGGCGAAGAACATCCAGGCCGCGGCCAATATGGTGCTCGAGGAGTTCGGCGGCACGGTGCCCGACACCATGGAGGAGCTTTTAAGGCTTCCCGGCGTGGCACGAAAGACAGCTAACATCATCCTCGCAAACGCCTTCGGCAAGAACGAGGGCATCGCCGTGGACACGCACGTTACCCGCCTATCTCAGAGGTTAGGCATCTCCTCGAACACGAAGCCCGAGAAGATAGAGATAGACCTGATGGAGCTCACCCCTAAGAAGGAATGGGGCAACCTCTCGCACCTGCTTATCCTGCATGGGCGCGCGGTCTGCGGCGCAAAGAAGCCCCTGCACGACAAGTGCGTACTCTATGATTTGTGCCCGTCAAAAGAGATTTAGCGTTATAATGCCTCATTAAGTATCTGCAGCCGAGGAGTTATAATAAGTGATGAAAGAGTCGCGAAAAACCATCCTAAAACTGCTATTTGGCATTCTCACTACCTGCTTAATCTTGTACCTTGGCATTTCCGCTGGCAATAAAGCGAGCGCCGGAAAACAGACCGCCTTCATGAAAGACTGGGCGTCACATTATATCGGGTACGTCTCAGCGGGCGGCCATCTGCGATCCGAGGAATTCGGCAGGCGACTGTCAGTGGCCGCACTCTCGAGGACGAGGGCCAACGTAAGATACGACGGCTCATATTTTAAGATTCCCTACCCCGGCGGCGACGTCCCGTCCAATGTCGGCGTATGTACGGATGTGCTCATACGTTCCTATCGCAAACTAGGCATCGACTTGCAGAAGAACGTGCACGAAGACATGAAGAGCCATTTCGAACTGTACCCTAAACTCTGGGGGTTGAGGAGTACCGACACCAATATCGACCACAGAAGGGTGCCTAACCTTATGGTGTTCTTTTCGCGGAAAGGCCTGGTACTGCCGATTACGCATAGGCCTCAGGATTATCAGCCCGGAGACATAGTAGCGTGGAATTATTACGGCCTAACTCATATCGGAATAGTTTCCAATAAGCTTAGTCGTGATAAAGACAGATATATGATAGTTCACAACTTCGGGGCCGGGCCGAAGCTCGAAGACTTCCTGTTCTCTTATGAGATAATCGGGCATTTCAGATACGAAGGTTAAAGGCCACCAACCCCACCGCCTCGTGCGCCAGGGTTGGTGGATAGCTCTACCTCTTCGACTTCTTAGCCGCCCTAATCTTGCTGAGTATGCCGCGTTCGATCTTCGCCCTGCCCTCAAAACTCTGTAGCGGCACTGCCTCCCAGTCCAGAGCGGCCCACATGGGAATGGCCCTGAGCATGGCGTCCAGCGCGTCGTTGGAAGGTGCCTGTGCGACGAACACAAAAGACCTCTCGCCCACCGGAAGCCCTCCGGCAAGTATCTTCTTCTGTTTTTTAAGTTTTATCATTTCCGTAAAGCTGGGCATGATGATTTCCTTCAGTACGTGTACCGCCTCTTCCTCGGACCCGAAACTCGGGCCGCCCGTAGCCGTAACAAGATACAACATGTCGTGCCTCCTTCGCTTTCGTCTGAATTCGCTTCAACTCCTACAGGCATCATATCACCATGGAAAACAAAGTCAATATTGTAACCGCGACTAAAAAACGGGAGAAAGGGTAAAATATAAATAATGAAACTGTTCTTCCCCGAAGACCTCGAGCGCTACGCCCAGGAACACACAACCGAGCCGCCGGAGTACCTCCGTGAGCTCGAGCGCGAGACCAAGGCGAAGATGGCCGCCGCGCAGATGCTCACCGGAACGGTGGAGGGCACGCTCCTTAAGATGCTCGTCGGCATCTCCGGCGCGAAGATGGTAGTGGACGTAGGCACCTTCACGGGATATTCCGCGCTCATGATGGCCGAGGGGCTGCCCGATGACGGGGAAGTGGTCACCTGCGAAATATCGGAGGAGAACGCAGAGTTCGCGAGATCTTTTATCGCCAAGAGCCCCAATGGCTCGAAGATATCCCTTCGCCTGGGGCATGCGCTTGAGACCCTGAAGAGCCTGCCCGATGCGAGCGTCGATTTCGTGTTTATAGACGCGGACAAGATTTGCTACGCCGCGTACTACGAGGAAAGTCTGCGCATCCTCAGAAGTGGCGGACTTATAGCAGTGGACAATGTCTTCTGGAGCGGCAGGGTACTGGAACCCAAGGACAAGGACACCCGCGCCATCGTGGCCTTCAACGAGCGGGTTAAAAACGACGACACTGTGGAAAAAGTGATGCTCTCCGTACGCGACGGCGTCTACCTGATTAGGAAACTTTAATGGACAGGCCGCCACTGAAAGAGCGTTTCATGGACTGGGTCCGAAGGTTTCTCGAGCTAACGAGCCGCCAGGGGGATTTCGAGATAGTCCATATCACCGGCGACCCGGTCGAGGCCGAGATGATCAAGGACCTGCTGGAAGGCGGGGACATCGAAGTGGTGCTCCGTTCGGACAAGGTCTCGCCCTTCCCGGTAAACGTCGGCAAGGTGGGCGAGATAAAGATGCTCGTTCCCAAGGTAGATGCCGAGGCCGCCCGTGAGCTCATAGCTTCATTCGGGAATAAGCAGTAAAAACCCCGTCGCCACCTCCTTATTTTTGTGATATCATCTGCTTAGATGTCCGAGATCAGGCTTAACCTAATCACCCGTGAATGGGTCATCATCGAGTGCGACAGGGCCCACAAGCCCGAATACTTCCGCCTGCGCCGCGAGCGGAAGTACCAGCCCGAGCACCTCGACTCATGCCCATTCTGCACAGGGAACGAGAGCAAGACGCCGGGCGAACTCATGCGGATATCCACAGACGACTCCTGGCGTGTCCGCGTGATCCCCAACAAGTACGCCGCCCTGCTTGGCGAAGGTGAGCGCCTGAGGCTGAACGAGGGTCACAAACATCTCGTCACCGGCGTGGGCAGGCACGAGGTCATTGTGGAGTCGCCGGTTCACAACACGAGCCCGGCCTTCATGGAAACTGACGCCCTCGCAGAGATACTCGGAGTTTACAAGTCGAGATTCATCGAGGCCTATAATGACGAGAGAATTGAGCACGTTACTGTCTTCAAAAACCACGGGCCTTCCTCTGGCACTACAATCCAGCACCCCCATGCGCAGCTCATCGGGGTGCCGATTACTCCCATCGGCTACCGCTACCGTATGGACGAGGCCATGCGCTACTTCGACAACTCCGGCGAATGCCTTATGTGCGCGATGCTCAACGAGGACATGAAAGATGGTAAGCGCATCATCATGGATACACCGAGCTTCGCGGCCGAGATTCCCTATGCCGCGCTCTCGGCCTTCCATACGTGGATTATCCCCAAGCGGCACTCGGCCTCGTTTGCCGAATGCACTGATGACGAGCTTAAGGACCTTGCCGTGATACTGAAGGGAGTGCTTTCGAAGCTATACCACGGCCTCGACGATCCCGACTATAACTACATGATATTCTCGCGAGGCCCCTTCCGCTACCGCTCCGAGTACATGCACTGGTACATAAGCATAGTGCCGAGGCTTATACCGGCTGCTGGGTTCGAGCTTGGCTCTGGGCTCTACATCAACCAGTCGATACCCGAGGACGTAGCCGAGTTCATGCGGCAGGTTAAGGTATCTTGAGGGAGTCCAGGATAGCGAAGTAGGACGTGACCGACACCGAGTCCGCGGGCAGCTCCATCACAGGCTTCCCCTTGAGGTCATAGTCGAATATCAGCGGGTCCTGAGGCACGAGCCCGGTGACTTCGATGCCAACCTCCGAAGCGGCGTTCCTGATATTCTCGTCTTCGCCCTGCGTCCTGTTAATGATAAAGGCCCTGCGGTCTACTTCGAGCTTAAGCTCGTCAACGAGCCCGTTTATCCTCTTAGCGGTCTTTATGCCCTTTGCGGTGGGGTCGCTCACCACGATAAGGATGTCCACCTTGTGGGTGGTCCTGCGCGAGAGGTGTTCCATGCCTGCCTCGTTGTCTATCACCACGTAAGGGTAATCGTCGGCGAGCTTGTCCGTGTACTTGCGGATGATATTGTTCGCGGCGCAGTAGCAGCCGGGTCCCTCGGGCCTGCCCATCACCATTAGGTCGAAACCCTTGGCCTCGATAACGCTCTGCGAGACCTGGTAGTCGAAAAGCTGTTCCATGCTCATGCCGCCCGGGCGTTCGCCGCCGGAGCGCACGCTCTCGAGCGAGTCCTCCCTGAGAGTCCCGATGGTGGCGTGCACCTCGAGGCCGAGGGCCTCGTTCAGGCAGGCGTTACTGTCGGCGTCCACGGCAAGCACCGGGCCTTTGCGCCTCTCATTGAGATACCTGATGGTGAGGGCCGCAAGCGAAGTCTTCCCCGTGCCGCCCTTCCCCGCGAATCCTATTACGAATGCCATGATCTTGCTTTATAATTTCCTTTCAGAGTGTGCAAAGGCGTTCATCGCCCGTATAAATATAGTAGCATGAAACGGCGGCGGGAGGTCTTAGGCGGTATCGCTACTTGAAGCTCTGTTCGTCGGAGGGAAAAGCTCCGTCTTCAACCTCTTTTATGTAGGACTTGACGGCCTTAAGCGCGTCGTCCTTGAGGCTCGCGTAACGCTTTACGAACTTGGGCACGAATCTCTCGAACAGACCGAGTATGTCGTGCAGCACAAGCACCTGGCCGTCGCAGTGCGGCCCCGCGCCGATACCAATTGTGGGAATCGTCAGTTTCTCGGTTATCGTGCGGCCGAGGTCCATGGGGATGGCCTCGAGTATAAGCGCGAAGGCCCCTGCCTCTTCAACGGCGAGCGCCTCATCGATAAGTTTCTTCTGCGCCTTATCGCCCCTACCCTGCACCTTGTAGCCGCCCATGCGGTGAACGGCCTGCGGTGTAAGCCCTATGTGCGCCATGACGGGTATCTCCGAACGGGTCATGGCCTTTATGTGCTCCGCGACCTCCGAGCCGCCTTCCATCTTTACGGCCTGTGCACCCGCCTCCTTAAGAAACCTCCCGGCGTTGCTAACGGCTTCGGAGACGCTCGCCTGGTAGGACATGAACGGCATGTCGCCTATTACCATGGCCCGCTCTGCAGCGCGAGAGACCATCTTTGTGTGGTAGATCATCTCGTCCATGGTCACGGGCAGGGTGTTTTCGAGCCCCTGCACGACCATCGCAAGGGAGTCGCCCACGAGTATCGCGTCCACGCCCGCCTCGTCCACGATGCGCGCGAACGGGAAGTCGTAGGCCGTGAGCATGCTTATCTTTTTGCCCTCGGCTTTCTTCTTCAGCAGATCGTTTACAGTAACCTTAGCCATGGAACTAATTTTAACATAATTACACCCCCATGCTATTATTGAAACACCATGGACCGAGACGTATATCTGGAGACAAAGCCCCTCGAAGAGGCCCTGAGAATATGGTCCGAAGGCATCGAGGCGCGCCCGCTTGATGCCGAGACTGTCAAGGTCTCGGATTCCATCGGCCGAATCACTGCCACCCACGTAAGCGCCCGGTTATCATCTCCGTTCTACCACTCCTCGGCCATGGACGGTTACGCCGTCAGGTTCGCCGACACATTCGGCGCCTCGGAAACATCTCCCAAACACCTTAAGATAGGCGAAGACGCGGTCTATATGGATACGGGCGACCCCATCCCCGAGGGTTTTAACGCCGTGGTCATGATAGAGGACGTAAACGAGGCGGACGGATACATCGAGATAATCTCAGCCTTAACGCCGTGGAAGAACGTTCGCACCGTGGGCGAGGACATCGTGCAGACCGAGCTCATAGTGCCCGAAAACCATCGCATAAGGGCGGTGGATACGGCGGCGATGCTTGCTGGCGGGCTTACGGAGATAAAGGTAAGACGAAAGCCGGTCGTCGCGGTTATTCCCACGGGCTCCGAGATAGTGGAGCCGGGGTCTGAACTCAAAGTGGGGGACATCATCGAGTTTAACTCTCAGATGCTCGGCGGCCTTGCGCGCGAGTGGGGGGCGGAGTTCGTGCGCATGCCCATAGTGCCCGACGACGAGAAGAAGATACGGGACGCCCTGCTTGAAGCGCATAAGAAGGCCGACCTCATCATAATCAATGCCGGGGCCTCGGCGGGCTCCGAGGATTACACGGCCAAGATCATCGGAGAGCTAGGAGAGGTGCTCGTGCACGGCGTGGGCATTAAGCCCGGCAAGCCGACTATACTCGGCACCATCAAGGGCAAGCCGGTGATAGGCGCGCCGGGGTTCCCGGTCTCGGCATATCTGTCGGTCGTGCTTTTCGCAAGGCCGCTTATAATGAAACTCCAGGGCCTCGAGCCCACCGAGCCGCCAAAGATAAAGGCTCTGCTGTCGCGACATATAGCCTCGACGCTCGGGCAGGAAGAGTTTCTCAGGATGAAACTCGGCCGTGTGGGCGGCAAGCTGATTGCAACCCCATTGGGGCGCGGCGCGGGCCTCATGCTCTCGCTCGTCAGGGCCGACGGCATAATGCGCGTGCCGTCAATGAGCGAAGGCATAGCAGCAGGCACGGAGGTGAAAGTGGAGCTCATGCGGGAGCCGCAGGATATAGAAAACACCGTCGTCTTCATCGGAAGCCACGACAACTCTCTCGACCTGCTCGCGAATTTCCTAAAAAAGCGCCATCCGAAATTCTCGCTAAGCTCGGCGCACGTGGGCTCCATGGGCGGGCTCGCGGCGCTTCAGAAGGGAGAGGCCCACGCGGCCCCCACCCATCTTCTGGATGAGGAGACCGGCGAGTACAACGTGCCCTTCATCAAGCGTATGCTGCCGGAAAGAAAGATAGTGCTCATCAACCTCGTTCACCGCGAACAGGGCCTGATGGTCTTAAATGGAAACCCGAAGAACATCCGCACGTTCAAGGACCTCACGCGCGACAACGTCACGTACATCAATCGACAGCGTGGCGCAGGCACGAGGTTGCTACTGGATAAATGCCTTAAGGACGAGGGCATATCGCCGCTGGATATTAACGGATACGAGCGCGAGGAGTACACGCACATGGCAGTGGCCTCGGCAATTGTCTCAGGCGTGGCCGATGCAGGGCTCGGAGTGTTGAGCGCCGCCAACGCACTGGGCCTCGATTTCATCCCGGTGGCAAAAGAGCGCTACGACATCGCCATCCCCGCGGAGTTCATGGACACCGAGATGATGCAGGCACTGCTTGAGATCATACGCGATGATAAAGAATTCAAGGACGCGGTTCTCTCTCTGGGAGGCTACGACGTAACGGATATGGGTAAGGTGATTTACGAGGGTTAAGCCGCTTCTTCGCGCTCGAGGTCCTTCAGGGTCGGAAGCTCGGTCAGGTCCTTGAGGCCGAAGTACTCCAGAAACTCTCTCGTCGTGCCGTACAGCATCGGCCTTCCCGGTGCTTCCTTCTTGCCGACAATATTGATGAAACGCCTGTCCATGAGCGTCTTGATGACGCCGTCGGCATTGACCCCCCTTATCTCCTCCACCTCCACCTTGGTAAGCGGCTGGCGGTAGGCGATTATGGCGAGGGTCTCGAGCGCGGGCATGGAAAGTTTCTGCGGCTTCGGAGCACCCCTGAACTTCGCGGTCCATTCGGCAAGCGCGGGGTTGGAATAGAATTGATACCCGCCGGCTATCTTCCCAAGTAGCATGCCGCCGTCGCGTTCCCGGTACTCGGCCATGAGCTCTTCCATAAGCTCGTCTATCTCGGCCTCCTTGAGCCCCACGATGCCCTTTATGTCCTTGGCCGTAAGGGCTTCACCGGAAAGGAAAAGCAGCATTTCGAGGACGGATTTCATCTGGGTGTCTTCCATGATTGTTAAGAATAGCAAAAGGCCGAAGAATAATTCAAACGATTTAGGGCCTTATTCTACCCATAATTTGACACTGGGCCGTTTTTATATTAATGTTTATGTAAAATAATTACGGAGGTGCTCATTAATGGACAAATGGAAATGCACAGTTTGCGGCTACGTATATGACCCGGCCGTGGGAGACCCCGACGGCGGGATAGCGCCGGGAACCTCCTTCGAGGACATCCCGGACGACTGGGTATGCCCGGTCTGCGGCGCCGCAAAGAGCGAGTTCGAGAAGGAGGCGTAATGAACGCAATTGAAATATCCATAAAGATGGAGACCGACGCCATCGCCTATTACAGCGAAGCGGCAGAAAAGACCGAGAACCCCGTGGGCAAGAAGATGTTCCAGTCCATAATCGGCGACGAGAAGCGCCACCTCAAGATGCTCGAGGACCTCTTCAAGGGGCTCGACATCACCATAAAGGACGTCAGCCCCATGGAGAACGTCAAGACCGTCTTCGAGCAGCATCGCGACGACATGAAGGAGCGCGTCCCGGCCACGGCCAACGAGATGGACGCACTCAAAGTGGCGATGGGAATGGAGAAGGAAGGCATAGAGTTCTATACCAAGGCCGCGGCTAACGCCAAGACAGACAAGGAAAAGGCACTCTTCGAGCGCCTTGCGCAAGAGGAAAAGCAGCACTACCAGGTATTCGCGAACACGCACTTCTTCATGTCCGACACGGGAAGCTGGTACATGTGGGAGGAGCACAGCATAGTGGAAGGCGGTTAGTTCCGGCCTCCGAATGGACTATACCGTAAAGATAGGCGGTGAGGCTGGCCAGGGTCTTGTGACGGTGGGAGAACTGCTGTCCAAGGTCTTCGCCAACGCCGGCTATCATGTCTTTACCCACCAGGACTACGAAAGCCGCGTCAGGGGCGGTCATAATTTTTACCTGGTGAGGGTCGCAGACGAGCCCATCTCCTCGGCACTGGATGAAGCCGATATCGTTGTGGCCCTCGATAAGGCAAGTATCGAGCTTCACGGTCCCGAGCTCACGGAAGACGGTTATCTCATCTACGACTCCGAGACCCTCAAGCAGGAATCCAAGAACGCAAGACACATCGACATACCTTTTAAGAAGATCGCCACCGAGGACGGCGGAAGCCCTGTGATGGCAAACACCGTGGCCACGGGTGCGGTGCTCGGCATGCTCGGCATGGACATCACACATTTGCTCGACCTCATCAAGGCCCGCTTCGCAAAGAAGGGCGAGGAGGTCGTGCACAGCAACGTCATGGCGGCCCGCACGGGTTATGAGTTCGCCAAGTCCAACTGCCCGGAGTGCCGCTTCATGCCTGCCTCTCCAAAAGGACCCAAGACGCTCGTAAACGGCATAGAATGCGTAGCCCTGGGTGCCATAGCCTCCGGCGTGAAAAGCTACACGGCCTACCCCATGACGCCCTCAACGGGTGTTCTGAACAACCTTGCGGCAAGAGCAGAGAAATACGGCATAGTCGTCGAGCAGGCTGAGGACGAGATAGCGGCCATAAACATGGCCATTGGGGCATCGTTCGCAGGCGTGAGGGCCATGACCGGTACGTCGGGCGGAGGCTTCGCCCTGATGGTCGAGGGCCTCTCGCTGGCCGGGATGACCGAGACCCCGATAGTCATAGCCGAAGTGCAGAGGCCGGGCCCTGCCACTGGCCTCCCGACCCGCACCGAGCAGGGAGACCTCCTGTTCGTGCTCCACACGGGCCACGGCGAGTTCCCCCGCGTCGTCTTCGCCCCCGGCACGCCGGAAGAAGCGTTCCACCTTACAAACAGGGCCTTCGACCTGGCCGAGAAATATCAGATACCCGCCTTCGTGGTCTTCGACCAGTACCTGGCGGACTCCAAGTGGACTTATGATACTTTTAATACCGACGGAATCGTTTATACCGATTACAGGCTGAGGGGCGAGGCGTTTGCCGCGCAGAAAGACTACAAGCGCTACGCCTATACGGACTCGGGCATTACCCCATTGGCCGTTCCGGGAGACGCGCCCCACCTGGTCACGGCCGACAGCGACGAGCACAGCGAAGTGGGGCACATCATAGAGGACGCGGAGACGCGCCTGAAGATGATGGACAAACGCTACTTCCGGAAAATGGAGTCTCTCAAAAAAGAGATCCGCCCTCCACTCAAGTACGGCAGCGACAAGCCGGACATCGTGCTCGTGGGCTGGGGCTCCACGTACGGAGTCAACAAGGAGGCGGTGGACAGTCTCAATAAAGACGGGGAGCGTGCCGCGCTCCTTCACTTCACCGAGCTTTATCCGTTCCCCGAGAGCGGGGACTACATGACCCTGCTTGAGGACGCGAAGCTCACCGTCTGTATAGAAAGCAACGCCACGGGCCAGTTCGCCCGCCACATGGCGGCAGAGACGGGATACGAATTTACGAAACTCATAACGCGGTTCGACGGAAGGCCGTTCAGCGTGAAATACATACTGGAGAGGCTTAAGTAATGCCCGGAGCGGAAGACTATAACATCGACGACAGACCGGCCTGGTGTCCCGGCTGCGGGAACTTCGCCATACTCAAGTGCGTAAAAGACGTACTCGCCGACCTCGGGATGGCCCCGCACGAGGTGCTCCTCGTCTCTGGCATAGGACAGGCGGCAAAGCTGCCGCAATACCTGAGGTGCAACTTCTTTAACGGCCTGCACGGCCGCGCCCTGCCCGTCGCCACCGGCGCAAGGCTCGTCAACCACGGCCTCCCTGTTATCGTAACCACCGGGGACGGGGATTGTTACGGCGAGGGCGGCAACCATTTCCTCCACGCCATGCGAAGGAATATAAACCTCAAGGTCTTCGTGCACGACAACCAGATATACGGGCTCACGAAGGGACAGGCCTCGCCGACCTCGATGGAGGGGATGAAGACGAAGGTCCAGACCTTCGGGGTACTCTCGGAGCAGCTGAGTCCCCTCACGCTCGCCGTAGCCATGGACGCGAGCTTCGTGGCGCGCGGGTTTGCGGGCGACCATGACTTCCTCAAGGAGCTCATGAAGGAGGCTATCAACCACAATGGGTTCGCCCTGCTCGATATCCTCCAGCCCTGCGTGACGTTTAATAAGCTCAACACCTTCAAATGGTACCGGGACCGCGTCTATCGCATAGAACCCGAGTACGACCCCACGGACCGCGTGGCGGCCTTTAAGCGCTCGCTTGAGTGGGGCGATAAGATTCCCACGGGCGTGATATTCAAGAACAATCGTTCCACGCTTGAAGAGAGGATACCGATCATCAAGGACATGCCGCTTGTGAAGCAGCCGTTTGACCCAGAAAAAACGCTGGAAGAGATCAAGAAAGAGCTTTCGCCCTGAACTAAAATTCCTTAAAAACCTTGGCCAGCGAGTCCCCGGCCACGTGGATCCTGAACTCATTGAAGTACCCGAATGGAGTGCGCATGACAGTATACCCCACGCTCTTTAGCCTCTCCTCGGCCTCGTCAAGAAGCCCCAAGGCGAACTCGGGCGTGGCCTTGCTCATGCCCAGGTGGTTGAAGGAGTGAAATACCACGTTCTTTGTCTCGAACTTGCCGGCGAGCCACTTCACGTTCTTGAGGAACTTCTGCAGTACGCTCTTGCGCTTGTCCTCGTCCTCGGCCTCTGAGTGAAAGAATATGACGACCGCGTCCTTCATGGCCTCTTCCCTCTCGGCGTCAGGGGCCTCGGGTAGGCTCTTCTCGGCGGTCTTATACCACCATTCGTCGGCATAGAACATGAGGAGTTTCATATCGCGCACCAAATTAAAAGGGGGCTTTATTCATAAAACAAAGCCCCCTTCGTTCTTATGTATAAGATATCCGCCCTACAAGTGGCTCTTAACGGCCCTGAGTATCCTGTGCGAGGCGTCCTTGTCACCAAGGGTGCCAATCCTGATCCTTATCTCGGTCGTACCCCCCTCGGTGGCCTTAAGCTTAATGGAGACGTTCTTACCATCGGCGAGCTCCGATTTCAGGCCAGCCTTTATCTGGTCGTACCTGGCTTTGAGTATGGGGAGCTTAAGGTCCTGGAGGCCTTTCTTAGCGGCTTCGTAGGAATGAGGTACATCCGCATTAAGCTGGTCCACGAGTATCCCCTTATAGTAGCCATATGTCGCGCCACCTGCGGCGGCACCTACGATTATTGCTGCGCAACCCGAAGCTAAGAAGCAGACGATCAAGACAAGTGATATCAGGGCTCTTCTGTTTTGCACTTTGGCCTCCTTTTTTTATATGATGCTTTAGCAGATATTTTAAATGAAACTCATAAAAAAAGGGAGAGCAAAATGCTCTCCCTTTTAATAAATCAATTGTCTTGATAGGTTATTCCTTCTCGAGTTTCTCCCTGGTCATTTTTCTCAGACGCAGATTGACGAGCCAGTCGGCCATCTCGGCGCCGTCGTCGGCCACCTCGTATGCGCCTTGCCAGTGCTGCCAGTCCTGCCCCTGCATGAACGCGCCCATGCGCCATATGCGGCCCTCGTGGTGCCAGACCTCATGCCAGAGGGTATCGACGCGGCTCTGGCCGTTGAACTTGATGTCAGCGTCCAGCTTTTCCGCCTTGATGGGGTCGTAGTACTTCTTCTTGATGGCAAGTGCTACGGCATTATACGTATCGATAGTGGCATCTGCCTTGTTGAGGTCGCCCTCGGCCCAACTGCGTACATGGCACTGGGTGCACACGGCAATCATGTCTTCACGCTTTTCGTCCGGTGAGCGCAGTGCGTCGCCGCCGAATGAGTCAAGCCTGGTGTCACCCTTGCTCCACCACTTGCCGGGGCCCACGTATCTATCGTAAATCTCAGGAGCAGAATCCTTCGCGATCGCAAACGGGTTAGGACCGCCAGTTCCTACCGAGTCCAGCGAGCCCGCGGGGAGATTATGAATCTTCTCGTACCGCGCACCTATCTCCGCGGCTATCGGGTACTTCTCGCCCCCACGCTCATACTTGGCATCGGCCGGCCACGAGAACATGGGTTCCAGTTCCCACTTGAGCCTCGCGCTTACGTTGTGAGTGGTCTTCGTCGCTCCGCCAAAACCACTCATATGGCATGTGGCGCACGTCGGGGCCTCTATGTCCTCTGGGCCCCAGTTCTTGTCGTCCCAGTTGAATGAATCGCCGTTAGCGGAGACGAGGTTGCCGTGCTTGCTCTCCTCGTATATCTCCCTCTGCGGATGGTCGGGCCCCAGGTGGCACTGGCCGCAGGTCTCGGGCTTTCTGGCCTGGGCAATGCTGAAACTGTGCCTCGTGTGGCAGGCAGAGCACGAGCCCACCGAGCCGTCGGGGTTCATCCGTCCGATGCCCACGTTGGGCCAGTTGACGAGGGTGCCGTCCTTTGCCACCTCTATGACGGTGCCGTGGCAGTCGAGGCAGCCGGCCTCGGCGCTCTCTCTCGAGAACTGCGCCTTGTAGTTCTTGGTCTGACCGAGCGTCACGTTGTCCTCGACCTCTTTGCCGCTGACGACTTCAAAGGAAGAGAGCGAGAACAGAGCTGCCTCGTCGTGCATGCTTTCCCTGAACTCCTTGACCTGCTGTGGATGGCATCCCTGGCAGTGCTTGGGTGTCACTATCGGAGTGATGAGAAAACCGTTATGGTTGCGGCCAGATGGGTCGTCCCTGTCGGCCTCATGACACGAAAAGCACAGGACGCCCGCGCCGCTGTGAGCGCTGTTATGCCACTGCGCCACGACACCGGGTGTCACGCTCTGGTGGCAACTGATACATTTGTCCTTCCCGGTACCGGCCCATGCGCCAGTCGAAAAAGCAAAGACGAGCACCAGGATGGAGAGAAACAATACTTTTTTCATAAGCCCCCCTTTTATATACTGATGGTTACGGCCTCTCCTCTCCCCCTGCAAGGACCGTTCTTTACCTCACCTCCTCGCAATTTCTTTTCTGCAGTATAAAACGCGAGGAGACTACTGGCTATGATTTGAATCATAAGCGCAGACGCGCAACCTTAAAGAATCTCTCAGAAACAACATGATATCGACCTATCAGGTGGAACCTCATAATCCTCCATAGATTAAGAAAATCATATCATCTGCGGTTATGATGTCAAGGTTGGAAAGCGCTAAATTTTCAGCGAGGAGTAGAGATCTCGAAATCGAGGCCCTTGTCCATGGAATAAACGGGGTGCATCACGAGGCCAGTGAGCCTCGGCTGGCGAACCATGAAGTCACGCCTGTGCCAGAAGAAGACCCATGGGGCATCAGCCACAACTATCTTCTCGGCCTCGCCGTAATCTTCATTCCGCCGCTCCTCTGAGGAGGCGTGCTGACCGGCCACGATGAGTTCGTCCACCCTGGGGTTTGTATAAAGCGCGCGGTTGCCCCCGGGCCCGTGGTTTGAGGAATGAAACGTCGGGTAGAGGAAGTTTTCCGCGTCTGGATAGTCGGCCCACCAGCTAAGCCAGAACATATCGGCCTCGCCTTTGTTCACCGCCTGCTTGAAAGCGCTCCATTCGAGCTGTTTTATATGCACGTTGAGCCCGGCATCGTTGAGGTACGACTGAATGACCTCGGCCATGTCTATGACCTCCTGGTCGGCGTTGATGTAAAACTCCACCGTTTTGCCCGTGACCCCCTCTTCCCTGAATATCTCTTTCGCTTTTTCTGGCGCGTACGGATATGCTTCGGGCGCCGCCCATCGCCTGAGGATATCCGGCACCGGGCCTGCGGCGAGGGATCCACGCCCCTCGTACACGGTGGCGAGTATCCGTTTCCTGTCGATAGCCATATTCGCCGCGCGCCGCACCTCGGGGTTGTCGAAGGGAGGACGCGAACAGTTGAGCCCGAGGTAGTAGGTATTGAGCCCCTCGGAGGAAACGATATAGTTCTTCCACTTGGGAGACTCCGTATATCTCTTGTAGGCCGCGGCGGGTATCGCAATAGCATCGAGATTGCC